>JAEEGL016840799.1_pt1 | contig 22833 bp, 12 predicted proteins | sample 9134231 | NCBI WGS metagenome assembly JAEEGL01 (sample SAMN16246548, study PRJNA631951) | gut metagenome | biome: gut microbiome; feature: rumen; material: fiber-attached | host: Bos | place: Iran: Karaj | collected 2018-10 | reverse complement strand
GAAATCTCCGTCAATTCGATCACAACGGCGAGGAGTATTATTACGGCTGCTTCCAATGTCGATAATATATATATTGACGAACGCATTCAGAATTACATCGTCAGTATCGTCTATGCAACGCGCCATCCCGAACAGTTCGGCCTGCCAAAAGTCGCCAGCTGCATCGCGCGCGGCGCAAGCCCCCGCGCAACCATTTCACTGGCTAACGCCGCAAAAGCCGCAGCATTTATGGACTTGCGCGCATTCGTCTCGCCCGAGGATGTTCAGAAGCTCGTCGTCGATGTCCTGCAGCACAGAATTTCACTGACCTATGAGGCCGAAGCCGATAATTTGACATCCCTCGATATTATCGAAGCCATTATGGGCAAAATCGAAGTCCCGTAATGCTGCCTTTGCCTTATATAGCTTGCAGTCGTGCGTTATGCGTTGTGAGTTATGCAATTACAAAGATCTTTGCAAAAGAATTAGGTAAATAAAGGACAACCTCCCAACTTCCAACTTCCACCCCCCAGCTCCCAACTTTATCCCTTTTTCGTCGGAGTTTTCATGATTCCTCAGCATCATTATGTTTCGTGTGTCGGTTGTGGAACTCGCGTCCATGCTTATGATTCCACGACATTTTCATGTCCAAATCGCGACTGCATGCCGAATGTAAATCACATCCTGCAAAAAAAGCATGTCATTACGACACAGCTCTGGCAGCGCAGCAAACTTGAAGATTCCAGGAACCCATTCGTTCGCTATCGCCATCGGCTGCTCGGTTATCATCGCGCTTTGAACTCACATCACAGCGACATCGATTACCTCGAACGCGTCGCGGAACTCGATGCAAAGCTCGCTGCAATCGATGGCACCGGGTTCGTCGAAACGCCATTGACCATCGAAACCGAACTCGCCGATGCGCTTGGATTTGATCCCATGCAGAAGCTCTTCGTCAAAGACGAAACCCATAATGTTGCCGGATCTCACAAGGCGCGCCATTTATTTGGCATTCTGCTCAACCTGTCGAAAGAATCCCTGAATCGTCCCTTTGCCATCGCAAGCTGCGGCAATGCAGCACTCGCGGCTGCTGTCGTGAGCAAGGCCGCAGGCGCAAAACTCGAAGTCTATATCCCCACCGATGCCGAAGAGAGTGTCGTCGAACGGCTCAAGGCGCTCGGGGCAAATCTGCACATCTGTGAACGCCGCGAAGGCGAACTCGGAGATCCCTGCTACCTGCGATCCCTCGAGGCCGTCCGCGACGGTGCCATTCCTTTCACATGCCAGGGCCCCGACAACGGACTGACCATCGAAGGCGGTTCGACGCTGGCTTACGAAATCTTCGATCGATGGATCGAAAATAACCATTCGTGCCACCACATGTTTGTCCAGGTCGGCGGCGGTGCGCTCGCATCGAGTTCTGCTCAGGCTCTGGCCGATACCATGCGCCACGAAGCCCTCCCGATTTTGCCGCGCTTCCATACCGTTCAGACTCGCGGTGCATTTCCGCTGGCGCGAGCATACGACCGCATCGTCAGGCTCATCGATGCCCGGCTGCGCGGTCTGCCTTTCCCCGAACTCGAGCCCTTTAAAGATGATATGTCCGTCGAAGAACGTGCCGAAGCCCACGATTCTTCAGCAATTTCGCAGCGCCTGATCATGGCCGACTGCATCCGTTCCGCATGGGATTCCACGGCGGTTCAGTCCGTCGTGCGCTACGCCTGCGCAAACAAGAATGCATTCATGTGGCCATGGGAATCCGCGCCGCATTCGATCGCACACGGCATCCTCGACGATGAAACCTACGACTGGTACGCCATCATCTGTACGATGCTCAGAACCGGTGGACTTCCCCTCGTCGCCGATGAGGATCACCTCAAAAAAGCACACGAACTCGCCAATTCCTATACCGCCATTCGGCCTTCCGCAACCGGAAGCGCCGGACTCGCCGGGCTCCTGCTCATGAAAGAGGCCGGGGCTATCGCGGATTACGAAAACGTTTCGCTCTACTTTACCGGGATTGAACGATAATTTCGGTTTTTCTTCGGGTACATGGGCTTTTGGCTTCGCCAATACGCCCATGATGAGCGCCGCTATGCCGGTTACGGCATACGCGGCGCTTTTTTTCTATGTTTAATCACCGCAGATATGGGGTTCATTGTTTTAATGCAAATTTCAGAAGTCCGTAGGACTTCCCGTTTAGTAGCCCTGAGCGCATCGAATACCTGGGGAATAACGCATACATCCTTTAGAAGTCCGTAGGACTTCCCGTTTAGTAGCCCCCGGTTTGAGCGCAGCGAATACCGGGGGTATAACGCATACGATCTGATTATCCCCGTAGGGGATTCCCCCAAAAAACTAATGAATGATAACAATTATTTACCTCCCGGCAATTTCTCTGTTGCGAATTTTAAATAGTATTTTTGTGCAAATATTGAAGAATTAACGATTTTGATCTATAGTATAGCACCCTGTTTGGGGGGCTTTCGGCTTGCTTAAGGCTGAACAGGAACTGTTTTCGTTAACAAAAAGGTCACTCCATGAATAAAGAATATATCGTGAGTGCCTTTTTCAATATCAACAGGCAAAAGTATGAATAAAAAGCTTGCATTCATTCTCGCAGCTATGGCTGTTCCTGCAACCGCACAGGCTCAGGACATCGAGCCTATTTTTTCAGAAACACTCTCGGGAGCTATGGTCGTAACCGGCAATACCCTCGGACTGAGTTCCGCTTCCGGCGTCGATAAACCTGGTACCAACGATGGTATCGGTACTTTCATCTCCCTCGACAGTACGCAGCAGGATAATGATTCATGGCCCATGTCAACGACCGGTGACTGGACTAAGAACGGTTCTATGGCCGTCCTCGATTTGCCGGATGATGCCGTCGTCAAACGCGCCGAACTGATTTGGGGCGCTTCCTATAAAGCCGGAACAAATACCGTCGCTGACAAAATCAAGAATAATGTGACCTTCAAGGCCGAAGACAAAAATAAAACGCTCAGCGTCGAGCCGAAATCCCATAAGACCATGTCGGCAAATTTCGGCACGGATTATTACATCAATCACGCAGATGTGACCGAGTTCGTCAATCAGAACAAGGGCGGCAAATACTCAGTCAACGCTGTTCCCGGTCTCCAGAATTTGGGCAATTCCTATGGCGCAGGCTGGACACTCGCCGTCGTCTACAGTATCCCCGGTACGCTCGCCAATCCCCTCCCCACGCGCAATATTACCCTCTACATCGGCGATCGCTTCGTCAATGAAAGTTCGAAGGTCAACTATACATTTTCCGGTTTCTGTGCCCCGGATTCCGGTGAAATCAAAGGTCAGGTCTTCGTCAGCGCACTCGAAGGCGATGCCAGAGCAGATGCAAGCTACATCGGCGACAGCCTCGGCATCTCCAATACCAACTCGAATTTCCAGTCCCTCTATGGCCCCAATAACCCCGTCAATAACTTCTTCTGTTCGCAGATCAACGGAAGTAATGGAAAAATCGATACAAGAGGTTCCTTCGGCGACAAGAACCATATCCTGACGCTCGACGCCAATAATAAGGTCTCCGAAAGCTCCGTCAAACTCACCGAAGGCGCTCGCCAGGGGTGGGATATTACGACGCTGGCGCTCAAAAAGGATGACCTGAAACATGCACAGAAACAGGCCATCGTTCAGGTCAATACCGATCAGGACTCTCTGGCTCCGACGCTCGTCGCTTTCCAGATCGACGTCAATGCCCCCAACTTCGAAGGCAGCACGCTTGACCTTTCCAAAGGGATTCCGCTTCCCGGCGAAAAATTCAAGGCAAATGTCCATCTTACCAATAAATCCGGTACCGCTGATGCTACCAATACTGTCGCCAGCTTCTATCTGACCAAGGAAATCAATGTCGTTACCAGCGGCGTTTCCTGCGTCATCACCGACTTCGATCCGACCCTCAAAGTCTGCACCGTTGACCTCGGCCAAATCAGTATCGGTGATAAAAAGGATTATTCGCTCGAGCTCGAAATCCCCGCAGATGGTGCCATCAATGACGATAATTACGGCGTATTCATCGTCTATACCGAAGTCAGCTACAAATACTCAAGCTGCGCCAATGCTCTCGGCCTCGGCGGCGGTTTCGTCAGCGTCGCTGATCTTACCGAAACATGGGAATATGCCTATGTCGTTCCCGAGATTACTTCCAAACCGCTCGGAAACGGACAGGTCGAATACACCGTTACCATCACCAATAAAGGTAAAGATGATGTCAATGGCCTGACGCTCGATCTCGGATTCGATACCAGCAAGGCGAATTATGTCCCCGGTTCGCTTTCAATCGATGGCAAAAACCAGAACGACAATTCCGCCAACTCCATGTTCTACAATGAATCTCTCGTCAATGGCGGAAACATCAAGGCCGGACAATCCATCGTCATTACCTTCACGCTCGATGCCAGCAGCACGCCGACCGAATACACGGTCACCGCAACCACCGATCCCGATGGCAGCTCCAAGCCTCAGCCCGGAACGACTGTCTCTGTTGACACTTCCATCGGATCCTGCGGCGATGGCAAGCATTCCAGCGATGAAGAATGCGATGATGGCAATCTCACTGACGGCGACGGTTGCTCCAAACTCTGCACCATCGAAGACGGCTACATCTGCGTCGATTACAATGGCCAGGATTATTGCGACAAAGACGATGATAACGATGGCCTGCCCAACAATTTCGAAAACGATATCACGCATACCGATCCCAATAAACCCGATACGGATGGCGACGGCATCAACGATGGTACCGAAGTCTTCGGCGACAACCCGACGGATCCCAACAAGTCGGATACCGATGAAGACGGCCTGTGCGATGGTTCCAATACGGTCGATGGCTGCACCGGCGGCGAAGATATGAACAATAACGGCAAGATCGACGATGGCGAAACCGATCCCAACAAAGTCGATACGGATGGCGACGGCATCTCCGATTATACCGAAATCACCGGCGACAATAAGACCGATCCCACCAAGGCCGATACGGATGGTGACGGCCTGTGTGATGGCTCCAAGGCGGTCGCAGACGTTTGCGCCAGCGGCGAAGACATGAATAATAACGGCAAGGTCGATGATGGCGAAACCGATCCCACCAAGACCGATACGGACGGCGACGGCATTTCTGATTATATCGAAATTACCGGCGACAATAAGACCGATCCTACCAAACCCGATACGGATGGCGATGGCCTCTGTGACGGTTCCGAGTCGGTCGATGACAAATGTGTCAGCGGCGAAGACAAGAATAACAATGGCAAGATCGATGCCGGCGAAACCGATCCGACAAAATCCGATACCGATGCGGATGGCATCACGGATTACACCGAGCTCAAGGGCGAGAATCCGACCGATCCCAATAACCCCGATACGGATGATGATGGTCTGTGCGACGGTTCCGAGACAGTCGATGGCCGCTGCGTCTCCGGCGAAGACAAGAACAACAACGGTAAGATCGATTCTGGCGAAACCGATCCCAACAAGGCCGACACCGATAATGGCGGCGTCAAGGACGGCGATGAGCTCAAGAATGGCACCGATCCGTTGATCGCTTGCGATGATACCAATTCCTGCACAGGTACCACCGGTGACTCCGATGGCGATGGTATCCCCGATGTCGTCGAACTTTCCGGCCAGAACAAGACCGATCCCAATAATCCCGATACGGATGGCGACGGCCTCTGCGACGGTTCAGAGTCGGTCGATGGCAAATGTGTCAGCGGCGAAGACAAGAATAACAACGGCCAGATCGATGAAGGCGAAACCGATCCCAATAAATCCGACTCGGATGGTGACGGCATCTCCGATCATACGGAACTCTTTGGCGAGAATCACACCAATCCGCTGAATCCCGATACGGATGACGATGGTCTGTGCGATGGTTCCAAAGCCATCGGCGGATGTCTCTCGGGTGAAGACATGAACAACAATGGTAAAGTCGATTCGGGCGAAACCGATCCCAACAACGCAGACAGCGACAGCGGCGGTGTGAAGGATGGTCAGGAAGTCCGCAACGGTACCGATCCATTGCTGCCCTGTGATGATACCGGTTCGTGCAACGGCAATTCCGGACAGAATGGCAATGGCAATGGCAATGGCAATGGCAATGGCAATGGCAATGGCAATGGCGATGGCAATGGGTTGGATAATGAATCCCATGGATATGCCGACGATGACTGCGCCTGCCAGTCCGTGATGGCTCAGAATACCTCTCACTTCCCGGTACTCGCTTCGCTGTTCGCGATGATCTTCGCTGCATTCCTCGGATTGCGCAGAAGACGCGATACGAAAGCCTGATATTTGGGTTATCATTAAAAAACCGCGCTTCGGCGCGGTTTTTTTTTGCCCGCAACAAACGCCGGCGTATTTGCCGCAGGCAAATAGCAGGCGTCAGCGAGCCGTAGCGGTGGGCGCGCCCCCGTGCGGGCACCCGCAAGGCGAGTAGAGACGTGTCGTGACACGTCTCTGGCGTCGCGTATTCCGCAGGAATAGTGCCGCCCCAAAATAATAAAACCACATTAACATACACATGCATACATGAATGTTCGCAAATTGAGCAATGGTGCGGTTTTAAGCACCAAAAGTAGCTTGACATACACATCCGGCTTTGATTGTATAAGGCTTTAAAATTTCGGGAGCGATCATTCGCTGTCATCTTATTTACCTGAGCTGGAAATTTGGTTTTAGTACAGCTCAAAAACTTCGCGAGGAGAGAATCATGAGTCGCGTTTTTAATTTTTCGGCTGGTCCTTCAACTTTACCTGAATCTGTGCTCGAAAGATGCGCCAAAGAAATGCTGGATTGCAATGGTACCGGTCAGTCCGTCATGGAAATGAGCCATCGTTCGAGTGCCTACAAACCCATTATTGAAGGTACGGAAGCAAAGCTTCGTGAACTCATGAACATTCCTGAGAACTATACAGTTCTCTTCCTTCAGGGCGGTGCGAGCTCCCAGTTCGCGATGATCCCCCTGAACCTCAACAAAACCGGCAAAGCCGCTTATGTTGATACGGGTGTTTGGTCCAAAAAAGCCATCGAAGAAGCCCGCCGTTACCTGGATGTCGTCGATGTCGTTGCGTCCTCGCGCGATCGCGGATGCTGCTACATCCCCGAAATCCGCAAAATCGAAGGCGACTATGACTATGTTCATATCACGCTGAACAACACGATCTTTGGTACCAAGTGGAGCTATATCCCCGATACGGGCAATATTCCTCTCGTTGCAGACATTTCGTCGTGCGTCCTTTCGGAACCGCTCGATGTCACGAAATTCGGTCTGCTCTATGCAGGTGCCCAGAAGAACCTCGCGCCTGCCGGTGTGACGGTCGTCATCATTCGCAATGACCTCATTCGCGAAGACCTGCCCAAGATGGTTCCGACGATGTTCCGCTATGACACGCACAGCAAGAACGGCTCGATGTTCAATACGCCTCCCTGCTATTCGATTTATGTCATGGGCCTCGTCCTCGACTGGGTCAAGGAAAATGGCGGTGCCGCTGGCATGCTCAAACGCAACACCGAAAAAGCGGATCTCTTCTACAACTATCTGGACAGCTCCGATTACTATCATGCCACGGTCGACAAGGGCAGCCGTTCGCTCATGAACATCCCCTTCCTGACCAAAGAAACCGATGCCGACAAAGCTACTGCTCTGAACAAGAAATTCGTTGCCGAAGCAGCCGCAGCCGGTCTCGTCAACCTCGCTGGTCACCGTCTCGTCGGTGGTATGCGCGCTTCCATCTATAACGCCATGTCGATCGATGGTGTCAAAGCCCTCATCGCCTTCATGGATAAATTCGCCAAAGAGAACCCGATTGCATAGTTTCTTTTGGGGCTCACCTATTTTCGCAGAATATATATTCTGCGAAAATACGGTTCGCATGAACGCCGCTATTCGCAATGATTTGCGAATACGCGGCGTTTTTTTTTGGCTCCCCCCCTACGTCCTCGGATCCGTAAAGTCCGTTTCGACCTGAACCGCAGAACCATTGATGATCCAGCGGAAATTGTCGATGATGGCGGCTGAATCCAGCGAATGGTCACCGGTATCCCAGATGATGAAGTCGAGCGTAAAGGTTTCGCCGCCGACGATCGGGGCTTTCGTCGTCAGCCATGCCGTCGCGCCTCCGGTGTTGGTGACGCCGATAAATGCAGCGAGGTCATTGTTGCCGTCCGGGCAGGCACCATAGACTGTCTGACAGGAATTGTTGATGCATCCCTGGGTGTAGATGGCCGTCATACAGTCGAACGAGCTGAAGCAGGACATGGGATTGCACGTCGTAAAGAAGGCATTGTTGACCGAAACAGGATTGCCGTTTTTGTCAAATACGATGTTCGTATCAGCTGGAATGCCGCTGGCAGTTGATGTCAGAAGAACGATGAAAAAGTCGTTGTATCGGGAACAGATATAGACCGGATACTCATGCGAGAAAAATCTGAAATCAAACTGGAATCCGGTGGCATTCTGAGGCGCCTTGAGCTCAATGGTTAAAGCCAGCGCATCATTGATGTTGTTTGCAGTCGGACATCCGACGATGCTCTGCAGCTGATTGCCGTGTGCCGAATGATATTTGGGTGGGATGGTTCCGTTGTCGGCGAAAGAATATCTTTCGGAAAGGCTGGCGTTCTGGAAGTTTCCGCTCGAAATACCTGCGAATGAATTGCCGAGTTTTGGCTTGATAATCGGGGGATTCCCGAGTTCGGGAAAGACGTTGATGGCATTGCCGAGCGCAGGGGAACCGGGAACTCCCTGCGTCAGGGAATTGACGGTTGCACTGACCAGACCGTAACCGGCAGTTGAGGCATCATCGCAGATATCCATCGCCCTGGCCAGTTGTATGCCGGCATCGTTGCGGGCTGCATCCGATGTCAGGTCCGTTCCGTGTGTATAGTTCGCTGTGCAGTTTTGGGGCACTTCATCGACTTGGCCGTTGCAGTTGTTGTCGATCTTGTCATTGGGAATCTCAAAGTTGCCTGGAAGAATGACTTCCGGATTCTTGATGTTTGTGCAAGCTGAATTCTGCCCCGAAATGTCGCAGCAGTCGCCCTCGCAGATAGAAACACCATCTTTGTCGTAATCTTCTGTGCCGTCGACTTTGCCGTCGCAGTTCAGATCATTCTGAGTCGAGTCCTCAATTTGGTTTTTGCACTGATAATGATTCCTGGGGACGACCATGCCCTCGCAGGGGCCCCATCTATGGGCGGTGCAGGTCATCGTGCCTGCTTTGCAGGCGCCGACATTTTCGGTTCCGGCAGGGCCGTAATAACAGGATTTCGTTTCATTGTCGGTGCATTCGCATTCAGCTGTCGTGCTTTCGCAGCCGTTTGCGGTATCTCCGTCGCAGTCGACATAATCGTCTTCGCAGCCGGTACACTGGCTGTCCTGGCATTTGACGTGATTCGGACAGACCTGACCGCAGCCGCCGCAATTCATCGGATCGGTCGTAAGGTCATAGCAAAGATTGTCTTCACCACAAAATGTCTTATTTGTACAGTCGATGCAAAAACCTTCGATGCAGATACCTGAATCGCCACATCCGTTGCCGCATGCCCCGCAGTGGTCATTGTTATTCTTGATGTCAGCGCAGGTTCCCCCGCAGGGCAGCAGACCCTCTTCGCATTCCAGCGTACAGTAGGGATCGTCTTCAGGACACGCGCAAAGTCCATTCGCGCAAATCTCTTTTTCTTTGCAAAGATGTCCGCATTTTCCACAATTATTCTTGTCCGTCTGAATATCGGTACAAACGTGATTGCAGATGAGCAGGCCCTCTTCCGGACAGGTATCGATGCATGATCCTTCCGAACAGTATTTGTCGGAAGCACAGGCATTATCACAGTTTCCGCAATTATCATTGTCGGTCATGCGGTTGATACAGATATGATTGCAGATCATTTCTTCCGCATTGTCGCATTCCGTCGTGCATGTCCCTGCCTGACAGCGTTCTGCCAGTTCACAGGGGGTATCGCAGGATCCGCAGTGATCCGGATCCAATTGCGTATCGGTGCAGGTATGCGCACAGACAGTCTGTCCTTCTTCCTCACATTGATCGGTGCATTTCCCGTCCTCACATCGCTGATTCATCGCGCAGATTCCCGCACACGAACCACAGCGATTCGGATCAGACATGATATCGACGCATTCCAGATCGCACAAAACCTGGTTCTCTTCCGGGCATTCTGTCGTGCAGACTGCGCTGATGCATATCTCTACATCACTGCATTGTGTGTTGCAGTTGCCGCAGTGATTGCGGTCAGTCAAAGGATCGTAGCATGTGCCGTCACATCGCAGTTGTGTGCCGCAGTCGACCTGACAGCTGCCGCTGATGCACATCTGGCCTTCTTCGCAGGAATTGCCGCAGCTTCCGCAGTTGTTGCTGTCCCGATATAGCTCAGTACATGTACCGTCGCACATCTTCTGTCCCGGGGGACAGGTCGGATCTGTCTGATACCGGCATGCGCTGTCGATACAGATTTCTTCCGGGCCGCAGGCATTATCGCATGCACCGCAGTGCTGGTGATTTTCGGTCGTATCGCGGCACACGTTCCCGCAGCATGTCGCATTGCAGTTTTCGGCACTGCATTGCGTGACGATGATTGGGGGCTGGGTTTCACCTGGCTCGTTGGATGCTGACTTAATGCTGAATTCGCCCATTTTGAGCATGCTGCTGTCGGAACAGCCGACGGCAGCAATCGGCAAACATAATGTCAGACAAAGACAGAGTGAGAATCTATTCATATCGCTTGTTGCGCAGGAAAATGGTGGGCGCTGAGGGTGGTGTTCGAAAAATTGGTTTCAGTCACGCAGCATTCCAAAAACAAATTCAGAAAAAAATGTTCGGATGCTGCGTGCGATAGTCAGATGATTATGTTCTCGGTTCCGTAAAGTCCGTACCGACTTCGACCTTTGCTCCGTCAGTGATCCAGCGGAAATTGTCGATAATTGCCGCCGAGTCCAAAATACTGTCGCCTGTATCCCAGATGATGAATTCGAGTGTAAAGGTTTCTCCGCCGACAATCGGTGCCTGGGTCGTCAGCCATGCCGTCGCACCGCCGGTGTAGGTGCCGCCGGTAAATGCAGCAAGATCGCTGTTGCCGTCAGGACAGGCTCCATAGACAGTTTCGCATCGGCCGCTGATACAGCCTTTCGTGTAGTTTGGCGAGCAGGACGAATTACAGGTTATCGGGTTGCAGGTCGTAAAGAAGGCATTGTTGACCGAAACCGGATTGCCATTTTTGTCAAATACAATGTTCGTATCCTGCGGGATGCCGCTGGCCGTGGATGTCAGAAGAACAATAAAGAAGTCATTGTATCGCGAGCAGATATATTCTGGATACTCGTGTGAGAAAAACCGGAAGTCAAACTGGAATCCCGTGGCATTGCTGGGCGCTTTGAGCTGAAGCTTTAGCTCCAGTGCATCGTTGATACTGTTTCCGCTCGGACATCCGGTGACTGTTTGAAGCTGGTTGTTATGGGCAGAGTGGTATTTTGCGGGGATAGATCCGTTCGCGATAAAATCACTACTATCCGACATCTTCGCATTCTGGAAAATACCGGTTGAAATACCGGCAAACGAATTGCCGAGATTCGGAGTGATAATCGGTGTGTTGCCAAGATGAGAAAATACATTGATGGCGTGGCTCATGGCTGTATTGCCTGGGTTTCCCGGATGCAGTGACTGAACCGTCGCACTCACAATACCAAAACCGTCTGTCGCAGCATCATGGCAGATATCCATCGCTCTGGCCAGCTGCAGGCCGGCATTGTCGCGCTCTGTCGCTAACGACAGATTCGCACCCTGGGTATAGCTCGCTGCGCAGGTTTTGGGCGCTTCATCGGTTTCGCCGTTGCAGTTGTTGTCGATCTTATCGCCAGGTGTTTCGAAAATGCCCGGATGAATGACTTCCGGATTTTTGATGTTCTTGCACGCGTCACTCTGTCCCGAAATATCGCAGCAGTCACCGTCACAGATCGTATAGCCATCTTTATCGTAATCTTCCATGCCATCGACTTTGCCATCGCAGTTCAGGTCGTTCTGGGACGAATCCGTGGATTCCTTTCTGCACTGGTAGTCGTTTTTGGGCGCGATCATGCCTTCGCACTTACCCCATTTGTTGTTGCTGCAGGTCATTGTGCCGGCTTTGCAGGCACCGACATTTTCTGTTCCGGCTGGACCGTAATAGCAGGACTTCGTCTGACCATTGGTACATTCGCATTCTGCTGTCGTGCTTTCACAGCCGTTCGAGGCATCACCGTCGCAGTCCACATAATCGCCGGCGCAGCCTGTACACTGTCCATCCTTGCAGCCGACGTGATTCGGACAGGCCTGTCCGCAGCTGCCGCAATTGTCAGGGTCGTTCATCAGATCGTGGCAAAGATTGTCATTACAGAAGGTTTTACCCGCGCATTCAATGCATTTCCCATTGACGCAGATTCCCGTATCTCCACAGCTCTTGCCGCATGCTCCGCAATGAGCCTTGTCATTCTTAACATCGGTACAATTGCCCCCGCATGGCTCCTGGCCTTCTTCGCATGACAGATTGCAGTAGGGATTGTCTGCCGGACATGAACAAAGTCCTCCCTGACAGATTTCCTTTTCATTGCAGGCATGTCCGCAGCTGCCGCAGTTCAATTTGTCCGTCAGAATATCGGTGCAGACGTGATCACATATCATCTGGTTCCCTTCCGGACATGTATTGATGCATGAACCTTCTGAACAATAACGGCCGGATTCACAGGCATGTTCGCATTCTCCGCAGTTGTCATTGTCTGTCATGCGGTTGGTGCAGACATGGTTGCAGATGGTGTCTTCTGCATTGTCGCATTCCGATGTACAGGTTCCCGACTGGCAGCGCTCTGTGGCAGCACAGGGCTTGCCGCATCCACCGCAGTGCTCTGCATTCGTCTGCGTATCAACGCAGGTATGCGCACAGACGATGAGTCCCTCTTCATCGCATTTGTTGCTGCATGCGCCATCAATGCACCGTTCCGAGTCGGCGCAGGTATTTTTGCACGAACCGCAGCGATTGGGGTCACTTTTGATGTCAACGCAGGTCTGATCGCATAAACGATGGTTTTCCTCCGGGCAGTCTGTCGTGCAAATGGCGCCGAAGCAGGCCTCTTCCGAACTGCACTTCGTATTGCAGTTGCCGCAGTGCTCGCGGTCAGTCAGGGGATCGTAACATGCTCCGTCGCAGCGCAGTTTATTGCCGCAGTCGATTTCACAACTGCCATTGATGCATAACTGGCCCTTGTCGCAGGATTTCCCGCAGTCGCCGCAGTTGTTGCTGTCGCGGTTGATGTCGATGCAGGTGCCGCTGCATTTCTTTTCGCCATGTCCGCAGGCTTCATCTGTCAGGTCCATGCACTTGCTGTTGATGCATACCTGGTCGGATTTGCAGGCATGATCGCATTCACCGCAGTGCTGGTGATTTTCGGTCGTATCGCGGCATACGTTCCCGCAGCACGTCGCATCGCAGTTGTCGGAATTGCATTCCGTCACGATTTTTTCTTCTGTCTTCGAACCGGACTTGCCGGGTTTGCCGGATGACGACGAACTGCCGGAATCACCCATCTGGAGCGTATTGTTGTCAGAACATCCGATAGCTGCAATCGGAATGCATAATGCCAGACAAAAACAGAGTGGGAAGATTTTCATATTGGAGTCTCCTGTGCAGGATGATGAGATGGTTTTGGGAGGCTTCGCTGTTCAAAAGGCAGATTGCCTTTTGAACACGCTCGCTTTTGCCGCCGCTATGGCTCAGGCCATACGCGGCTTTGCACGGCTTTGCGCTTCGCGCAATACGCCGCTGCTAGTTGACGGGTGGATCCGCAAATCCGGTGTTGACCTTCGTTTCGTCAACAAGCCACCTGAAATTGTCGAGCAGTACCGTGGAATCGTAGTTGCCGTCCTGCGTGTCCCAGATATAAAAATCGAGCTGAATGGTTTCTCCGCCGACGACAGGAGCTGTCGTCGAAAGCCAGGCGGTAGCACCTCCGCGGCCTTCTTCCGTCGTCGTGCTCTGATAATCGTATTTGGCATAGGGATACGGATAATAGGCGTCGATCGCCGTGGAACCATCCTGGCAGGTGATTTTGCTCGGCGTGCATGTTTCTTCGCCATTCGAATTCGTCGTGCACTCCTTGTTGATGCATTTCTCACCCGAACACGTCATGAATTTCGGACACTCAGACTCCTCCTTGCAGGGGATGTAGTCACATGTCGTGAAGAAACCATTGTTGACTGAAACCGGATTTCCAACTTTGTCGAACGCAATGTTGTGATCGGGGTAGCCTGCCAAATCCGGATGTTTGGATGTCAGCAATGCAAGGAAAAAGTCGTTGAAGGCCGAACAAAGATATTTGGGATATTCCTGCGAAAGGAAACGGAAGTCGAAGGCAATGCCCTTGACATTGACGGGAACTTTGAGTTCCAGATGAAGCTGGACCGAGTCAAATATCGCAGGGGTAATGCTGGCATTGGCCGGACAGCTCTTGTGCGTGGCGAGCTTATTGTCGTGGTTTTGCAGATAGACATTGGGGATTTGGCTGTCCTTGGGATAGCGCTGTACCAGGTTCTCTCCCACAGTCTCATCGTCTTTGGCTCTTTCTTCAAACCATTCGTCCTCTTTGGATACACCCGATTTGACATCTTTCGCATGTCCCGATGACATCACGGCAAACGACTTTCCTTCCTGGGGCATGATGCGGGCAGTGCCGCTCTCGTCTCGCATCGCATCCAGAATGTTGACCTGCTTGGCATCGGGAAGTGCTGTACTCTCTGAACGCGTCAGTCTGGCGTTGACAAGACCATAGGCACAGGTCATGTCTTTCTTGCATTCCCAGATAATGCCCATTGCCTGCGCCATCGCACGGGCTGTCGTGTCCATGTCGGAGGAGCCATAAGTATAGTCAATGGGAGTAACATCCTTGGATGTCTTCTGGTCTTCGTCGGTTTGGGTGTCGCAGTTATCGTCAAGTTTGTTGCCCTTGACTTCGAGCATGCCTGGATTGATGAGTTCCGGATTGAGGGCTGTACATGTGGTGGTATCATTGCAGCAGTCACCGTCGCAGGTCGTAAAACCATCCCCATCAAGATCTTCCTCTCCATCGGGAATACCGTTGCAGTTGTAGTCTTTTTTGGTGCATTCCCCGACGATGGTCGGCAGCGTCGGCTGGACGGTAATGTCGAAAGTTTTTATCCCTTCATCTTCAATACAGGTTAATTTCCCGGCCTTGCATTCACCGACATCCTTTGTGCCTTCCGGGCCATTGTAATAGCTTCGCTCCTGCCCAAGAACACACTCGCATTCAAGAAGCGTCTCACAGCCGTTGATCGGATCGCCGTCACAATCGGTATAGTCCGGCGCACATTCGCATTTGGAATCGCTGCAGACCATGTTCGGGGCACATGGATTATCGCAGGAACCGCAATGGTTCGCGTCCGATGTAAGGTCGACACATTCAGAGTCGCACGTCGTTTTTTCGCATCCGGAACATTTGCCGTTATTGCAGGTCTCGTCCGCCTTGCACTTCTTGCCGCAGTCACCGCAGTTGTTGATGGAATGCTTGATGTCAGTGCAAACGCCGTTGCAAAGCATTTCGTGCGCGTCGCAATTCTCATCCGGCTGATATATCGTGACGGTTTCTGTCTTCGATCCGCTTTTGGATGGTTTTTTATCCGATGAGCCATTGTCTGATGAACCTGAATTGCTGTCTGAACCGGAACAGGACAACGCAATGACTCCTAAAATTGCAGCAGTCCAGAATAAAAATCCGCGTTTCATGTAATTCTCCTTATCTGACGTGTGGGCGATGCTGAAGTATGAAAAAACACTGCATAATTATAGCGTAATATCTGCAGTTTTGCCAATCACTGCTGTATTTTCTTTTGGCTCTGTTTCCTCAGACACAGAGAGTTTGATATATCAGGCAGCTCGAATCGATGTTCAAACACTCTGTTTCCTCAGACACAGAGTGTTTGACCTTGTTTAAGCGAAGTCTGAGACTGGATCACCGGTTGAATATATGGAAGCGATTTCATCGGCGGATGTTTGGATGGATGGATGAATTTGAATGCCTTTGGTTTCTGTGCGAACATTGGCTGGCCAGACGCGAGCGTAATATAATATATAAAGCGTAATATAATATATAAATTAAATAGTATAGATATGTTCGGGAGAATATGATCTGTATTCTGTTTCATGCAGAGAGCTTGCCGCGGCGTATATTGCTGCGATTCGTATAAACATATACATTGATCGGAATGACTCGCGCTTGCAGAACCCCAATGATATGCGAAGGAACAATGTAAACGCTGTTCAGGTTTTGTATGGGGACTCACTCCCCCATACTTCCTGAGATATAACACATTGCCGTGTGGTGGTTGGTCAATGTGGCGTTGTTCAGGTATTCCTGGGGAATCTCTGAATAATTGTCTGGTGTGACCAAACTGTGTTGTAAAAACTACTTCCCTTTCCCCATTGGGGGAAAGGGGCCAAGTTCCCTGGAGCTACAAATCAGATTCATTTACGCAGGTAGAATTGGAATATCCTCCGTAATAAATATTGTTTTTGCATTTTTGTTCTGATGGGCATTCTTCGGAAGCAATCTTGTCGTCAGTGCATACGAACCGATGCGTTTCATCCTGGCAGCGAATCCAGAATTCATCAGGATTACAGGGATCATCAATATGATAAACCGGCGGTTCTTCACAGCGATTGGTTTTCTTGTCGCACATGGTTTCGCAGTATCTGGTTTCCTGCAACAGGATATGTTTGTCTCCTACGGCAACACAGCGTTTGACGGTTTCATCGTCTGTTTCATAATTCATGCCTTCATTATGTCTGTAACACGATGTATTGTCTTTATCGGTTTTGGGATCGCATGATGGATAACATCCTGTGCTGCCATTATAATCGGCACATACTTCACAGTGATCCGAATGAACTGTTCCATCTGTATCACAGTAGAGCAGGATATTTTCGTCGCACTTGCTTGCGTAATATTCCGGATCAGATTCCTCCGTACTGCAGCTTTTTCCTAAATCCGGATATTTTTTGCATGTATCCGTTTTTTTGTCGCAAACACCCGGACACATCTGGCCTGAGAATGAGTCTTCCCAGTCCCAGTGGTAAACGCCCTCTAAACTTAAGTGTTTCTGGCAGAACAACTCAAGATAGTAGGGGGCGTTATCTGGGCTATCGTAACTTCGATTAAAGGATGAATCATAGTAATTGGTTACACACTGTATTTTTTTTGCATGAGTTTCGTACTCTTTTTTCGTACATAAATCCAGACAATATGACCAATACTCGTCCTTATCTACGCACTTAAGATGCATCGCGCCGCAATCGATGACTTTGTACTTGCTGCTTTCACACAAATACAAGTTGTTGTCTTTGCAAAATGAACCAGATCCCGAACACTCGTCACCTTTCTGTATATCATCCTTGCATGAATTCCCTTTATATCCTGAGGCACACATGTCTTTGCAGAAAGCCCTTATATCGGTATGAATATAATCATCATCAGCGCATTCACCTTCATTACAAACAACATTTTCAACCCGGCATTCTGCATTCACAATGTTGCAGTCGTCAATATAGAGAGTATTGTTTGCCGCACATTCGTATACCGAATTGTCAATGCATGTTGAAAATGGTCTGCTGCAGTAATCGCCGGATTTGGCATGTGAGATATCAATGCATTCATTGTTCTGGTTACAGCCGTACTCACAACTTGCTGGACAGGATTCTGTTTCATTCGTTTTGCACGAACCGTCCGGGTTGCATCCGTTTGTACATGTTGTTGGACACTCAGCTTTACCATCCTTGCATGAACCGTCCGGATTGCATCCGTTTGTACATGTTGTTGGACACTCAGCTTTGCTATCCTTGCATGAACCGTCCGGGTTGCATCCGTTTGTACATGTTGCTGGACACTCAGCTTTACCATCCTTGCATGAACCGTCCGGATTGCATCCATTTGTACATGTTGTTGGACACTCAGCTTTACCATCCTTGCATGAACCGTCCGGATTGCATCCGTTTGTACATGTTGTTGGACACTCAGCTTTGCTATCCTTGCATGAACCGTCCGGATTGCAGCCGTTTATGCATGTTGTCGGGCAGTGTGTTTGCATTCCGTTATCAGATGGCGATTTGGAGTTGTCGTCACATCCGGCCATGATTAAAATCAGTGCCGCAATCCATATTCCGCTTAGGTACTTCATGTCAAATCCTGGTTTTGTATGGTGAATGTTTCTCAAATAAAAACGGGCTGCGCTCAGGAAATTAAATGATACCACTGAGGTAAAAAAAAGCAACGAAAACGCGCTTGATGAATGCTGATTTATAAAAACTTCTGTCGAGGCCGTAACGCAGGTAGAGTTGGCAAAGTCAATAGCTCGCAACATTCAAAAACTCGCAATTCTCCTTTGTTTATGAGATAGTCAGCTTGTGATGATGCCCTGTTTCGGTAAAATGTGAGACACGGGTTCAAGGAGGATAGCAATGCAGGAACGCTATTTCCCGATTGGGATACAGTCTTTTGAAGAGATTCGCAAGTATGACGCGATTTATGTAGACAAGACACCATGGGTTTATCGTCTTGCCAAAACCGGGAAATATTACTTTTTGTCGCGACCGCGCCGTTTTGGCAAATCGTTGCTGATTTCGACACTGGCGGCGTATTTTGAAGGACGAAAAGACCTTTTCGATGGTCTTGCAATGGCTGCACTTGAGAAAGACTGGGTGAAATATCCTGTGCTGCGCTTTGATTTGAGTCGTTCAAAAGTTAGTTCACACGAAAACATGATAAACCTTCTTGATAGTTTGCTGTCGAGTCTTGAGGCGGTTTACGGATGTGGAAACGCGGAAAGAGAGGAATTTGGCCTGAGACTTTCGGAGTTGATAACAGCAACAAAAATGCAAAGCGGCGAGAATGTTGTCGTTCTGATTGATGAATACGACGCTCCATTGTTGGATACAATGCACAACAAAGATTTGTTCGCGGATGTACGACAGCAGCTTCGAAAGTTTTTTAGTCCGCTCAAAGAAGCGGATGATAAACTGCGATTTGTATTTATCACAGGTATCAGTAAATTCAGTCAGTTGAGTATATTCAGCGAACTGAATAATCTAAAAACGATAACCATGAATGACGAGTATGCAGCGATTTGTGGTATCACAAAAGAAGAGCTTGTCGAACAGCTTGAACCGGAAATTCAGGTGATGGCAGAAAAGCTGAAGATAACGCCTAATGCTGTTGTTCAACGGTTGAGAAAGAAATACGATGGTTATCATTTTGCAGAAGAATCGCCGGATATATTCAATCCGTTTAGTCTTTTGAACAGTCTGAGCAATAAGGATTTTAAAAACTACTGGTATTCGACCGGTACACCGACGCATGTGACCGAAATGCTGGCAAATTACTCGATTCGTCCAGAAGAATTGGAGGGATTTGCTGCGGGGGAGATGGATTTTTATGTCGCATTTGAGCAGGCAGAGACACCAATTCCTATTCTGTATCAAAGCGGTTATCTGACGATTAAGAGATTTGATGGTTATGATTATATTTTGGGGTTTCCGAATGAAGAAGTTCGTGTGAGCTTTTTAAAAGGCCTTGCGACGTATTATACAAAGAAAACTGCGACTGAAAATAACTCGGTGATACAAAAAATCCTCCGCGCAATAAGAAATCATGATATTGATGCAGCACTAACAACGTTGCGTTCATTTTTTAGCTCGATTCCATACGATGCCGAAAAACAGGATGAACATCATTACAAGACTGTTTTTTATCTGATATTCAGGTTGGCGTCTGAATATTGTGTTCGTGCCGAAGAACGCAGTGCCGCAGGTCGATGTGATGCATTGATAGAAACCAATGATACCATCTATTTATTTGAGTTTAAACAGGATGGTACTGCAGAGGAAGCCTTGAGACAAATTGATGATAAAGGTTATGCGATTCAATATGAGGCTGGTGCGAAGACGATTGTAAAGGTTGGGGTGAATTTTGAGAAAGACAAGCGAACCATTGAGCGTTGGATTGTGGGGTAATATTTCATACTGATATATCGTGACGGTTTCTGTCTTCGATCCGCTTTTGGATGGAGGATTATCCGATGAGCCATTGTCTGATGAACCTGAATTGCTGTCTGAACCGGAACAGGACAACGCAATGACTCCCAAAATTGCCGCAGTCCAGAATATAAATCCGCGTTTCATGTAATGCCAATGCTCACAGCACTCTCAGACGGGGTATTTCATTTGCTTTTGGTATATCGTTTTGGGCTCTGTTCATCCATTCTCTCTCTGTTGGGATTGCCCAACAACGTTCCCAGGAGAACCCCTGCGGGATAATCTGGACAATTCACTATCCAGACAGATAGAAATACTATCCAGCCAGATGGACACACATGGTCCGCTCAGCACAGCGAAATCTCAATGCGAAATCAAACGCATCCTTTGTAATTGCATCGGTCCGCTCAGCGCATCGGAACCGAATCTGCGGGGATTTTGTAAAATTTTGTTTTGGCACGGTTTTTATATGATGTCGGGCGAGCTGAATCAATCATTCATGCATGTGTTTTCAGGAGTTCGGTGTTGTTATGTTGAGTAAAGTTCAAAGTTCAGTGAGAAATGCAGCTTTGTGTTTATTGGGGATATTCGCATTTCAGGCATGTAAGGACTGTAGCTCACATAATAATCCCCTGTTTTAATCTGTTTGAAAAAAGGAAAAAGCAATGAAATCAGCAGTGGCGGCATTTTTTATGGGGCTGTTTGTGTTTTTACTGATGGGCTCGGGAATATCATTTGCGGATGTTCCTGGCGAAGCTGAAGATTCAAATGCTGCACCGATTCAGGCTGCTGCTGAGCCTGCGTCGGCTGCGGCACCTGCATTAACTGAGGTTCAGCCTGTCGTCGCTCAGCCGCAGGCAGCGAGCACAAAAGCTTATGACTGGGAAAGAGAATCCCGGGTATTTAAGAACACCGGATGGGGATTATTCGGAGGCGGCGCGTTTTTGAGCATCGTACTTGCCCCGTCTGTCCTTTTGGCCGAAGCATACAGCGCCCTTAAAGGGGATAAGGTAAGCGGCGGCGGGGCTGTTGCGTTTATCTGCATGGAGGCACTCGGCGGCGCTATGGCAATAACGGGCATCGGCCTGTTGATTGCTGAAGCAGTCAGATTCAATCCCTATCGCCGCGGCGAAATTGCCGGACTCAAATTTGAATGGAATCCGGAAGTGTACGCTTCGCCGGAATTCAGCGGAATTGGATTCAGTGCAAGATTTTAGAATGTGACGCCCCCCTCCGGGGCATGGCTTTTTATTATTTTGTTAATCAATTATCAGACATTCAAATTATTCAGATTGATAACACTGTTCAAGTATTCCCAGTTCGCGCTCACGTCCTGCAAACATTGCACATTCTCCGTCTGCTGAATTGCATAATCACGATTAGCATAATCACGATTAGCATAATCGAAACGATTTGGAAAACGCATGTTGTTATCCCTGAATGGGCAGCCCAATGAGAACACGACCAGAGGTGTACAATGAGATACGTGGATAAAACAATTCTATCTATTCCTGATAATGGACAATATGTTATCCAGAAAGATATAAACACACTTAAACTGCCTGCAGACAGCGAATGCCTGTTTTCATTGGTCTCGCTGTGCATCGAAGCTGTATTTAATAAATAGATGGATCTTTTTTTTTGAGTGGCATGCTTTTTTATATGTGTCCTGTGCGGCGCGCTGGATATAACATCCAGGCGTGCTTTTTTCATTCATTTTTATTGGGAGTTATTATGTTTGGTAAGGCCAGAACCGTTAAATCGGCAATGATTACTGTATTATGTTTATGTAGTGTATTCGCATTTCAGGCATGCAGCGATGACAATTCGGATGATCGTCCTTTTACAAGACATAAGGATGGAACGGTTACGGATACAAAAGGCGTGACATGCAAAGCTGACGACGGCAATTGGGCAGAGTGTTATCAGCAAACCTTTCAATCCAAATGTGAAAATGGGAAAGCCGTGGTTTGCGGCAATACATTTACAAATTATGAAATATTTGAAAATGAATGCGACTGCAAAATGGTAAATGGCAAAGCGACATGCGGAAAATGTGAACCAGGCCAGCTCGATGCATCGAAAGAGTCAGAGGGAACGATTAATATTTGCAGCCCCGCCGGCCTGTGGGTAGAACACCCGTTTAAAAGGGTGCATCCTGATGAATTGAAGGCATGTAATCCTGATACCTATCAGACAAAGTGTGACAATAATGTTTACTTTACGTGTGATGATAATGGATTAATTAATGCAGTTGATTGTAATAATTATGATTATTATGGTCGGCCGTCAACTTGTATAGAATTTGATGAGGTATTGGAAGAAACCGAATTCAATCAGTATTCGCTCCTTTGTGAAAGTGTCGTTCATCGGGCCTATTGCGCGGAATGTAAACCCGGAGAAGAAGCTGAAAATGTATGTACATCATTCTATTCACTGGCGACAGCTCCGGTGAAATGCAGCGAATTTGGGCACTGGCTGGATAAAGCAACGGGTGACATTCCGCAGGCAATGCATTGTGATAATGGTTGTGCTGAGGGTAAATGCCTGGGAAAACCCACCGGATGCAAGCCGGGGGAAGTCGCCGATCACGTTTGTTATACGGAAGATTCGTTCGTCATTGACAAAGTAACATGCATGGCGACAGGGGAGCGATGGGCCGATTACTCGGAACACCTGAGAATTCAATACTGTGCAAAGGGATGTAAAGATAACGTGTGCCTGAACTGACAGGCATCCGTCATACGT
>JAEEGL011864569.1_pt1 | contig 22833 bp, 22 predicted proteins | sample 9134231 | NCBI WGS metagenome assembly JAEEGL01 (sample SAMN16246548, study PRJNA631951) | gut metagenome | biome: gut microbiome; feature: rumen; material: fiber-attached | host: Bos | place: Iran: Karaj | collected 2018-10 | reverse complement strand
GGTACTTCCCTCAAGTTCCAGCGCAAGGTGGCCCAGGCCGTGAAGCGTGCCCGCTCCCTCGCCCTTCTCCCGTATGTCACTGACCTCCTCAAATAATTGAAGCGTTATGAAGATCATCCTTAAGAAAGAAGTTGCCAATCTCGGCGAGGCCGGAGATGTGGTAGAAGTCAAGACCGGTTACGCGCTCAATTATCTCGTCCCCCAGGGATTCGCTTCCGTCGGCACCCCGTCCGCGCTCAAGCAGCACGCCGAGACCCTCCGTCAGCGCGCCCACAAAGAGGCCAAGCTCGTCGCTGACGCGCAGGCCGCAGCCGCCAAGATCGAGGCCGTCGAGCTCAAGCTCAAGGCCAAGGTCGGCGAGAGCGGCAAGCTCTACGGCGCCGTGACCGCCGCCCAGGTGGCCGAGGCCCTCGCCGCCGCCGGCATCGAGGTCGACAAGAAGAACGTCACCGTCCCCGAGATCAAGGAACTCGGCGAGTACGAGGCCAAGGTGAAGTGCTACAAGGGCGTCTTCGCCAACGTCAAGGTCCTCGTGGAGAACGAAGCTCCCGCAGCTGAGTAATCATAGTCATTCCGGGCTTGAACCTATAGTCATTCCGGGCTTGACCCGGAATCTCACCCCCTACAAGCCGACCCTTCCCGGGTCGGCTTTTTCATTTCCATCCTTTTTTTATTATCTTTGTCAGAACGTGTAAAACCAATTTAAGCTAAATATGTTCAAAGGACAACCCAAAGGCCTTTATGCCCTCGCTCTCGCCAATACCGGCGAACGCTTCGGCTACTACACCATGCTGGCCATCTTCCTCCTGTTCCTGCAGGCGAAGTTCGGATTCACCGCCGCTGCGGCCGGCCAGTTCTACGCCATCTTCCTCGCAGCCGTCTACTTCATGCCGGTCCTCGGCGGATGGCTCGCCGACAAGATCGGCTTCGGCAAGTGCGTCGTCACCGGCGTCTCCGTAATGTTCCTGGGCTATCTGCTGCTCGCCATCCCGACCAACGCCTTCCAGGGCCGCGGCCTCGCCCTCGCCATGATGATCGGCGCCCTGCTGCTCATCGCCGTGGGTACGGGCCTGTTCAAGGGCAACCTGCAGGTGATGACCGGCAATCTCTATGACGACCCCGCCTACAGCGCCAAGCGCGACTCCGGCTTCAGCCTCTTCTACATGGCCATCAACATCGGCGCCATGTTCGCCCCTACCGCCGCCACGGCCCTGACCAACAGCCACCTCGCCAAGTCCGGTCTCATCTACAAGGCCGACATCCCCGCCCTGGCCCACCAGTGCCTGAACGGCACGCTGCAGGACCCCTCCATCCTCCAGGAACTCCAGGCCGCGATGCCCGGCTCCGATGTCGCCGCCATGAGCCTGAGCGACTTCAGCCAGTACTATATCACCCAGCTCTCGACCGCATACAACCTCGGCTTCGCCGTCGCCTGCGTGTCCCTGATCTTCTCGATCGCCATCTATTTCGGCTTCCGTTCCTGGTTCAAGCACACCGACGTCAACGCCAAGCAGGCCGCTGCCTCCAACGAGCATGTCGTCGAGCTCACGCCCAAGCAGACCAAGGACCGCATCATCGCCCTCTGCTTCGTGTTCGCGGTCGTGATCTTCTTCTGGATGGCTTTCCACCAGAACGGCTCCTCGCTGACCTACTTCGCCCGTGACTACACCCAGGACACCGTGAGCGGTCCGCTCCGCATCGGCTTCAACATCTGGCCCCTGTTCCTGATCGCCGTTTCGGTCTATACCCTGTTCGGGATTTTCCAGTCCGAGAGCTACCGTTCCAAGATCATCTGCGTCCTCGCGACCGTGGGCCTGTGGGCCGGCGCCTATATGATCTACTCCGGCATGGCCCCCACCCTGCACATCCTGCCTCAGCAGTTCCAGCAGTTCAATCCTTTCTTCGTCGTCGCGCTGACCCCGGTCTCGATGGCCCTGTTCGGCTACCTCGGCAAGAAGGGCAAGGAGCCTTCCGCACCTAAGAAGATCGGTCTGGGCATGTTCGTCGCCGCGCTCGGATACCTCATCATGCTCGCCGCCTCCAAGGGCCAGCCGGCTCCGTCCGAGCTGACGGCCGTCGGCGGCGTGTCCCCCGACCCGGTCGTCCCGACCTACCTCATCAGCACCTACCTGGTCCTGACCTTCGCAGAGTTGCTCCTCAGCCCGATGGGCATCTCCTTCGTGTCCAAGGTCGCCCCGCCGAAGTACAAGGGTCTCATGATGGGTTGCTGGTTCGCCGCCACGGCCATCGGCAACTACCTCAGCTCCATCCCCTCCATGCTGTGGGAGAATGTCCCCCTGTGGGTCAACTGGACGGTCCTCATGGCGCTCTGCGTCATCTCCGGTCTGGTGATGTTCTCCTTCCTGAAGAAACTTGAGGCGGCCACCGCCGAGTGATGACCCGCATCCAGAAAGTATATGCTGCAGGAATATCCCTGGTGTTCTTCACCGGGATATTCCTGTATTTTATAGTCAGGTTCACCCGGCATTGGGCGGCAGCCCTTGCCGTCGCCGCCGGGCTCACGCTCTTCCAATTCCTGCTCTGGCTGCCCACGCGGCACCGCAATCTCATCAGCTACGCTTTCGCGTTCCTGCCGGCCGGCATCTTCGCCGCCGTCTTCGCGACGGGCGGCCTGCGCAGCTGCGCCGGGCTGTGGATCGGCGCGGCGCTCACCCTCGCCCTGCTGGTGCTGAACCGTCTGGACTGGCCCGACTCCCGGACCACCACCCAGGCCTGGTCCGGCCTCCTCGCCACCATGATCATCCTCAGCACCATCGCCGGCATCCTCTCCTCGCTATAACAACCCTATTGGCGTTGTCCGCAGAAATCGTTATATTTGCATAATATGCAAAAGATCGGTACTTGGTTGGTGAAGGGCGTGCTCCGGCTGCTGGGGCTGCTGCCGCTGCGCGCGCATTACGCGCTGGGGCGGTTCGTGTCCTGGCTGGCGGAGGATGTCGTGCACTACCGGCGCGACGTGGTGATCCACAACCTTACCAAGTGCTACCCCGACACGAATGTCTGGGACCTCAAGCCCATCCGCAAGGCTTTCTACCGACATTTCGGCGAACTGGTAGCCGAGACCGTCTGGTTCGGCGGCTGCCGGAGCGCGGAGCGCCTGCACCGCCAGCGCCTCGTCGAGGTGGAGAACCCGGAAGTCGCCGCACACCTGTTCGAGGTATCGCCCAGCATGGTGGTGATGTACTCGCACTGCGGCAACTGGGAGCTCTACGGCGGCATCGCCTCGTACAACTACACCGACACGCCGCTCCCCTTCACCGAGCAGAACTACTGCGTGGTGTACCTCAAGCAGTCCAAGATGTGGGACGACATCCTGCGGGACAACCGCTCCGCCCCGCTCGAGGACCCGGAGCACTTCCCCGGCTACATCGAGTCGCGAGACCTCATCCGCTACGCCTTCGAGCACCGCGGGGAGAAGAAGGTCTACAACGTCAACACCGACCAGCGTCCCTATTTCGCTTCACCCGGAAACCTGGACGTCGATTTCATGGGCCAGCGGGTGCAGACCATGACCGGCGCCGCCGCCCTGGCCCGCAAGCTTGGCCTGTCCGTCGCCTACCTGACGATGCGCTCGGAAGGCCGGGGACACTACGTGATGCGTTATACGCCCATCTGCGAGGACGCCTCGAAGATGAGCGTGCAGGATATCATGCAGCAATACTATAAGCTGCTGGAGCAGGACATCCGGGAGCAGCCCGGCAACTACCTGTGGACCCACCAGCGCTTTGCAAGGATATAACATTAAAACTCATACGATTATGACTATCAAAGATCTTCAGCCAGCAGTCGTCTGGAACAATTTCTACGGACTCACCCAGTGCCCGCGTCCTTCCAAGCACGAAGAGATCGTGCGGGCGCACCTGCTCAAATGGGCCAAGGAACACAATGTCGAGGCTTTCGCCGACGAAGGCGGCAACGTGATCATGCGCGTGCCCGCCACGCCCGGCTACGAGAACCGCAAGGGCGTGGTCTTGCAGGGCCACATGGACATGGTGCCCCAGAAGACGGCCGACACCGTCCACGACTTTCTCAAAGACCCGATCAAGACCGTCATCGACGGCGAATGGGTCACGGCCCAGGGCACGACCCTCGGCGCTGACAACGGCATGGGCGTGGCACTTGCCATGGCCGTCGCCGAGGACAAGAGCGTCAAGCACGGCCCCATCGAAATCCTTGTGACCTACGACGAGGAGACGGGCATGTCCGGCGCCGACGCCCTCAAGCCCGGCATTCTCAAAGGCGACATCCTGCTCAACCTCGACTCCGAGGACGAGAAGGAGCTCTGCATCGGCTGCGCCGGCGGCCTGGACGCCGTGGCGGACTTCAAGTACAAGACCTTCGCCACCCCGCGCGCCCACGTCGGCTACAAGATCGAAGTCAAGGGCCTGTCCGGCGGCCACTCCGGCATGGACATCTCCCTGTACCGCGCCAACGCCAACAAGGTGATGGTCCGCGCCCTGATCCCGCTGCTGGAGCGCTATGGCGCCAAGGTGGCGAGCTTCAGCGGCGGCAGCCTGCGCAACGCCATCCCGTTCGAGGCAGACGCCGTCGTGGCCATCCCGAAGGAGAATGCCGTCAAGGCAATCCGCTATATCACCCAGATCTTCAAGATCGCCAAGGAGCGCTACCTGCAGAGCGACCCCGGCATGGAGTGCACCGTGACCCGCGTCAACAAGCCGGTCCGCTACATTGAGAGCAAGGTGATGCTGAACGCCTGCAAGGCGATCGCCGCCTGCCCGTCCAACGTGATCCGCATGAGCCAGACGATGGCCGGCCTCACCGAGACCTCCATCAACCTCGCCGTCGTGCGCTGCCAGCGCGGCCACATCAAGGTCGCTTCCCTGCTCCGCAGCGCCCTCAACACCTCCAAGAACGACCTCGCCCTGCGCGTGCGCTACATCTTCGAGTTCGCCGGCGCCAAGATTCGCTTCTTCGGCGGCTACCCGGGCTGGACGCCCAAGCCTGACACACCGATCAACAAACTGATCAACGACCTGCACGTCAAGATGTTCGGCGAGCCGATGAACGTCCTTGCGACCCACGGCGGACTGGAGTGCGCCCTGCTCGGCGCCAAGTATCCCAACTGGGAGATGGTGTCGATCGGACCGACCATCATGTATCCCCACTCCCCGGATGAGCGCTGCCACATCCCGTCCGTCCAGCGGACCTGGGACCTGCTGAAGGCCATCCTGGAGAACATCCCCGAGAAATAGCATTTGTCCAAGCTCTATATCATATCGGGCTGCAACGGATCCGGCAAGACTACGGCATCATATACCCTCTTGCCGGATTTGTTGAACTGCAGGGAGTTCGTGAATTCGGACGAGTTCGCGAAGAGTTTCTCGCCCTTCGACCCGGCCGCCGCGTCCGTGACGGCCAGCCGGTACATGCTGATGAAGATCAACTACCTGCTGGAGAAGCGCGAGGACTTCGCCGTGGAGACGACCCTGGCCACACGCTCGCTGCTCAAGATCATCAAGCAGACGCAGGAGCTCGGCTACGAAGTCACGCTGCTGTACTTCTGGCTGAACTCCCCCGAGCTCGCCATCCAACGCGTCCGCGACCGCGTCAAAACCGGCGGGCACAACATCCCGGACGCCGTGGTCCGGCGCCGCTATGTGATGGGACTGCAGTATTTTTTCGGGAGCTACATCCCGGTCATCGACCACTGGATCCTGGCGGACAATTCGAAACCGCCGTTCGTGGTGGTGGCCGAGGGTTCCCGCGACGTCATCTACATCAAGGACAGCGAGAAGTATCAACAGATTTGGAACATTGCCCATCCGAATGAAGAGTTATGACCGTTTCGGCGTGACCGAAGAGCAGTTGCGCGCGCTCGTGGCCGAGGGGCTGCGGGACGGGGGCGACTGGTGCGACCTGTATTTCGAGGACACTTCCTACCACGACCTGTTGCTGCGCGACGGCGTGGTCGGGTCGGGAGGCTACCACGTGGATTTCGGCTGCGGGATTCGCGTCCTCAAGGGCGAGAAGACCGGCTACGCCTACGCGGAGACGACGGACTTCGCTTCGCTGCGGTCCGCCGCCCGCGCCGCCGCCTCGATCGCCCAGTCCGCCACCGCCTGTGCTGTGAAGGCGGCACAGTTTTCTGAGGCTGCTCCCGCCTCCACTGCAATGGCGAATACTGGAAACTATTATCCGGAAAGGCTGTCATGGGAGGAGGCGGAGATCAGCCGCTTCGTGCCGTTCTTGCAGCGGATCGAGGCCGGGGTGCGGGCGCGGGACAGCCGCGTGCTGAAGGTCGTGGCCATCCTGTCCTATTCGGTCAGCGACGTGATGATGTACAACTCGCTCGGCGAGCTGACCACGGACCATCGTCCGCTCGGCAGCCTGTCCGTGCAGCTGATCTTCCGCCAAGGCGACCGCACCGAGAACAACACCGTCTCGCGGAGTCTGCGGATGGGTGCCGAGATGATCGGCGACGAGGTCCTCGAGGACCTCGTGAGCCGGGCGGTCGCCGGGATGGACGCCCGCTTCGAGGCGCGCCGGCCCAAGGGCGGGCAGATGCCCGTCGTGATGGACGCCGGCGCCTCCGGCATCCTGCTCCACGAAGCCATGGGCCATGCCTTCGAGGCGGATTTCAACCGCAAGGGGCAGTCCGTCTTCAGCGACAAGATGGGCCGGCGGATCTGCCGTCCGGGAATCAACATCCTCGACGACGGCACGCTCCCGGCCAGCCGCGGCGCCCTCAACTACGACGACGAAGGCGTGCCGGGCCAGAAGACCTACATGGTCACGGACGGCGTGCTGACTTCCTACCTGCACGACCGGATCAGCGCCGGATTCTACGGCGTGGCGCCCACGGGCAACGGCCGCCGGGAGTCGTTCCGCTACAACCCGATCCCGCGGATGCGCGCGACCTACATGGAGAGCGGCCCGGACGGGACGCGCGAGGACCTGATCGCTTCCGTCCGGAAAGGGATCTACGTGGACCAGTTCGCCAACGGACAGGTCAAGATCGGCGAGGGGGATTTCACCTTCTTCGTCAAGAGCGGGTTCCTCATCGAGAATGGCCGGCTGACGATGCCGGTCAAGGACATCAACATCATCGGCAACGGCCCCCAGGCGCTGGCGGACATCCAGGCGGTGGCCGGGGACCTCAAGGTGGACGAGGGCACGTGGACCTGCGGCAAGGAGCAGAGCGTCGCCGTGTCGTGCGGGATCCCGTCCGTGCTGATCGGCAACTTAACGGTCGGAGGAGAGTAAGATGATCACTGACAAGGAATTGGCATTTGTCCGCGAAGCGCTGGAGATGGCGCGTCGCGCCGGTGCGCAGCACGCGCGCGCGACGTTCTCCCGGAGCGAGGAGGACCTCGTGGCCACGCTGGACGGCGAGGTGGACCGCGTGACGCACTGCGCGGACCGCTCGCTCTCGCTGGCCCTCTTCGTGGACGGGCGTTTCGGCAGTTATTCCACAAACAAACTGGAGCGGAAGGCCCTGGAGGGCTTCATCGCGCGGGCCGTCGAGGCCACGCGCATGGTCGCCGAGGACCCCTGCCGCACCCTCCCGGATCCCGCGCGCTGCTGCCGCGACGCGCTGACCGGAGACGAGCTCGGCCTCGTCGACCCCACCCGCGACACCCTCACCCCCGCCGACCGCCGACAGATTGCTCTGGACGCTTCGGTTACTGCTCCGTTCCGCGGCAGCCCGCCTCCGAAAACGTCCGGCTGCGCCGGACCCCACCGCTGCGCTTCGCTTGCGGTCCTCCCTCTTATGGTGCCGAGGGTGGCACAGTTTTCTGAGGCTGCTGCCGTCTTCACTGCGCCAGTAACCGACCAAAACATTGATTACCAGATTATTTCGGAAGAGGGAGAGTATAGCGACAGCATCTATGAGACCGTGGTGATGGACACGAACGGGGTGTGCTGCAAGCACAGCGAGACCTCGTTCGACTACGGCGTGGAGATCACGGTCGAGAGCGGAGGCGAGAAATACAGCGGTTACTGGTGGGATGCCTCGTCCCACCGCGACGGGCTGGATGCGGCGGCGTGCGGGCGCGAGGCGCTCGCGCGGGCCGTGGCGCAGATCGGCTCCGAGCCGGCGCCGAGCGGCCGCTACACCGCCGTCATCGACGCGGAGATGGCCTCCAAGCTGGTCTCTCCCCTGCTCCGCGCCCTGAGCGGCTACTCCATCCAGCAGAACAACTCCTTCCTGATGGACAGCCTGGGAGAGCGGCGCTTCCCCGAAGGACTCACCATCCTGGACGTCCCCCGGATTCCGGGACAGACCTGCTCCAAATACTTTGACTCCGAAGGTGTTGCCACCCGCGAAGCCCCCATCGTGGAGCAGGGCGTGGTCCGGCAATACTTCATCAACACCTACATGGCGAACAAGATGCAGATGGCCCCGACCATCGAAGACGCCACGCGTCCCAAGGTCCTCCCCTGGCCCGTCGCCGGGCTCGACCGCGCGGCCATCCTGAAGCGTTGCGGCAGCGGCATCCTGGTCACCGACTTCAACGGCGGCAACAGCAACCCCGTGACGGGCGACTTCTCCTACGGGATCGAAGGATACCTGTTCGACGGCGGAAGGATCGTCCGGCCCGTCAGCGGGATGCTGATGACCGGCAACTTCCTGACGCTGTGGGCGCGGCTCCTCGCCGCCGGCGACGACGCCCGCCCCTGCCAGACCAAACTCGTTCCCACCCTCGCCTTTGCAGAGGTGGATTTCAGCGGATAGCCGTTTTACGTAAACAACTATCTCACAAGCAGTTAATCGAATATACCGTCAGGATTTCGATCCGGTTTAATTCGGAAAAGAATTGAAAAACAAATATTTACATATAACAGTACCATGAAAGTAGAGAAAAACAAAGTTGTGGCCGTGAGCTACGCGTTGGAAGTAGAAGGCAAGATCGCGGACCGTTCCGCTCCCGGCCAGCCCCTGGAATACATCCATGGCAGCGGCATGCTGCTGCCCAAGTTCGAGGCCGCCCTCGAAGGCAAGGAGCCGGGCGACGGCTTCGATTTCGTCCTCAGCCCCGAAGACGGCTACGGCAAATACGACCCCAGCTACAAGATCGACCTTCCGAAGAGCGCCTTCGCCATCGACGGCAAGGTCCGGGAGGACCTGCTGGTTGTAGGCCGCGTCATCCCGATGCTCAATCAGGCCGGACAGGTGGTCCAGGGTACGGTGGCCGAGGTCACGGAGATGGCCGTCACGATGGATTTCAACCACCCGATGGCCGGCAAGACCCTGCACTTCACCGGCAAGGTGGAGAGCGTGCGCAGCGCTTCCGACAAGGAACTGACCGAAGGCCTGCACGGCGAATACCTCCCGCCGGAGGAGCACGAATGCTGCCACGGCAAGGGCAATTGCCACAAAGAAGAAGAAGGCGAATGCTGTGGCAAGGGCGAAGGCCACCACGGCGACGGCGAATGCTGTGGCAAGGGTGAAGGACACCACGGCGACGGCGAGTGCTGCGGCAAGGGCGAAGGCTGCTGCCACAAAGACTGACGCGATGTCCCGGCCTATCCTGTATACCCTCACCTCCGGATTGCACGGAGAGATGGCTCCCGACCCCCGTCAGGAGCCGTTCATCCGTGACATCGAGGCCGCGCTCGGCGAGTCGTTCGACTGCCGGGGCGAGGACTTCGCAGGGTATGGACAAGAAGGGATGGAACTCATCTACGTCCGCACCGGCGGCACCGAGGGACTGTTCCTGGAGCAGATCGCCCCGCTCCTGAAAGGCGCATGCTCGCCGGATCGCGGGAGCGATTACCCGGCCATCCCCCTTGAGGAGGCGCAGGGGGTGAGAGATAAGAGTCAGCAACCGGTGCGGTTGCTGACCAGCGGCGAGAGCAACTCGCTGGCGGCGTCGATGGAGATCCTGTCGTGGCTGCGCCAGCGGGGCATCGACGGGGAGATCCTCCACGGCGCCCCCGCCAGCATCGCCCGCCGCATCCGCTCCATCCAAGCCCCCGGCCGGGATGCCACGGCGCCTCTGGTGACCCCCGATGACGGGATTGTGCCGTATGGTTTCGGGCCGGTGCTCCGGGGGAAGCGCTACGGCGTCATCGGCCGGCCCTCGGACTGGCTGATCTCCAGCGGCGTGGACTACGCCGCCGTCCGGGACAGCCTGGGCGCCGAGCTCATCGATATCCCCATCGAAGAGCTGGTCGCTGAAGTCCGGCGGGCACCTCGCCCGAAAACACCCCCGATTCCGGGCGACCCCCTGCCAAATCGCGAGGGGTCGCCCGGAAGCACCCCTGTTTCCGGGCCAGGTGCAAACTTAAAGCCCCTGAACCCGCCGCGCTATGGCCGGAAGATCGATGCGGAGGACTGGCAGGGGGCGCTCGCCGTCTACGGCGCGCTCAAGAGCCTGGTCGCCCGATACCGGCTGGACGGGCTGACCCTCCGTTGTTTCGACCTGCTGACCGCCCTGCACAATACCGGCTGCCTGGGTCTCGCGATCCTCAACGCAGAAGGCATCATCGCCACCTGCGAGGGCGATATCCCCGCCATGCTCTCGATGGCCGTGGCGCAAGCGCGCACCGGCCATGCATCCTTCCAGGTCAACCTGTCTCGGATCGAGGGAGACCGGCTGCTCTTCGCGCACTGCACCGTCCCGCTCAGCATCATCCGGGACTACTGCTACGATACCCATTTCGAGTCGGGGATCGGCGTCGCCGTCCACGGCGAGCTGCCGGAGGGGCCGGTGACGCTCTTCAAGCTGTCACCGGACTGCCGCCGCATGTTCCTGCGGGAGGCCCGGCTGGTCGCCAATACCTACGGCGACAGGCTCTGCCGCACGCAGGTGGTCGTGGAAGCGCCCGGTGCGGCGGATTATTTCCTGCGAACCCCGATCGGCAACCACCACATCATCGTCCCCGGAAAACTCTAGCCCCCTATGCGTACTGCCGTCGTCATCCTCAACTGGAACACCCGGGACTACCTGGCCCGCTTCCTCCCTCCGCTCCTCAAGAGTCTGGAAGGGCTGGACGCGGCCGTCGTGGTCGCGGACAACGCCAGCACCGACGGCTCGCGGGAGCTGCTCGCCGAGCGCTTCCCGCAGCTGCGCACCCTCCTCTTCGAGGAGAATTTCGGTTTCACCGGAGGATACAACCGCGCTTTCGAAACGCTGCTCGCTGAACCGGACGCCCCGGAATACCTCGTCCTGCTCAACTCCGACATCGAGGTGCAGGACGGCTGGCTGGAGCCGCTGGTGGGCTGGATGGACACCCATCCGGACTATGCCGCCTGCGGCCCCAAGCTGCACGCCCTCGTCCCCGACGGGGACGGTTTCCGGCGGACAGACCGCTTCGAGTACGCCGGTGCCGCCGGAGGACTGCTGGACCGCTACGGCTTCCCGTTCTGCCGGGGGCGCGTGCTCTCGCGCACCGAGCCGGACACGGGCCAGTACGACCGTCCGGCGGACGTGCTCTGGGTGTCCGGCGCCTGCCTGCTCGTCCGCGCCGCCTGCTGGCGCGGGATCGGCGGGCTCGACAATCGATTCTTCGCGCACATGGAGGAGATCGACTGGTGCTGGCGCGCCTGGCTCTCAGGATGGCGCGTGGGTGTGGTGCCGCAGAGCTGCGTCTGGCACCTCGGCGGCGGCACGCTGGCCCCTTCCTCCCCTTTCAAGCTGAAGCTCAACTACCGCAACGGCCTGCTGCTGATGGAGAACAACCTGCCCGACACGCTGGGTCGCCGGCGTGCGCGCAGCCGCATCCGGATACGCAAGATTTTGGATTGTTGCGCAGCAATCGTATATTTGTTGTCGGGGAAGCCCGCTTACGCCCGGGCGGTCCGGGACGCACACCGCGAGTACCGGGTTCTCCGGGAGCAGGCGCCCGCCCGTCCCGCACCCGCCGCAGGCGCGGCGCCGCAGGGCGTCACGGGGAGCTTGATCCTGTTTAATTATTTGAGACGCCATGAAGATCGTGATTGAAGGGGCCGGAGAAGTCGGTTCCCACCTGGCCAAGATGCTACGCGCCGAGGCGAACGAAGTCACCGTGATCGACGATGACAGCGAGCGCATCGACGCCCTCACTTCCTACGCGGATGTCGAGACGGTCCTCGGCAACCCCTCGTCCATCCAGGTCCTGCGGGACGCCGGCGTGGGCAAGGCCGACCTGTTCATCGCCGTGTATCCGCTGGCGACGCAGGAGGTCAACATCGTAGGCGCCCTGCTCGCCAAGCAGGTCGGAGCGGCGAAGGTCATCGCCCGCATCAATGACGAGGACTACCTGAACGCCGAGAACAGGTTGCTGTTCAAGGAGTTGGGCATCGAGCTGATGTTCTATCCCGAGAAGAGCGCCGCCGACGAGATCGTGGCTTTCCTCAAGCACAATTCTACTGCGGAGACGATGGACTTCGCCCGCGGCCGCCTGCAGATCGCTGTCTTCAAGCTGACTGAGGACTCCCCCATCCTGGACCTCAAGCTGCTCGAATTCATCAAGGACACCACCGCCGAGGAGCTGCGGCAGTTCCGCGTGATCGCCATCTCCCGGGACGAGGAGACCATCATCCCCCGCCTGGATACCAAGTTCCTCTACGGGGACCTCGTCTTCACCATCACCACCCGCGAAGGCGTGCCCGCGCTCTACCGCCATTTCGGCAAGACCAATATCTCCATCGGCAAGGTATTCATCCTGGGCGGCGGCCCGATCGGCGAGATGCTGGCAAAGAACCTCGACCACTCCGGGATCAAGGTCAAGCTCGTGGAAGGAGACAAGAACCGCTGCGTCGAGCTCTCGGAGAAGCTCCCCGACTCCATCCGCATCGTCAACGGGGACGGCCGCAACTCGGACTTCCTCTACGAGGAGGGCATCCAGGACTACGACGCCTTCGTGGCCCTGACGGGCAACGACGAGAGCAACGTCCTGTCCTGCGTGGTGGCCAAGAAATTCGGCGTGTCACGCACGATTGCCGAGGTCGAGAACATCGAATACATCCACATCGCCGAGGAGATGGGCGTGGACAACGTCATCAACAAGAAACTGATCACCGCCGGACGCATCTTCAAGTTCACCCTGTCCGGCAAGGCCCGCATCGTCCGCTACATGACCGGGACCAACGCCGAGGTCATCGAGTACACGGTGGCGCCGGGATCGGCCATCACCACCGGCCCGATCAAGGACATCGACTTCCCGCGCAACGCCATCATCGGCGGCGTGATCCGCGGCAGCGAGGCCTTTATCGCAGTTGGCGACACCGTCATAGAGCCCTATGACCGCGTCGCCATCTTCGCGCTCCCTGAAACCATCAAGGAGATTGACAAATTCTTCAGATAGGCAGGAGATTCCGGATCAAGTCCGGAATGACTGCAAGCACTAGAAGTACTGGCTCTCCTTCTCGAAGAGCGCCCTGTCATCCCGGTTGGGATCGGGGCGGACGGAGTCGCGCATCTTCTCGACGGCTTCCCGCTCGCTGCGGCTGAGCTTGCGCGGGATCCAGACCAGGATCTTGACATAGAGGTCGCCGCGTCCGCCGGAGAGTCCGTAGTTGTTGACGGACGGCAGGCCCTTGCCGCGCAGGCGCTCGACCGTGCCGGACTGCGTGCCGGGGTCGAGCTTGAGGCGCTGCGGGCCGTCCAGGCCGGGGACCTGGATCTCGCAGCCTAGCATCGCGTCGGCCACGCTGATCACGCGCGTATAGAAAAGGTTGTTGCCTTCCCGCTTGAGCTGGGCGTGCGGCTGCTCCTCCACGATGACGAGCAGGTCGCCGTTGACACCGCCCTGGGGTGCGGCATGGCCCTCGCCGCGGAGCGTGAGCTGCATGCCGTCCTCGACGCCCGCAGGGATGCGGACCTTGACGGTCTCCTTCTTGCGGACCAGACCCGTGCCCTTGCAGGTGCTGCAGGGGTTGGTGACGACCTTGCCCGTGCCGTTGCACTGCGGGCAGACCGAAGAGGTCATGGTGCGGCCGAACAGCGTGTTGGTCACGTGCTGGACCGAGCCCGTGCCCTTGCAGGTCGGGCAGGTCCTGACGTCGGAAGCGTTGCGCGTGCCGCGCCCGTCGCAGTCGGGGCAAGGGCGGTTGCGCTCGATGGTGACTTCCTTCTCGCAGCCGTTCGCGATCTCCTCGAGGGTGACCTTGACCCGGGTGCGGATGTCGCGGCCGCGCTGGACGCGCTGGCCCTGCTGTCCGCCCCCGAAACCGCCGAATCCCTCGAAGCCGCCAAAGCCGCCGAAGCCGCCGAAGGCGCCTCCGAAGAGGTTGTTCAGGATGTCATTGAGGTTGCCGAAGCCCTGGCTCCAGTCCTGCCCCGCAGCCCCGTCCACGCCGGCGAATCCGAACTGGTCGTATTTCGCCCGCTTGTCCGGGTCGCTGAGCACGGAATAGGCCTCGGAGGCTTCCTTGAACTTCTCCTCGGCCGTCCGTTTCTCGGCGTCCGTGCCGCTGACCCAGCGGTCGGGATGCCACTTGAGGGCCGCCTTGCGGTAGGCGCCCTTGATGTCATCGGCCGAGGCTCCTTTCTGGAGCCCCAGGACCTCGTAGTAATCTCTCTTTTCCGCCATAGGCTTATGCTCCCACCACTACTTTGGCATACCGCAGGACCTTGCCGCCCAGGGTATAGCCAGTCTGGATCACGTCAATCACCTTGCCTTTGAGCTCCTCGCTCGGTGCGGGGAACTGGGCCGCGGCTTCGTGGAAGTCGGTGTCGAAGACCTCGCCCTTGGCCTCGATGCGGGCAAGGCCCTGGGTCTTGAGGTAATCCATTAATTTGTTGTATATCAGCGTGGTGCCTTCCTTGGCAGCCTCGTCGGAGGACTTGGAGAGCATCTCCATGGCGCGCTCGCAGTCGTCCAGGACCGGGAGGAGTCCTTCGATGGTCTTGGCCGAGGCCGAGGAGATGAGGTTGAGCCTGTCCTCGGACGTGCGGCGACGGAAGGTCTCGAACTCCGCCATCAGGCGCAGGTAGCTGTCTTTCTCCTTGGCCACCTGCTCCTTCTCCTTCGCCAATTTGTCAGTCAACTCGGCGATCTCCTTACGCAAGGCTTCCTCCCTGCGCATCTCTTTCTTCTGCTTCTTCTTGGGCTCCTCTGCCTGGGGAGTCTGCTCCACAGGTTCTTCCACCTGCGTTTCCTGCATGTTATCTTTCTCTTCTGACATAATACTCGTTTGTTTGCCTCTGTCAGAAGCAAATCACTTGCCATTGACAGAATGTCAAAGGCTACTTGCGGTACTCGGAGAGGCCGTTCTCCGCCATGAAGGCGAGCACGGTGTCGTAACTGTCGAAGCGGGCCGTGCCCTCGAGATAGACCTTGACGGTGAAGCCGATCCGGCGGCTGATCGCATAGAGGTTCTTGAGCGACTCGAGCACGCAGTATTCGGCGGCGATGCCGCAGATCACCACTTCGTCACCGGGGGCGAAGAGGTCCTGGTTCTCCGGGTCGAAGCCGACGAAGGCGCCGTATTCTTCCGGGGCCTGGACGCGGCCCTTAAGGATGAAGCGCGTCTTCGCTTCAGGCAGGCCGGAGAGCACGCCCGGGTCGAGCGCGGCGCCCTCGGTGTGGTGCACGCAGTGCACGGGCCAGGGGCCACCCTGCTCCCGGAAGGAGCAGTGGTCGACGGGGTGCCAGTCCAGGGTGAAATAGACAAGGTCGAAACGGTCCTTGACGGCGTTGATGGCCGGGAGGACGGCGGTGGCGCCGGGCACGGTGAGGCTGCCGTAGATGAAATCCTTCTGGAGGTCGATGGCTAAGAGGATGCTGCGCATGGTCGTTGGATTTAATGGTTCAGTCTGCAAAAAACCCCGCAACATCGTTGCGGGGCCTTCGTCTTTTGCAATGTTTCCATTGCTTTGGTGACGCCTGCAGGATTCAAACCTGCGACCTTTTGATCCGTAGTCAAATGCTCTATTCAGCTGAGCTAAGGCGCCATATCCAACCGGCGCTGGGCCGGTCTTTTACTCTGCCGGGTTCTTCACCACGCGCTTCGCTTCCTTGATGCGGGCCTTCTTACCAGCGAGGTTGCGGAGGTAGAAGATGCGGGCGCGACGGACCTTACCGACTTTGTTGAGTTCAATCTTGTCAATGGCAGGAGACTCGTAGGGGAAAATCCTCTCGACTCCGATGCCGTTGGAGACCTTGCGGATGGTGAAGGTCTTCGTGTACGGGGTGGCTCCGCAAATCTGGATCACCACGCCACGGAAGCTCTGGAGTCTCTCTTTGTCGCCTTCCTTGATCCGGTACGTCACCGTGATGGTGTCACCGGCCTTGAACTGCGGGTAGGAGGCAGCCTTGTTCTGGGAGAAGGACTGCTCCACTAAGTTAATCAAATCCATAATGTCAATTATGTTTATCAAGCGCAGCGTCATCAAACCGTTCGAAGAGAGGCTGCTGACTTTTGGGACTGCAAATATAGGAACTTTTCCTGAACAAGCAAAACTTTTTTGATAAAATTTGTTCCTCCGGGACGATCAGCGGACATTCTGTCGGTAGCGCCCCGGGCTGAGACCAGCAAGGTGCGAAAACAGGCGGTTGAAATACTGCAGGTTGTCGAACCCAAGCCCGTAAGCGACTTGTTTGACACTCTCGCCGGGATGCAGGAGGAGGCGGAGCTGCGCAGCCTCGATCTTCTTGCGGTTGATATAGCGCACGGGCGTGATGCCGAGCTCGCGCGTGAAAAGGCGGATGAAATGGTCCTTGGACAGGGCGGCGGAAGAGGACAGTTCCGACAGGGAGATCCGTTCATCAAGGTGCATGTCGATATAGCGCACGGCCGCCGCGACACGTTCATCCACGCGCCCGATACGCGCACTCGCCCCTTCGAGGAAACGCGCGAGCAGCAGGCAGAGCAGCCCCTCGGTCTCCATCGCCACGGCCCAGTCGTCCGACACGCCACCGGCGAGGGTCCGTGCCAGTCCGGGTCCGGTATCATAACGCCGGGGGTCGAAATCCTGCAACGCACGGTCGGGATGGAGTCCGAGCAGGCGCCGCAGGATAGGCTCCGTCCACGCATCGGCGCTGACTTCCGCCGGCAGGTCCAGCCAGTCGAAGATGCCGGCGGATTCCGTCCCGCTGAAATAGATATGGAGGTACACCAGATCCAGCGGACCGTCGTTGGCATAGGCATGGCGCAGATAAGGCGGTGTCAGGTACAGGTATCCGGGACGCAGCTCCAGGACTTCCCCGCCCCGGTCCATCCGCGCGGAGCCGCTTCTGATAAAGTGGATCCGCGTGAAGGGGCTGGACACGTCGCGGAAATTCCAGTCGCCGTCGTGGTGGGCTTCGCCTACGTTGAGAAGTACCGGCGTCGCGTTGATTCCCAAATAGTTGATCATGATGCAAAAATACAAAAAAGTCGATAAAGTGCAATATCTGGACAACATCGTGGATAGCCGCCGGCCAGCAGATTCACTACATTTGCAGAAACTGATTTCCCCATGCGGTTCCCTTCCATCCTGCTTTCCCTGTTAGCAGCCGTCCTGCTGGCTGCGACCCCCGCCTATGCCCAGACCTATGTCTTCGCCGGTGACTCCATCACCGACGGCGGCTGGGGCGCCAGCGGCGGCCGGGGCATCCCTGCTGCCGAGCGCAACCTCACGGACCTAAACCATATCTACGGCCACAGTTACATGATGCTGGTCGCGAGCGACTGGCAGTCGGCGTATCCGGCTTCCGGACTGGAATTCCACAACCGCGGCCTGAGCGGCGACACGCTCGCGGGGCTCGCCGCCCGCTGGGATTCTGACATCATCGCCCTCAATCCCGACGTCCTCTCGATCCTGGTCGGCGTCAATGATTCCGCCCAAGCAATCAACCTCAAGACTTGGGAAGCCGATTACCGCGCACTGCTCGCCCGTACCCGGGAAGCCCTGCCGGGCTGCAAGCTGGTCCTTTGTACGCCGTTCCTCGCCCCCGTCGGGCGCTTCGGCACGCGCGGGGATTATCCGGAACGTGCTGCACGCGTGAAGGAGATGGCTGCGTCCGTACGGGAACTTGCGGCTGAGTTCCAGGCCGTCCTGGTGTCCTTTGACGAGCTGTTCGCGAGTCTGCCCGCCGGCGCCACGCCGACCTGGTGGATCTGGGACGGCATCCATCCCACGCCCGCCGGCCACCGCCGCATGGCCGACCTTTGGGAGCAGGCCGTCGGCGCTCCGGCCGTGCAGCCCGTCCTGCCTCCGTCCTCTTCGCAGGCGGTCAATGACGAGGATGCCCCGGCCCGCGTGACGATCGCCCTGCCGGGCGGCAAGGCTCCGGCGGCACCCGCCGGCCCCTTTGAAGCCACCTGGGAGTCCGTGGCTGCGCATTACCGCACCCCCGAATGGTTCGAAGATGCCAAATTCGGCATCTTCATGCACTGGGGCGTTTATACGGTACCCGCTGCCGGCAGCGAATGGTATCCCAAGCATATGTACAACGGTATGCTGAAACATCATACTGAGAAATGGGGCAATCCCAAGGACTTCGGCTACAAGGACTTCATCCCGCTCTTCCGCGCGGAGAGATTCGACCCGGCCGCCTGGGCGGCCCTCTTTGAGGAAGCCGGCGCCAAATACGCCATCCTCACGGCCGAGCACCATGACGGCTTCGCCATGTATGACAGTGACCTTACCGAATGGGACGCCGTGGACAAAGGGCCGCACCGCGACCTGCTGGGCGACCTTGCCAAGGCCGTACGGGCCCGCGGGATGAAATTCGGGATCTCCAACCACCGCATCGAGAACTGGGACTTCATGTATCCCGCCGGCACCAAGGAGCATGACCTCTTCGATCCCGCCTACGCCGGCCTGTACGGGCCGCCGCAGAAACCCTCAGCCATCGGCTCCGCGATGGGGCCCGGCAAGGATGCAGAAGGCCGTCCGGCTCATCCGCAGAGCGACGCATTCCTCGAAGAGTGGCTCGCCCGCGCCGAGGAGATCGTGGACAAATACCAGCCAGACCTGTATTATTTCGACAACGGTGTGAACTCACGTAGTCTCGACCCCTGGAAACTCCGTTTCGCACAATACTATTACAACAGCGCCGCCGCCTGGGGCAAGGCAGTTTCCATCCAGACCAAGAGCGATGCCTACCTGGCAGGGACGATCAAGGATTATGAGCGCGAGAGCCGCGCCCCCAAGGAGATCGAGACACCCTACTGGCAGGTCGACGACCCGATCGGCCACAAGTTCGGCTACGTCGAAGGCCTCCAGTTGCAGAAACCCGGGAATGTGATCCGCAGTCTCGTGGAGAATATTTCCAAGGGCGGCAACCTCTGCCTGAACATTTCCCCCAAGTCCGACGGGACCATCCCCGATGACCAACAGGCGGTGCTGCGGGCTGTCGGCGCGTGGTTACGCACCAACGGCGAGGCCGTCTACGCCTCACGCGTCTGGAAGGTATTCGGCGAAGGCGACGCCTGGCGTTTCACCTGCAAGGGGCCGAAAACCGTCTATGCCTTCGCGCTGGACGGACAGATGCCGGACATCAGCGCGCTCGGCCGCCAGGCCGGCCGCGTGCTGCGCGTCGAGCAACTGGGCGGCGGGGCGGTCCGCTTCCGCCAGACTGCGGATGCGCTCCAGCTCCTCGACCTGCCAGCGGGTCAGGAAGATATCACCGTATTCAAAATCACCCTGCAATGACGATCATCGACGCACATTCCCACCTCTGGCTCCGGCAGGAGGCCGTGGTGGACGGGCAGCCCATCCGGGCGCTGCCGGGCGGACGCGCCCTGTTCTTCGGCGAGGAACGCCAGATGCTCCCGCCCTTCCTGATCGACGGGCGCAACAGCGCGGAGGTATTCCTCGCCAACATGGACTATGCCCAGGTGGGGGCCGCCGTCGTGGTCCAGGAGATCATCGACGGCAACCAGGACGCCTACCTGCAGGAAGTGCAGCGCCGCTATCCGGAGCGCTTCCTGTGCTGCGCGATGCTCGACATCGACCGGGGCGGGCTCGCGGTGCCGGAAGGATGGCGCGCAGCGGCCATCCCCGGGCACCGGATGCACCGCCCGCTCGATTCCCCGGAGATGATGGCCGCCTTCAAGGAACTGGAGCGGCGCGGGATCATCCTCTCGATGTGCCTGGCGGACGATGCGCGGCAGATCGCGCAGTTCGCTACGGTCATCCGCGAATGCCCGCGGCTCAAGGTCGCCATCGGGCATTTCGGGCTGGCCCGCTCGGAGTACTGGCTGGACCAGGTGCGCCTCGCCCGCGCGGAGAACGTCCGCATCGAGAGCGGCGGCATCACCTGGCTCTACAACGACGAGTTCTACCCCTTCCCCAGCGCCGTGCGTGCCATCCGGCAGGCCGCCGACGAAGTGGGCATGGACAAACTGATGTGGGGCAGCGACTACCCGCGCACCATCACCGCCATCACCTACCGGATGTCCTACGACTTCATCCTCAGGAGCCCGGGACTCAGCCCGGAGGACAAGGCCGCCTTCCTCGGCGGCAACGCCCTGTCCTTCTACGGCTTCCGCGACCTTCCCGAACTCCCCTACATCAAGAACATGTCAGAATGATGAAAGCCCTCCAAATCCCCGCGCCGCACGCCGTGCGGCTCATCGACCTGCCCCGGCCCGCAGCCGGCCCCGGCGAAATCCTGCTCGAACTGCACTACGTAGGTTTCTGCGGCAGCGACCTCAACACCTGGCGCGGCCGCAACGCCATGGCCAAGCCGGAGGTCATCCCCGGCCACGAGATCGGCGCCGTGATCGCCGCCGTCGGTCCGGGCGTGCCCACGCATCTCACCCCGGGCCAGGTCGTGACCGCCAATCCCTACACCAACTGCGGCCACTGCGCCGCCTGCCGCGCCGGCCGCTACAACGCCTGCGAGAACAACGAGACGCTGGGCGTCCAGCGTGACGGTGCCATGCGCGAGCTTCTGGTCCTCCCCTGGCAGAAAGTTATCCCGGCGGAAGGGATCTCCGTGCGGGACGCCTCCCTGATCGAGCCGATGAGCGTGGGGTTCCACGCCGTGGACCGCGCCGATGTCGGCGACAACGACACCGTGCTGGTGCTCGGTTGCGGGATGGTCGGCCTGGGGGCCGTGGTGCGCAGCCTGCGGCGCGGCGCCACGGTCATCGCGGCCGACGTTGATCCCGGCAAGCTGGCCCTCGCCCGCGAGCTCGGAGCGGCTTTCACCTTTATCACGCAGTCCGGCTGGGAGGGCCTCCCCACTCCGAACGTCGTCATCGAGGCCGTAGGCTCGCCGGAGACGTACCGGCTCGCCATCGAGGTGGCTGCGTTCTGCGGACGCGTGGTCTGCATTGGTTACGCTAAGAGCGATGTCTCCCTGCCCACCGGGCTCATCGTCAAGAAAGAACTCGCCGTACTGGGGTCGCGCAACGCCACCCCGTCAGACTTCTCGGCAGTGATCCGCTGCTTCAACGAGGGCCGGTTGCCCCTGGACCGTTTCATCTCCGACATCATCCGGCCGGGCGATGCCCAGGAAGCCCTGGAGCGCTGGGACGCCGACCCCGGCAAAGTCTATAGAATCCTGACACAATGGAAATGAGAACCCTGGGCCGCACAGGCCTGCGCCTGTCCGCACTCGGATTCGGCGCTTCGAGCCTCGGAGGCGTCTTCCACTCCCTGCGGGAGGAAGACGGCATCCAGGCCGTGTTCGCCGCCATCGAGGGCGGTATCAATTTCATCGACGTCTCCCCGTACTACGGCTACTACAAGGCGGAGCAGGTCCTGGGTAAAGCCCTGCGTCAGATCCCTCGGGACAAGTACATCCTCTCCACCAAAGTCGGCCGCTACGGGCAGGACGGCGTCAACAGCTGGGACTATTCTGCGAAGCGGGCCCGGAAAAGCGTCTATGAGAGCATGGAGCGGCTCGGTGTGGACCACATCGACCTGATCAATGTCCATGACATCGAGTTCGCCGACCTCACGCAGGTCTGCGAGGAGACCCTCCCCGCTCTCGTGGCGCTGCGCGAAGAGGGCGTGGTCGGGCATGTGGGGATTACGGACCTGCAGCTTGAGAACCTGCGATACGTCGTGGAACATGTGCCAACAGGCACGGTCGAGTCCGTGCTCAATTTCTGCCACTACTGCCTGTGCGACGACAAGTTGCTGGACTTCCTCGATTTCTTCGAATCCCGCGGCATCGGCGTGATCAACGCCAGCCCGCTGTCCATGGGGCTGCTCTCGGAGCGCGGCGCACCCGCGTGGCACCCGGCACCGGCGCCCTTGCAGGACGCTTGCCGCCGGGCCGCCGCCCGCTGCGCCGCCGCCGGCTACCCCATCGAGCGCCTGGCGGTGGAATATGCCGTGCAGGAGCCGCGGATCGCCTCCACGCTCTTCTCCACCACCCGCGCGGAGAACGCCCGCGCCAACCTGACCTACGCCGCCCAGAAACCCGATCCTGCACTGCTCCAGGCAGTCCGGGAGGAGCTTGGGGAGGCCTTCCGGATGAGCTGGAAAAACACTTGAAATCAGGAAATTAAAACACTTATGCCAACTAGTTGCCACCCCTGTTGATAACTTTTTATGACAAAGCAGATCAGATTAGAAAATAATTTCTATTTTTGCGGCAAATTAACAAGGAACGACTATGTATTGGACACTCGAACTAGCCAGCGCACTGGACGATGCTCCGTGGCCGGCGACCAAAGAAGAACTTATTGACTACGCCAACCGCTCCGGCGCCCCGGAGGAGGTGATAGAGAACCTGGAAGAACTCGAAGAAGAAGGCGAGATCTACGAGACCATCGAAGACATCTGGCCCGACTATCCCACCAAGGATGACTTCTTCTTTAACGAGGAAGAGTATTAAGAGAGAATCTTACTCTTAACATACTGATTTACAGCGAGATAAGCAAAAATAATTTGTTTGTCTCGCTGTCTTTTTAGGGCGTTTGTTTGCCGAATTTGTTTGTCTAAATAGCTATAAATCGCTAAAAATAGTAGTTTG
>JAEEGL011747430.1_pt1 | contig 22834 bp, 18 predicted proteins | sample 9134231 | NCBI WGS metagenome assembly JAEEGL01 (sample SAMN16246548, study PRJNA631951) | gut metagenome | biome: gut microbiome; feature: rumen; material: fiber-attached | host: Bos | place: Iran: Karaj | collected 2018-10 | reverse complement strand
GAAGGTTCAGTGATGAGCCAGGTGGTTCTGGCGGATGAAATCAACCGTACCAGTCCGAAAACCCAGAGCGCCCTGCTGGAGGTTATGGAAGAACATCAGGTTACGGTGGACGGGATTACCCATCCGCTGCCCCAGCCGTTTATTGTTCTTGCGACGCAGAATCCCGGTGAGTTTGTCGGAACGTATCCGCTGCCGGAAGCCCAGATGGACCGCTTTTTTCTGAGAATATCCATCGGATATCCGACAGTGGAACAGGAGATGGACGTCCTGGAAAGGTATTCCGGAACGGTATCACCGATGACCACCATTGAGCCTGTATGCACAGCGCAGGACATTCTGGCCATGCAGGAAGAAGTTACCCGGGTCTACTGTTCTCCGGAAGTCCGGAACTATGTGGCAACGCTGGCGGCAGCGACGCGGAACGATCCATCCCTTACACTGGGCGCTTCCACACGGGCGGCCATTGCACTGATTCGCGGAGGACAGGCCTGTGCTTTGCTGGATGAGAGGGATTATGTGCTTCCGGAGGACGTTCAGCATATGTTCCTGCCGGTTCTCAGCCATCGGATGGTTTTGAGTCCGGAAGCAAAAATGAAAGGAATACAGGCGGAACAGGTTTTGCTGAAAATTCTGCAGAGCACCGTTGGTCCCGTAAAGCTATGAAGGTTCACCTGACAATTCCCTCCGCGCTGTTTATCACGCTTCTGACCTCCGCACTTGCAACCGGGAACCGGCTGCTGTACATGTTGGCCGTTCTGGTTCTGCTTACAGTGGGAATGAGCCTGGCGGGTGTGCTGTGGGCTTCCGCCACGATCCGGATCTCCGCGGAAACCGATACAGAGAGGGTCCATCGGGGGGACGATGTTTCCCTGCTCATCCGTGTACGCCACAACGGGTGGATTCCGATTGCACCGGTAGAGCTGGATCTTGATACGGTGACCGGGGAAGGACATCGCACCATTCGGCTGAAAAATCTTCCCGGAAAGATGCAAATGCTGCGGATGCCGCTGCACGCGGCCCATGTGGGGGTGTTTTCTGCGGGAATCCGCAGCTGCGCGGTGGAAGATCTGATGGGCTTTTTCAGGCGCAGCATTCTTCCGGGGAATACGGAATACTCCCTGACCGTTCTGCCGCTTACTTTCGGAACGGATCCGCTGGTGATGGCACCGGGAGATCCGGGAAGTGAAATCATGGCAAGAGCCACGGAAGACCTGAATGCTCCGTCGGATATCCGGGAGTACCAGCCGGGTGACGCCATGAAGAAAATCCACTGGAAGCTGTCCCTGCGGAAGGGAGAGCTGATGGTTCGGAAATTCGATGAACCGGTGCTGCAGGAGGTCCTGATCCTGATGGACTGCTCCCAGCCGCCGGCCCAGGGACATCCGGAGGCGGAGGCGGACCTGAGGGATGCGCTTATTGAAACGACGGCCTCTTTGTTTTGTGATCAGATCCGGTCGGATCATACGGTCAGGATGCCTCTGACCGGAAGCAGCCCGATGGATGTGGATGACCTGATGGGTGTTCCGATTGCGATGGATTACCTGACTCGCCTGAAATTTGACGCAGCGGACCGGTTTGAACGGGTTCTGATGATGGAAAGCCGGCGGCTGAGCAAGGTCGGATGCATAGCGGTTGTGACGGCACAGCTGAACGGATCCATCTCTGAAATGATGATCCGGATTCACAGAATGGGACCGAACCTGCGTCTTTATCTGATTACGTTTGTTCCGGATGATCCGGCGGTTGTTCCGTTCATAACAAAACTGAGGCATGCCGGAATTGAGGTCGGATACGTGACACCGGATGTCTCCGGACGGCAGGATCAGACGAATCTACAGTAACAGGGGGGAAAATACCGGATGATCCGGGAAAGGATAAGGCATTGCGTTCCTGCACTGCTGCTGGCAGTGGGGCTGAGTGTCCCGTTATGCGGATCAATGGACCGAAGTCTGATTTCTCCTCTGATATTTTTTGTGATTGCCGGTGTGGTTTTCTTCTATGAAGCGGCTTCTGTTCACAAAATCGCAGCCTGGACTGCTGCAGCAGGGACAGTACTCGGACTGACCGTATGGATTCTTGCGGGAGGCGGGGCCCGGATCCTTTCAGATGCAGGAATTGCGGTTACGCTGCGTATGCGCGGAATGATGACGGCAGTGCCCCTGGCAGCTCAACCGGTTTCCGTAATCGCCGCCGGCGGAACGACGCTTTTATGCTGCCTGGCGGCTCACCGCAGGGCGACCTGTGTTCCGGCACTGATGCTGACCGCTGCTGTGATGACAGTCGTGTGGCTGACGGACTCCATGGAGATGATTCCCTGGCTGCTGCCGGCCCTTGCCGCGGTGCTGACCATGCTGATGAGCTACCGCTTTGACGATACTCCGGTTTTCCGGGTGCTGCCCTGGTCAGCAGCGCTGGTTGCTGCCGCATTTCTGCTGGCTTGCCTGGGACCGCAGCAGACGACACTGAAAAACAAAGCGGATGAAATCCGGCAGCAGGTTCTGGACCGGCTTTTTTTCACAGAACCCCGGGATGTTTTCAGCCTTTATTCCGTCGGATACTCTCCGCAGGGCGCTGAGCAGCTCGGAGGAAAGCCCAATCCGTCCGACGATCCGGTGATGGAGGTATCCACCCCGAAAACCGCGTACCTGAGGGGAACGGTGTATAACCGGTATACCGGTCACGGATGGCAGAATTCCACAGGAGGCAGGCGCTATCTCTGGCAGTACCGCAGAAACGCTGCACTCCGTTCCCAGCTGTTTGACGAGACGCTGCCGCCGGAATCCATTCAGAATTCCCTGAGTACACCGGTTGAGATCTCCGTCAGAATGGTTTCGGACAGCGCCAGCACGCTTTTTGTACCGCAGCGTGTTCGGGAGCTGAAACCCGGCGGGGATGCAGTTCCGTATTTTTCCAATTCGTCTGAAATCTTTATTACCCGGAATGTGCAGGCCGGTGATACCTGGAGAGTTTCAGCACCGCTTTATTCTTATGCGGATCCAGGAATCGGAGCGCTGACGGAGATTTGCGCCGCGCAGTCGGAAGATCCCCGATGGAATGACATTCTGAATACGTACCTGGATTTGCCGAAACATCTGGAAAAGCCGATATGGGAGCTTGCGGAAAAAATTACGTCCGGAGTTTCCGCACCCTTTGAAAAGGCAATGGCTGTTCAGAATTATTTAATCCGGAACTTCCGATATACCATAGATGTGGGGGAACATCCGGAAAACATTGATTTTGTGACATCCTTTCTGATGGAGACAAAAAAAGGTTACTGTACCTACTTTGCTTCCGCCATGACCGTGCTTTGCAGAATGGCGGGACTGCCGGCCCGGTATGTGGAAGGATACCTGGCGGAACCGGACGAGAACGGGCTGGCGTATGTTACCGGCCTTTCAGCACATGCATGGACCGAAGTCTATTTTAAAGGTTTTGGCTGGCTGACCTTTGATGCCACGCCTCCGCAGCATCACGGATCCTCGAAGGATGCCGGCAATTCCGGCGTACAGGAGTCCGCGCCTCCGGAAAGTCCGCCCCCTGCGGCGGACAGTCCCGAACCGACGGCAACGCCAACGCCTCCGGCAGAAAACGATGAAAACGGCAACACCCCGGAACCTGCAGAGACACCTTCGCCCACTGTGGAAAGCAATCCTCCGGAAACGCAGGAACAGCCTTCAGACCGTCCGCCGGACACACCGGAAGAAGAACACGACAGCCAGGAAAGCAGTTCATTTCCCTGGTGGATTCTTCTTGCGGCGGCCGCTGCCGCAGCGGCCGGACTTCGGGTGCTGATGACTTCTCCTGCCTTCAGGGCACGGCGGGCACGGTCCGAGGCAGAGCGCTTTGAAGTATGGGAAGCAGAAATTCCGAAAATGCTGAAAGCAGAGAAGCTGGAAAGGGAAAAAGGAGAAACACCCATGGCATTTGCGCGAAGGGTGGACAAATCCGGCGCCTTCAGCGAAAGCCTGACGCCGGCGGGAGAGTGTCTGTACCAGATCCGGTACGGCGGAATGATCCCTGCAGAGAGTGATACCGGCCTGATGCGGGATACGGCCAGGCTGATCCGGGCTGAAATGACACGCCTGGGCAAACTGCGTTATTTTCTTCGGCGTTTTTTCTGCCGGGCCGGAAAGGCCAAAGGGTCTGAAAAAACTTGAAAAATAAAGTGATCAAACGTATAATCATTTATATATCACATATTCTGAATGAAAGGCGGCTTTAACGATGACGATCCGTGAGAACTATGAGAAATGGCTGAAGGATTTTGCGGGAGATCAGGAAACGGTTCAGGAACTTGAAGCGATACGGAACGACGACAAAGAAGTCGAAGACCGGTTCTATACCGAACTGAACTTCGGTACTGCCGGTATGCGCGGAGTGCTCGGCGCCGGAATGAACCGCATGAATAAATACAACGTGCGCAGGGCCACGAAGGGTCTTGCAGGGTATCTGCTTGAAAAACCTGAGGAGGCAAAACGCGGTGTGGTCATTGCCTATGACAGCCGGCGGTTCAGCGCGGAATTCGCAAAGGATACAGCGCTTGTTCTTTGCCAGGAAGGGGTGCCCGCGTTCCTTTTTGACGCGCTTCGCCCTGTTCCGGTACTGAGCTACGCGGTTCGTCATCTGAATGCAATCGCAGGCGTTGTCATCACAGCCAGTCATAATCCGCCGCAGTACAACGGTTACAAAGTCTACGGCGAGGATGGTGCGCAGGTCGGACCGGAAGCCGCAGCCGGCATTACGCGGGTGATTCGGGCAACCGATTACACGGACTGCAGGCTGATGGATGAGCAGGAAGCCCTGAAAAAGGGATTGCTCCGATACATCGGCAACAAGGAAGTTGATGACGACTACATTGCCCAGGTCAAAACGCTGAGCATCAATCCGGGGCTGCTGGCAAGCGAAGGCTCCAAGCTGAACATTGTATATACCCCCCTGCACGGGAGCGGGAACGTACCGGTGCGGCGACTGCTGAAGGAAATCGGACTGACGAACGTGGCCGTGGTAAAGGAACAGGAAATGCCGGATCCCAATTTCAGCACCATCAAAGTGCCGAATCCCGAAGATCCCGGCGCGTATGATCTTGCCTTCCGGCTGGCGGGCCAGGTCGGAGCCAGCGTCATTTTTGCCACGGATCCGGACTGCGACCGTCTTGGTGTGGCCGTGAAGGACGGGGAAGGCGAATGGCACCTTCTGACCGGAAACCAGATCGGCTGCGTACTGCTGCATTATATTCTCAGCAGCCTGAAGAAAGCCGGAAAGCTGCCAAAGGACGGCGCAGCGGTAAAGAGTATTGTTTCCACAAGCCTTGCCAACAGAATCTGCGAAAGCTTCGGGGTTTCCATTTTCGAAACACTGACAGGATTCAAGTTTATCGGCGAGAAAATTCAGCAGTTTATGGATCGCGGAGATCATACGTTCCTGTTTGGCTTTGAGGAAAGCTATGGATTCCTGAGCAGTACATTTGTGCGGGACAAGGACGGCGTCAATGCGAGCCTTCTGATCAGCGAAGTGGCCTGTGCGTGCATGGCGGAAGGGATTACCCTGTATGACCGGGTTCAGCAGATTTTCCGGGAGTACGGATACTATGTGGATCACGTGGTTTCCACTACACTGCCGGGGAAGGACGGCCTGTCCCGCATGAAGGAAATCATGGCCGGGCTTCGGGAGAATCCGCCGAAGGAAATCGGCGGGCTGAAGGTAAAGGCTGTGCGGGACTATCTGAAGGGGATCCGCACGGAGGACGGACGGGAGGAGCCTACCGGACTGCCGGTTTCCGACGTTCTGTATTTCGAACTGGAGAAGGGCTGCTGGGTATGCGTACGGCCCAGCGGAACGGAACCGAAAATCAAACTGTATGTGAACGCCAACGACAGGGACCAGGCCGCGGCCGAGGCACTGAACAAAAAGCTGTGTGAAGCCAGCGAAGCCCTGATGGCATAAAGAACCGGAACATTTTCCGGATACCGGAGGAAATAAGACAATGTTCGGCAGAATGATGAACAACTACTACTACGGAAAAAGCGGGAAAGGCGATTTCCGGAAAGATGATTTGCCACAGACCCGGATGCAGCTTTTCTGGGACACCCTTCGCACCCGGCTGAGCAGTTTGTTCCGGCTGAACCTGATTTATATGGTCGCCTGGATTCCCACATTCATCGTGATCCTGCTTTCCGTGAGTAATTTCTGGAGCATGATTCAGAATGACTACATGGTGGAAAACAATGATTATGCCGCCTATGTTCAGGTTCTGCAGGACGCAAAAATGGAAGTTCCGATGACGGAAGAGCAATACAACAGCCGCCGTGAGTTCCTTCGGATCAGAAGCGATGCCAACTACGAAGCCTACACAAAACGCGCAACGGAAGAGGGACAGGAAAAAGTCCTGACGCAGGATGAGTTTATCTATGTGAGAAGCGTCGGGTACAATTTCCAGAACGAGCTGATCAAGGTTCTGCTGTGGCTGATTCCGTGCATTGCCATTACGGGGCCGCTTACTGCAGGACTGAGCTATGTGACAAGAAACTGGGCGCGGGATGAGCATGCTTTCATCTGGAGCGATCTGAAGGATGCGGCGAAAGAAAACTGGAAGCATTCCCTCGTGCTGAGCATCATTACCGGTGCGGTACCGGTGGTCGTTTATATCGGCTGGATCACCTACGGCAGGATGACAGACCGGAGCGTTCTGGCGGTCATTCCTCAGATGCTGGTGGCCATGGTGGGTGCGATCTGGTATATCAGCATTACCTACATGCATCCGCTGACGGTTACTTATTCCCTGAAGCTGAGAGACATGCTGAAAAACGGATTTTTGCTCGGGATTGCCCGACTGCCCTTCAGCGTCGGAATCCGGCTGCTGCACTGCGTACCGACGCTGATTGCGGCCGGGGCTGTATGGTTTTTCGGAATGGATCTGCTGCTGGCCGTCGTTATTCTGTTTGCTTATTATGCTTTAATCGGATTCGCTCTGAGCCGTTTTATTACCGCCAGCTACACGAATGCGGTTTTTGACCGCTTTATCAACAGCCGGATTGAAGGCGCCAAGGTAAATCAGGGACTGCGTGAAAAGGACGACGATGATGACGAGGAAGACGCAGAGGATGCCGCAGAAGAGAGCGTAACCGATACAGACGATAAAAGGGAAGAGACGGATTAAAAAGCATGTATCAGGCCTTTGCCGAATTATACGATGAACTGATGAACGACGTGGACTATGAAAGATGGGCGGATTATTATACCCGCCTGCTTTCGATTTACGGCATCCGCGGAGGTCAGATCTGTGAATGTGCCTGCGGTACGGGCGGTCTGACCCTTCCTCTTTACAAACGTGGATTCCGGATGACCGGCGTGGACGTGAGCCAGGAGATGCTGTGGCAGGCGGCGCAGAAGAGCCGGAAACAGGGGATTGCAATTCCTTTCGTCCGGCAGGACATGCGTTCCCTGAACCTGCACAGACCCATGGACGCGGTTCTTTCCACCTGCGACGGGGTCAATTATCTGCTTACAGAAGAGGATCTGATGAAGTTCCTGCAGGCAGCCCACCGATCGATCCGCCCGGGCGGCGCTCTGATTTTTGATGTTTCCACACCTTTCAAACTGAAACAGGTTTTATGCAGCGGTCTGATGGGAGAAGACCGGGAAACGATCACTTACCTTTGGCAGAACACATGGCATGAAAAAAGACAGACAGTGGAAATGGAACTGTGTTTTTTTGTCAGGGACGAGGACGGTAAATACCGCCGGATTGATGAAAGACAGCATCAGCGGGCCTGGGATCAGCAAACGCTGAAAGAAGCGTTGTGGCACGCCGGATTCAGAGGCGTCAGCCTTTACGGTGATTACGGCCTGAATGCGGCACAGGAGCAGAATCAGCGCTGGCATGTGGCGGCAACCCGCGGAGAGGAACAGGAGAGCGATTAAAATGGCGGATCAGGACAGAATGCTGCAAATTGACCTGTGCGGAGGACAGGTTCGGGCGATGCTTTGCGAAACGACGCAGACCGTTCAGAAATGCGCGGATATTCATGAAACGACCCCTGTATGCACCGCCGCCCTGGGAAGACTCATGACCGGAACGCTGATGCTCGGAATCATGATGAAAGGTGAGAACGAATCCGTGACTGTGCAGTTGAAGGGCGACGGGCCGATGGGAACGCTGGTAGCCGTCGCGGATCACGGCCGGGTCCGGGCCTGCGCAGATCATCCGCAGGTTCAGCTTCCGCTCCGGGAAGACGGAAAGCTGGATGTTGGCGGTGCTGTGGGTCATACCGGACGGATGAGTGTCATCAAGGATCTTGGACTGAAAAAGAATTATATCGGACAGTGCGAGCTGGTGAACGGCGAAATCGCAATGGATTTTGCCAACTATTTTACGGTTTCAGAACAAAAACCAAGTCTGGTTGCGCTGGGAGTACTGGTCAGCGGGAATGCGGTGCTGAAGGCCGGAGGGCTGCTGATTCAACCCCTTCCGGGTTGTCCGGATGAAATTATCGATCAGCTGGAACTGAGAAGCCCGATGTTTGCCGACATCAGCCGGGAAATGACTTTTGCGCCGATTGAGCAGCTCTGTGAAGACTGGTTCCGCGGAATGGAACCCCGGATTCTGGAAAAGAATGACCTGAAATACCGGTGCACCTGCAGCCGGGAGCGGATGGAACGGGCACTGATATCCCTGGGACGGAAAGATCTGCAAAGCCTGATTGACGAGGACCAGGGTGCGGAGCTGGTATGCCATTTCTGCAGAACCAAGTATTTTTTCACAACAGAGGAACTGCAGGCGATGGCTGACGAAAACGGAAAGAACTGACACGGAGAGGACAAAAAACGATGAATATGCCGGTGCACAACTTCGATGAGAAATTTGCGGAATATACTTCTGCCTGGATGAAGGAACACCAGAACGAATATAAGAACTTTGATCAGATGGAAGAGGACATGCCCCGTATTTATATGTCCTTTCTCAATACCCGTGCCGGATGGCTGGGCGGAGTAACGCCTGGATCCTACTTTACACAATTTGAGGATCCCAAGGTGCTTGTGGACTGGCTTCGTCAATACTGCGAGGAAGGGGTTCCGGTACCGGATCCGCTGCTGGAGCAGATTTCTTTTGTGGGAAAACCCTGTGAAAAGCGGCTGGTGGAACTTCTGAAGGATGAGGAAGCCGGGGAGGAAGCCCGGATGACGGCAGTCGGCCTGCTGCGGGAGATGGAAAGTGTTCAGCCCAAGATGATCTATATCAACTGGCAGCTGAACCGGGAAGAAAAGGATGAACTGAAGGATAATGCCGTGGAAAGCCTCTGTATGATGGGAGAAACGGTTATCCAATCGATCCTGCAGGTTTTTGCCAGGGCCAATGAAGCCGGCCAGGAAGCCCTGCTGGAAGTGCTGAGCCGGTTTCCGGGAAACGAACAGATTTTCCGACTCGCGCTGGATGCTTTTGAAAGGCGGCCGGAGAAACGTGCACTGTTTTCAGGATACCTTGCACGGCTCGGGGATGAACGGGCCCTGCCGGCACTGCTTAAAGCAGCCCGGGATCCGAAACTTCCGTATCTGACCTACATTGAAGTTCGTAACGCCATCGAGGAGCTGGGAGGCGAATGTCCGGAAAGGGAGTATGATGACGATCCGGAGTATGAAGCCCTGCGGGATCTTGACCGGACCTGAGGGGAAAACCATTCACAGGAGGTAAATCAGATTGCTTTGTCCGAATTGCGGGTTTTATTCCGACAGGGAGGAAAGTGTATGCCCGGAATGCGGGAAAAACCTGCTGGATGCTTCTTTGGCCGCAACAGGCAGCATTCAGTCTTTGCGTCAGGGAAAGCGGGCCCGGGAGGCTGCCGCCGGCAGGGTGTCAGCCGGATACATCGCTGAAACAGGAAAACGGGGTCAAAAGGTTGCAGATAACCGTGAAAACCGGTCAGAAGGCGTTCTTCCGAAGGTTTGGGACACAAGAAAATCAGCGGATGAAGCGGACGCTGACGAGGCAGCGGAAGGGGAAGCCCCCGGAATTGTTGAAAGAAGACGCCGGAATACGTACGATGAAGATGCGGATGAAATCACAGCGCTGAAATACCTGGCAGCGCATGATGGAAAAGGTTCTTCCAGACGGATGGTCAACTGGATGAAAATCTCCATTATCGGCATTATTGCCGCAGCCCTGCTGATGGGAGGCGGCTGGCTTTTTCTGAATAAAACCAATCCCGGTCAGAAACTGATTGCCAGGATGGGCGGAGACGCCACATCGGTTGCCATGTGGCAGGTGGGCGATGAAATGCTGAATCAGGGGAATATTGATAAAGCGATTCAGCTTTTTGAACAGGCCAAAAAAAAGGACGAGGCGGAAGGCGTTGTGGACGTGGACGGTTTGCTGACTCTGGGCAGTGCCTATGAGGCTGCAGACCGTCCGAAAGATGCTGCCGCCCTTTATGAACAGATTTATAACAATACACCGTCCCGCACAGAGGCGTATGTGAATCACATCAGAATCCTTGAAAACAGCCAGGATGAAAAGGACCTTGTAAAGGCCGCAGAGCTGATGAAAAAGGCTTACGAAAAAACGGGTGAAAAAACATTCCTGACGCAGCGGAACGACCTGCTGCCGGCCCCGCCAGAAGTCAATCTGACGGCCGCCTATTATGATACGAAGAAAACGCTGATTTTTACCCAGTATCAGGGGTATGATGTTTATTATACCTTCCGGGAGGATGCAGTGCTGCCGGACGAAGGAACAAAAGCGACCAAAGAAGGATATATGATGGATGAGGGGGTTTACAACCTCCGGGCTGTGGCGGTGAACGGCGAGCTGGTTTCGGATGAACTCAGGGGCACTTACAAGATTATTATGCCTTCTCCCCAGACACCCCGGGCGAACCTGGCACCGAACACATATAAATCCAGGCAGTCTGTCAAGCTCAAACCCGGCCTGGATGACATGAACGATACAAGCATTGTGATTTATTATACAGTGGACGGGTCCGCACCGGATTCGGACAGCCCTGTTTTCGATGGAGAACCGATTCAGCTGCCCAACGGATGGGTAACATTGAAGGCGGTGGCTGTAAACCGCTATCATAAGCTCAGCAACACGCTTGAAATCAAATATAAAATCGAAGCGAATCCCAAGCCCAAAACATCCTTCACCCTTGAGGATACCGTGGACAGCCTGAAACTGATGACCACAACGCAGAACGAATTTTTCAAAAAATACGGGGAGGGAACCGCTGCCGGTGCTATCGAAATGGAAGGCATGGAGTCTGAGTGCAGGCGGTACGACTACTCCTGGGGGTATGCTGTGATGACCCTGAACAAAAGGACCTGGGTACTGGCCGCGATTTCCTTTCATGATGCGTCTCCGCTGACAGGGCCGCGGGAAACCCGGGCAGGCGATACGATGCAGTCAGTTGTTGAAAAGTTCAAGGACATGCAGCAGGTGGAAAGCAAGAGCGGAAACCGCGGGCTGTATTCCAACGGAGACGGGACAGGAAAAATCTGGGTTCAGGATAACGGCGAAAAGATTATTCGCTACAGCTGCCATATGGATACACACTGGATTCAGCTGGAATACCTGGTTAATAAATCCGGAACCGTCAGGAACATAGATTTCAGATACATTCCATGACACAACGGATGGGTTTGCGGGAAGGAAATCAGGGAGACGTTGGACCAAAAAGGGTACAGCCCATCTCCCGGAAATAACGGATTTTTTCCCGAAGGCTTTCTTCTGTGGCCTCAAAATGAACCGCCAGACAGGACAGGCAGAAGAAATGCTCCGCGCCCCGGTTGATCAGCTTTTTTGTCAGGGCAATTTCATCCGCCTCCAGCAGGCGGCCGCACTGAAAACAGACCGGCTGAGATGAGCCGGCCTGTTTTTTTCCACAGAACGGATTATCCATTTTTCCGGACCAGCCGGCACAGGTAAAGTTTCATATCGTGACCGGGAACTTCCTGATTGAAATAGTCGCTTTTGCGCCCAAGGTTTTCCCCGGTGAAAACATCCTTCACGTCCAGGGCGAAGCCGGAAAGAACCGGAACGCCGAGATCCACCAGTTCGCAGTGAATGGTGCTTTTTGCTTCTGAAAGATTCAGGAAGGCCAGGGCAAATTCACCGTCAGAAAGATGACGGAAAATCGTGTAGGAAGAATCCGGGATTTCACGCCAGGGCATTTCGCCTTCCTTCGGGTCCGGATTGCCGGTGAAAATGGAGGTTTTGCGAATCAGATAGGGGGAACGGCATTCCTCATCCTGATTGATGCGCAGAAGATCCGGATGTTTCATAAGGGCTTCGTATTCCGGGGCAACGGAACGCAGATCTGCACCCATCATCAGGGGAACACCGCAAAGGCACCAGAGGGCAAACTGCATACGGTATTCTTCGTAAGTGCAGACCCTGCCGACTCCGACGTTGCCTTTGCCGCCCATGCCCACCGTCAGCATGTCCATATCGTTGAATGAGCCGGGGGCACTCATGCAAAGGTTATCCAGCTGGGATTTGAAAATTTCCGTAAAAGAACGATAGTTATCCATGATGTCTCCCGTGGAACGGTACATATGCGCTCCGACACTGCGCATCCATTTCCAGGGATCTTTCTGTCCCCAGTTGCAGGCGGAAAAGAGAATGTCACGGCCTGTGGATTTCAGAGCCATGGACATGGTCTGATATCTGGTGCGGCAGTCTCCGGTTTGCGGGAAATTGCAGAAATCATATTTCAGGAAATCAACGCCCCAGGAAGCAAAGGTGGCGGCATCTATGTATTCATGATCATAACTGGAGGGATAGCCGGCACAGGTCATGACTCCGGCACAGGAATACATGCCGAACTTCAGCCCTTTGGAGTGGACATAATCGGACAGCGCTTTCATGCCGTATGGGAATTTGGCAGGATCCGGCACCAGAAGTCCGTTTTCGTCCCGATCCCTCAGAGACCAGCAGTCATCGATGACAAGATATTCATATCCTGCATCGCGATAACCACGATCCACCATAAAATCAGCCATTTCACGAATCAGACTGTCGGAAATTTTTTCTCCGAAGGTGTTCCAGGAATTCCAGCCCAGCGGGGGAAGGGATGCAAGCATACAATAAATCCTCCTGTTGTTTATTTTTCCGTCGCCCCGTTGAATCAGAACGGGGGATCAATTTCAAAAGCACGGCCGTTCAGGGCCGGAAGATCCGGAACATTGAGAACAAGCCTTGTGGCACAGAGCTTCAGGGAACGCGCTTTTTGCTGGTGATTGAATTCCCGGTCTCCGTAGAGATCATCCCCCAGCACGGGGTGCCCCAGAGCAGCAAGATGGGCCCGGATCTGATGGGTGCGGCCGGTGAACAGCCGGACCCGGAGCCTCGACACAGCCCCTGCGGACAGGGTTTCATATCCGGTCATAATAGGCCGGGCGCCCTGCACGGGATGATCGAAGATCCTGACTTTTGCCTTTTCGGCATCCTTCAGCAGAAAGCCTTCACAAACAGCGGAAGGCGGTTTCATAAACCCTCGGACAAGGCAGGTGTAGTACTTCTCAAGGGATCGTGAACGGAAGGCTTCCAGCAGAACGGTAAGGGAGGCGCTGTTCTTTGCAAACAGGCAGAGTCCGCAGGTCTTGTTGTCCAGCCGGTGACAGGGAGACGGAGCGAAAGCAGAAGGATTGTTTTTTTCCGTGTGCATACGGCAGAGATCCGTAAGGGACAACTGACCCGGAGCATCGCTTTCCACGCTGATCCCTGCAGGCTTATTGACCAGCAGGATATCCTCATCTTCATAGACTACGCGAAGAAGGTCTTCACTGTCTGTTCTGTCCGGAAGGTAAACGCAAAGGGACTGGCCGGCCCGCACCGGGGCATCCCGGCCGACACGTGCTCCGTCCAGCTTTACATCGCGGGAGGAAAAAAGTTTGCGAAAAACGCTTTCCTGCGTATCCGGAAGCAGATGACGCAAAAGCAGGGCAACTTTCATACCGTCCGCTTCAGGCGGAATTACAAATGACTTCAGCGGCATAAAACACCGACCTTACTGTACGCGGGAGGAAGAAAACCACAGCCAGCGCGGAATACGGCTGCTGAGATCCCGGAGGGCCTTGAGCATTTCTTCGGTAGGCAGGGAAACCAGCATGGAAGAAAGAACCTCCTGCATGTCCGTCAGCGGGACATCCTGTTTTGCAAGAATGATGAGGTCTTCCACCGCGTCCTCCGGAGTCAGTTCCGGCCGTACGGCATCCGTGATGGCAAAAAGCATCTGTTCATAAAGAGGAGATTCCAGATCGCTGATGCTGTCCGATGCCTCCTGCAGGGAAACGTCGTCCATCTGCCGGAATGCACAGGAAGCCGCAGAAAGGCTCCTCAGTGTTTTTTCAGGATCTGCAAGTCCGGGGTGAATCAGGACGAGCCGGCCGGATTCATCATAAACATAGTCACAGGCTGCGAAAAGCATCCGTTCGATCAGTTCGGGATGATTTTCCGCATAGGTTCCTTTCAGCAGTGACTGAAGATGCAGAACAGGACCCGAAGCCTGGGTGATCCCGGAAAGGTAAAGAGAATTGTCAATGCTTTCCTGAACCAGTTCAACGGCATCCCTGATTTTTTTATGGCCTTCCCGGGCAAGCAGCAGGAGCGCAGAGGCGCAAAGCTGATGGGGCATGTACAGAACCTGTCCGCTGTCCTCCCGACGGGTTCGGCACCAGAGACGGCGAACAAGACTGCGGGCGGGGATCAGTTCATCCCAGTCCTGAAGAGTCAGTTTGCCGCCGAAAAGCACCAGGCGAACCATCAGATCGTGCTCTTCCGGGGAAAGGAGCGCAAGCTCCGGGGCAAAAGAGGAGAGAACGCGGATCCGGAGCTGTTCGACCGTGTGCAGGGAAAATTCCTTTTTTTTCAGATCCTCCCTGGGAAAATAGGAAAGAGCGTAAAAAGATTCAGCATCCTTGTCGGTACAGTCATTGTCAAAAAGGCAAAGGAAAGGAAGGCCTGCAAGATCCTTCTCGCAAGCCTCCAGCTGGTTGGCGCGCAGGACGCTCATCGTCTTGTCTGCCCAATGATAAGGACGGGTGTTTTCCTGTCTGAGCATCGGTTTCCTCACTTCACTTGATTCATGAAAGGAAACAGCGGAAAAATCAAAGCTTGGTAATCCAGCCGTAAGAATCTTCCAGCCGCCCGTACTGAATACCGGTCAGGGTATCATACAGCTTTTGCGCTACCGGGCCGATTCCGCCGTCGCCAAGGGTAATTCTTTCATCTTCCATAGCCAGAACGCCTACCGGGCTGATCACGGCGGCAGTTCCGGTACCGAATGCCTCCGTCAGTTTTCCGGCCTTGGCATCAGCAAAGATTTCATGGACATCCAGCCGGGCTTCTTCGGCTTCGAACCCAAGCTGACGGGCTATTTTCAGCACGCTGGCCCGGGTGATACCGGGCAGAATGGATCCGTTCAGGCGGGGCGTCACGATTTTGTTGCCGTAAGCGAACATCATGTTCATGGAGCCGACTTCTTCAATGTATTTCTGATCCACACCGTCCAGCCACAGCACCTGGGAGAATCCTTTCTTTTCGGCAATGTCACCGGCAAGGATGGAAGCAGCATAGTTTCCGGCGCACTTTGTGAAGCCTACACCGCCACGAACCGCGCGGACATATTCATCTTCCACGTAAATGCTGACCGGCTTCAGGCCTTCCTTGTAATAGGCACCAACCGGGCTGAGAATGATAAAGAAGCAGTATTTCTTGGATGCATGAACGCCCAGACCGACATCCGTGGAAATCATTGTCGGCCGGATGTAAAGGGAAGTACCTTCCTTATGGGGCACCCAGTCCGCATCAATACGGATGAGCTGTTTCAGGCCTTCCATTGCGGTTTCCTCGTCCAGAGCCGGCATGCACATACGCTGGGCGCTGCGGGTCATACGGGCCAGGTTGTCCCCGGCGCGGAAAAGCTGAAGGCCCCCGTCTGCCCGGCGGTAGCACTTGCAGCCTTCAAAGATCGCCTGTCCGTAATGGAAAACCATGGCAGCGGGATCCATGGAAAAATCGCCGTAGGGGACGATCCGGGCGTTATGCCAGCCAAGGCCCAGTTCGTAATCCATCATAAACATATGATCGGTAAAAATCCGGCCGAAACCGAGCGCAGACTCATCCGCAGGTTTTGTTTTCGGATTTTTAGTAAGCGTTACTTTGATATCCAGCATAGGGAATCCCTTCCTCTCTAAGAAAAATGATAATTAATTATACGCCTCAGATGATAAAAATCCTGCTTTTTTCCTGTATCACATTTCATCGCGGATTTCTTCCAGAGTCAGCGGAATGGTAATCAGCGGAGCCCCGTCCAGGGCTTCTTCGGCCAGGACATCCCAGGGGAACAGATAGAAAACAGGGTTGCCGGTTTCATCCAGGTAAAAATCCTGATCGGGATTGAAGATCAGTTCCAGGTCTTCTTCCGGTAGTTCCGGATCAAAGGGAAGTCCGTGAGGATTGCGCCTGATTTCATTCCAGACCATGGAACGAACGGTTTCCGATACCTTTCCGGTTTGGCGGGTTTCAAGCCACTCGTCGTTTTCCCCGGTGCTAAGGATTCCGAGAAGATTTGGGAGGGAATAGAGAGAATTCGGCATGCCGTTGAACCGGGAAAAGGTATTACCCTCCCATTTTTCGGAGAAATCCGTCTGGTCATCGCTTTCCTGAATTTCGGTTACTGTGTGAATAAGGACGGAAAAATACTCATCATTGTTGCAGGTGACTGTGTAGGAAACCGTGACATCGACGTTCTGGCCGAGGGAAGCATAAAGGTCTGAAAGATTGGGAATGGTATTGTTGACCGTATCGGGAATCTGGTATTCATACCATGAGTTGATCCGATAGGCGGTCGGGTCCGACGGATCTGCGTGGGGATAGCGGTAGGTGTACCGGTATCGGCCGTCTGCGTCATCCGAGCCGTTGTAAAAAACCGTGATCGTGTCGGAATAATCGTCGGTCAGCGGCAGGGGATCTGCCAGGGACGCCGTCGGAAGAAGGAAAAAGACAAGAAGGATCGGAAGAAGAAGGACCCGTTTCACGGAAATCACCTCCCTTTGGGAATAATGGTTTATTTGTCGTACTTGTAGCGGCCGTTCAAAAGCGGCATTCCGGAATAGGTGGAAGCGGCATCGGCATAAATCCGGCAATACTTACCGATTTCCCATTTGTTTTTTGTGCAGTTTTCAACAACCACCGGCTGGGATTTTCCGTCCTCGCTGGTGTTGATCACCACCATTTGCGGTTTCTGCGAAACCTCGTACTGAACAACGCCCTTGACCACATAGACCTGGGAACGGGCGGAACGGACGGAAATATTGCTCAGGAGCTCGGAATAGCTTTCCGCAGAAAGAGGCCAGGCTTTGACGGTGTATTCGTCCGCCGGCGGACAGTAATACACAACGTGATCCACCTGTGAAGGCTTTTTGCCCGGATAGGAGGCAACAATGCTGATGGTGTTGTTGCCGATTTTGTCAAAGATTGCATAAAAGGAGAATTTTCCCGTGGTGTCAAGATCCGTAATGTTCAGATCCGAATAGGGGGTCAGCACCTCTACATAGGCTCCGGGCAGCGTGCTGGCGGTTACCCTCATATTTTTTTTATCTGTCGTTCCGTAGGTGTTGACAGACAGATCCAGGGGAATATCCTGACGGGCGCGGTAGTAGACCACCTTGACGGTGCTGTCGCGACAGTACTGAGCCCGCACCACAATGGTAAATTCATTGTCCCCGATGGGCTGTATGGTTGCATTGTAAGTCATTTCACCGGTTTTCGAAGATACGGTATCACTGTAATCCTTTCCGTTGACGGTAACGTGCGAACCGGGGCGGACCGCAATTTTGATTGCGGCCATGCTGGTGGAAACCGTTGTGCGGGTTGTTTCGGGAGAAATAAGCTCCACCGGACTCGGAGGAATGGAAATGGTATAGGTGATCGGGTTCATGGGAGTCTGGCGTCCGGTGGCGGATTTGAGGAAAGGCGTCAGGGTAACATTCATCGTTTCATCCAGTGAACCCTCCAGATTGTCATACCAGATATGGTCCGGAACCTCAATGGTTGCAAAGCCTTCGCTGACCACATAACTGGCATGCAGTTCACTGACGTAAATGGTGCTTCCGTCCGTTCCGGGAATCAGAATCGTATGCGCGGCCAGATCGTTCAGCACGCCGGTGGAAACCACCACTCCCGGCGCGTTTTCCGGAACGCGTCCCGGATGATCCACAAAGAAATAACGGTATGCAAAGAAACCGCCGCCGAAAAAGAGAGCTGCGCACAGGATTCCGATGAGAATGCGGGGGAAAAGGCGGTGGCGTTTGGGAAGGAAACGGCTGGTACGGCGCGGAAGCAACTCTTCCCGGGTGCGGACGGAATCAGGAATCAGGGGATCATAGACTCGGGATTCCACGAAGGCGCCGTTTTCATCCATAAAGCGGACACGGGAACGGATTTCGGATTCGCGTCTGGCACGGAGTCCGGATTCGGATTCCTGCCGAAGAACGACCTTTCTTCCGACAGGAGGCTGATCCGGGTCCGTTTGATCCAGAATCTGAGAGGCAGATTCCGTTTCACGGCTTTCAGACCGGAGACGTTCCTGCAGGGCAGCGCCGCGCTTTTTGCGTTTTTTCAGATCCTGCATTTCCCCGGCAAGGGCATCCCTGGGCTCAGGTGTCTGATCTGTCTGGCCGAATTCATCGGCACGGAGATAAGTGGTGGAAGATCCCTCGTCGCGCAGGGAATCCTTCCATGCATAACGGGAAGCTTCGTCAATGTTCAGCGGAGAACCGCAGCGTACGCAGTGCGGCTGGGAGGCACGGTTCCATAAACCGCATTCCGGACATTTCATATCTTGCCACTCCTGTCAGTTATCATCGTCCACGACAACAAAATCCATATCGCGGACGAGGGTGGTGTGATCGAGGAATTCAAGATATTTGCTGCGGGTGGAAGCCCAGTTGATTTCCAGGGCGGACATGCTTGCAAAGTTGATGGAGCGGACATCCTCCTGGGCGGGCACCCTGAATTCCTCAATGGTGCAGTCACGAAGGTCATAGGCAATGGCGGCGGCATCCGTCATTTCCTTCAGGGACATATTGGTGGTGTCGTTGTGTTGCATAATGCTGTTGGCAAGATCGTTGGCCTGATCCAGGGTAAACTTGCGGCAATGATCCGCCAGGGCGCTCAGCACATTCCGGACCCGCTGGGTACGCATGAAATCCGTGTCGCCCCGGCTGGATTTCCGAATACGCATATACAGCAGCGCGGAATGGCCGGACATATGATAGGTACCGACCGGAGCCCGGGCGTTTTTATAGACATCAGCTCCGGTCATAACCGCCAGACGCCCGTGATCATAGGAATACCAGCCTTTTTCGGAGGTTCCGTCCGGCAGGGTGATTTTCATGCTGCCGTTTTTTTCAAAGGTGGCTGTGGCATCTCCGGAACCGGGGAAGGAAACACTTCGGGCAACTTTTCCGGTTCCGGATTCCTGGAAGGCTGACGCAGGAAAGGAAAACTCCAGCTTCTGTCCTTTTGAGGTTTCATAGGAAAGGGTAAGGGGATCCCCATAAAGAGAATAGTAGCCTTCTGACTTAATGACGGAATGACGGGGAACGGCATAACGGGAGAGATAGCCGATTTCATCCCGTGTCAGTTCGATTTCGACACCGTCCAGGCTGGGAAGGTCAATAATGTCCTGAATCTGGGAGAAATTGAAAAGAATGTATTTTTCGATTTTGATTCCAAGATGCTGGCTGATGAGCCGGCAGAGGGCTTCCGGACCGTAATCGTTGTATACGTAATTGATTCGGCCGAAGGACTGCTTTTCGGGCGTGGTATCCGGCTTGAGAATGATCGCATCCCGGACGATGGAACACAGCATGATCCGCCGCGCTGCGGTATCCAGCGTCAGGATAACCATGCCGTCCGTGTTGCCGAAGAAATCCCGGCGATGGCCCTCTTCATCGGTGGGCGGGGCAATTCCTTCCGGACGGGGCCTGGAGCGCCATTGATCAATGCACAGAAGAAGATAGTGATGCTGCCCGAGGCCGTTGTTTCCCAGTTCTTCCCAGGGAATTACGCTGATTTCTTCAGGAATGCGGACCTGCGGAACATCCGCATCGGCCCAGCCCTTTTCCGCGCCGGCGCAGGAGAAAGGCAAGAGAAGAGCGAACAGCAGACAGAGTAATTTACGGAACAGGTGCAACACCGAACATCTCCTTCGCAATGCATAATGGAAAGATGTTTTATTATACTATAAATATGTATAAAACGGAAATGTAAATTTGATTTTGAGGAAAAGGATGGTATAATCCCATGGTAAAAGAATATTTTCAGGAGCATGAAGAATCATGGATTACAATGTTCTGATTATCGGAGCGGGACCGGGCGGGATTTTCACCGCCTATGAGCTGACACACCGGGCAGGACGTCCGCTGAAAACAGCTGTATTTGAACTGGGAAATCCTCTGAACCGGCGCAAGTGTCCGATCGACGGTGAAAAGATCAGGAGCTGCGTTCGCTGCAAAACCTGTTCCATTATGAGCGGGTTCGGCGGGGCCGGTGCTTTTTCTGACGGAAAATACAATATTACCAATGATTTCGGCGGCAGTCTTCATGAACATGTCGGAAAGGCCCGCGCGCTTGAACTGATGCGCTACGTGGACGAAATAAACCTTAAATACGGCGGGAAAGGCACAAAGCTTTATTCAACCGCCAACAGCGCGATCAAGCAGATGTGCCTGCAGCACGGCCTTCATCTTCTGGATGCTCAGGTCCGGCATCTGGGAACGGATATCAATTACATTGTTCTTGAAAACCTGTTCAACGATCTGAAGGAAAAAGTTGAATTCCGGTTTGATACTCCTGTGGACAGGGTGGAACGTATTGAGGGCGGATACCGTGTATATCTGGAAGACGGAACATCGGTGACGGCGGAAAACTGTGTGATCTCCGTCGGACGCAGCGGAAGCAAATGGATGGAAGGAATCTGCCGGAATATGGGGATTCCCACGAAAAGCAACCGGGTCGATATCGGTGTCCGGGTGGAACTGCCGGCAGAAGTATTCCGCCATCTGACCGATGAACTGTATGAAAGCAAAATCGTTTACCGAACGGAAAAATTTGAGGATCTGGTGCGCACCTTCTGCATGAATCCACACGGTGCGGTTGTCAGTGAGAATACCAACGGCATTGTGACGGTGAACGGACACAGCTTTGAGGATCCGTCCCGTCATACGGAGAACACGAATTTTGCCCTGCTGGTGAGCAAGCATTTCAGCGAACCTTTCAAGGATTCAAACGGTTACGGTGAAAGCATAGCACGGCTCAGCAACATGCTGGGAGGCGGTGTCATTGTACAGCGGTTCGGAGATCTGGTAAGGGGAAGAAGAAGCACCCCCGGACGGATTGCCGATTCCTTTGTGACACCGACGCTTTCTGCTACCCCGGGGGATCTGAGCCTGGTGATCCCGAAGCGGATTCTGGACGGCATTATTGAAATGATCTATGCTCTTGACAAAATTGCGCCCGGTACAGCGAACGACGATACGCTGCTGTACGGCGTTGAGGTCAAGTTTTACAACATGGAAGTGGAACTGGATGAAAACCTGGAAACCCAGTATCCTGGGCTGTATGTGATCGGCGACGGAAGCGGCGTGACTCACAGCCTGAGCCATGCCAGCGCCAGCGGGGTGCATGTGGCGAGGCAGATTCTTTCGAAATAACCTCAGCGGAAGGTAACCACTTTCCGGGTAAGGAACCATGAATCCGGCAATCCGCAGATCTGGCTCCAGACACGCCAGGCTTCAAGATCGGCAGGGTCTGCGGAAGAACACCAGTTTGTCATATCGGATACCTGAACCGGGCCCTTCTTCCAGATGCCATTCAGAGAAGGGCCTTTTCTGATGCCCAGAAGAAGTGCGGAAGCAGGAAGCTGCAGGGAGGAAAGATGCCCGGCTGTGATATGAAGCAGAGCAGAAGTGCATATCCGGCTGATCCGGGAGGACGAATAACGCCGGCCGGTCAGCAGCGAGATCAGTTTCTCCCGGGAATTTGCCCGGGCAGCAGCTTTCAGCAGGGCATTTTCCAGCCCTTCGGAACAATCCGGAAGCGCAGCGGCTTCCGCCGGCGTCATGGAACGAAGCCTGGAAAGAAGAAGGGCGTCCAGGCAGGCTGAATCCGGAATGTATGCGGAAAGAAAAACAGATTGCACCGCCTTGCGGGACGGAACGGGAAGGGCCTCCAGGGCATTTCCCCAGGCACCGCGACGGAAGGCGCTGCGCAGGGCGGATGCTGAAGGAGCTTCCGGATCAACCCGGTCCGCATGATAGGCGCCGCTTCGGGATACCGGAACGGGAACCAGGGACAGGCTGAGCCTGCGAAGAGCCCGAAGATAGCATACAGCCAGAATGTTATTGGGATGTTCCAGAACTGAACCGCTTTCGGGAAAACATCTGTTCACAGCCGCTGAAAGGGCAGCAGGATAACCGAAGCCCTCCCGAAGATGGGCGTGAAGGGATTCGTTCAGGGTGGAAGACGGGTTTTCCAGCAGATCTGCGGTGCGCTGAAGCAGGGACAGGTCGGCATTTTCGGCGCCGAAGGCCAGATGGGTTGCCCCAAGGGAAGCGAGAAGGGAAACCGCTCCAAGGGCATAATGCTCAGCATCCCGGACCGTCCAGCATACCGGCAGGGAGAAAACCGCATCCGCCCCTGCCGAAAGCGCGCATTCCGCCCGCAGAAAGGGGGACAGCAGCGCCGGTTCTCCGCGCTGCTTGAAAGGACCGGAAAGCGCCACCAACACTGCGGACGGAAGGATCGTTTCAACGGCGGTCCGCAGATGGTGCAGAT
>JAEEGL010857397.1_pt1 | contig 22834 bp, 14 predicted proteins | sample 9134231 | NCBI WGS metagenome assembly JAEEGL01 (sample SAMN16246548, study PRJNA631951) | gut metagenome | biome: gut microbiome; feature: rumen; material: fiber-attached | host: Bos | place: Iran: Karaj | collected 2018-10 | reverse complement strand
GGGGTTTGGGGTTTGGGGTTTGGGGTTTGGGCCCAATCCCCTCTCCCCAATCCCCAATCCCCAAAATTTTTTTTTTCCTATTTAATCTATATTTAAATAATAATATATAAATTATTTATTAAAAAAATTAATATTTTCTTTTTTGATTTTTATTGTAATGATTGATATTATTTTTTCTAAATATTTTTAAAATATAATGGAAACTTTTAAATCCAAATTAAAGAAGTTATTTAATAATCCAAAATACAATTTAGATGAAATGAGAGACAATGATCCTGATAGACATTTTATAAAATTAATATATGAACAACAAAGGAAAATTAGAAATAATTCAAGAAATAATTATTCAAAAGAAAATATAAAAAATAATTCAAATAATACTTCAAGGATATATAATAATAATATAAATGATTATAATTTAAATTTATCAAACAATAAAAATTTAACTTTTACAAGAAATAAATCTCAAAAAAATATTAATAGAAAATATATAAAGCCTTTATTTACAATTGAAAAAATTACAAATGAAAAAAATATGAAAAATATAAATACATTAATGAGATCTTTTACTTTAAAAGATATTCATAATTCAGAAGAAAATTTAAACTTATCAAGATCTTATTCTCAAATTGATATTAATGATAATAAAAGAAGTAAAGATGGTTTAAAAAAAAAAATTTCTTATATGAAAAAAAAAATTGGATTAGATGAAGAAGTAAATAACAAAATGAAATTTAATCCAAAAAGATATTTAAATAATAATTTATATAATTTTCATTCAAAGGATTATTATGCTATTTCTCCTAGTTCAAGAGTAAGTATTTTAAAAAGAAAAAATTTAAATTATCCAGACAATTTTTTTTGGGATTATCATATTAATAAAGATAATTTAACTAATAGGATTATTAATAAAAAAAATCATTTAAGAGTTATAAGTGATTTTAATAATTTTAAAAAAGAAAATTATTATAAATATATTAAATTTCCTTAAAAATCCTTGTTTTTATTAGTATCTTTTATTGTTAGTTAATTATAAAAAATATTTTATTTGTAAATGTCAATAAATTTTTAACTTAAATTTCCTCTTTCTTAATTATTTTAATATTCTTTTACTTCTTAAATTATTTTATTTTCTTTTCGTTTTTTTACTATACTTTTATTGAATATTATCTTATTTATAATTCAATTTCTTTTATTATCTCATTTTCTTTATTTGAAATTTTTTCTTCTTTAATATTGATATTCATATCAATAGGATAAGAAGGCAATTTTTTTTGACAAATATCATGTTTTGAATAAGTTAATAAACTCATTTTTTCTTTTATTTCAATCATTCTTTTTATATTTTTATTAAAAATGTTTATATTAATTTCTATACTTTCTTTTGTTATTTCATCATTAGGTAAATATTTTAACATTTCTTCATTAGATTTAATAATATTATTTTGAATTGTTTCTAAATGATTATATTCAATTTCTAAAATATATATTATTTTGCTTTTATCATCAATACTTTTATCATTAGCAAATTTTGATAATTCTTCATCTTCTAAATATTCTTTTAAATTCATTAATTTAATATTTTATTTATAAAAAAAAAATATATGTGTTTATTATTTCAAAAATATTAAATAAAAATAAAGGAGATATAATTTCTTTATTTCTTTTTGAATAACTATGAACGATTCTTTTATTAATATTATTTTACTTTAAATTGATTAATATTTTTATTTTTCATTGAATTGTATAATTATTAATAAATAATTAAATAATATAAAACACTATTTTTAAATTGAAATTAATAGCCTTTTTAAAAAAAAAAAATAATTATAGCCCTATTTTTGGAATTTATTAGAGAAAATTAATATAACTTTCATTTCATTAAATATATATATATAAAAGGCATAAGTCATATAAAATTTAATTGTTTCCTATAATGATATAAAAAAGAAAAATAAAAGAATAAAACAGATTAAAAAAGTGAGAATAAATTTTTGTTGAAGAATTTATATATTGATTTATATAATTTATTAACAAACAAATTAAATAATGATTGAGAATATAAATGAAAATTCAAATTATGAATATGATATGAATGAAAAGGATTTCGATGATTCATATAATAATGAATATGAAAAATTGATATTTGAAAATATAGATGATGATATTAATGTAGAAAAAACAAAAGAAATGACTTCAATATTAAGTAAAAAAACAAGAAGACAAAAAAAATCAGACAATGGAAAAGATGAACATACAAAATATTTTTTTGATAATCAATCTGCAAAAATATTAGTTCATTCTTATAAATTTATCATTCAATTAAGTAATGCTTTTTTAAAAAGTAAAAATATTAAACATGAATTTTTTCCACTTTCTGGTGATTTTACAAAACAAAGAGATTTAACATTTTTAAAAAATCTTATTAATAAACCTATTAAATATATTCTGGAACAAGATGTTTCTAAAAAATTGTATAAATTAGACCATAATAAAGTTTTAATTAATAATTTAATAGGAATAGATAAATTCAATGAGTTCTTTAATTTGAAATATAAATATATTTATTTAGAGTTCTTTCTAACAAATAATAAAAATAAATTATTTAATGATTTTGGAATTAAAAGTAATATAAAAATGTTAGATGATTTTATAATGTCTCTTCGAAGTAAATATGAACAAAATTATGTTGATAAAATAAAAGAAACATGTATTAATTTTATTTCTCATATTGAATCAACAACACCAAAAAAAAAAAAATAACTTAATATTTCTAATCATATTATAATATTATTATTAATTAAGTTTATTTACTTATAAAATTTAACAATAAAATAATAATTAATGGAAAAAATTGATAAAGTAAATTTGTCAAATAAGCAAAAGAAATATTATAATTATTTTTTAAAGGAATTAAATTTAATTTGTTTATCATTAAATGAAAATAATAAAATGAATTTTAAAGTATCAAATATAGAAAATAAAGTTCAAAAATTTTTAATAGATATTTTTATATATTTCTGTTATGGAAAAAATGCATCAATCAATTCAGAACCAATTTTTACTTTTGATATAAATAAAATAGAAACAAAAGAACAAATGAATTATTATAAATTTAGAAATGAAATTAATGTTACTTTAATTTATTGTTATTGTCATTATAATTTTTCTTTTGATATTATTATTCCAATTTTAAAACAAAGTATAAGTAATTCAAATTATTTAGATATTTTTGGGGAATATTATAATAAAATATTAGTTTTTTTAAAGAAAAAATATTTTTGGGATGATTTGACTTATTTAATTAATTATTTTACTTATTTTAATCCTAAAGAATTTTTAAATATTTCCAATTTAATTAAACATACAATTTTATTTGAAGATAATGAATATATTATTTTTTTTAATAATGAATTAATGGTTAATATATATAATAAGTTATATTGTGATTCATTCAAATTTTTTTTGTTTCTTTTTGAATTATATTTGAATAAAAATATTATAATGAAAATGAAAAAATATTTTTTGATTAAATTAAAATTATTTAAAGAGAAAAATTTATTAAATTATTTTGACAAAACAAGAAAAGAATTCAATGAAAAAGAATTAAATTTTAATATATTATATTCTCAATTTCATAATGAAATTAATCAATTGAAAAAACAAATTAAAAATGTTAAAATTGAAAAACAAGTAAAATTTGATAAAAGATTGACTTTTATTCAAAATGAAATAATGAGTATTCAAAAATATAAAAATGAATTATTTTCTATTTTTTTTTCAAATAATAAAAGTTCTCAATTAAAATCAAATACAATATAAATAATATATAAATATATTTTAAAAATATAAACGATAGATTTAATAAATAATTTAATATATAAACATTTTTATTATTCATAGTAAATAAGAGAATAAATCTTTAATAAAGGAATAGATAATAATCATAAACTTAAAGTTTTTTTAAAAATGAAAATAATTGTTTATAAATTAATGAGAATAAATTTAATTAATATTATGAAATAATCATGGAAAGAAGAATTAATTACAAATTGTTTATTTTTTATGAACTGTTTTAATTTGAATTTGAAATCTTATTTTATTAATATAAAATGGGAAAGATTTAAATTTATTTTTTAAAAAAAGAAAAATAAATAAGAACAAAATAAAATAATTAAATTTCAAGAAAATATTAAAATTTCAATTATTTAAATAATTGAAGAAATAAAAATAATCAATAAAGACTAAAAAAAAAGTTTTTTTTGTTGAAAAAAAACTCTGAAAAAAATTACATTTTTACAACTTCACCATCATTAGGAACACTAACCCTATCTCCTAATATTTTATCATCAATATATTTTAGAACATCCTTCCTAGTACAAACACAATGATTAATAGCATCCATATGAACAGCAACAATTTTAGCTTTTTTACTGAAATTATAGCAAGTTTCAATATCTTCACAACCCATAATTAAGCTTCCATCATATCCATCAGCTTCTGCACCTCCAGTGTTTAAGAAGATATAATCTGGATCATGTTTCTTAATCGCAACTTCCACATATTCATGCCATCTGGTATCTCCTGCAAAATACACGACCTTTTCTCCAGGAGCTTTCAGAACAAATCCCATGGATTCATCAAGTAATGCGGCTAATACGGGATTTGCATACATGGAATCACTTCCATGTTGTCCTCCCGTTTTAGTTATTGTTATACCCTTGAATGGTGTATTAACTCCTACTACACGCACATCCCAGAATCCAGCATCACGTACTAACCTTGCATCAGCTGCATGCTGTACAAACACGGGGATATGCTTAGGTATCATCTTTGCTGCACAAGGATCCCAATGGTCTAAGTGAGTGTGGGTTAAGATCACTGCTTCAATTCCTTTTATTACTTCTTCTACTGGAATTGGTAAATCAACTAATGGATTTCTTTTTAATTTGTTTGATTGTAATTTTGCTATTTCAAATCCTGGATATTCACCTTTTGGAGCTAATAAGGGATCTACTAGGAGAGTCAATCCTCCATATTTCATTAACCCTGTTGCGTTACGAATGTGTTGATAGGATAATTCCATTTTTTGTTTTTGTACTTCGTTTTTATAAATTTTTTTTTAAAGCAACAATATATAAATTTTTTTTTATTTTTTTTTTTTGTTTTTGAGTTGATTTTTATAATTTTTTGATTTTGGGTTCATTTTGAAAAATTGGAAAATTTTTGCTTTTTTAAATAAAAGGATTTTTGGGTTTTGTGAATTTACTGATATTTTTGAGAATTTTTGTTTATTAAAATATAATTATTTTTTTTTTTAGGATTTTTTTTTAAAAATATTAATTTGATTTATTTTTGAGCATTTTTTTTATTTTTATATTATTGTTTTTTGGAAAAATTTTAAATTGTTTTTATTTTCATTTAAGTGATTTCATATATTTTATGTTTAACATTTTTTATTTTTTTTGTTTTTAAAATTTTTAAATTAAATATGTTTACTTTATGAAAAATAACTTTCATTTTATTTGTATCTTGTTTGAAATTAATAATTTTTTATCAACAAAGAAATTAAATAATTGTTTATTTTTTTCATTCTTTCTTTAATTTATTATATTTAATAATTAAATTCTGTTTGAATAAATAAAATTAATTTTATTATGACTATGAAATCGACAATTTTATGTTTTAAAGAGCATTTAAATAAAAGTATGTGAAACTAAAATGTAAAAATTATATTAAAATATTATTATAAAAAAAGCCATTAAAATATAATATTACTATAAAAAAACTAATTATTTTCCCTCTTCATATTTCATTAATATTCTCCTATAGAACATATAAGTTTATTTAATAATGATAATGATATCTTTCTTTTTATATATAATGATATTAAATATAAATTTTTTTTTTACATATTTTATTTAAAAGAATTTTATTTGTTTTATTTTTTGAAATTAAATTCATGGATTTTTTAATAAAAATAAAAATTTAAAACTATTTATGAAAAGATAATCTTTATTTATCAAGAACTCTTTTATGATATAATTGGCAAATATTACAAATACTTTCTTTTTTATTATAACAATTATCACAACAAAAATGAATAAACTTTCTTTCATCTAATATATTAGAGATTAACTTTTGTTTACAAATCACTTTATGTTTATTTTTATTTGCAAGAGAACTTTTACAATTCATACAATATTCATCAAATATTTTTTTTAATTTTTTTTTCAAAGATTCTTTCAAAGAATTATTATTTAATTTTTCATTAATTAATAATGAAAAATCTATTAAATTTGATATTGAAAATTTTTTTTTACATTTAGGACATTCTATTGAAAATTCATTTATAAAAGGAATTTTTTCTATTAAAGAAGAAAAATTTTGAAAATATTTTTTTTCACATTCTTTATCACATAATATTAATTTACATTCACATGGAAATTTAAGATTAAATCGATTTAAATCAACTTGAGGAATAAATTTATCACAATTGAAACATGATTCATGATTATCAATTTTATTTTTCATTTCAGTTAAAAATGAAGTAAAATCTATATTATCATTATCATTTTTTATATTATTATTATTTGCATTATTATTCAAATTATTTTCAACTTTCTTATCTTTTTTTTTTTCATTTTTTCTTTTAAAATATAATTTTCTGTTAAAAATTCTAGAACCTTCAATATCAAATAAATTACTTTTTTTTTTATAATTTTCAAAATCTGATTTATTAAGAACATAAAGTTTGTCATTGAAATGATTATAAATATTTAAATAAGATCTAAATCTATTATAATAATCTTGAGAATAGCAAATATCATAATGTGCTTTTCTAAAAAGAACATATATATTATCTCTATTTTTTAAATTAGATTGAAATAATTTAGTTTCAATATCACAATCAGTTCCAAAATCATAGAAAATCACTTTTAAATCAATTTTAAGAACATAAGGAGTTAAATAAACAGCTAATTTTTCAGCACAAGTATAAAACTTTAATAAATCTTCATTAAAATAATTATCAAATTTAAAAGTTCCATCTTCATTTTCATATTGTGAAGGTAATAAATTTCCTAATAAAACTTCAAAATCTTTTGAGAAACATTTATCTTTATTTTCTAAAATAAATTCATATAATATATATCTTAAATAAAATATCATTGTTGTATCAAAAGTAGAATTATTAAAAGCTTTAATTAAGAAAGAATAAGCATTTAATATTTTATTATCATCATTTACTTTCTTATCAGAAAGAAAATCAATAATAATACTTAAAATGATTATTGCAAAATCTCTTTCTCTGGAAATATAAAATTTTTGGATATTAAAAGGTAATCTTTTAGTGTTAATATAATTGGGATCGAATTTAGAAAAAAGATTAGAAATAATAATTTTCAAAACATTAACTTTTTGATTAAAAATTAAATATTCAAGATAAGAGAAAATAACACTTCTATAAAAACAATTTCCATCTCCTGCAACTCTTCTCCAACAAAAAATCACTTTTTGTAAATAATAATTTTCTTCTATCATTTGTTCTTTTAAATTTTTATCATAATTATAAGTTTGTTCAATTACAGTTTCAATATTTTTTATTTTATAAATCATTTTTCTTATTGGTTTATCTAAATTAAATGTATTAAATTTTTTTGATAAATTGTATTTCTTATTCATTATATATGATATTGCTGCATCATATATAAAATCACTTGATAATGTGTTTTCTGGATAATCATCTATGTGAAGATAATTTCCTATTTTACTATTTTTTATTGTTGTTTCTTCAAATATTTTTGAAGTCATTCCTTCTATCATATCTTTTGGATTTTTTTTTTCATCTTCTTTTTCAACTTCTTCTATTGGATCTAATGATAATAAGAAATTATTTTCTTCTGGGAATTCTAATAATATACTTGATGATAATATTGGAGAATCCATTTTATTTTATCTTTTTTTTGTATTTTATTTTTTATTTTAGTTAATTTTGGAGTTTTAATTTTATATTTTTAAAGAAACTTAATTTTTTAAGAAATTAAATAAATATAATATTATTTTAAATCTCTTTTGTTAATCAATTACTTTTCTTAAATAAGATTATTAAAATTCACTTTCTTGAATAATTAATTTCACAATTTACTAAAAATTAAGGTAAAGGGTTATTGAAGTTAAAAAAAGTTATATAGTCTTTATTCAATAAAATTTTGAAAATAACATATATTATAAATTTATTTATTTTGTTTTTTTTTATTTATTTGTTTATATATATATATACTTTTTATTCTCAAAGAACTAAAATAATTTTTTTTTTATATTATTTATTTTTATTTATGCTCTTTTTCTAATTTTGATTTTATCTTTTTAATATATTATTTATTATATGAATTTTTAATTTCTATTAATAATCTATTAAAGTATTTATTTTAATATTTTTTGCGTATTTAAATAGAATTTTAATTTATACTACGTAGTTCTGGCATTTCAAAATATTGTAGTTCATTGTTTTTTCTGTTATTTAATTCTTTTTCTTTTAATATTTTGGAATTAAAATAATAAGCACATAAAAAATATAAAATTGTATTTGTTAATAATATTGTTCCACTATTATTATGTTTTCCTTTTTTTATTTTTAATCCTTGACAATTTAAATATGCCATTATTGATAATAACAATAATATAAATCCTCCTCCTAAGAAAATATAAAAACAATAATTATAACAAGTTAATTTCATTTTAATTTTGAAAATTTTAACAATTTAATTTAGTTAATTTTGTTTAATAATAAAGAAAAAAATTAAATATATAAAAATTAATTGTGTGATAAAAAAATTAATAAAAAAAATTATATTAAACATTAAATAAACCAAAGTAAATTTCAGTGAAGGGTTTTAATTTAGATTCATTAATAATTATAGGATTAATATTATTAAAATTATATTTTTGAGCATTTCAAATGAAAAGTATATTAATTTTTTAATTGAAATTTCATATCAAAAAAATGAGAAAAATGATTTACTCATAAATATTTTTATATATATTATTCATTGAGGTTATAATGTTTTTTTATATTTTTTAAATATAAATACTATACAATAATTATAAATAATCTAATAATAATAATTCAAAAATAAAAAAATTTACAACAATTATGAGTGATTTAAAGAAATAAATATTATTTTCAATTTGATAAAAAAATGAAATACATTGCAAAAAAGGATTTAAATGAAGAATATCATTTAAATGATGTATCACTTAAAAGTAGATATAAATTAATGAAATTAAATAAATTAAATGAAAAAGAAGGATATGAAAGAGGTGTTCATTGGAATAAAAATAAACCTTATCCTTTAATTGATGAAGATATAAAATATAATCAATATATTCAACATTATTCATCTGTGAATCATATTAATAAAGATAATTCAGAATTATTTTCAATAATAAATAAATCTGGAATTAAAAAGAAATTAAATAATATGAAACAATCTTCTGTTATTAATAAATCTATTATGAGTTTAAAAAAAATTTGTTCTTATAATAGTGATAAAAATATCAATGATATTTCTAAATTAGATAGTAATAAAAAGAAAAAATATTTTAATGTTTTTACTAAAAATTCCCTTAGTTCACAATATAGAGAATCTATTTCTTCATTAAGAAATATTAATGAAATAAAATCTAATGGATTCAATTTTATATATAAAAGAAATACAAATAGAAATGACAAAATAAGTATTTTTCCAAGTTTAACTGAAAAAAATATTCATTTATATAATAAAGATAAACAACTTTTAAATGATGAAGAAAGTATTTTAAATAAAGAAAAAAGTTTAAATGATTTTTCAAATGAAAAAAAAGATAAAAATATTAATTTAATAAAATCAAACAATAAAAAAGTAACAAATGAAAAAAACAAGGTAATAAATTCATATTCAAATAGATCAAGAAATAAAAATAAAAGTCACAAATTATTATTGAATAAAAATTTAACAATTAGTCCTTTTAAATCATATAGATTAAATAATAATAATAAAATAGTACAATGGAAATTTTTAGATGAAATTCCAGATAATAAAAGTGCATTTCCTAAACATTTATATTTTCACAATTATTCTTATGAAAATGGAATTGAAGGAATTAAAAATAATCAAAATAAAATGGATGAAATACAAAGAATAATAAGTCTTAAATTTAATCAAATTAAAGGATTTATAAATGAAAGTATTGATAAAACATCAAAAAATTATGGATAAAATAAATATATATATTAAGAACTCTTATTATAATTATAATATAAGTATAGAAAATTGGAGAACTTATGATTTAGAAATATTTTTTTATATATTTTATTTAATGAAATAAAATGTAAATATAATCAAAATTATTTTTTAAAAAATAATTAAAATTAAAAAAATCATAGAAAAATAAAATTATAACAGATAAAATGTTTATCGTTAATTTTGATTATATTTCCCCAGATATAACTTTATTTTACGAAGGCTCAAATAAGCATTCATCAATATTTTCAGGAATACTTTCAATATTTTTAACAATATTTGCATTTACTTTTGGTTATTTCCTTTCAATAGATTTTATATTTCATAAAAATCCAATATCATTTTATTATAAAAAAGCAATAAAAGATCTCCCTCCAGTTTATTTAAATCCAAATAATCTCTTTCATTATCTTACACTAATTAATAGTGATGAAGATTATTATAATGATACTGAAGGATATACTCAAATAATAGGTTTTCAAAATTTAAATCCAAATAATATTTCATCAATAGAAAGTTTAGGAAATTCAACGTATTGGATTTATGAAAATTGTGAAGAAGAAGATTATATTCAATTCGATGAATTTTTAACTCAAAAAGAGAGAAATTTTTTAAATAATTCTTTTTGTATTTCAAAAATGAATAGAAGTGGAATAGTATATAATAAAAAAGATAAAAATTTTGAATATCCAATTACTGCTCATGGGGTAGATACAGATAAGAATATTAATTATGGTATTTTAATTGGTCCTTGTGTTAATAATAGTGAGAATGGTAATAATTGTAAATCATCTGATGAAATATCTGCTTATGTAAAATATAAATTATTATCTTTTCATTTTTTTAATTTTTACATTGATGTTAGTAATTATCTTAATCCAGTTAAATATTATGGAAATAATGATAGTTCATTAATATATATTAGTGGTTATATTAATTTATACATTGAACAATTTTATCCTGTTGAAATAAATACAAATAATGGAATAATATTTGATAATGAAAGAGTGAAAACTGTATATCATTATTCTTCAAGAAGTTCTAAGTATATACAAAATAAATATTATTATACTGGTTATATTATTCAATTTGAAAATTTAGGAGAATGTTATGATAGAACTTATAAAAAATTACAAGATATTGCAGGAGGAATTGATGGTATTATTCAAACTTTTATTTTATTTTGTCAATTTTTAAATTCTTTCTTTTATCATGATTTTCAAGTTATTAATGATTTTAATAAAATTCTTGAAGAAAAAGTTACAAAAATTAGAATTTCAAGTTTAAATACTATGAAAAATAATTATTTAACAGGAGGAAATACACTAAAGAAAAATAAAACTGTTAAAATGCAAGAATCTAACTTAAATTTTATTGAACCTTCTCTTTCTTTTAATCCTAATTCAATGAATAATCAAAATTCAATGAATGTTACTGATAAAAATATTAAAGTAAATTCTTATTTTAAAGTTAATGAAACAAAAATTTCACATGAAATTGGAGAATATAATCAGAAGTTAACAACTAATTTTAAAATAATTACTTGGATTCAATATTTTTGTAATCAATGTAGTTGTTATAAAAAAAATACTTATATTAAAAATATTGAAGCTATGAGAGAAGAAATGTTAAGTGAGAAAAGAATGTTTAAAAATTTTTTTTATATTAAAAATTTGAAAGAAAAAGTTTATTCAAAAAATAATATGGGGAATCATATCGAACCTCTTTCTAATATGAAATCTTTAAAATCTTTAAAAATACCAATGTATTAATTCAAATATAATTATCTCTATAAATGAGGATATGTTTCTTTTGTTTTTAATCTATTTGAAAAAAATATCTTTGAACAATTAATTGTTTTATTGAATTATTTTCAACTATTGGATTTTTGTAATATAATAAAAATATAATTATTTTATAAAATATAAACTAATTGAAATTTTTTTTAATTAATAAAAAATTATTTATAAACCAAATGATTAAAAAATCATTGTTTTATTGATAAAAATTTAAAAAAAGAAAAAGATATTTTCTGATTTTTAATAATTATTAAATAAAAAAAATTAGTATATATTGTTATTAAATGCAAAGTCAATATTCAAGTGATTATCTTGAAGAATCAATATATAAAGAATTAGATAAAAATTATGAAAATATTCAAAAATTGTTAGATGATATAAACCATAATTTAATTAGATTACAACCAAAAGTTTGTACATTTGAATATAAAAAAATAGAAAAAAAAATAAATGAAAATTCTGTATTAAATATTAAAAGAGGTCGTCCAAAAAAAAATATGAATAATAATAATATTTCCCATATTCATTCTAAAATGTCTTTTGATAATATTTGTCAAAAAATAAAAGTTTTATATCATCATTTTTTAATTAATTTAGTAAATGATTTTATTAAACATTCATATAAAGGATTTCAGAAATTTCGAGTTAGGAAAATTTCAAGTGAAATTACTCAGAATGTGACAAAAAGTTTTAATTTAAAATTAGCTAAATGTAATTTAAGAGAATTTTTTTCAAATGAAATTAGTAATAAATATAAAAGATATTCTGGAAATAAAAATGAAGAAAATATAAATAAATTATGTTTTACTAAACCAATAGTAAATGAATTTTTTAATTTGAATTATTTTGATGTATATAAAGATATTTTTATTTATGGAAAAAGACCAGAACTGAAAATTAAATTTGGTATTAGTGATATTACTTTATTATTTAATGATTGTTTAAAAAAAATAAAAGAAAAAGAATCTGAAGAATATATTAATAAAATAGATAATATTGCTAAAGGAAAATTTATGAGTTTACTTGAATATGGAAAAATATACAATAATATTTATTCTTGAATATTGTTTAACTTTAATAAAAAGAAAAATAATTTTTTATTTTTCTTTATTTATTAATATTACGTCATTTAAATTTTTATGAAATTATTCTCCAATATAAATTTTTATATGAATTTATTTAATATTTATTTTAATAAGTTTTTAAATAATAAGATTGACATACTTATTAATTTTTTCAAATATATAAGTTTTTTGTTTGATAAATTTAAATATAGTATATAAGATATTCATTTAAAAAAAATCATTAAAAACATTATTTGGCTTAAATTATTTTTAATTCAAAAAAAATAATAATTATTTAAAAAATAATAAATCATTGAATAAAAGAAAATTAATTAAAACATCAATTAAATATAAAAAATAAAAAAATTTTTTTTTTTTTTGGTTGTGAAAATATTATAATGAATATATTATAATTATATATTTTTTATTATTTATCAAATGTAAATTATATCTAGAATAACAAATGAGGAAAATATCAGTATTATATTTTATTATTTTTTTTAATTTAAATTATTCAAAAATGAATAAAAAATATTGATTAAAACAATGGAATAGTATAGTATTGTTGTATAATGTTTTTGTAAATATTTTTAAAAAAATTTTTTTAAAATTTTAAATTATTGATTTTTTCAAAATAAATTATAAAAAAATATGAAGCAATTAAGGAATGATAAAGAAAATAAAAAATATAAAACAACAAAAGAAAATGTTTACATGAATTTAGGAGATGAGATAGAAGACAAATTTAGAAAATTTACAATGTTATTTAGAAATAATAATGAAGAAATAAAAAATAAAGAAGAAGATTTATATTTATCAAAAGAAATAAATAATGATGATTATTATGAAACATTTTTAAAACATTTAAAAGAAGAAAATAATATAATAGAAAATGATAATTCTAAAAAATTAAAAATATTAAAAAAGAAAAAGAAGAAAAATGAAATTGAGAAGAAAAGTTTAAATGAAACAGATTTTCAAAAAAATAATAAAACTATAAAAAAACAACAAAATTCAAAAGTAAAAGAACAAGTAAAATTTGATATATTAAATTTAACTCCAATAAAAGAAGAAAAACAAAATGAACAAAAAAAAAATGAGAGTATAAAACTTCATCCAATTTTATTAAAAACAGGAAAGACAAAAAGTATGAATTCAATAAAATCAAAAGAAAATTTTACTGATAAAAATTCATATATATTAAATGATATGAAACAAAATAAAACTTTAGTTTTAAAGCATTTTGATTTAAGAAAAGATCCAAAAATAAAAAATTCTCTTACTCCAATTTTAAATTTAAAAAATAATAAATTAAAGGTAAATTTTTCTTCAATTAAATCAAAAAAAAATAATAATAAAACTTCTTTAATAACTGGAATAAAAAATAGTCAAAGTGAAAAATTAAAAAAAAAAATTTTTTTAAAAGATGAAAAACTTTCTGTTAATTCCTTAGAAGAAGCTTCTGGAATAAATTTTAAACAAAACCACAATTTTAATCCAAAAAAAATAAATATTGAAAATATTAAAAGTTTAAGTAGAAATAAAGAAAATTTAGAAGAAAAAAAAGATATAAGTTCTCATTCTCATAGTGAAAATTCTTATAAAATTATTCCTAAAAAAAGATGTTTATTTTGTTGTTTACCTGTATATTGATTTTTATATTTTATTTAATATATTAATTGGTTGTTTTCTTATAATATAAAAATAATATTTCTTATATTAATCAAAAATCATTTTCCAATAATTTAAAAACAATTGTATTATAAAATAGATAAATAAAAAATGTTAATAATTATAGAACCCTAATAATATAAAAAAAATTTACAAATTATCAAAATAATGATTAATATCATTTTTAACTTTAATAGAATTAACAGAAGAATATTTATTATCTTCTTCATTTACTATATCATCATCATCATCAGAAATTAAATTATTATCATAAATTTCATTAAGAGTATGAATAGAATCGACTTTTAATTTATCAAAAAAAAAAAGAGCAATAACTTGTAGAACATGAATAGGTCTTTTACTATTATGATTTCCATCAAACATAATAATTTCTTTTGGACCAGAATATTTTTCATATAAATCTTTAGAATGTTCTTTCTTAATAAAATCATCATCAATACCATGACAAAACAAAGCAGGAATATTATTACAAAATTGAGCATCATTTATTGGTTCAATTTTTTCAATTCTCATATTAACTTTTTTTTCAATAATATCACTAACGTATTTCTTAATGAAATTAATAAGGAAATTAGGTAATAAAGGAACTACTTTATTAACATATTCATTAATTAATTTATTTAAAGAAGAAAAACAAGAATCTAAAACAATACAATCAATAATATTATTATTATTATTCTCTTTAGCAGATAAGAGAGCAGTTACTGCACCCATTGATCTTCCCCATAAACCAATAGTAGAAACTTTATTAGATTTTCTTAAATAATTTAAAATAGTTTGAACATCATTTTTTTCATTATAACCTAATGAAATATATTCACCATCACTTTTTCCACTTCCACAAAAATCAAACGAAAAAACTGTTATATTCATTGGTAATATATATGATAATAATGGAACTACTTCTACTCTACTTGAAGAATTCCCTGGTAAATATATTATTACTGGTAATCTTTCATATTCTCTTTCTTCATCAAATGGTTCCCAAAATGAGCATTCTATTCTCATTTTTTGAGAATTGTATAATTTAAAATCTGTTCTTTTATAACTATGAGATGATAATGTAAATTTTGGAGAACCTAAATCTAGAAGGCTGTATTTATCACGAGGTGGACGGATTAAACTCTTCCATATTATGTCATAGTTTGTTTCTAGGTAATTCTTTATTGGATTCATTTTTTTTTTAAAGTAAAAAATATATTAATTATTATATAGGGTTTTATAGTTTTTGTATATTTTTTATTTATTCTTATTGAGATATTGGAAGTAAAAATCAAAATTTTTGTAATAATAAAAATGATATAATTTAAAATATGATTGAATTATTTGATTGATATTTTACTTAACTTTTTTCGAAAAAGTTCTTGAAATATAGTTATTCTTTCATCTAATAAATTTTAGAGTTAAAAAGTAAATTAATTGAATAATAAATAATTTTAAAATATTTATAAATTTTATGATTATTTTTTTAATTTTTGAAAGGAAAAGGTGTGTATTTAACTAATTTATATTTATTTATATAACAACAATATTTTATTCAATAAAAATATTATTGTTTTTTATACAAAATAGTATTTAATATAATATTATAAAAGAAATCAATTTCATCATTTTCTTTAGATAAATTATTAATATAAACGAGAAATAATAAGCAAATAGAAACAATTAAAAAAATTAAAGCAATAAAAGTAATAGTTTCATTTTTAATAACAACATTTTTAACTCTTTTAAAATCATTTTTGAAACAAACATAATAACAAAGAGCAGCTTTTCTTATTATTTTTGAAATTTCGATTTCTGAAATATATAAACTTATATCAGAAATTCTTTTAAAATTTGATTCTTCAGTTTTATTTTTATCCGAAATAAAATCAGAATAATAAGTAGTAATTAAATCATATATTGAATCAATCGCAGTTGCTAAACCTTTTGAATTTAATTTATATCCTATATTATTACAAATTTGATAAGTGCTTGAATATGATTCTGTTGATAAATATGTTAATTTAGGTAATTCATCAGTATAATTTGATAGAAATTTTGCTAAATATTCACAAAAATTTTCTGATAAAAATTGATTTCGTAATTCTTTTACTAATTTTAAATTATTATTTATATTTCCTAATCCTATATTTGATACTTCTTCTAATATATATGGATAACATAATTGTAAAATATTAAATAAATTATGTTCTTCAATATTTTTATCAATTAATTCACATGGATATGAAAAATCATTTCCTTTAAATTTTACTGTTATTTCTTTATTTGATAAAACAGATAATTCATATGTTAAAACAAATTGGGTTATATAATTATAATATTGATACATACTATTTTCAGTCTTTAAAATTGAAATATACATATTTTTATCTCTTATTGAAAGAATTATTTGAATTATTGATAGTCCAATAAATATAATTATTATTGTTATTAATTGAATTAAAAATGTTGAATTCATTAATCCCATTTTCATTAATTTATGTCCATTTTGATCAAATTTTAAAGTTGATTCTTCTTCTTCTTTTTTACTATTCATTTTTCCTAAATTTCTTTTTTCTTGATTTAATAATTTTAAATTAGTAGAACTTGTTCTATTAGATAATTCATTTAAAGGAGTAGTACTTTTAGTTAAAGAAATATTATTAGAATATAAAGATTGATCAGTTTGATTTAAAGTTTGTATTGGAGTAATATTTTTAATAATATAATTATTATTAATATTGTTATTATTCTTTATGTTATTATTTGCTATATTTAAATTATTATTTCCATTCAACATTATTGAATTATTTATATTAGAAGGTTTACTAAAACTTGAAGGTAAAATTAAATTTTTTGGTAAATGTCTTGGAGATTTTAATATTGGATTTACTTTATTTATTGAATTTGGTAAAAATAACTTATTTGAAAATTGTATTTTAGATAAACTTGCTCTTCTTCTAAATTTACTTAATTTATCTATTTTTTGTTTATTAGAATCAATAAGTTTTTTAACATTTTTTGTAAATGAAGATAATTCTAATGAACTTTTTAAACTTTCTTTTTCAATTATATCATCTCCAATTAATTTTGAAACTGGATCTCCTTTATAATTTAAATTTCTAACAGTAAAAGGTTTTATTTTAATCATATTGAAATCATAAATTCTTTCTGTTAACATTATTTTAATTATATTACTTTCTTCATTATTATCTATAATTTCAATATATTCAAATAATTTCCTATTAAAATCCATTTTTGTTGAATTTTCAAAAAATTCAATAATTTCTGCTGTTTTTCTTATTAAGAAAATATTAAAGAATCTTAATTGTAAATGACATAAAAAATATTTTGAAAATAATAATTTAGTTGAATTGAAAAAAATAAAAAATTGAATAATATAAAATATTGAAAAAGCAACACATAAACTCATTGTTATTAAAGAAAATTTATATTGAGTATTAACTTCATTTTTTATAATATTTGAAAAACTATTTATTATTTCAGTTATTTGGAAATTTACATTTTGATAAAAAGTTTCTAAAATTTTTATTCTTTCAATAGCAATTGTAAAATAATCTATTTCTGAATAATTTGATTGTGTAATTAAATCACTTGTATAATAATATTGAGATTGATTATAAAAAATTTTAATATTACTCTTATTTAAAATAAATATTAAATCGGCATTTAAATCTTTAAAAATATTATCATTTACACTATAAAATTTATTACCATTCATTTCATTAAGTGAATAATTTAATTGATTTAAAAAAGATAATTTAGATTTTCCAATTTTTGGAACATAAGGTAAAAAAAAATTTAAAAATTTTGAATTAAAATATAAATAATCATCTAATCTTTCTATTAATTTTTCATGATGAAAAATAAGAGAATTATTATATCCATTAAAATATTCTTCTCTTAAACCATTATCTATCATTTGAATTGATAAAACTTTTAAAATAATTTGGAATATTGTTTGTGATAACATTAAACAATTATTTGATTCTTGTAAATTTTTTTTAATTTCTTTTATTTTTTTTATTTTTAAAAGAAAAAAATTTAAAATTATGATTCCAAAAACAACAGAAACAAAAAAAGGATAATATTTCAATATAATATTATTTCTTCTATTTCTTTCTTTTTTATTTCTTTTCTTTCTATTAATTATTCTTTCATTTTCGGCATTATCATTATTTTTTTCATTTTGATTATTATTATTATTAATATTATTATTGTTATTTATTTCAGAATTATTTTTTTCATTTTTATTTTTTTCATCTTTTTTTTTCGGTATTTTAATGTTAAAAAATTGTTGAAGTATAATATTAGATAAATTTAATATATTATAAATTTTTTCATCAAAAGGAAAAATATTAATATTTCCAATATTAGAATTATTATTATTTTCTTGTTGAGTTTTAATAAAAGAACTTAAAGTATTATCAGAATTATCAACTTGACTAGTAGCAGTTGATTGAGGAAGCATACTTCTCATATAATTTTTATTTATATATAAATCATTTGATTCTTCTTCAAAAATAGAAGTGATAAAAAGGAAATAATATTTAATTTTATTTAAATCTTTAATTAATTGTTTTTGTTCATAAATAATTTCAACTTTAAAATTTGTATTTGAAGATTCTAAAGAATCAATTAAATTATTTAAAGGTAAAATTATTTTTGAAAAAGGATCTTCTCCTAATTGACCAACTTCTCTCATATAAATATTATTAATTGAATCATAAACACTATTTAAATTTATTGTGAAAGAACCTTTATTTTGTAATTTTTCAACTTTAAATAAATCAATTACATTAATTTGATATTTATTTAATATTTCAGAATTTATAAAGAAAAAATCTTCAAATCCTCTACTTAAATTTAATATTTTTCCATTTCTATTTGTAAATAAAAAAGAAGCTCCATAATAATTATTATTATTTGATTTTTTTCTTTTTTTTCCTTTTTTTCTATTATTTTTTTTTGTATTTGATGAATTTTTATTTATTAATAATTGTTCTTTTGCTTCTGTTAATTTTAAATAAAAATCAATTTTATTTTGTTTAAAAATTGTACTTCCTTCAACATCAAATAATATAATATAATTTTCTTTATCTAATAAACAGAAATTATTCATTTTTAAAAAATCATTTCCTTCTTCTAAAGTTTTTTTAAAATGATATAAATAAGATTTTGAAAATGATTTAGGAAAAATATTATTTGCATCAAGAGTTTTAAATTCATTATTATTATATTTTAATTTATGAACTAAAGTTGTTGTTGCATATTTTATTTTATAATTAATTCCTGATTTTTTAAATTCTACTGTTAAAATTAAAGAAAAATATTCATCTGGATCTTTTAAAAAAGAAGTTAATTGATAGGAAAAAAAATTTTGTAATAATGTTTCTTTTTTTTTTGAAATTTCACCAAAGAAATATTCATAAAAAATAATATATTTGTGATAAGGATAACTTACTTTACATTTATATTGAGATAAAATTAGTTCATTTTCATATTTTAAAATCAAATAATTTTTATAAAATTTTTTAACTTGAAAAACAAAATTTTTAAAAGTAATAATATCATCATTAAAAATTCTTAAAGAATCAATATAATTAAATAAGAAAGTTTTATATCTATCATTTAAATAAATGATTCTATCAATACTTTTATATAAATTATTATATTCTTTAATTATTTTTGAATGATTTTTTTTTTCATCTGTTACTGATATTAATTGTAATTTTCCACTTATATTATGTAATTCATCATTATATATATTTAAAAATTCTTCTTTTAAATTTTCAATTTGAAAAAGAACTAAATCATTTTTTCTTATTTTTGGTCTATCTTTAATTCTTTCAAGAAGAAAAACACATTTATAATAATTTTTTTCAAACATAAAAAGAAAAGTAATTATTAAAAGAAAATAAGTTAAAATATTTTTTTGATCAAAATTCATATTTGAATATTCTTCTATTTCAGTTTCTAAAAAAGAATATAATAAAGGAAAATAAGTTTTAATGCAATTATGATGAAATTTCGTATTTTTAATATTATTTAAAAAAGTATTCATTTGAATCATAAAACTTTTAGAATTATAAGTATGACAATAAAAACAATTTTTATTGTTTTTTAATTGTTTACATCTTGGATTATGAATTCTTTTTTGAATTTCTAAATTCAATTCTAAAAATATTTTTTTTAATAAATTTGGTTGATATTGATAATGTAATTCATTTAAAAATTTTAACATTTTATTATTAAAACTTTTTGGATTTAAATGAGAAAATTTAATTACTTCTTTTTTAATCTTTTTATTAATAAAAATGAATTTCCATTAATAATAAAGAAAGACAAATTTCAACAATTAATTTAAATATTATAGTAGCAGAATCTTTTTGAAGAATTTTTAAATTATTATTATAATCATATAAAGCAATAAATTCAATTCCAGAAGAAACAAAACAAAGAGAAAAAAAGAAAAAAAAAAATTTTTCTTCATAAAAATTAGAATAATAACTATCATAATCAAAAAAGCAATAAATATATTGAATAAAAAATAAAGCTCTAATAATAATTTTTAAAATAACTTTATTTTGAAAAGATAAATAAAATTCAGATTGAACAGCAGCTTGAATAGTAGTAAAAATACTAATTCTAAAATCTTTATTATTCATTTTATTTATAAAAGGAGATTTATTTCTAATAAATAAAGGTTCATTAATTAAGATAGAAGTTAAAAAAATTTGAATACAAAAAGCATTTATAATAGGAATAGAAGAAATACAAATCATAATAATATATATTATTGAATTTTTATTTTTTGAAATTGGATTTAATATAATTTCAATATAAATAGAATGAAAAAATTGAGGAATAAAAAAAAATAAAAAGAAAAGCATATAACTATATATTGAAAAATGTATTTCATAATATCTACAAATTTTACCTTCTGAATCCATTTGTGATTTTAATATTAAAAAAAAAATAAATGATAAAAGAGAAAAGATAAATAAAATATCTTCTATGATATAATATAATTCTATTCTTTTTATTGTTGATATTATTTCACATAAAGTAAATTTTCTTATCCAAAATGATATACTATATTTACTTGTTAAATTCCAATCATGAGTTATTACCATTAATGGAATTAATTTCATTATATATATTAAAAAATATATTCTTTTTGATTTTGGAAAAAATGCTTTCATCTTTAAAAAGAAACTTATTGATTTATTTATTAAATCTTGTTCTATATTTTTTTCCATATTTATTTATTTTTTAATTGAAAATAATAATATCAAATTTCAAAATCGAAGAAAAAATCAATTAATCTATTTTCAAAAAATCAAAAAAAGATATTATTATGATATATAATTGAATAAATATAATATTATATAATTATTGAATTTTGTTTTTGAAAAGTATTTTTAAAAATATATTGAAAGTGAAATAAATTTATTTTTTAATAATTAATATTTTAAGTTTATGTATCTCCTAATTTTATTTTAATTTTTTCAAATTTATTATATATATTTTCAATACTTATACACTGTTTTATCTTTTCATAATTATTTACTAAAAATATTATTTCTTCATTCTTTTTTTGTATAAAAAAAGGAAGAAAATATTGATAAAATTTAAACTTTATTTTTTCCTTCTTTTTATTATTAAAATGTAACTCATTATTATTAACATTAATTTGTTTTTTATTAAAAATATGAGTCTCATTACTAGGATAAATTCTAATATTTGAAGTAGATTTATTTTCTTTTAAATTATTATCTTGTAAATGAATGTTTTTATTGTTAGTTTTAGAAATATTTAAAAGTAATTGGTTTTTGTCTTCAATAAAAAAAGAATTATTAATAATATCAATCATAAGAATTTTTTCAATGAAAAAAGAAAGAATAAAATTAATAAAAAAATATGAAATACTAATAATTCCTTCAATACTTGCAATAACTTCAGGTAATTTTTTATATATTCTTTCAATTGT
>JAEEGL016762287.1_pt1 | contig 22835 bp, 15 predicted proteins | sample 9134231 | NCBI WGS metagenome assembly JAEEGL01 (sample SAMN16246548, study PRJNA631951) | gut metagenome | biome: gut microbiome; feature: rumen; material: fiber-attached | host: Bos | place: Iran: Karaj | collected 2018-10 | reverse complement strand
ATTATATGCTGCCACGGCCTCTATACCCGAGACAAATTTAGTCTCATCCAGGAAACGTCTGGCAACGCGGCCTGTACCCACTATTCCCAGTTTTACAAGACGCGCCCTGTCATTTCTTAGAAACGAAGACGAAATATTAGGCGTTCTTTCAAGATATACCACCTCACAATATGCTTTCAGATAATCATATTTACCTGTCCAGTCCGTACCCAGAACAAATACGTCAATGCCATACTTCTGTATATCCTCAACCTTCTGGCCTTCATGATCCTCGACTATGATCTCATCGGCAAATCCTGTTTTCCTGACATTCTCAATCCGTGTCATAATAGGATCGACCAGATTAAGCTTCCCTCGCTGTCTGTCATAGTGCTCCGTTGTGACCCCGACTATAAGATAATCTCCCAGAGCTTTTGCTCTCTCGAGTATCCTGTAATGTCCTTCATGAAACAGATCAAATGATCCGTATGTTATAACCTTCTTCACGACACGCCTCTCCTACCTGATCATATCCGATCATGCCGGGTATTCTCTGAATCATAATACCTGACACCGAATTATCTGTCTGATGCATTAACTACTTTTGTTTTATAATACTCATACAATTTAAGATGATCCCCGCTCTGCAATATCGGTATAGCATCATATATTAAATCATCGCGCCAGTCCCACCACTTCATTTCGAGCATTTTCTCTATCACATCCTCGGAAAATCTGTTTCTGACTATACGTGCGGGATTACCTGCTGCCACTGAATATGGCGGCAGCGATTTAGTCACTACCGATTCCGCTCCTATGACGCATCCGTCACCTATATTGACGCCAGACAGGATCTTCACATCCATCCCGATCCACACATCATTTCCGATCGTCACATCACCTTTGGATGTCGGAAATCCTTCAACATATGAATGATCGTCCATGAAATTACAGAAAGGATACGTTGTATTCCAGTCAATTCTGTGATCTATTCCCAATATTACCGTTACGTTATCGGATATGGAGCAAAACTTACCGATCCTGCATGTTTTGTCGGGAATCTCACTGATCGTCTCAATTCCTATGCAATATGTGTAATCCCCCATGCTAAGAGGACCCTTAGAATTCTCATTGCATCTACGCTGCATTTCAGCCCTGAGAAACTCCATCTTAGCGGATTTATCCAGGAACAGATCCTTAAACTCAGCAAGACCCATATGTCTGTCTCTGATCCCTAACTTATCGATCACATCATATAACATGTCCTCATAATCATTAACGCAGACCACAAGATCGTAGTTAAGCCCTGTGATCTCTCCGATATTCTCTATTGGTTTGGCAACAATGCCTTTCAGTTCGGCCCCCGGAGCATTGATCTCATATAAGCCGACTATTTCGATATCTATTTCACTGTTCTCTGATACATATTTCATGGCTTTATAGTAAGTATCGTCTATGATCAATATCGCCCTCTTCATAGTTGGCCATCCTTTCAATCCGTTAATGACAAATCAGATCATCTTAGTATAAAATGATATAAAGACTTCATTGTAATCTTAAAGAATATTATATCACGAAAACAATTCGGAAAAATACTATGAACACCTCAATCTATATAATGACACACAAAAAGTGTCCTGTTCCGCCGGATCCGATATATAAGCCTCTCCAGGTCGGCCGCGCCTTGAACCCGGATCTGAATTATATCAGCGACAATACCGGAGACAATATATCTGAATTAAACCCTTTGTTCGGCGAATTAACGGGGATCTACTGGGTCTGGAGAAATGACACCGATAGTGATAACGTGGGAATATGTCACTATCGCAGATACTTTATGAATAGTGACAAGACCCTTCTGAATACAGACGATATAACCCGGCTTCTAAGTGAACACGATATCATCACTTCGCCCCGGCCTATCGGAGACAATACCAACTATGACAGATACGCTTCTTCTCACAATATCAAAGACTATGATATCATCGGCAGATGCGTCCACGAGCTTTACCCGGATTATGACAGTTCTTTCGAGTGGTTTAAATCCGAATACAGCGGCTGTTTCGGCAATCTGGCTATAATGCCCCAAACTATATACTCCGATTATTGCAATTGGATGTTCTCTATTCTTTTTGAAGCCTCGGAACACATCGATGTGTCAGGATACGATCTTTATCATAGAAGGGTTTATGGTTTTCTGTCAGAGATACTTATGAATGTCTGGATCCATCATAATAGTGTTGATGCTTACGAATGTCCTATAATGTTCACTTCCGAGAAAGCAGAAACCATAGAATTAAAATCCGCTATATCAAACCTGATACGTGAAAACAGGATCAAGGAAGCACGATCTCTATACTATGATATAACCAGGATACGTCCGGATGTACTGCTTCCCGAATCAGACATATCCGGAGAACTTCTTATCATAGAACAGATATTGTATATAATGGACGCCGAAGAAAGTACCGGAATCCCCGGGCTTATTAACGTTTCTCACGATTTACCGGTCATTATCGAATACTATAAAAAATACGCCGATATTATAACCCGCTTGAATACAGGCGACTCATCAGAAGAAGAGAAAAAGTTGTTAGAGGAGTCCTGTATTACTCCCATTGCCTCAGATATTATCCTGCAGTTATATAAAAAGTGACCATTTTGCGGTGATTCGCCATTCAAATTAATTCAGTCGCTTTCTTTTCTGAGCAGATCAGCGTACTCAGATGCAAGTTTTTCTATATTCTCACAGATATTCTTAAGAAGATTAACTTCCGATCCGGTGGTATATTTCAGACCAAACACCGTATCAGGGATGCTAATAGGATTATATATCACATTAAGATGTTCGGTATCATTAGGTTTTTCGCGATACAGATTGGCAAGTGTCATCATGGTATCGTTCGTTGGAAGTCCATATTCCTTGATCGCCTTATACATAACCTGCCAGTGAATATCCAGACTCTTTTCACGGTCCGGCATGGCTAAAATGTTCATCCACCCCACGATCGCCTTAGATGCTATCTGAACCGAACTCCTGATCGGATAATGCGCCAGCCTTACTTCCTTAAGTTCAACATGGTGTTTGATCCTGTTGCCTTCTGCAAAATGCCCTCCCCAGCCAATCTTAAAAGTGTCATCTTTAGCAATAGAAGATGGAATCAGGATCTTCTTGGTCATCTCGGGTTCATCGCCAAGACAATACTTCTGCCGGGCCGCAACGCTTACCACTGCTGTATCGTCCTCGTCAGTGGGAATATAATTCCTCCAATTCATATAATACAGATCATTTTGATCAAGCGACTCAATATGACTCTTAAGCGACTCTGCGCTGATATCTTCCGATCCTGAACATATGATCTCATCATCATCAACCGGCAGTATATAATCAGGCGCATAATGATCAAGTGCATATCTTATGCCCTCACTGACTCTTGCCTGCTGATACGGCAATGTATTATCATCAGATAACACTTCTATATCGAATCCTTCTTTTTTCAGATTCGTAATAATGTCCAAAGTATTATCTGTACTGTTATTGTTTATTATTACGAAATTATCTGCAACCAACGCATTACCACGTATCATTGTCTCGATCACATCAGCTGCATTTTTGATCATACTGACTGCAGTTATCATCATTATTCCTCTGATACTATATGCGAAATATCTGCCAACCATTCGCTTTTATCCGGATCAGTTGAAACAAACCAGTCAAACTTCCTCCTGCTGCTATCGCAATATCTGCATATATCCATTGGTGTTTTCAGTTTCTTGAGTAACTGATATCCGTCAAGCTTATCATCATACAGATCTATAACATCTTCTTCGCCCGGGAGAATATTCAGGCCATATCTGTCATTATATATACCGATAAGCTGCGGCATGATGCACGTCGAGATCCGTCCGTCGCACAGATACGTACAGTGTGATGCTGGACAATCCCGATATGCCTCCGCAGGAATGCTGTTGCCATGCAGATTCATTCCTGCCATGAACTCATTTACATCCGGTGTTACAGTCAGTTTGACGTCATACGCCTTACATATCCCGGCAATTCTGTCAATACAGTTCACGGTAGGAGGGTACATACTTACATCAAAATATACAGACATATCATGCATAGCTTTCAACAGATCCGTATGATCCTCGCGAAGCATCAACCCATTGGACACAACACGTATATCTGCATCGGGAAACGCCCCACGCGCTGCATATACAAATGACGGGAGTTGCGGATTTAATACCGGTTCGCCTCCCATAAGCCTGATCTTGCCGATTCCCCAAAACAGATCCTGGAGTCTGATCAGGTCATTACAGAAACTGTCAAAATCACCAAAACGTTCATGATCAACAATATTGGAAAAATGAGAACACCCGGCGCACTTCAGATTACAATGGAAGGAAACATGGTATTCCAAATAAGGCAATCTGGGCTTATCAGTTTCGACCCATATAAAACTATCGTCAGCAAGGGGTGTAAACTCATAATAAGAAGGTACAATGGCGATTTTACTGATCCCCTGCTTTGTCAGATGTCTTATGCAGAAATCCAGCAGTTCGTTATCGGTGGCAAGGATCACAGCATCAACTTCACCATTTGAATATATCCTGCCCAGTTCCGCAGTATCAACGGCATCGATACTATCATTATGGCTCACATCTTCGGCAAATAGCATTAATGTGCCGTCCTGCGTCTCCGCCGAATCCGTACATACGCATATCAGGTCTATGGCATCTTCGCTTCGAAGATAATCATACACCCGTTTCCCCAGTATTCCTTTCCCATATAATGCAACTTTCATAATCTTTATTCTACAACAAAAGAGCCGCATTCGCGACTCTTTTCGTTGTTATATATTCTACGATCTTTATTAGCCAAGTAATGACAGAACACCCTGGTTGCTCTGATTTGCCTGAGCCAGCATTGACTGACCTGCCTGAGCAAGAATGTTGCCGTTTGAATACTTAACCATTTCAGTAGCCATATCAGTATCACGGATCTGGCTCTCTGCTGCTGCAGTATTCTCAACAACGTTGTCGAGGTTCTTGATCGTGTGCTCAAGTCTGTTCTGAACTGCACCAAGATCTGAACGCTGCTTGTTAAGTGAAGTTATAGCCTTCTTAATATTGTTGATCGCTGTTCCGGCAGTAGCAAATGATGATACCTTAACCTGATTTGAGCTTACACCAAGCGCTGTAGCATTCATGCTGGTGATACTGATAGATATACTCTGTCCGCTCTCAGCTCCAACCTGAAGGTTCTTGCCTGTAAATGATCCATCCAGCAGATTCTGCTGATTGAATGTGGTTGTTGAAGCTACACGGTCAATTTCAGATACTAATGCATCAATCTCAGACTTAATATAACCACGATCCTCACTCATGTTGGTATCGTTTGCTGCCTTGTTAGCAAGTTCGTTCATTCTCTGAAGCATATCATGTACTTCGTTGAGCGCGCCTTCTGCTGTCTGTACGCAGGAGATACCATCCTGAGCATTTGCTGAAGCCTGTGTAAGGCCTCTAACCTGACGTCTCATCTTCTCGGATATTGCAAGACCAGCTGCATCATCAGCTGCGCGGTTTACTTTATAACCGGATGAAAGCTTCTCTGTACTCTTAGCAAGAGACGATGTTGTAAGACCTAACATTCTGTTTGAGTTCATTGCAGTAAGATTGTGCTGTACTACCATATTATTTTCCTCCTTGAAGGTGGAGCGTCCTTGCTGCCATTCCTTTATCTGAATCGACGGATTCCTTTTCCTTTTTTATTTGAATCCAACTCTTTATTGCGAATCCGTTCGCCTTTTTTCTTCGTTACACCTAATATATCGAACGTATTTCGAAATACTTAACCCCAAATTTAAATTTTTTTTGCTGCCGGGGAAGAGGACAAAAAAAGGAGCCGCTTACGCGACTCCTTTTTGTTGGTAGATTTGCTCTGAACCTAACCGAATTAGCCAAGTAATGACAGAACACCCTGATTGCTCTGGTTGGACTGAGCCAGCATTGACTGACCTGCCTGAGCCAGAATGTTGCTGTTTGAATACTTAACCATTTCAGTAGCCATATCAGTATCACGGATCTGGCTCTCTGCTGCCTGAGTATTCTCAACAACGTTGTCGAGGTTCTTGATCGTGTGCTCAAGTCTGTTCTGAACTGCACCAAGATCTGAACGCTGCTTATTCAGTGAAGAAATAGCCTTCTTGATATTGTTGATTGCTGTTCCGGCTGTGCCAAAGCTTGACACCTTAACCTGGTTAGCGCTAACACCAAGAGATGCTGCATTCATATTAGTGATGCTGATAGCAATAGCCTGTCCACTCTCGGCACCAACCTGAAGGTTCTTGCCTGTGAAGGAGCCATTAAGCAGATTCTGCTGATTGAATGTAGTTGTTGAAGCTACACGGTCAATCTCAGAAACTAATGCATCGATCTCAGCCTTGATATAACCACGATCCTCACTCATGTTGGTATCGTTTGCTGCCTTGTTAGCAAGTTCGTTCATTCTCTGAAGCATATCATGTACTTCGTTGAGTGCACCTTCTGCTGTCTGTACGCAGGAGATACCATCCTGAGCATTTGCTGAAGCCTGTGTAAGGCCTCTAACCTGGCGTCTCATCTTCTCGGATATTGCAAGACCTGCTGCATCATCTGCTGCACGGTTTACTTTATAACCGGATGAGAGTTTCTCAGTACTCTTAGCAAGTGTTGACTGAGTTAAACCAAGCATTCTGTTTGAGTTCATTGCTGTTAAATTGTGCTGTACTACCATAATTATTTCCTCCTTGAAATGAAATCACGCATCCTTGCGTTAACTTTGGTTTTTTGATGCCAGTCCTGAAATTGAATTCTCGCGGCCGTACGCTCCGGTTGATTTCTATATCAGTCTTGCATCGTTGTGTTTATTGCTTACACAACATATATCGAATCCCTTTGAGGATTTCTTAACCCTATTTTAAAAAAAAAATTTCAACTTTTCAATACTAAAATATTAAAAATGTCTGAATTTTGTTCGATTTTTCAGATAATTGTCCGTCTCAGGATCGATCAGGCTTCACACTGATCACTTCTTAGTATCAAATGATGACATCTCTGCAACGGTCATGATCTGTTGCGGAGCGTAATTGCTTTTTAATACTCTTGTCTGCCTTCTGGATGTCTTTATCGAATCACGCTTAACCCGGAGCATTTTATCTGTAATAGATTTTACCCGCTTTTCTATATCCTCTACCGCTTCAGCCTTCCCCTGTATCTGGAGAAGCAGTTTTCTTATTCTGTCAGCTTGGACGTTACTGATCGAATTCAGTTCACTCTGATTTGCGGTGAGGTATTCAACAATACTATCCGTTTCTTCATTTAACAGATCAAGCTTTTCCTGTAACGAATCCATATCAGCCAGGTAATCATCCAAATCCTCGAAATCGCTTTTATCCGGATTCACATCTGTTCTGATCCTGTCATCACATTCATAGATCTGTTCCAAAAGCGATATTTTATTCTTAAGATTGGTTTCCAATCTGTCCGCATAAGAATTCATATCAACCCTCGCCTCTAGCTACTTTCTCCATTACAAGCTTCCAGTTATCTCTTATAGCATGAAGATGTGTATTGATCTCCTCAAGGATTTCCGGATCTTTTGACATATTGGCTTCAAATAATCTTCTATCTAAATATACATACATGTTTTCAAAATCCTGAGCAACCGGATAGCTCATATCCAGTGTTTTCCTGAGATAGTCAATTATACGTTCAACCTTTACTATATTCTCATGTGCTTTAGACACATCATTGTCTTCTATGGCTTTAAGCGCTATATTGCAAAACTTAATTGCCCCCTCATATAACATCAAAGTCAGTTCTGCTGGTTTTGCAGTAAGTATCTTGCTGTTATTGTATTGTGCATAAGCCTGTGGCAGAGCCATATTGTACCTCCATCTTGTAAACGCGATTGGAGAACATGTCCCCAATCGCATTTTATTTTACTGCGTTTAATATATCACAGCTCAGGATTAATTTGAACCGCCGAATAGTCCGGTGAGAGCGCTGGTCTTACTCTGGAGCTTAGCCATAGCAGCTTCCATCTTGGAGAATTTGGTATATAACCTGTCTTCATACTCGTTGGCAGCATTCTCAAGATCAGAAATCTTTGAATCATAACTGGTATAATCAGATTTCATAGTCTGATCCTCAAAGAACGAACCATATGTTCTCCGGCCGGCAACTCTTGATGAAAGCTTATCTAACCTCGAATATATATCATTGCTCAACTTGGAAAAGAAATTGGATACCTGTTCAGGATCTGATGCAATAAGCCCCTTTCATACATTGGTCTTGCCGGAAGTCTTTTCATCAGACTCTTCACCATCGATATGGAATGCATGTGTCTCATTCTTCTCTGCGTCAAAGTATCCGAGCGTGTTGATCCCTAAATCAGACAGATGCAGCGTTTTATCGCCTATCTTTATACCCTGGGCCATTCCCTGCGTAAGCGACGACATTATAGAACTGATGGTTTCATCGCTCTTAAACAGTCCATCTTTGATCTTCTGTTCGTATTTCTCCACCTCAGATTCACTAAGAGCTTCCTTCTCTTCGTCTGTAAGAGGAGTATACTTCGAAGCAGAATCCGCATTATACAACTTATCCAGTTCATTGATGATCTTATTATATTCTGTAAGGAATTTCTTAACCTGATCATATATACCGCTGGTATCATTTGACGTGGTCAACGTGATCTCTTCGGTTCCCTTTGTTTCAGCCATAGCCGTAATGGTCAGACCATTGATCTCGAACACGTTAGTCCCATTGGTATAATCCACACCATTAAGGTTGATCGAAGCGTTCTGGCCGGTTATCTTATTGGCAGCAGTGCCTTTAAGTGTTCCGTTATTGATCAGATCGATCTGTTCCCGCGCAGATGTAGCTCTGGCCTGAAACTCATCTCTTACTGTCTGGATCAGGTTCTGTCCGTTTGTATCATCACTGACAGTAACATCACTGATAGATTTAATGTTATTGTCGCTATCATACTCAATAGTACCTGTCCATGCCTTTGAAGAATCCGCATCGGCAAGTTTTGATGCAAGATCATCAGCCTTAGCCTGTGCATCGGCGATCTTTTTGTCTATTTCTTCGATCGCTTCATCTGAAGGAGGCTCCTCTGCTGACGTCATTTTGGACTTTTGCTCGATAAGATCGTTAAGCGCCTTATCCGCAGATTTCTTGTTATTATACAAAGTCTTATATGATTCTGCGCTGTCTTTGGCACGTTTAAGAGCTTCTGCAGCAATATCATCTTCCGAATAGCTCAGATATGACTTAAGATTATCCACAGCAGTCTTATCATAGGTACTTATTCCCAGTTTATCTAACAGTCCGCGTCCTGCGGAACCGTCAGCTGTAATACTGAAATCGGCATCTGCACCGGTCGACTTGGCACTGATGTAAAATCTCTGGTTCTTTTCATCAAAAGAAGCATTGAGTCCCTGATTCTTAAGTGCTGTAAGCACATCAGATATGGAACTGTCCTGGTTTAATGTGACCGAAGACGTTGTTCCATTGCTGGATATATTAAGTGTAGTGCTTCCTTCAAGACCAAACTCACTTAATTTAGACAGCGCTGTATATGTTTTTCCTGTAGGATTACCCTCTTCATCAAGATTGATCTGCCCGCCGGTAAGATATCCGGACTTGGCAAGCTGTGTTATCTTCAGTGTCTGTACACTGTCAGGCGCATTGGATCCTGTGATGACACTGGCCTTTGATGAATCTGACACATTGGTAGCTTTCTTATTCCATGATGAACTCCAACGAAGATTTGAAGCCATGGATCTGAGGCTGACCAATGACTTATTTAAGTCTTTCCACTTGTCCTGCTTCCAGCTTAGTTTGGTCTGCTCTCCCTTCTTTTTGGTAACCTTCATTTTCTTAGCAGATACCAGTTGAGAGATCAGAGTATCCGTATCAAGACCTGATATCAGGCCGCTCATTCTCATAGGCATAATCTGTCCCTCCTCTCTTATCTCTTCTCGTCAACCATGATTCCGGCCATCTCCCAAACCTTAGCGATCATATCCAAGGTCTTTTCAGGAGGAAGTTCCTTAATAGTCTCATGTGTTGACTTATCCACTATCTTGATAGTTACGCGATTAGTTCCCTCATGAATACCGAATACTGCTTCGGAATTTGCACCGGAACTCTTGTTAAAGCGAGCGACTGCCTCTTTAAGACGCTCATTAGTCGCTGTAGCTTCTTCCTGATAGTCAAGCGTCTGCTGATTCCCTTTGCCCTGTCTTTCTCCTTCGGCAGCTGATTCAGATGTATTGGATACTACCTGAACAGATGAAAGATCCTGAGGAGCATTGGCAACTGAAGAAGACGAATCCTTGTAATCCGAACTCTTCTCCGTACTTTCAACAGGCTTAGGTTGCGGAGCCTGTTGCGATTGCAGCGTCATTATACTGCCTAATGGTTCTATGTTCATGTTCTCACCTCCATGTGACGTGAATATGCGGACTTCCTGTCCAAACCTTTATCTCATCCTGAGACAATCTGCTACGTCATCTCTATTATCGGATATATTATTAGAAAAGTTAAGAGCAAACTTAAAAAAACTTTCAACCGATCATTCTGATCATCTCCATTACCCTGCATAGTACAGTGTGATTCGCTTTAACGGCTTCATAACCTTCATATGCAATTTGCCGCCGTTCTTCATCATGATCAAGATAATAATATACCTTCCGGATCAGTTCGTCCGTATCCTGATATATATCAAGATGACGACCGGGTTCCAGATACTCAGGGATCTCCTCCTGATCATTGGTAAGCAGGAATCCCCCACTTCCCATAACATCCCAAATCCGCTGCGGCAGTCCGGTTCTTATCGACCGCATAGTATGATTTATATTGATCTTACTGGTTCGGAAAACAGCAGGCATCTCCACAAGAGAACTAACACCCCCGTGACAACAGAGAACATCGGGATTGGCATATTTTCTCAGTTCATCGGTATTACTTAATGTGAACAGATGAACCTTTATATCTTTCAGATTATTTGAAAGGTCTGTTAGTAGCCGTATCCTGTCCAGATACGTCAAATGGTAACTTAGATAATTATTTATCGCCACAATCCCGTCCAGATTATAAATTCCCATATCAGACGGATAGAAAGCAGGATCCGCCTCTTTAATTGCCTGTATCTGAGACGGCGTAATCACTTCTTCGATCAGTTCTAAACCGTTCAGCATACCCTGAGCCGCCAACAGGGCGTCTAAATACCCCTTTTCATATCCGTCAATGTTTAGTCCGGTATATGGATCCTTTTCATTATATAAAGATCCCACAAAAGATATGTCATACTTATAATCAACGTGGTTTCTGTCGAACCCGCCTATGGTTCTGTCAATGCGTTCGGGCGCTGCTCCTAACGGAAGATGGTATATGTTATCAGGATTCTCTTCTTTTACGGACAAATACTGTTGATGATCGAATAAGAACACCCTGTTGCAACGGTTTCTGATCGCTGTATTATAGATCTCCATCACCGGGCAATCGACGCTAACGCAGACATACTTCACCCCTAATTTTTCACATACGATGGAAATATAAGGAAAAAAATTAATAGAAAAAACGAACATCGGGTGGTTTTTCAAAACAAGTTCGCCCAAGTGTCTTACCAGGCTGTTTATATCACCACCGCCAGATACTGCATCCGTTCGGTCTTCAATCACCTCTATCCCCAGTGAATTGAACGCGTCAATATAGTCCGGTTCACATATGCTGTTATATCTGTGAAATATAATGTTCATTGCTTACTCTGAATATAGCTTTTAGCAAGTTCCTGCGGATCCCTGTCGTTTGCCTGCATCAGTTCAATATCTCTTTTATCTATCTTGCTCTTAATGAATTTATTATCATATGTATTGCCTGCATTATTGATACGTATCTCACGCAGAGCCTCTAATTCTGCAACGGTATCAAGATCATGCCCGCTTAGAGCATCTTTGAGCACCATGACAATACCGTAGTTATACATCTGTATGATCTCATAATCCAACCCTTGATGAAGCGCTTTTCGATCTGATAAGCGGTCTTTAAGGCCGCCCACGGCTTTCATCGCCTCTTTAATACTGCCAACATATCTACCGGGTTTTAGCAAACCCGACAGGGAATCCGAAGAATTCGAATACCAGTAAAGTGTTTCTTCCACTGCTCCGATCGATCTCGAATAAACTATCAACTCGGAGAGTATCTCAGAGTCTTCAAGGATATAACTCTTCCTAAACGAAATACCATAATCAGTAAATAACTCTCTTTTGTATAATCTGGACCATAAATACCCGCCGGAGGCGATCAATTCGCTTTTTTGGTCATCATCAAGTACTCCACGCGTATCACGGCCTGTATGAAGCATAGCCGAATCAGTCTTTTCATTATAATAACCGCAGTCCGTCATATCATGACCACCGCGTTCCATTTCCTCTGCCAACCGTTCATAGAATGTGGTTGCAACATAATCATCACTGTCAATAAATCCGATGTATTCTCCGGTGGCATATCCAAGACCAATGTTTCTTGCTTCTCCCGGCCCGCAATTCTTTTCAAGAAACACGAGCATGATGCGTTCCGGATCTTCCTGCTCCAGTTCCGACAGAATATCCCTCGTGGAATCCTCAGATGCATCATCAACTGCTATTATCTGTATATTGGTATATGTCTGCGCGCGCAGGCTGTCTATACATCGTCTGATCGTTCCGGCAGCATTGTACACCGGAATTATTATACTGATCATTTTCTGGCTCATTTTTAAGCACCGCCGAGTGTATCATAACTATAATTTTTCAGGAACAGCCTTCTGTATTTATCATAATTGAACAGATTCATGATTCCATCGTCATGGATCGCCCACGGTGAAGGTTGTTCCGGAACTACAACCTTTAGTCCCTGATTTCTGTATTCCGCAGCTTGAGACACATCATAAAAATCCCAGCCGTCAAAAATGTCTTCTCTCCATCTGATCCTGCGATTCGTTGCGATCAGCAATCCGTCAACCGCTTCAACAAGATGTAATTCATGGTTGTTTTCGGGTGATGGTATGGTAAAGCTCAATGAATTCATAGAATCGTCCGAAACACCATACAGACTCCCGATCCTTACTTCATGCCACATAACGCCATCCGGTGGAAGTTTCGGACTTCCCACAACTCCCACCATACCTATATCCGGTTCAGATGAGAATATCGTAATAAGTTCATACAGGAAAAAAGGATTGATCAGGCACACGTCCTGATGTACATAGATGTTTATATCAGCGTCTGAAGCATCCATTGCCGCATTATAGCCTGAAGTCATTGATCCGGCATCACTGACTGCTATCGTATCAACACTGCACCCGGACGGAATGATCAGCCTGTTTATGTAATACAGGCACTCATTATACATATATTCATTGTTATAACAGGTAATAAAGCAAAACTTATGCGGCTCCTCCGTCAATTTCCCTGTCTGTTCTTCCGAGTTTTCCTCTATGATCGGGCTTCCCGTTCCGGTTCCGTAAGACTTCTTCACAAAACCGCGAAACAACTCTGCCTCCCTGCTAAACCCGTGATCTTCATAAAGGGCTGATAGGCACTCTCCCACATAGTTCTTATCGCCTACGATAAGCTCTCGAAACATTACTATCATACAAAAGCACGATATCCTGAGGCTCATCAGTTCAGAAAACAACTGATCATAATCTTCATACGGACATTTCATCTGTATCCTTCGAAGCATATACAACACGCATGATCTTATATAAGCATAATCATCTATACAACTTATAATGTCATAAATTGAAGGATATACTCCATTTTCATGTTCATATTTATAAATCGTGCATGATAATCTAAATAGTTCAAACTCATAGAATATCCCTGACAGTCTTGAGTACACCTCAGACTCAATTATCGCTGTCAGGTTCAGATATTGCGTCCGGTCATTTGTCTGCAGAAGGCGATTGATCCTATCGCTTATGATCCCATAAGACCTGATATCTTCATCCTTATGCATGTCAAGCATCCGGTATTCCTTCTCTGTATCCTCAAGAAACCTTCTGCTTCCCTCCGCTGTATATTCGCCGGCAGGATCTTTATATATGGATGTGTCAACATTCGCCTTAAAAAGCATGATCTTTACTTTAACCTCGCCAACGTCAGATACTGGAATGTCTGATACATCATTCTTTGAACATCCGGTGATGATAATTCCATTAACCGGTCTATCATTCTCTCGGATTCTTCAGGCAGCGGAAGAATAACCGTTCTCATCTCCTCAACTTCAAATCCGGCTTGAATATACATTCTGACTATTTCTTTACCGGTGAACAAATGGATGTGAGTCTTATCCAGCAAACCTGTTTCCTCATAATGGAAATCACCGTTTAAAAGTTCTTCCATAACCGATATATGCATGACATTTGGTATACTCGATATGATACATCCTCCGGGTTTAAGCATCTTTGCGCAGTATTCTACGGTCTTCTGGGGATTACGAAGATGTTCGAGCACATCACCGAATATTATATAATCAAAGAACCCCTGCTCAAACGGAAGACTATACTCTTCTATATTATCTACTGATACATCTGCGAAGCATCCGGCAATTCCGGCCGCAGACGGATTAAGCTCAGAACCATATATATGAGCATAAGGATATCTGTTCTGAATCTCCATAAGCGTAGCGCCGCAGTCGCAGCCTATCTCTATTACGTTGAATTCCTCCTCACGTTCCCTCTTGATCAACGCCGGGAGATTATAATTCGGATTGATGTTAAAATAGTGCATCCCCCACTTCCGTTCGAGACCAATGAGATTGTCCTCACCGTTTAACACGATAGATTCCGGAACTTTCCAAAAGAATACCTCATCCGTGTAACAACATTTCAGCCCATTCTTCCATAATCTAAGGCAATAATCCAGAATAACCCCTATCTCAGACGGTATCTGTTCATCAAATCCGGCTAACTGTCTGAACAACCTCATATTCAGGAATAATGCGCCGCAATACAATGCCAGAGCTCTTCCTTTAATAGTCGCGGTATCACGACCGAAAAACTCTTTTTCAGCCGAAACAAAATCATGATGCCGTATATTTTCCTGCCAGCCCCCGCGGAAACCGTTACCGACTCCGCTCAAGGCACCTACATCCCCAACGCTGTGTATTGCTTCCAGAAGAGGTTTGGCGCAATGTGAAGTGAGCCTGAACTCAGGGTTTAATAACAAAATGTCTTTATCAATTCCCAGTTCGTCAAGGGCGTGATTCACAACATAGCCATAAGGAAGAGAATCGCCGGCATTGTATACGCTGATACCATCGGCTGTATATGATAATGCTTCATCTAATGCCGATGATGAATTGCAGATTATCAGCAACTCCGTATCTGCATACCGCTTCACATTGTCGATACATCCGCTTAACCACTCTTCCTGCCCGGGATTAACTACTATCATGGTTATCACATCATCAAGATAATCTCCGGTATCATCCGCGGCATATCCGATGCAATTCGCTATATCATCCGCCATATCATGATACACTTTTCTGGCAAAATGATTGGTGCAGTCTGCAAAACAGTCCTGTCCGGTAATATAGTCGGACGAATTCAACAGCCATATATTTTCCGAATCGGCAAAAGCCTCGAACAACGCCCGGTTTACTCTCTTGTAAATATCTGCGTGATCTGCAAATTCCTCTGTATTGTTGACTGCTTCTATCTCACTGCCCAGCAATAGCAAAAGCTTTGTCTCTGCAGGAAGTTTTTCACGCATCCATTTTATATTCTGAACGATCATCTCAGGCGCCAGACTTCCCTCGAATTCAAATTTCTCCGCAAACGCCTTCAAGATATCAGTTGTAAACGTAACTCCGTGATTAACATACTCACCGGATATATATTTATCCCAGTTATCCGGATCCGTCATATCATAGTTACAGCTTCCGAAGCATATTCTCAATCCGGTCTCCCTATGAACATACACCCCGGAATGTCCATCAGAAAGCATGCTGAACACAACCGTATCATATGGTTCATCAAACATAAATGTCAGGAAATCCGCTTCACATAGAAACGGCGTATCGCTGATAACCTTTCGGATGATATCGGCAGGATAATGATAAGCCTCAAAAAGATGGATCGAGTTATTGGAGCCTGCCACCACAATTTCTCTGTCATCTACAAAATTGGTTTCAAGTTCAATATCAAACCGGTCCTTCAGATACGGTACGATCCCGTCAATGTCGCAGGGGCCCTTAAGGAGTACTTTAGGTCTGACAAATGTATTTTGATGACCACACTCATTCCGAATTTCACTTTCTTTATTTTGTGGAATCTGATCGTCTTCTTTTATCCATGCTATATCAATATCAGTATTCAGTTCAGATACCACGGGCTGTTTAATTGTGATCTGCGGACATCCGAGTTTTTTATACACATACTGATCCACGCCCATTCCGATAACCCGGCACGAAAAAAGGAAATGGATAAGTTCCGGATCCCCGCCTTTTGTGAGCGCATAAAATCCGATAATCCCATAATCTCCGTACTTATCCTTCAGACTGACTGTTCCGCACTCTACAGCCGCATCATCGATCAGTCTTTTCACCTCATCCATATCAACCCTTGATTTAGTGTAATTTAACTGATTGGTCCGGTTGATCATCTCATATATTCTATCCACATGCTTCGTACAATCATGTGTTATTGCAATCCTGATGTCGGATTCCATCAAAAAGCTTTCGTTTGATTCGTATCCGGTTTTAGCCTCTCTGCGTGTTTCAAGAACCTGATACTGTTTCAGCCGTTTATGGTCCGGATCATCTGCATCCAGAGTGTTGATCTGCGATAGCAATTCAGGTATAACATCGCTTGTGGCTATCATAAGCCCGGGACATGTGTTCTGAGCCTCTTTCAGATTAAAGAGTTCATCATCGATGAATAAAACATTCTCCGGGCGAAGCGACATATCCTCAATAATTCTTTTTAGTCTGTCTGCCTTTGATGTCCAGTCTATGCTTGTGAACACAAAATAATCCCATATGTGTCCATACTCGGAAGAAGACAACAACTCTTTCTCCGGATCAGGATCGTTTTTGGAGCATATAGAGTTGATGATACCTTTATCCGTTAATGCTTTTACCAGACGTATATTCTCATCAACCGGTCTGCAACCTCCCTCACTGAGAATGCCATCCCAGAATGTATTATCCAGATCCCATATTACAAGCTTAGTATCCTTCAATATGGTATTATTCTCTGATCCTTCATCACTGTAGAATCCCCATTTATCCTTAAACTTCTCGCGATTAGTCAGGAAAACCGATTCCGCATTGGGATTATTTGCAAATCCCTGACTGCCGACATGATAAATAAAACTGTTTTCACAGATAAGCAGTTTGTATCCGGCTTGTCTGATCCTATAGCTCAGATCATCATCTTCAAAATATCCCGGATTAAATCTGATATCGAATCCACCTACACTGTCGATCACAGATCTGCGGATCATCATTGCAAATCCGCTTAGTTTACGTGTCTCACGATACCCCAAATACTTTTGCGTATTTCTATCTGCTCCGAATTCCATGTACTGTTCCGGGAAATCAAATGAAACATCAAGAAGCTGGTCACTGGTATAATTCTGCAAAGCTCCCGTCGCTCCTATATCATCAGACTGATACAATCCCATTCTGAGCCAAAACAGGGCATTTGAAGGCATTCTGGTATCATTATTGAGGAACAGGATGTCACTATCACGATCCGCATATTTTAACGCTTCGTTGCAGCCACCGGCAAATCCAAGATTCTCATCGCTAAGCAGCAATGAGAAATTGTCGCACTCCAGCGTTTTAAGCCAGTCTGTAACGCCGTCGCTAGATGCGTTATCCAGTACAACAACAGAAAAAGAATCCGGTGCGCAGTTTGAATAAATACTCTCCAGACACTGTTCCATGAGATATCTGTTATTATATGAAAGTATAATAAAACATGTCTTTCTCACAGATATCTGTCCCGAATCTCTGAGTTCATCAAGGATCTCGCGTATTTCACTGCATTTGCTTTCTTCCGGACACAGAAACTCGGCATTCTCGAAACACAAATATGCCTGGTCAATGTTTTTATCTAAAAGAGCCTCTCCAAGCCTCGCATACTCCACCCAGGTTTCATCACTGAGGTACTTGAGTTTGTCAATTCCGGGAACTATCCGATGCAAAACATCATTTCCCTGTTCTCCGAATTCTCCTCTTGTTGTATTAGCTCCGGTTGTCCCTTCACCGTCTTCGTTCCATGTTTCTATATATCCGTCATCAAAAGCTTCCTGAGCTACCTTAAGCATCTGCTTCGCTGATAATTTCGACTGATACGCGGGATTATCAAACAGGTTTTTGTGGTCTTCTCGGACTGTCTGGTTCTTCTCAAACGAAATAGCCGTAAAATCATGTCCAAGCCATTCATAATCTCTGTCCGTAATAGTCTCAGGATCAAAGAACTCTGCGCCGAGCCTGAAAGAATGCCATTTTCTTATCTTGTATTCAGACGGATGTCTCAGCGCTACATATGTTCCATATGTTTCATATTCGCTGAATGAGGAATTCTGTATTCTGTCGCAGCCTACAGCATGTATTACTTTTTCCCAAAAAGACTTGCCTGTGATACTGCTGTTGGATTCAATCTTATTCAACAATTCCAGCACTATGTCTTTTTTAAACAGCATATGCTCGGAAATAAACGAAGGGCCAATGACTTTCTCCATTCCGGGAATCAGCACGCCCATCGTTTCAAAATATTCTGCATGCGTCTCATCTTTGACATCAAGATAAGGACAGGACAGTGCATTATCTCCATCCGAGAACATCGAAAAGTTGCAGCACGGAAACGTATCTCCATCCCAGATCAGATAATACTCATCTTCACATCTGTAAGCATAAGATAGTTTTAGAAACTGCTGATAATACCATCCCGTAATACCTCTTGGCAATTCCTGCCCCTGAAGAATAGATGCCATTTCTTCACGTACCACTGAATGAACGGTCGAAAACGGAATAAGATCATCTTCATTTATAAATCTCAAACGTGAGGGATCAGTTTCTTTCACTATCTCAGTACGATATTGCTCAAGCAGTTCTCCCACTTTGGCGCTTCCGAGAACATAAATGTTTCTTACCGGCAGGTATCTGAGATAGTAATGATACTGTCCTTTAAGCCGCATAAAACTATCAGGCGTAACAAGCACTATCGCATCATATTCTTTCGGCTCCATACTTTCCCCTTTTTTCATAGTCTCTTTTTCTCCGCGTTCATTAGTGATAACAACATCTACCTCGCCTATATCTTCATTTGTAACTTTATCTGCCGGATATATGCGTAGTCCCTGTATCGCATATCTTATCGCTGTTTCATTCTCCTCAATACCGATAACTTCCGCTTTGGGATAAAGATACTTTATCCTGCTCATGGCATTACCGCAGCCTGCGCCTATATACAACAATCTGAATCTGCTGTCACCATCATATCCTTCCAGCTGTAGTGATGCTATTGTTTCCTGTTCTTTCGGCCTCATCATGGCATATTCCGAACTGTCAAATCCCCATTTTGCAATGAACTTATTGCGGTTGGTTTCGAACATTTCCTGCAGATCGGATCTCGTAAGGAAGCTCTGGCTGCCCCTGTGATAAATAAAACTGTTATGACATACATTCAGTCTGTATCCGGCCTGCCTGATCCTGAACGACAAGTCATCATCCTCGTAATACCCCGGAGAAAACTGTTCATCAAATCCTCCGAGAGAATCAAATATGTTTCTGCGAATAAGCATCGCAAATCCATTTAGTTTGGCTTTTTCCTCATAAGGATGTGCCATCGGAACATTGTGTTCTGCTCCGTATTTCTGATACTCCTCTATATCTTCGAACGAGATATCCACTCTTTGGTCAGGATAGCTGTAATTCTGCATTGCGCCCACGCCGCCGACTTTATCGGATTCATACAACCCCATTCTTAACCAGAAAAGCGCATTTGGCGTCATTTGAGTATCATTGTTGAGAAGAAAAATATCCTCTCCCTCCGGTGCATAAGACGCAGCGACATTACAACCTACGGCAAATCCAAGATTGTTCTCACTAAGCACCAGTTCCCTGCCCGTACCGGACCACTCTTTCAGAAGATCGATCACGCCGTCGGTAGAAGCATTGTCAAGGACTACTATCGAATATGTCTCCGGGTTGCAATTCCTGTCTATACTGTCTAAACACGACTTCATCAGATCTTTATTATTGTATGAGATGACCACAAAACAGGTTTTGGGAACCTTCACGCTATGCTGCGTTATCAGACTGTCTTTTTTAGCGTTGATTCTCTGTAATTCATCATCATCTTCACACAAGAACGCCGCGTTTTCATAGCACAGAAACGCCTGTGATGTATTTGTGTTTATTTTATCGTCCCCGAGTCTTTCATATATCCTGTAAGTATCCCCGGCAAGATATCCGCTTATGTTATTTGACTTCATGCGTATTCCTTCAAAAATATATTTCTGTATCTCTCGTAATTCCGTAAATGCACAAACCCGCAATCATGTAAACACCATGCTTTTTCCTGATATGGAATCATAACCCCATATCCGGCGCGGATAAACTCCATGCATTGCGAAGCATCATACATATCCCATCCGTCAAACAGATCTTCTCTCCACGGCAGATCATACTGCGTAGCCAGAAGAAAACCGTCACACACAACAGCATCAATGTTTTTGGAATCAGCATAATTTCGAAGTTCAAGGGTTTCGTGAACATGTGTTTCCAAAACTGCTCCGTAACGATCAATGCTCCACATTGCGCCATCTTTCGGGAAACTATTTGTTCCGATCAACCCGATCAAGCCTACACCCTTATTATCCATAAACAGATCGATCAACCGCGGAATAAAGTCCTTGTCTATGATCCTCACATCTTGATGAAGATATACCTTATACCGGGCTGATGACGCTTGCATTCCTTCATTGTATCCCTGACATATCGATGCTGCGTCAACGATTGATAAAACATTAACCGTGACGCCGGACGGAACATTGAGCCTGTTAATGTAAAATATGGTTTCGTCTAATTCACCCGGATCATTACTGCATATTATGAAATCAATTCCGACGTTGTCATACTCATTTTTCGGTATATATTCACTCTCTTCTTTGTGAATGTATTCCCCGCGAATCTTTGACAACGTTTCGGCAGGATTGATCGTCGAAGAGTTGATCGTCCAAAGCAGTTCCTTTGATGTTGCCTTAATAGTATTCATATACCGTAGAACGGCCGTCGCATCATATTCATTACAATATGCCGTTCTCTGCACCATCCTCTTAAGTGAATAGAATACATCTATGATCTCATCTACACTGTTCTTGTCAGCAATGATTCCAACACCGGTGTTTTCTTTGTACTCCTCCGCATTGATCTCAAATAAATAGTACAAATAGCTCAATTCGTTAGACTGAGTGATCGCATCTTTATTATCATTGAGTAAATCAATTATCTGATCGTATCTCTTCTCCCGCAGAAGATGATCTATTTTCTCTGTCAATGTCTTAATCATCACTAAACACTCCCCTAATATGTATTGTATCATAAATGCATCAGCTTAATGACATCATTGAAATTATTCCGTCATCTTACTATAATTCAGTTTATAGTTTATCGTATCAGTCTTTCAAGGGGGAGAAATGTTATCAAATCAAAAACAACCGCAGCCTTTAGTCAGTATCATTACGCCGACGTACAATTCGGAAAAATATGTTGCCAAAACTATTGAAAGCATATTAGGCCAATCCTATACAAACTATGAATACTACATAGTTGATGATGGGTCAACTGACCGCACGCGTGATATCATAGAGCAGACATTATCCGGATATTCTACTGAAGTATCAGCCCGTGTCCATTATCTTCCTCACCTCGAGAACACCGGATTCGCATGGCACAATGAGATACTTCCAGTTTTGACCGGATCATATATCTGCATAATAGCCGGAGATGATATGTGTAGTCACGACAGACTCGAAAAACAGGTTTCCTTCCTTGAATCACATCCGGAATATGCCGGTTGCTTTACCTGGGTCAACGCTTCAGGGGGTGATGCCGGAGTCAACGAGTTCATGGAGAGACTGTTTAATGTCACGAACCAATCGCGCGAGTCATACTTAAAAAGGCTTCTTGCAACTATAAACTTTTTTAATGCCCCCTCAATGATGCTTAGAATGGAAGTATACCGTGAATACAAAGGATTTAACTATAAATACAGGCAATCCCAGGATTATGACTTATGGACGAGGATTCTGTTGGACAGACCACTTTATATCATACCCGAAAAGCTTACCACATATACTGTTCATTCAGACAGTCTGAGCGCTCCTGATGATATCAAAGCGACATGCCTGTTTTCAAGAGAGACCGAAGAAATCCTGTGTAATGCATTTCTCAGCATCTCTGATGATCTGTTTTTATCAGTTTACCGCGAGGAGCTTGCCGAACTCGGTTACGACCCATCTTCTAACCTCAATTCTCTGGATGTGCAATGCCTGAAGATCCTTGTACTGATGAATATGGATTCGGATATACACCCGATAGTAGCCGCAAGGCTGTTCTATAGGTATGCAGACGATGATTCATTTTGTCAATTACTCAGGAATAAATATGGATATACAAGATCTGACATTCACAAGATGATTAAAGATACAAACCTGTACGCCGCCAGTGCCCCAACTCCTCAGAGCGATACCGTAAAACTCGCAAACGAGTTGATGCGCATGTTAGAATCTCCTGACGATTCT
>JAEEGL014433179.1_pt1 | contig 22835 bp, 21 predicted proteins | sample 9134231 | NCBI WGS metagenome assembly JAEEGL01 (sample SAMN16246548, study PRJNA631951) | gut metagenome | biome: gut microbiome; feature: rumen; material: fiber-attached | host: Bos | place: Iran: Karaj | collected 2018-10 | reverse complement strand
GTGGCGATGCCGCTCAGGTTCTGGGGCATGCGGTTGCACATGGACATCCACTGGAACTCCAGGTCGGTTTGCGAGAACACGGCATCGGTCACCGCGTTCTGGGCGGTGGGCAAGTTGATGGTGCCTGGAATAATCTGGATGCCACCTTTCTGGGGCGACTTTTCCTGACGGTTCAGCTTGTTCCACGAGAAGCCGATGCCACTGAGTGAGACCTTGGGTCTGGGGGGTGCACTGGCGGGTGCCGTGCCTGGCGTGTTGGTGGCAGCCGAGGTGGCTACCTTATCAGGTCGGCCAGCGACCTTTCGGGATGCAGCAGTACCAGCCGCGGCTACCTGCGGGGCCGTGGTCTTAGTGGGCTTTGACTGCTGGATCAGGTTCTTGAACAGGGATTTTAATCTTCTGGGCTTACGCCCCGCGCTCGCGCCCTCCTCGGCGGGCTGGGTGAGCTGGGCCACCTCTATGAGCGTGAGCTCCACCAGCAGGCGCTTGTTGCTCGACTGGCGGTAGTTGATATCGCACTGGTTCATCAGTTTCAGCGCATCGTAGAGGAATGGTATCTGGCAGCGCTTGGCCTGTTCCTCGTAGCGTGTGCGCATCTGGTCGCTCACCTCGAGTAGCGGCAGGGTCTGTGGGTCGCGTGCCATGAGCACGTTGCGCACATGCTTGGCCAGGCCCTGGATGAGCAGGCCGCCGTCGAAACCCTTGTTGATCACGGTGTTGAGCAGCACCATGATGTCGCTCACCTTGTTGTCGAGTGCCAGGTCGATGATCTTGAAGTAGTTCTCCGAATCGAGCACGTTCAGATCCTCGATAACCTTCTCGTAGGTGATGTTGCCCTGGCAGAACGAGGCTGCCTGGTCGAAGATGGAGAGGGCGTCGCGCATACCGCCGTCGGCTTTCTCGGCAATCACCGCCAGGGCCTGCTCCTCATAGCTGATGCCCTCCTGCTGTGCCACATGCTTCAGGTGGTCGATGGTGTTGCGTATGGTCATACGCTCAAAATCGTATATCTGACAGCGGCTCAGGATGGTGGGCAGAATCTTATGCTTCTCGGTAGTGGCCAGGATGAAGATGACATGTGCGGGCGGCTCCTCAAGGGTTTTGAGGAAGGCGTTGAAGGCTGCTGTCGACAGCATGTGCACCTCGTCGATGATGAATACCTTGTATTTGCCCAACTGCGGCGGGATGCGGGTCTGCTCCATGAGGGTCTTGATGTGCTCCACCGAGTTGTTGGAGGCGGCATCGAGCTCGAAGATGTTCAGCGAGCGCTGCTCATTGAATGACTGGCACGACTCACACTCGTTACAGGCTTCACCCTCAGCCGTTGGGTGCTGGCAATTGATGGCCTTCGCGAAAATACGCGCACAGGTGGTCTTACCCACTCCTCGTGGTCCGCAGAACAGGTAGGCGTGGGCCAGCTTGCCACTCTTTACCGCATTTTTCAGCGTGGTGGTGAGCGCAGCCTGACCTACCACTGTGTCGAAACTCAGCGGACGGTATTTTCTGGCTGAAACGATATACTCCATATTGCTAAGATTTGATTTTGTGGTGCAAAGATATAAAAAAAATGTGTAATTCGTATGATTCGTGAGAGAAAATTAGTAACTTTGCAACCAAATTAATGAAGAGATGAAAGTTTTGACGAGTATTAAGGCTTATGTACTCAAGGTATGGGCTTCGGTGTATTTCAAGTACGCCGTGGTATCCCTTTTGGGGCTGTTGCTGATAGGCTTTCTCGACGATAACAGTTTGTGGAGCCATTTCAAGAACCGCCAGCGGATAGCTGAGCTGACCGAGGAGAAGGCGCGCTACGAGGCCGATTTTGAGCGCGATCAGGCACAGATTAAGGAACTCGACAAAAACCCGAAGGCTATTGAGAAGATAGCCCGCGAGCGTTATTTCATGAAAGCCGATGATGAGGATATCTTTGTGCTGAGTGATGACGACCGTGAAGCCAAACCTTTAGAGAGCAATGAAAGAGTTGAATAAGATACAAACCGCTATTTTCCTGCTGGGCGGCCTGCTGATGGCTGTTGGTGCAGGAACCACGTTGTTGGGATGGGGCAGTGCCCCCTATATTTATGCCTTGGGCGCCTTGGGCTTTGCCTCGATGCAGCTGTTGCAGCGCTACGAGGGTACCAATTTCACCATCCGTAGGCTGCGCCGTATGCAGATGTTGAGCGATGTGCTGTTCCTGGTGGCTGCACTGCTGATGTTTGCCAATAGGGGCAATATTTTCGGGCTGAGCTACATTACTTATATAGAATATGTGTATAATAAATGGGTCATCGTGCTGCTCATCGCCGCCATGCTCCAGCTCTATTCTATGCACAGATTGGGCAGCGAACTTGAGAAAGAGGCAAAAAAATAATTAAAAGTTTGCGCATTTGTTTTAAAATGCGCAAAATTATTTTTCTACATCAATATATCGTTGTACTTTTGCGTTCGAAAACAAGAAATTATGAATAAGATATTTTACGCATTACTAACAGCAGTTACATTTGTGTCATGTGCCGAGTCGTATTCCATACAAGGTTCGACCTCTGTGTCGGCACTCGATGGTAGCAAACTATACCTTAAAACCATGGTAAACGATGAAATGAAGAATCTCGACTCGTGCGATGTGGTTCATGGAAAGTTCAAGTTTGCCGGCTTGCTTGATACGGTGAAACTGGCCAACCTCTATATGGACGACGAGCCGCTCATGATGCCCGTGGTGATTGAGAGCGGCGATATCGAGATACATATCGATAATACCAATAGAACGGTGAAGGGCTCGCCTCTGAACGAGAAGCTCTATGATTTTATGAAGCGCCACGACCAGTTGGGCAACGAGCTCAACGAGCTCTCGCACAAGCAGAGTCAGATGCTGCTGGAGGGTATCGACGAGGCGCTGATCAACCGCCAGCTCTCTGCCGAGGCCGCGCGTATCGCGCAGCAGGAGGACTCGCTGGTCACCAATTTCATCGTCGATAACTGTGATAATGTGTTGGGTCCTGGTGTGTTTATGATGGTTACCAGCAGCTATCAGTATCCCATCCTTACCCCTCAGATCGAGGATATCATGAGTAAGGCCACCAAGAAGTTCAAGGCCGACCCCTACGTGAAGCAGTACTATCAGATTGCCAACGAGATACAGGCTCGTCAGAATGGTCTGGTAGATGATGTAACCCCCGCACCAGCAGCAAATCCAGCCAATGAAACGCCTGATTCAACACGGAACGCTCGTTAATGAGAACCATATATTCGACGGTTCTGTCATCGTCGAAGATTCTAAGATAACTAAGATTGTAGAAGGAAACACCGTCCCGAACGCATCATTCGACGAAGTGATTGATGCTTCGGGATGTTTTGTACTCCCCGGTGTGATCGACGACCATGTGCATTTCCGTGAGCCCGGACTCACCGCCAAGGCCGATATCGACAGCGAGAGTAGGGCAGCGGCAGCAGGTGGCGTGACCACCTATTTCGACATGCCCAACACGGTGCCGCAGACCACCACCCTCGAGGCCCTCGAAGAGAAGTTTGCCCTGGCAGCGCAGAAGAGTCATGTGAACTACAGCTTCTTCTTTGGCGCTACCAATGATAATGTGGCGCTCTTCAATCAGCTCGACAGCCACCGTATTCCTGGTATCAAACTGTTTATGGGCAGTTCTACCGGTAATATGCTGGTGGACCGTCGCGAGGCGCTCGAGCAGATCTTTGCCACAGCCACCATGCCCATCATGGTGCACTGTGAGGATACCGACATCATCAATCGCAACATGGCCGAGGCGCAGCGCTTGTATGGCGACGACCCCAAGGTGGTGCACCATCCGGAGATACGCAGTGCCGAGGCGTGCTACGAGAGTACGCGGCTGGCCGTGGAGCTGGCTGTCAAGCATCATGCGCGCCTGCATGTGGCCCATCTCACCACGGCGCGTGAGCTGGAACTGCTCACCGAGGGCGTGACAGCCGAGGTAACGCCATCGCATCTCTATTTCTGCGATCGCGACTATGCGTCGCTGGGCACCCGTATCAAGTGCAACCCCGCCATCAAGAGCGAGGCCGATCGCGACGCCCTGCGCCAGGCTGTGGCCGATGGGCGGATAGCCGTGATAGGCACCGACCATGCGCCCCATCTGCTGTCGCAGAAGGAAGGCGGCTGTGCCAAGGCGGTCAGTGGCATGCCCATGATCCAGTTCTCGCTGGTCACCATGCTTGAACTGGTGGACCAAGGGGTGCTCACCCTGGGCCGCCTGGTGGAGCTGATGTGCCACCGTCCTGCCGACCTCTTCGAGGTGCGTGAGCGTGGCTATCTGCGTGAGGGCTATCAGGCCGATATCGTGCTGGTTCGTCCCAACACCGGCTGGACCGTCACCACCGATATCATCCAGAGCAAGTGCGGCTGGAGCCCCATGGAGCAGCACACCTACCTGTGGCGTGTGGAGCGCACCATCTGCAATGGCCATACCGTGTACCAGCATGGTGTGGTGGATACCAACTATATTGGTCAACCCGTGATGTTCAGATGAAGATTACCTATCGCATAGCCGAACTGGTGCCCTATATCAACTGGGTTTACTATTTCTTTGCCTGGCAGGTAAAGGATGAGGCTGAGAAGGCACGGATGGAGCAGGAGGCACGTGAGAAACTGGCTGAGCTCGACGCCAGCTATCAGGTGCATGCCGTCTTTGAGCTCTTCGATGCCCATAGTGAGGAGGACGACATCGTGCTCTCCACAGGTGTGCGACTGCCGTTGTTGCGGCAGCAGCAGGGCCAGCCGCCCTATCTGTGTCTGGCCGATTTCATCTCGCCCAAAGGCTCGAAGATAGGCCTTTTTGCCACCACTGTCGATATCGGACTGGAAACCGATTTCGACCATGATGTGTACCAGAAGATGCTCACCCAGCTGCTGGCCGACCGCCTGGCCGAGGCGGCTGCCGAGCGCTTGCATGAGCAGGTGAGAAAGGTGTATTGGGGCTATGCCAAGGACGAGCACCTCTCTATGGCCGACATGCAGCTGGAGCGTTTCCAGGGCATCCGGCCCGCAGTGGGCTATCCCTCGCTGCCCGATACCAGCATGAACTTTGTGCTCGATGAGGTACTGGATATGAAACAGATCGGCATCCGCCTCACGGAGAGTGGTGCCATGAAACCTCATGCCAGCGTGTCGGGCATGATGATCTCGAACCCGAAGGCCCGTTATTTCTCAGTTGGGAAAATAGGTGAAGACCAGTTGATGGATTATGCGCGTCGTCGCGGACTGCCTGTCGCGATGGTCAGGAAGTTCGTAATGTAATCACCACAATCTCTGCCGGTGCACCAAAACGGAATGGGATCAACCCGCCCAATCCGGAGGTAACGAATAGCGATTGCCGGCCTTCCTGATACCACCCGTTGATTTCCTTGCCGGTGGCTCTCATGGGCGACCAGCCAAAGAGTGCAAACTGCGTGTTGTGTGTATGGCCGCTCAGGGTGAGCTGGGCGCGTCCGTCGGGCACAATCTTCCGGCGCCAGGCGCTGGGGTCGTGTTCCAGCATCACCACAAAGGGTTTGGCGCCACGCAGCGCCCGTTTCACATCGCCTTGTTGAGGAAACTGCTTGCCGTTGCCGTCGTTCTCCATACCAGCGATGGTGATGCTCTGGTGCCCTCTGCTGATGGTGCGGTTCGTGTTGAGCAGCAAGTGCCACCCCATGGCTTTCTGTAGGCTGAGCATCTCGTTGAATTTACCCAGAGGACGGTTCTCCTCAGTGATATGGTAGTATCTGTCGTAGTCGTGATTGCCCAGCACACTGTACACGCCGTCGTTGGCCTTGAGGGTGCTCAGCAGTGCCTGGTGCTCCATCAGCTCGCTGGGGTGCTGGTTCTGCAGGTCGCCTGTAAACACGATCAGGTCGGCATGCTGGGCGTTGATGGTCTCCACAGCCCGTTGCAGCAGCCATTGGCGACTGCCATGCATGGTGCCCACATGGGCATCGGAGAAGAGCACGATCCTGTAGCCGTCGAATGCCTTGGGCAGGTCGGGCGAGCTGTAGGTATGGTGGTTCACCTCCAGCTTGTTGAAGCCGATCAGCACCCCATAGAACACCACATACCAGATGGAAACCACGGCCAGGGCGCCTATCAGGTTGCCATAGTTCCTGTAGCTGCCCTTCCGGCTGGAGCAGGCGCGCCACAGCTTGGCGGCGCCACGGCCCAGGAGCGAGCAGCCCATGTAAGCCCACTTGGGCACAGCCACCAGCGCTACCAGTAGCAGGTACAGGTAGAGCACACTCACGTTGTCGGGCTCGAAATGGGGCTCGTAGGTGAGTTTAAGGGTGAGTGCTGTGAGTAGGATGGTGGGCAACCAGTACACCAGTCGGCGTGTGGTTGTGAGGCGATGCCGCCAATAGCGCAGGTCGAAATACACATCGGGCAGGATGACCAGCAGCAGGAACAGATAGGGTGCGCGTGCTATCATTGGTCAGGATTTTCTACAAACCCCTTGTACTGCTCGTCGAGTGCCGACTCTACCGAGTCGTAGGCCTGTCGCATGGTGGCCTCTATATTCTCCGGACCCTTGCCTACGGGGTAGATGGGTTCGTGGATGGTTAGTTTCATGGGGTGCCAGCTGGCAAAGTTAAACCCGCGCATGCGTGGCAGGATGTCGAACGAGCCGTTGATGGTGAGCGGCACTACAGGCAGCTGCAGCTCGTCGGCCAGTGCAAAGGCGCCTTTTCTGAAGTGCGCCATGTGACCCGTGAACGAGCGTGCGCCTTCAGGGAACACGGTCACGCTATAGCCTTCTTTCAGTATCTCGCGGGCATCGTCGTAGGTCTTGCGTATCTTGCTGGGACCGCGCTTGTCCACGAATATCTGGTGACTCTTGGCACAGGCATAGCCCAGGAACGGCACTTTGCGCAGCTGCTGTTTCATCATCCACTTGAAGTTACGGTTCAGATGGCCGTAGATCAGGAAGATGTCGAACGAGCCCTGGTGGTTGGCCACAAACACGTAGCTCTGGTCTTTCTCCAGGTGCTGGCGCCCCTCTACCTTCACGGGTATGAGAAACATTTTGAGCACCAGTCGGCCCCACATGTGTCCGGGCCAGTAGCCCCAGAAGTGGCCGTTGCCGATGGTGGTGCCCACGCCCACCTCGATGGCAGTGAGCATGGTGAGCAGCACAATGCCGGGTAAACAGATTAGGAATTGGTAGATTCTATATAGCAAGGTAATCATAATGTTCAAAGTTCAAAGTTCAAAGTTTCGGATATCGTCTGGTCCAGCCGTCCCAGCGCAGCTTCATCACACCAAAGAAGGCCTCGCCGAATATGCCGCCGCTCATCTTGCTCACGCCTTCGCGACGGTTCACAAAGATCACGCTCACCTCCTTGATCTTAAAGCCGATCTTGTAGGCGGTGTACTTCATCTCTATCTGGAAGGCATAGCCCTTGAAACGGATCTTGTCGAGCTCGATGGTCTGCAGCACACGACGCTTGTAGCACTTGAATCCCGCCGTGGTGTCGTGCACGTTGAAGCCGGTCACGATGCGCACGTACTTAGAGGCAAAGTAGCTCATCAGCACGCGTCCGATGGGCCAGTTCACCACGTTCACACCGCTCACATAGCGGCTGCCGATGGCCAGATCGTAGCCTTCGTCGTGACAGGCGGCATAGAGGCGGGGCAGGTCGTTGGGGTCGTGACTGAAGTCGGCATCCATCTCGAAGATATAGTCGTAAGTGCGCTCCAGCGCCCACTTGAAGCCTGCGATATAGGCGGTGCCCAGTCCCAACTTGCCGCTGCGCTCCATGATGAAGAGGCGGTCCTTGAACTCGGTATCCATGAGCCGGTGTACGATGGCAGCCGTGCCATCGGGCGATCCGTCGTCGATCACCAGTATATGGAAACACTTCTCCAACCCGAATATCGCGCGGATAATTTTCTCGATATTCTCCTTCTCGTTGTAGGTAGGTATAATAACTATACTATCACTCTGATACATGTTTTCTAAGTTTAAAACGCTGCAAAGATACGAATAAGTGAGCACAATACAAAGCAAATAACGATTTTTTTGCTTTTATTGTCGAACGGTAGTATCTTGCAGCGCATCGTGACAGGTTCTAGTGAGAAGAATGACAGAATCGTCTATATCATGAGTCTCAATTCAGCCTAGTCTACCTTTTTAATATGTGAGTGTTAATCTTCTTTAAATACAATGCATTTATTTGGCAGATTGAGAACTTGTGCGTACATTTGAACCCCAATTGATAACTTTTTTACTTAAAAGGCCCAACCGCCTAATACAAATTACTAATATAAATATTTCAATGAACCATAAGGTATTACTCCCATTTTTGGTAGCAAGCCAGATGCTATGTGCGCAGCCCGCCAAGGACTTTAATATTACTGTTCCACAGTTTACACCAAAGGCTCCGAACGTTGCAGCTCTGGTAAGCGCAATTGATGTGCCTGTATCATTGTATACAGGAATCCCAGACATTTCTATTCCTCTTTATGAAATAGATATTGACGGTCTTAAACTTCCTCTAAATCTCAGTTATCATGCTTCAGGTATTCGTGTTGCCCAAGAGGCATCTTGGGTTGGTTTGGGATGGTCACTGAATGCCGGTGGATTAGTGTCAAGGACTATCAAATGTGGCGATGACTTTAATGAAATATCTCAGCCTTATATTCAGGAAGGTTATTATACTGCTACAGGAATAGAATTACCACGTGAACGAGGATATTTTCAGATGTTTTATTCTGATGGAAATTTAGGAATCATGGTTAACGGGACCAATAAGCTGGTCAAAGACTCCGAACCAGATATTTTCTATTACTCTTTACCAAATCATAGTGGAAAGTTCATTATTGATGGTTCAAGGGGACCTGTCCTATTAGATCCTGCGTCGGGCCTGCGGATTTCCATAGAGAATGACTCTGATAGATTTAAAAAATACTTTGTTATAACAGGCCCGGATGGAACAAGATACACCTTCAGGAATTATGAAAAAACGACTTCCGTTAGTCGGCCTGGTTGTTTAAACTACAATCTTTCTACTGCCACGAAATTCGATGAGTATGAAGACAAATGGAATATTTACAATACACCTTTCGAATATACTTCCAGTTGGCTGCTCACGGATATTACCACCATCAAAGGGCGACATGTCAGTTTTGTCTATGAAAGAGAATCGTATCAATCACCCCTTCAGGAAAGTGTGAGCAAATATCATATAGCATACGAAGGTGTCTCATTTCAAAATTCGGGACCTGTAGAAAACGAAAAAGTTTATTCGTGCAGTAAGTCGGTCGTTGATACATGGCGTCTTTCAAAGATTGTTTGGGACGCAGGCTCTGTAACGTTTGTTACATCAGACAGAGTTGATATAAAAGCCTCTTCTAGTGGTAATACCCCCCGAAAATTGGATGCTATTAAAGTTTGTGACAATAATGGAAAAATAGTAAAAGAGCTGGACTTTATATATAATTACTTCAACAATAATTATTCAGGGCCTTATCCACATGTTTTTAAACGATTGAAATTGATGGCGCTCAATGATCCGACTGATGCAAACTTTAACTATACATTCAGTTACATCAATGGCTCGTTACCTGCTAAGAATAGTAAGAACACAGACTATTGGGGGTATTATAATGGTGTAGATCAAGGTGCCGATTATTATTGTCCTATGAAATATAATGGCAAATTGTATGATGGCGCCGACAAATCGAGCCACTTAGAATATATGTCTATTGGAACTTTAGAGTCGTTCACTGTTCCAACAAAGGGGAAGACAACATTGGAATATGAGACGGAGTCATATACAGTGAACGGCTCATCAAGTACAAGCACCACCACTCGTCATGTCCGGGATATCTATAATGTGTATAAGGAATATCAGTATGATACCTATTCTCATTATCCTGCATACGAAACTAAGACTATAACTTTTCAGAAATCAACAAATGTCACTATCTCTGGCTTCTCCGAGAAGGATGGAGGAGGGCCGGACATGTCCATAACCTATGACAATGACCAATATCCAGCATTGAGGGTTAGTAAAGTCGACAAAAATGGCAAAAAGACACTAATATACACTTTGAATGTTCCAGAAGATGCCAAGGATTCATCTTGTGATTTTCCCTCGTTTACTCTGGGACTTAGTGCAGGAACCTATCTTTTTGAAGCTATAGCCCAATGTCGTGATACTTGGTTTGCTATCACTTGCGAATACGATTATACAGAAACAATCACAGCATCAACAGAAACCAGGGTGTCGTGTGGAGGGGGATTGCGTGTTAAGAAAATTATAGGTCCTGTAACTAAGACTTATGCTTATGAGGGGGGACTCCTGCTTGTAGATCCCATCTATGGAAGACCAGAACAATTTAAGCGGTTCGAACCTCATTATGATGAAAATACAGGAAGACTCCTTAGTATAGATTACTTGCATGACAGCTATATAGTACAGCTCTCTGAATCAACAATCCCTAACAGTACATTGAAGGACGGCAATATATTCGGCTATTCGAAAGTGACAGAAACTATTGGCGGCATCAGTACTACACACTATTTTTATAATGAAAGGGAGCATGTAGATGGTGTGATGCAGATTTCTGTTCCAACAGATTATAAACCTTATAATGGTCTGCCAATAAAGACTGTGTCTGGACCGAAAACAGTTTCATACTATTACGATAGAATTGAAGGTCCGGAGATACATGGTTTTGTTTTTGAAGAAGGATTCGACAGAATCAATGAATACCAGTATGATATTCACTGGCCTTTACTATCACACTCTATTGAGACGATTGAAGAGGATAACGGCACCTTTACGAAAACAAACAGCTATACTTATGACAACAACTTCCAAAAGGTTTCGGAATGTGTTACGACTGGTAATGAGAATTATAAAACGATGTATGTCTATCCATCTGAGTCTTCCACAGGAGTTCTTAAGACCATGTACGATAGAAATATGATTGGAATTCCTGTTGAGACACTTTTGTTACGAAATGGCTCAGTGGTGGATGGCCGAAAAACAGAGTATCAAATGGATCAGGATTTGATTGTACCTTGGAAGGAATATAGATTGGAAGAGAATTCTAATACTCAACTTGGTTCTTACTCGGACTACATGGTACCACGTCTTGTCTATTCTGAATACAACACATACGGCAATCCCATGCAGGTAAACTATCAAGGAGTCAACACGGTTTATCTTTGGGGATATAATGGGACATCCGTTGTTGCAGAAATAAAGAATGCTACTTATGACCAGATAAAAGACCTCATTCAGCCATCCTTTATTCATTCGCTGGCCAACAAGATTGTTCCATCTGATACCGATATGAACATCCTCAACAATCTTAGGAGCCAACTCCCCCAATCGTTGGTAACGACTATCACATACCAGCCTCTAATAGGTGTCACCAGTATAACCGATGCTCGTGGTTTTAAAACAAACTATAGTTATGATTCTTCTGGGCGATTATCAGAGACTTATTATATGAAGAATGGACATAAATGTGTTGTCAACAAGTATGAATATCATTACAAAGACTAAAAATATGGATATGAAATCACATTATTCACCAATAATTCTTATCTTTGCAACGGATAAAAGTGTCATGATGATGAGATATGTGACATTAATAACGTTGCTAGTTGGACTGTGCCAAGTGTTTCCTGCTATGGCTCAGTCTACTTTAACAACAGCCAATATGTTACGTAGTGGGGATGAGTTCTGCATGGAATGCCTTTCCTATCAGGAAGTTGGCCAAAGCGGTAGTGGCCAAGTTTGGGATTTTAGTTCGATAGAGCCGGAGGACAAAGCGTGTAAGATGTCCTATTCTGGTGATAGCATTATTACTGGTCTTGAAAATGGAACAATGTACAAATACCTCCTTCATGATGATACTTTAAAGTTGATCAGCCATGAAAGTCCTCTACAACTTATGAACTATGAGCATCCAATTTCCTTACTAAGGTTCCCGATGGTTCTAAATGAGGAACTGTCCAGCCGTTTCTCAGGAAGAGGATACTATAGCGACAAATATCGTACGACTACTTGTGGTGACTATCTTGTGGAGGCAGACGCTTCTGGAACACTGATATTGACAGAACGTGATACATTATATAATGTGTTGCGCCTACATTCCGTCCGTACCGCTTCGCTTACGATGACTTGTGATACAGCTTCAGAAAAAGACGATATCAGACAGGAGATAGAGGAACGCTATACATGGTTTGCGCCAGGTTATCGTTATCCTGTATTTATATCTCTTAACCGTGTAAACTATTGTAACATGCAGCCTGTATCCGATTTCCAGACTTCATACCGTTATTTGCCCGAACAGCAACGAATGCTGCCTGACTCTGTCAATGAAGAGATTGCTCGTAAACATGAGCAGCCCCAGTCGCCATTAACCAACCATAAGGTAACGGTGACTGGCCATACTATAAATGTTTACTACGAATTAAATGGAGCAGCTCACGTTACTATGTTGGTGGCTGATATTATGGGGATATTACACAAACGACAAGAGCGGTATTGTGATTCGGCTGGCGAATATTATACTACACTCGACTGCACAGGTTTGCGGCGTGGTGACTATATTTTGTATATCAATGTGAATGGACAAGTGAAGAGTAATATCGTAACGTTTTAAGAAATGATGAAAAAGGAAATAATAGCGACGTTATGTCTTAGTCTTGTTGGACTGGCTGCATCAGGTCAGGTCAACCGGACTAATTATGTGAAGCGTATTACGATGCTCGATAGCATAGGGAATGACAGGAATATAACTGTACAGTATTATGATGGCTTCTGTCGTCCCAGTCTGAAGGCTGAAGAAGGAGAACATGGCTATCTGTTTACCCAAACCGACTATGACATTCGAGGTCGTGAATATAACCATTGGCTACCTTTCCCACACGGGAGTCAACCCTATATTTCATCCTATAATGACTATGAAGATGATTCCCGGGATTATTATGAGGATGCCGACCCGAACACCACAATCTGGTATGACAATCTTGATCGCGTGACAGCCCGCTTTAATCCTGGTGAAGAATGGCATATGACGGATGGTGTGACCACTGTATATAGAGTTAATACTGCTAATTCTGTTAAGCGTTATCGTGCTACCGCGTCCCTTATCCAGGAAGGCTACTATCCTGCAGGTGTATTGTCATCCACACTGGTTGCTGATGAGGATGGTAAGACACTGGAGACCTTCTGCGACGAATTGGGACGTACTGTCCTGGAACGTCGTGATGGCAGCAATGACACCTATTATGTATATAATGATTTAGGTCTGCTACGCTATGTGCTGTCACCTCAGTATCAACAACAGAATGATGTATCACTCTATGCCTATGAATATCGTTACGACGAGCGCAGAAGGGTGGTCAAGAAAATTCTCCCTGGTTGCGCACCCATAGATTACTGGTACGATAGCGGAGACCGGCTGATGTTTATGCGTGATGCACGTCTGTCCAATGCAGGACGGTACCGTTTCTTCCTTTATGACCATCTGGGCCGTCTCTGTGTGCAGGGGACATGCGATGACTGTAACCGTGGGGATTATAATGCCTTTGTCACATATGCCCTCAGCAATGGCTCTTTCTGCGACACAGGCTATCAGGTAGATAAGACTGGCTCTATCATCAATCCGGAATTGGAAATCTGTAACTACTACGATAATTACGGGTTTATCAATACTGCTATTTTGGGCGGTGTGGTGTCAGGGCAACTAGCCAGGAATAATGCCCAAGTAGCCCAGGGATTACAAACAGGTAGTATCGCTATAGCATCCAATGGTGAGAAGATATATAAAGCCATATACTATGACTACGAAGGAAGACCGGAGGTTATCCGGATGGTAGGTCTTAACGGCTTGCTGTCAGTTTTTTCTACAGCCTATACATTTACAGGAAAGCCGCGTGAGGAGAACCTCAGGGCTGTAATTAACGGTGTTCATTATACCGTAACAAGTGCCAATACATATAGTAATCGTACGGAATTGCTTAGAAGTACTTCTCTAACGTTTGCTGGTGGTGCACCGCACCGTACATCATATCTCGTTTATGATGATGTGAATCGCTTGAAGAGTAATCAGCGAAGCGGTTCTGCAGGTACTGTCACCTATGACTATAATGTTCGAAGCTGGATGACAGCCATCAACAGCCCTCAATTCACAGAGCAATTGTATTACATCGATGGCCCGGGTTCTGGCTGCTATAACGGAAATATCAGCAGTATGCTATGGACAACGGCTAACGAGGGGATTAAGCGTGGCTATATGTTCGAGTATGACGGTCTGAACCGTTTGAAAGATGCCGTTTATGGTGAGGGCAGCGATATCGGCAATAATGCCAATCGCTATACAGAGCGCATCAGCCGGTATACAGCCAATGGCAGTCCGGTTTGTATAGAGCGGTATGGTAGGTTGGATAATGGAAGCTATAATAGAATCGATAACTTAAGCCTCACGTATAATGGCAATCAACTCAAGGCTGTCAGCGATGCTGCGCCAGCCATCCACTATAACGGCGCCTTCGATTTCCGCGATGGCGCTAACCTCCAGACGGAATATACATACGATGGCTGTGGCTCGCTTACCTCTGATGCCAATAAGGGAATTGCGCATATAGACTACGACCTGACAGGTATGCCTCGTCGCATTCAGTTTACCAATGGCAATGTGACAGAGTACGTATATAACCCAACTGGTGAGAAACTGCGTACTATCCACCGTACAGCCGTTGCCGACCTCAGTGTCCCCATGGGTTCTACAATGGAACTGACTACAGCAACAACACTGAATACAGAAACCGCAGACTACATAGGCAACCTCATTTTGAAGAATGACAAGCCTGACCGTTATCTGTTCAACGGAGGTTATTGTAGCTATCCTGCCAACCCAGTGGCGTCCTCACAGCCAACGTTCCATTACTATACCCTGGACCATCTGGGTAATAATCGTACAGTGGTCAATGAGAACGGCACCCTGGAGCAGGTAACCCATTATTATCCCTTTGGCGGTATCTTTGGCGATGCAACACTGAATGCAGGCATTCAGCCCTATAAATACAATTGTAAGGAATTTGATCGTGTGCACGGTTTGAATACCTACGATTACGGCGCCAGACAGCACGACCCGATACTTGCAAGATGGGATAGGGCGGACGGTATGGCAGAGAATAAACTCTGGCAAAGCCCGTATGTATATGGACGAAACAACCCAATAAGATTCGTTGATCCCGATGGAAAAGATGATTTAGATAAAGTTGTAGGATTCGCATATGGTATAATCACGAATCTAATACCAGGTACAGACTTTCTACGTGATGGATATACTCCTAATAATACTGCTGACTATAATTCTGGACTAAAAAGTGCAGATAAAACTACTGCTTTGGTTGGGACAATCATGCTTTTAGATGGTGGAAAGGATGTTGCAACTGGTCTTGGAGTTGCCTCAGTTGGTGTTGTAGCAACAGCCTATACAGGTGGAGGAACTGCGCCTGCAGCAGTAATATCAACAGGCGGAGGCGTGGCTGTAGCTGCAACTGGAGCTGCCAAAATGGGAGTTGGTGCAGTTATACTTTCTAATACATCAAGCAATTCTTCTAAAGGATATAATAGGGGGAAATTAGGTTCTCCCAAAGATGCTTATAATGAATATGTAAAAGGAAGAGCTCCAAAGGGGATTGACAGAATTGACAAACCCAAAGAAGGACAGATTCATGCGCATCAAAAGGGGAAAGGTGCAACAAATGCAGACGGAACTACTCATGACAAGGGCAAAGGTGCACCAAAGTGGTCAAACAAAGTAAAAAAATGGCTTAGGGATTATGGATTTAATATTTAAATTTGAATGAATATGGAAAATGCTATTTTTAAACAGATTTTAATGTATATAGATAAACATGACATCCTAAATCAGAATGAAATGCACGAACAAATGCCAGTCTTTCATGTTTTATCTGAGTTGGATAGTTTATCAAACTTTATTGATAAAAAATATTACACGGCTTTCTGTGTTAACATGGCAATTATGTATGTTAATCAAGGCTTTTTATATGCAAAAAGCAAACTCTCGGTAGAAGAATTAGAAAACTATATTATATATTTTGATCTTTGCATAAACAAAGATGATATGGGAGATTATACTACAGTAGATGTCATTTTTTCAAGAAAGGCGAAAGAACATTTTTCCATATTAAAAAAGGCCGTTGATGTGAAAGAAACGAAAGTATATAAGTATATTAAAAACACAATCGGGATAAATGATTTTTCATGTTACTATTATAAAAATGAGTTTGAAGACGAATACTTTAGTTTTGTCCCCAAAATGATAGAAGTTAAATTTTTGTAAGGTGCCAGGGGACAAGTACATGGCACCTACAAACTCGCGGAGGGGAGATGCCATGTACCTGTTCCCTGGCGCCATGACCAAAAAGATACAAATAAATTAGAAGATATAAAAAGGTTTTATGGACAAATGTAGATTTTGTATTATACTGTGTTGCTTGTGTATCTGTACAACCACATTGCTTGCACAGAAGGCAAAGAAAAAAAAAGTTATCAACAGATGTTCTTTCATAGAGAAGAATCTTATTTGCAACCAAGAATTCTGGTTCCCACAAAACTCGTCAACGACTCAAGAGAGCGTTATAAAAGATGCTAAATCCGCTGCGATGATAGCATATGTTTATGTAGCCAATCTCTATGGTGTGAAAATAGCCAAAATAGAGCAGCCATATAGCATTTATATTGTTAATGACAGTCTTTGGATGGTTTCTGGTACATCAAAGCCGCGAAATAAGTATAAGCAATGGAAAGGGAATTTCTATTTGGTCATAGAAAAAAAACAGGCAGAATCGTTTCATTTATGCATGATAAGTAGGTGACGGGGGAGGATGGTACCTGAACGTAAACTTATGATGTTGAATGAATAGTAAATGTGCTAAATACCTATCTTCGAATGTGTTAATCTTGTTCAATTCTGGCGTGATTATTTGGCTGATAGAGAAATCGTGCGTATATTTGCCCCAAATCAATTACTTTTAACTTAAAAGGCTCAAACCGCCACTAACTTATGAACGGTAACTTAATGCTAAAGACAGGGAAGATAGAGGTGTCAGGGGATATAGGACTTGTTTATCATTATAATGAGTATTATCCAAATAATCATATTAAGTATAATATCTACACACTTAATAATGGAAATTGGAGATATTTCAATTATGATGAGAATTCGATTATTAACAATAGTAAAAATTGTTATATACCAGTTATTGTTTATGGAAATAAGAAATAGAATTGTAATAGTCTTTCTAATCTGCTTATGGGGGATTAGTGTAAGTGGACAGCATATTGATGGATATGATTTGAAGATAAAGAAAATTAGTATCATAGACAAGAATGTAAAAAAATGTCTATTTGGCCTAATTCCATATATTTTGCAAAAATACCCAGTAGATAGGAGAAGAGATGTCATTTGCGTGGATTTTGCAAATGATGGTAACTCTTTTCGTGTATATCCAAGAACTAAGTTTGAAGGATTCACAGATTGGTATCTTTATCAAAGCAATTATGAGGTTGTGGGATACATAAAGATAAAAAAAATTAATGTTATCTTCATAGGGAATAGTTCGTTACCCTATGTTAAGATGAGGAAGAGAAGTATAAAGATGCATATTGAGAATTATCCTCCTTCTAATGGCATTAATCAGCCTTATTGGGAATATTCTGTTGAGAATAATGGTGCTAGATGTATACAAACAGACAAAAATGAGCCACAAATTAAGGGAATCTTTTATTAGGGTAATCAAGGAATCGGTTCTTGTCAATTCAACGGGTCCCCTGGCACTAGATGAGAATCTTAACATATTCAAAAAATAGCAATGGAAATATCTATTAAAGATGATATCTTTTTGAAAAAGGTATTCAAAAGGAAATGGAAACGGGGTGTTGCATATCATGGTTGTATCATGGATTATTTGTCAAGACCTCAAAAAGTTAGTTTTACATTGAAACGATTAATGGAAGTCCCGTTGTCCCAAGGCCGTATTATTATCCAATATTGGGAAGAAAACGAGAAAATGAAACGGATATTTGTGCGTCATGGTATCAAAGATTATGAGATAGTTAGATCGTATAAGCATGGAGTGACTCCTGGATATGTTAACATCAATATTTCCGACGGCTCCCTAAACGCAAGGTTTTTACGAGAATTACTTACTCGTCATTATGGATATGACTTTTCTACGAAATAATGCTATTGATATTATACCCTATATAATTATAGATACCGGAGGAGATGAGATAATTGCATTCCATCTATATGATGATAGAGGATACTATGAATACTTTGTTCGCAAAGCAATATAAGCTGAGAATCTTAAACGGAATCGCTACACTCGACTGCACAGGTTTGCGGCGTATGTGCCAGGGGATAGGTACATGGCACCACCACCCTCGCGGAAGGGAGATGCCACGTCCCCTGCACCATGATGGTTATAGTAGCAAAGATGGGCAGAGTATAAACAGTGTAGCAACAGACTCTAAAAGTATAAATTCGCTTGGATATCATATCCCTCTCTTGAATAATCATAGACGAAATCAAAGAAAAGCATTTGGTACAACTTATCAATTTTATATTTGGAGGTCAAAGAAATGAAAAAAGTTAAAAAAATATTATTAACAATATCAGTATTACTCTTGTTTATATTAGTACTTAATCATTATATGTCATATAGTATGAGGATTGGTGATACAAATTTCTATCTTGTAGAAACGATGGCTATCTCTGATGATGGAAAATCAATATTGGAACTATGCTATAAAGATATGCATGGCGGTTATAAAGGAGTTGAAATGAATGGTTTTCCTAAAAATGTATTGTGGAATGATAAATATCTCATTTCAAAGAATTTTGATGGTAAGACATCTTCTATAACTAATTATGTCGTAATTAAACTAGGTAATAGAAGCGTTTCTGGCAATGCCATTTCTGAATTGAATATCTTCACCATGAAGACAGAATATAACAGTTTCTTGAAACAAAGAGGAATCTCAGAATCCAGTATGAAACAAATTGATAATCATGTACTATGGTGGAGATTGCTATTCAAATAGAGAACGCCTACGATAATCATGGGGGAAATCAGGTGTCAGTACATGGCACCACCACCCTCGCGGAAGGGAGATGCCACGTAGATGACAGGATGACAGCATTTTCTGAACATCATTCGCGTACGTCTGTACTATCTTTTCGCCCACGTACTCGAGATAGTTATAAAAAACAGTGTCATGAGTGTCACTACAGTCACTCAAGTTGTAACTTTGTAAGCGATAAGGCAAGTGAAGCCAAAGGATGTAGGTTTAGGGGCGTTCTAACGTCATCTTTCGCCCGTTCTGCAGTCATATTCGCGTCGTTCCGCAGTCATGTTAGGGGGGTAAAGTGACTCATCTACGACCGCAAGATGACTGAGCTACGAGTGGTAGAGACGTCAGGAGCGCCCCAATATCACCCCCTTTTCGTCCCCTAACACCCCAGTAACTGTTAATCTTGTTAAATTCTGCCATGATTATTTGGCTGATAGAGAAATCGTGCGTATATTTGCCCCAAATCAATTACTTTTAACTTAAAAGGCTCAAACCGCCACTAACTTATGAACGGAAATTTAATGCTAAAGACAGGAAAGATAGAGTCCCCTGGCACCATGATGGAGGTAACCCAATAAGTTTTTAGCTATGAGAAATAACTACATTTTAATGATGATTATTCTCGGATTCTTTATGTCATGTGAGAATAAAGCTCCACGTATAGAGGATGTTATATGTGGTAGAAGTTTTAGGTATTGGTATAAACAAGGAGTTCCTAATCGCTACCATTATTTTGATGTCAATGGAAGAAAGGAGAACTTTTGTGTATCAAGATCAGGGAATTTTATGGAAATTTTGATGCTGGACTTTGAAATGTCGACCACATGGAAACCCATAAATGATTCTACTATAATTATGTATTATGACATAGAATATCATGTAAAGATCATTAATAAAGAGACGATTGTTCTAAATGATGATACACTCCATGTGTTAAAAGATTATAAGTATATCCCTAAAGACTATCAGAAACTATTGGGAGATGATATAGTTACTGGTGGTTTTGGAAAACAGAATAGAATAATAAAATAATGGCTATCTGCAAGGGGCTGTTTGGTGGTATTTATGAAACTGATATTATTTCTACCATTATTGCTGCCTGGAGCGATGTCTGTCTATGGTCAGGTGAACCTGTCTGGCATGGTGCCAGAGAATAAATAAAACGAAACATTCATGAGTTTCGTTTTTTTTGTTTATCTTTGCACCGATTACGCGATGAAGATAGAAGAATTAGAGAAGGTATATGCCAAGCTGCCGCAGGTGTCGGCGCTGGCTCATGAGATAGGAACGTCCGCCTCCAAGCGGATTTTCCTCGAGGGGTTGTTGGCCTCGAGTGCCACGATGCTGTTCGGCAGTTTGTCGGCCAAGTGTTCATCGCCCATCCTTTTCATCCTGCAGGATGTGGAGGAGGCGGGCTATTTCTACCACGACCTCACCCAGCTGCTGGGCACCCGCAGGGTGTTGTTCTTTCCCAGCAGCTATCGTCGTGCCATCAGGTACGGACAGCTCGATTCGGCCTCCCAGATCCTGCGCACAGAGGTGATGACCCAACTCTCAACACTCAACACTGAACACTCAACACTCTACATCGTGACCTACCCCGAGGCGCTGGCAGAGATGGTGGTGCCCAAGCAGACCCTGAATGAGCGCACCCTCACCATCCGGCAGGGCCAGCAGGTGCCTGTGGGCGATATCACCAAAGAGCTGCGTGAGTTGGGCTTCAACGAGGTGGACTATGTGTACGAGCCCGGCCAGTTTGCCCTGCGTGGCTCTATCCTCGACGTGTATAGCTACAGCTGCGAGTATCCCTACCGTGTGGATTTCTTTGGCGACGATGTCGAGTCGGTGCGCACCTTCCAGGTGGAGGATCAGCTGTCGCTCGAGGCGCGTGAGCAGGTGGAGATTGTGCCCGAGCTCGAGGCCAGTCAGGCCGCTCAGGCCCCATTCCTCTCGCTGTTGCCTGCCGATACCATCATTGCGACCAAGGACTACCTGTACGTGCGCGATGCCATCGATGCCGCCTTCCAGGAGGAGATGGCGCTCATCACCGGTCCGCAGTTCATGCAGCTGGCCGAGACGTTCCGTCGCATTGAGTTCGGCCACAGGGCGTCGGTGAGCGATTGCACCGTGATCCGTTTCAATATCACCATCCAGCCGTTGTTCCACAAGAACTTCGAGTTGCTGTTCCAAGCCTTCGACGGCTATCGGCAGCAGGGCTATCAGCTGTATATCCTGGCCGACAGTCCCAAGCAGAATGAGCGCCTCAAGGATATCTTTGCCCAGCGTGCCCAGGAGCAGGGCGAGGCGGCCGAGATCCGTTTCGTGCCTGTGGAGAAGACCCTGCACGAGGGTTTCATCGACGACGACCTGAAGGTGTGCTTCTTTACCGACCATCAGATCTTCGACCGTTTCCATAAGTACAACCTCAAGAGCGACAAGGCCCGTAGCGGCAAGATGGCGCTCACCCTCAAGGAGATACAGCAGTTTGAGATTGGCGACTATGTGGTGCATGTGGACCATGGCGTGGGCAAGTTCGGCGGTCTGGTGCGTATGCCTCAGGGCACCGGCTATCAGGAGATGATCAAGCTCACCTTCCAGCATGGCGATGCCATCTATGTGTCGATACACTCGCTCTACAAGGTGGCCAAATACAAGTCGCAGGATGGTGGCGAGGCACCCCGGCTGTCAACCCTGGGCACAGGCCAGTGGGAGCGCATCAAGGAGCGCACCAAGCAGCATATCAAGGAGATAGCCCGCGACCTTATCAAGCTCTATGCCAAGCGTCGCCGGGAGAAAGGTTTTGCCTTCAGTCACGACTCTTACCTGCAGCACGAGCTCGAGGCCTCGTTCCTCTATGAGGACACGCCCGACCAGCTGAAGGCCACGCAGGATGTGAAGGCCGACATGGAGCGTGCCCGTCCCATGGACCGCCTGGTGTGTGGCGATGTGGGCTTTGGTAAGACCGAGGTGGCTGTGCGTGCTGCCTTTAAGGCGGCTGTCGATGGCAAGCAGGTGGCTGTGCTGGTGCCCACCACGGTGCTGGCCTATCAGCACTTCCGCACCTTCTCGGGCCGATTGAAGGATATGCCTGTGACGGTCGACTATCTCACACGCGCGCGTACCACTAAGGATACCACGCGTATCCAGAAGGAGCTGGCCGATGGCAAGATCGATATCATCATCGGTACCCATCGCCTCATCAGCAAGAGTGTGAAGTTCAAGGACCTGGGTCTGCTGATCATCGACGAGGAGCAGAAGTTCGGCGTCTCGACCAAGGAGAAGCTGCGCCAGATGAAGACCTCGGTCGACACGCTCACCATGAGTGCCACCCCCATACCGCGTACGCTGCAGTTCTCGCTGGTGGGCGCCCGCGACCTGAGCGTGATCCAGACACCGCCGCCCAACCGTTATCCCATCCAGACCGAGATTCACACCTTCAGCGCCGATATCATTGCCGAGGCCGTGAACTTCGAGATGAGTCGCAACGGCCAGGTGTACTTTGTCAACAACCGTATCTCCGAGCTGCCCCATATCGCTGAGCTCATCCAGAAGTATGTGCCCGATGCCCGTATCTGTATCGGTCACGGACAGATGAAGCCCGATGAGCTCGAGAAGATTATCCTCGACTTCTCCAATTACGACTACGATGTGCTGCTCTCCACCACCATTGTCGAGAACGGCATCGATAT
>JAEEGL017316937.1_pt1 | contig 22836 bp, 13 predicted proteins | sample 9134231 | NCBI WGS metagenome assembly JAEEGL01 (sample SAMN16246548, study PRJNA631951) | gut metagenome | biome: gut microbiome; feature: rumen; material: fiber-attached | host: Bos | place: Iran: Karaj | collected 2018-10 | reverse complement strand
CGTCAATGTGCCCATCTCCTTCTATAATAGTGACCTGCCATTTGAACCGATTTCCTATCTCTGGTTCACCGGCGTCAATAATATAGATGGCGAACTCGTGCTCTACGATGCGCTCTTGGATATCGAGCGACCGATCCTCGATGGTATATGCCTCGATATCGAGACGCCGGAGACCAGCCACGAGATACGCTATTATATCCGCCGTAAGGGCTTCAACCCCAACGGACAGGGTAACCAGGATGATCCGATAGCTACCGGAGTAGGGGACGTGAATGCGAATAACACGAATGTAATGAAACTGATAAAGGACGGACATGTACTCATCATACGAGACGGACATGTTTACACAATGTATGGACAACAAATCAGATGAGGAAAGGTGGAAACGAAAAAATGAAAAATAAGTTTGTTTTAATAAGGTGTGTTTTAATGCTATGGGTGCTGTGTGGCGTTTGTCACACGCAATCCGTCGCATCTGCGGCCACCTATACGCCGCAGTACGCTTCTTCATGGGGCTATCGACCGCTCTATAGCACGGCCGCATCGGCCCAAACGAAGGTAGTCGGCAGCGGATTTGGCCATGCAAGCGCTACTACCTACCAAGGAACTTACTCAACGGCCAGCGCCGCGGTCGTGGCAACCTCCGCGCCGACATATTCCTTCCGCTCCACGTCCGTCTATATCCCTGCTGCACGCGGTGTAGGACAACCCGTCGTCTTGGCGGAGGGTGCCGCATACTCATCGCCGTTTGATCCTACGGATGAAGATGACCCTATTGGTACGGTCACCCCCCAGCCTGTCGGCGATGCCCCCTGGATATTATTCGCTCTGCTGAGCCTCGCCTATGCCGGCATCAAACTAAGAAAGAAAAGTGCAGAAATCTAATGTTTCTGCATTGAGAGTTACGACCCCTCGAAGAAACTCTAACCAAATGTCCTATTTCTCTCGAGGTCATCACGGGGTCATCTCGGGGGCATCTCGGGGGCAATACGACAAATCAAACATTTTTACTTAACCCTTTAAAACCTTAACTATTATGGCAAAATTTTATACAAACGCTTGCATATGTCATTTTTTTGTTGTAATTTTGCACCGCAAAAGTTATGGATGTATGAAAACAAAACAAATGATATGTGTTGTGCTGGCGGTATTCGCCGTGACGGCGATGCGTGCGCAGCAGTTGCCCGACCCGCATTTTGAGAACTGGTCGGAGAAATTCAAAGGCGATGCACAATTGAAAGATTGGCATGGATCGAATGTGAGCCAAATAGGTTCCAAATTTACGTTTATGTACCAAAAGCAAGGCCGCACGGGCTATTGCGCTTACGTGGCTGACAAGGCGATTGGTATTCCGAAACTGAACCTCGGTGCTACGGGTCCGGGATATGTGTCGCTGGGTGTGCCCTGGCAATACCTCAAGGGTCTGAACCTCAATAGCGCCACAGCCGGAACGGAAGGTGGTATCGAATGGAAATATCGCCCGGACACGATGGCTGTATGGATCAAGCGTACGGGCCCCAATACGGACAAAGAGGATTTCCACCTCCTGTTCTACTCCTGGCAAGGAACCGCTAAGAGTTCTAGCTATAAGAACAAAGCCGGCGGTTGCACGACGACCGAGCGCATCAACGAAGAGAGCGATGTCCGCTCGGCTACCGATGGCAATGAGTGCGGCATCGATCAGCCGGTGAAGCAAGTAGCGGAAGGATGGCATCGTGCGCGTGCTCGCTACAACGAGTGGACGCTCATCAAAGTGCCTATCCTGTACAAGAACAACGGCCGCCCGACAATGTGTAACGTCATCTTCTCTGCCGGTAACTACCCGGCTTTCCGCGCGAACGACGGTCTGTACGACGGCAATGCGCTCTATATCGATGATGTAGAACTGATCTACTCCTCGCGCATCGACAAACTGCTCATCAACGGCAAGGAATGGAAGGACTTCAATCCCGATAGCGAGAAAGTGCAGACCTATAAAGTACAAGGGGACAATGTACAAAGTACAAAGGATATCAAGATCGAAGGCCTGCGCGGTATCGGTACCCTCACGAACATCAAAGGCGAGAAAGCGCGTTTTAACGGCCGCAAACTCGACACCCAAGAGATGAGTATCGTGCCCGGCGAGGTCGGCGGTAAACCATGGGTCATCACCGTGAAGGCCGAAGACGGTTCGTCCACCCATGTATATCAAATAAAAGTAGTAAAAGGCTAATCCGTGGTATTCAATTTTTCTATAGTAGAGTGGACATTGCTCGGCGCCTTGGTGCTGCTCTTCGTGCTGCAAGTGTATTGGTACAGCCGTTACATGGCTGCGCCCGCCCGCAGGATACGCAAGAACAAGAAATCACCAATCAGCAATGAGCAATCACAAATCGAAACTCCCGGAGTCTCGGTCATCCTCTGCGCGCACAACGAGAGCGATAACCTCTCGCAGTACCTGCAAGCCTTGCTCACGCAGGATTATCCGACATACGAGGTGATAGTCGTCGACGATGGTTCGGAAGACAGCACGCGCGAAGTAGTGGAGCGCTACCTGACGCAAGATCCGCGGCTGCATATGACGTTCATCCCTTCCGGCGCAAGGGTGGGGTCGACGAAAAAACTGGCATTGACCTTAGGCGCCAAGGCCGCGCAATACGATTGGCTGCTGTTGACGGACGCTGATTGCCGGCCGGAGTCGAATCACTGGATCAGCGCGATGATGGCGCAAGCAACGAAGGATATCGTCTTAGGCTTCAGCCCGTATTTCTATGAAAAGGGACATGTGAACCGCCTCGTGCGTTTCGATACCTTGTTCAACGGTCTCCATTACCTCGGAGCTGCCCTCTGCGGCCATCCGTACATGGGTGTAGGACGTAACTTGGCTTACCGCAAAGCGCTCTTCTTCGAGTCGGGCGGATTTACCCACCTGATGAATAACCGCGCGGGCGACGACGATCTCTTTGTCAATCATGTGGCGACGAAAGCCAATACCACCGTGGCCTTGGATCGCGAGAGTTATGTATGGTCGCTGGCCAAGACCTCGCTGCGTACGTGGTTGCAACAGAAACGTCGTCATCTATCCGTCTCGCCGGCTTACCGCGCCGGCACGAAATGGCGCTTGCTCTTTGAGCCCCTCACGCGCGGACTTTTCTATGCGGCAGTGATAGCCGTCTTTGTCTTCGGCCGCTGGCCCGAGTGGCGAAGCATCCTGCCGCTGATACCGGTAATGGCTGCGATAACGCTGTTTTTCGTGCGCTGGATACTCCAAACGGCTGTCCTCAACACCTCGGCACGCAGGATGGGACTGCATGGCTTCAGCATGGCTACCGTGCTGTGGTTCGATATCGTCTTACCGCTGGTCAACCTATGGATGCTGGTGGTTCCTAAACGTAAAACAAATAAATGGTAAAAACATATGGCAAACGAACAAAAATTAAACATCAACATCGCTCCGGATAAAGCACAAGGAGTGTTTGCTAACTTAGCGCTCATCGCGCATACTCCTACGGAGTTCGTATTGGATTTCGCACAACTGATGCCGGGCATCCCGCAGGCAAATGTTGTTTCGCGCGTGGTAGTAACTCCCGATCAGGCAAAGAAAATCCTGGGTGCGCTGCAGAATAACATCGCGCAGTACGAGAAGAAATTCGGTACCATCCAGCCCATCGGCGGACCCGTACCCGGAAGCACGTTGCCTCTCTCCTTCACTGGCGGTGAAGCATAAAATTTAAAATTACAAATCACAAATTACAAATACTATGAAAACTTTCCCTGCTTCGCAGTTGATCATCAATGCCGATGGTTCTGCGTTTCATTTGCATCTCAAACCCGAGTTCTTGGCCGACAAGATCATCCTCGTCGGTGACCAGGACCGCGTGAACATGGTAGCGTCCTTCTTCGATGAAGGTTCTATCGAATGCGACGTACAATCCCGTGAGTTCCATACCATCACCGGTAAGTTCCAAGGTAAGCGTATCTCGTGTATCTCCACCGGTATCGGTACCGACAACTGCGATATCGTGATGAACGAGATCGACGCACTCGCCAACATCGACTTCGCTACCCGTCAGGAGAAAGAGAACAAACGCTGCCTCGACATCGTGCGTATCGGCACCTGCGGCGGTATGCAGGAAGATATCCCTCTGGGCACTTTCCTCGTTTCGCAGAAATCCATTGGTTTCGACGGCGTACTCGCTTTCTATCACGACCGTGACAAGATCGCTGACCTCGGCTTCGAGAAAGCCTTCGTGGACTTCGTCGGCTATCCAAAGAAAGCGGCTGTGCCGTACGTAGTAGCGGCTAATCCCGAACTCGTAGACCGTATCGCCAAAGACGATATGATGCGCGGTTGCACGATTGCTGCTAACGGCTTCTATGGCCCGCAAGGACGCGTGCTGCGTGTCGACCTGGCTGTGCCCGATATCAACGAGAAGATCACCGCCTTCCGCTACGAAGGACAGCGTATCACGAACTACGAGATGGAGGGGTCGTGTATCGCCGGATTGGCACTTCACATGGGTCACCACGCGATGACCGTTTGCTGCGTCATTGCACAGCGTAAGATCGAAGCGGCTAACACCGACTACAAACCGCGTATCAAAGAACTCGTAAAAACCGTACTTGAGCGTATTTAATAAAAATATAAAATGTCCAATCTAAAATCTCAAATATTGCTGTTTTTGGCTGTCGCGCTTTGCGCTTGTCAGCCGAAACAACAATCCTCCTTCCAATACAACATGGATAAGTTCTATGACCTGGAGATCCTCCGTTACGATGTACCGGAGTTCGATGCCTTGACGCTGCAGCAGAAGCAGTTGGTGTACTGCCTTTCCGAGGCGGCGTTATGGGGACGCGATATCCTCTTTGACCAGAACGGACGCTATAACCTCCGCATCCGTCGTGCGTGCGAGGCGCTGTACCTCAACTATCCGTACGACACGGACAACGAAGAGTTCGCGGCCTTCGAGCGCTACCTGAAACGCGTCTGGTTCTCGAATGGTATTCATCATCACTACAGCGAAGATAAGTTCCTGCCGGAGTTCAGTCAGAAATGGTTCGAGACGGCTTGCGCCGATGCCGGCGTGCAGTACGACGAAGCGATCCTGCCCGTCATGTTCGATCCCGCGGTGATGCCCAAGCGTACAACCGCGCAAAACGGCGTGGACCTCGTAGCCGGTTCGGCCGGAAACTACTACGGCGAGGGGATGACCCAGAAAGAGGCGGAGGCGTGGTATGACGCGCATAAGGACAACAGCCCTGAGCCGCTGTGGATAGGCCTCAACTCCCAACTCGTCAAGAACGCCGAAGGTAAGGTTGAAGAGCGCGTCTATAAGGTCGGCGGACTCTACGGCGAAGCGCTGGAGCACGTCGTATACTGGCTGCGCGAAGCACTCCGATATGCCGAGAACGACCAGCAGCGCGAAGTCATCAACAAACTCATTGCTTTCAACGAGACGGGCGATCTGCAGCTCTTTAACGAGTACTGCATCGCTTGGGTCAAGGACCTCGACAGCCGCGTGGACTTCGTCAACGGTTTCACCGAGACCTATTCCGATCCGCTCGGCATCACCGGCACCTGGGAGTCAATGGTCAACTTCAAGGACCTGGTGGCTACCAAGCGCGCACAACTCATCTCGGACAACGCGCAGTGGTTCGAAGGCAACTCGCCTACCGCGAAGAAATTCAAGAAAGAGGAAGTGAAAGGCGTTTCTGCCAAAGTCATCACGGCCGCTATCCTTGCCGGCGATTGCTATCCTGCTACGCCGATCGGTATCAACCTGCCGAACGCTAACTGGATTCGTAAGACCTATGGCTCCAAATCCGTCACCATCGACAACCTGATGCACGCCTACAACGAGGCGGCGAAAGGCAATGGCTTCAATGAGGAATTCATGATCGACGATGAGATCCGCGAGATATACTCGAAGTACGGTGCACTGTGCGGCGACCTGCATACCGACCTTCACGAATGTGTCGGACACGGCTCGGGAAAACTGCTGCCGGGTGTGACCAAAGATGCACTCAAAGAGCATGCTTCGACCATCGAAGAAGCCCGCGCTGACCTCTTTGGACTCTATTATCTGGCCGATCCAAAACTCGTAGAACTGGGCCTGCTGCCGAATGAGGAAGCCTTCAAAGCCGGTTATTACCAGCAACTGATGAACGGCCTGATGACCCAACTCGTGCGTATCGAGCCGGGCAAGGATATCGAGGAAGCGCATATGCGCGACCGCCAGTTGATTGCCAAGTGGGTGTATGACCATGCAGACGGCGAGTTGGAGATCATCGAGCGCGACGGTAAGCACTACCTGCAGATCAACGACTACGAAGGCGTACGCCGACTCTTCGGCGAACTGCTCGCGGAGATCCAGCGCATCACCTCTGAAGGTGATTATGCTGCTGCGAAGAATATGGTCGAGACCTATGCCGTCAAAGTGGGACCGGCGCTGCATAAAGAGATCTTAGAGCGCTATGCCGAACTTCATCTCGCGCCGTACAAAGGTTTCGTCAATCCGGTCTATAAGGTGACGCGCGACAAAGAAGGGGCCATCACCGATGTGAAACTGGATTTCACGGAAGGCTATATCGACCAACACCTCCGTTACAGCCGCGACTATAGTCCGCTACCGGATGTCAACTGAAAATTGAAAGGTGAAAGGTGAAAGTCAGCCTTCCTATATCAAAATCTATCGCGAATAGAATACTTCTATTACAGGCCATCCATGGAGATCCGCTTATGCGGGTCTCTTCGGATATGCCGGATGACGTGCTCGTCCTCCACGATGCCTTAGAGGCGCTGCAGCAACATAAGAAAGCCGAACCGCTGACTCTCCACCTAAAAAACTGCGGAACCGCCTTGCGCTTCTTGCAAGTTCATGTCGCGAAATGCTATCCCGGCGAACCGATCACCCTTACCGGCGACCCGCGACTGATGGAGCGCGATGGAAAACCCACTACGCAAACGACCTCTGCGCGTATCTTACACGGAGAGAATATTCCTGTGGAGGAAAACGAGAGCCCGTATATTACCATGACACGAAAAATCGCTGCGGCTTATCCGAACGTTTCGCTCGAACCCGATTGGAGTTCTGCGGCTTTCTGGTACGAATATATCGCTATTCATGGTGGCGAGTTGTTGCTGGAGAACCTGAAGCGAGATAGTCTCCAAGGCGATAAGATGGTGGCGCAATTATATAATCACTATTTCGGAGTGATCACGTCCTACTTGCCGGAAGGAGTGAAGATATCCAAATCGTCCGTCCCTGTCAGAGACCAAGTGGTAGCGATTGATTTTGAGAACATTCCCGATCTTTACCCGGCGATAGCATTGACCTGCGAACGCTTAAAGCTGAGCTTTCAGGCTACCGGAACTTCCCGGCTGCGGTTCAAGGAATCCAATCGTCTGCGGTCAGTCCGTTTACATGAGGTAAATAATGACCACCGCATGGCCATTGCCCTTCTATGCGCCGACTATCCGGTGTCTATCGAAGAGCAAGCCTGTATCGCGAAGAGTTATCCGAACTTTGCGCCCCAGCATATCACGCCCATACGCGGTGTTAACGATGAAGGCAAAGGAAAAAAGTTTGCGCTGAGTAAACTCATCCATGCCGCTACTTCCGAATATGTCTGGCTGCACGATGATGATGTCGTTTTGCCGCCTGCTTGCGCAAAAGTAGTGGTCTTAGAGGGCGACCTGCTTATTCTGCCGCTGAAGATGGAAAGCGAAAATGCCAAGCCTTCGCTCTTAGAGCGCCTTCAGATAGCCGAATATGCGGCGATTCAGGAGTTGACGATGCGCACGGCCAAGCGAAACCAAGCCATCATGTGCTCGGGCGCTAACCTCATCGTTCGTCGCGAGGTATGGCTCGCCTGCGAAGCTGATATTCATCCGGAGATTCCTTCGGGCGATGATATGTTCCTGCTCGAAGCTGCCAAGCGCCGCGGATACCAAATTAACGTGCTCGACACTCCTGACTACACGGCCATCGTTCGTCCCCTTACTTCCTGGCGCGCTTTCTTCCGTCAGCGTATGCGCTGGGCAGGCAAAGCACCGCACTATACGGACAAAGACATCCGTCGTTACGGAGCCATCGTCGTAGCCGCTAATATCGCGCAGATACTCTTCTTCCCAATCATCCTCATCAAATTTCCGATAGAGTATCGCCTCATCAAAAAAAGAGAACCACAAACCTCGTGGCTTGTGGCTCTCTTACTCGAAATACTATATCCTATCTACATGCTTGTTGCCTTTTTCGGTGGACTCGTACGCACCAACCGATGGTAAGCAGCAGCATCAATCCCCACGTCACATCCCCAATAGGATCCAGCATCGGATCAAACGGGTCATCTACTACTTTTCGTCCTCTTGGCATGGCACGCGGGCCATCTTCCGTCACGATAGAAGCCATCGCCGGCGCACTGGTCGCACCCGGTTCGGAAATCAGGAGACTGGGTATGGCTACGTGGATAGCGCCGCTCGCGAGCGCCGAGGAATAGATACCGCGCCCTTGACTATTTCCGCTGCCGCCGGTTCCGCTCATTCCTGACCCTCCGCAGGAACCGCCACCGCCAATATTGTGCACATTGGCGCTGCTTGTCTCGAACATCTTCATGGAGCCGCTGGAGGAAGTCTCAGGCGAGAAGGCAACAAAACTATATGCCGACGGATTGACGGCTGTCGCTCCGCCGTGATGAGAAAACAGCATAGGGGAGGTAAGCGAAGCCCCGGAGCGGATGGCAGGTACACTGCTGGCCGCGGGAGAAGGAGCATGCACAACCACCTCTCCGGGCTTGACATAATACCCTAGATGACGATCATCGATCAGCACATATGCAACCAGGGCCAACCAAAAAGCACTGGCTACGACCGCAATGGATATTACAAGCCGTTTATTGCCGGTAAAGGTGGAATGTTGATTCGCTTTCATAATTCTTTTCCGGTAATATCGTATATCTTGTCTCCGCGCAGGATGTAGATATGATCCTTATGCAGGATCTTGCGCGGGCGGTCATCTGCGGACGAAGCTGCATCGATGTCGGTCGTGATTTGCGGTCCGTTCTTGCGCTCTACGCGGACGGTGAGCACGAAACGATCTTTGTCGTCCGTACGGTTGGTGTAGAACTCATAAGGCGCATTCATCAGATCGTGCCACTCGTTCGTCTGCTTGTCTAACAGCATCACTGCTTTGACCTCGTCACGGCCATACTTGTCGCTGTAAGCCAGCACATACTCACCTTGCGTAGTCGCGAAATAATGCAGCGGAATACCCGCCTCTGCGCTCGCGTCAGGTAGTGCGTTGAAGGCCATCTCGCCTTCGTTATTACGGCTCGCCAGAACAGGCTTCGTCGTGATTTGTGCGTACTGGTAATATGTACCGCGCATCTTCACCAGGTCGTCCATCATATCGTAGCCGTCGGTGAACTGATCGGAGATCAGCATCGTCGTCTCGTCCGTCTCGCCCTTCGGGCTGGTGATGTTCACTGCGCACCAAACGGGGTGGGTATCTTCCTGCTCTTCGTACGCTGCCGGCGCACGGCGAACAGGACTCGCACTGCGATCCACCTTACTTAAGTTAAACTGAACGCCTTGCTCAGCTTCGGGATCGCTACCGCCGATCTGAACGAAGTAACTCGTGAACGGCTTCATGTTATAGTCGGTAATAGCCACCTGGATATACTCGCTCCGACCATTATCCACCGGTTCAACGATATAGCGCAGATTAGTAGAAGGATCCGGATCGAACTTATAGTGCCCGTCCCACGTCTCTGTCGGATCTGCCGGATAATCCGGAACGATATAACCGGTCATCACTGGTTCTTCGATATCCGAGGTGTATGGCAGCAAGTACGGATCGCCGATGAGGTTCCATCCTCTGTGGTTCGCCCGTACTTCGGTCATACTCTTGTCGCCTCCGTACGCATAGACACCGTTAGCCATCTTTTGATCATTCTTCTCTTCGCTCACTACGGCGTTCGACATCGGGAAGCGGAACTCACGCTGAACGCTTCCTGAACCCGGGATACCGAAGATATAACCGATACCCTTCTTCAGCGTAGCGTCTGCGGCTACCATCTCCCAGCAACCGCCGGCTTGCGTAGCCGCACGTTTCTCGCCATCGTAGTATTTGAGCAGATAATCCACACCCAGAACAGGAACCTTTACTTCGTCATCCGCGAAGCGTATATCACTCACGTTGCAGTTGTACGGCAGCGATATATAGTGCCAGTTCGACGGGTCGATGCGCAAGTCGAGATATACGTTGTTGCCTGTTGCCTTGATATTCAAGTCTCCTTGGATGTTGGCAGTGGACACTGCATCCTCTTGGCGGCGGAATGCTAACGAATTGACGGAATAGGATGTTCCTGTCGGTACAATCAGTTTACCGCCCGGATAAACCTTCACGTCGCCTACCTCCGGCACATCGTGCAGCGAGCCGTCTGTCGCTTTGGTCAGTACACCGGTGCCGAGCACTACCACATCACAAGTCTTGCAGCGTTCTTTACTATCTTCATATAGTGGAGTGCCACCATCGGTCTTGACAATCTCGTTGAAGATAGCATCGATGGTCGTGTGTCCGTCCTTTACGATAATTGGCACTTGTACAGGTGCTTCCGTGACTACTTCGCCAGCTGTGTTCTTGAGTTGGAAACGTATATTCAGACAGGAGTACTTCGCCAAATCCGGAATAGGAATCTCGTAAGTCTTGGTTGCCTCATCGTGCGTATATGAATCCAAAGTCTGTGTTTCTATTGTTTCATAACCTTTATAGTAGTCGCTATAGTTGAAGCCACCAACGTGCTCAAAACCGGTACAAGCATTGACAATTCCATCATCTGTTGTAGATGATGTTCCTCCGGGGATTTGCACGCCTTTCCACTCACCTTGATAATTAACCGCCTCATGGGTATAGTCACCTAAGGTAACGAAATCAGTTGTATTACGCTCAACAGCCGTTCTACCGGTAGTGACATGGTTTCGACGGATTAACAAGCAGCGGTTTGTTGCCAAGGCGTAATTGCTCTCCTCTGCATCCGTTCCCTTATCTTGATATCCATGTGCATTGTACCAGCCACCTGGACTATCCATAAAGTCGCAGCCTGAGACTCCAACACCGGAGCAAGGGGTAATCTTCGTCTGATCTCCGGATGAGCCTGCACTTGCGCCTATTAAGTCTATGAATTCGTTAGACGGATTCTTTAATGCGATCACATCATTACCATTAAACTCCAGACTTGGTGTTTTAATACGAACATACTTTGAGAATCCGCTATTCTCTTCATCATCTTTAGCGCATTTAATGATCGCGTTATCATTGTCAGAGTCAAAATAAGTGATCAAGATTAACTCTTCTCCGGATTCCAGTAGAAGTTCGCCTGTAGTCAAATGAGTATTATCCGTTTTTACAATATCTTCAAACTTTGTATGACTAAAGGTACCTCCATTGGTCGCTATACTAAGGGAGTATTTTGATAAATCGACATTTGCATTAGTTCCGTTAAATACCGCCAATAATTTTACAGATGCAGCAGCCTCGAAGTACTTAGAGAAGAAGATGTCAGTAGCTACAGCGCCTGTGCCGGCGCCATGTTCTACCTCGCCGTCAATAACTACACTCGGGTTGAATTCTGTATCTTTATCCACAAAGATAACCACTGTATCCTCTTTCCATTCCACCACATCAATCGTAGGACCGGAAGTCTCAAAGTCGCCGGAGACAGCACAAGCGGCTTCTCCCTCAGGAGTCAACGTGAACCAATAATGGGTGCTTTCTTCCAATTCCGTCATGTAATAGGGAACGGAAGTGGCGGTAGCGGATTTCGCGAAAGCCGTTTTTCCTTCATCGGTATACAGATCTATCGTCACGCTGCTTGCGTTGCTTACCCATGAGAAGGTGGCGTCCGCACGGCGTGCACTGACGTTCACTTCCTGCGGCTGGCTGTTACAGCCTGACGGAACAAGGAAGAAGACGGTCGAGGTCTTGTATAATCCGAACTTGTCTCCAAAGGCCAATACTCGTCCGTCTGAATAATCAGCATGGTGCGGATTAGCGATTGTATAATGAATACCGTCCGTTGTGCTCAATGACCATTCGTAGTTCTCAGCGTTCGCCAAGTCTATCGTTTCGCTATTCTGGATAGTGAGAGCGTCAGCAGTGGTATTGCCCCATAATGCTTTGCTGCCGTTTCCTGCCAATCGAACGTACGCCCCATTCTCCGCGTAACGGCTGTTGTCTGCGGAGCGCAAACTATATACAATGGTGGAAGGAGCAACTGCTACCGAGGTAGGCTCACTGGCATCATTCGGCGTTACAGCGACACCGGCGTATTGGTTCTCTCCGCCGTTCATGTTAGCCGGCAGGGCGTACCATGTGTCATCCTTCTTGGTGATAGCCAGGAACTCATCTGGCAGTGAGCGACCGCTCACGGTGATCGTCCTCGTGATACCGCCCGCCGCGAGAACGATCTCTACATTCTCTATTCTGTTATCACTTGCCGTCGGGGTATATTCTACCGTCAGGGTTGTGCTCAAGCCGGTCTTGCCTGCCGGAACAGCCGAAGCTGCTAACGTTGCTTTGAACTGTGCATCGCCGGAACTAGCAGTTAACGTAGTCGCCTCATCAAATCCCTTCGCGGTCACATTGATGACGCGTTTCACTTTCTGTCCCTGAGCCGCCGTGATCCAGCCAATATTCTTCGCGCTAATTCCCGCCCCACAAGTGGTTGTATAATTGGTATAACTGGTGCTACTCTTGTAGAGTTGTACCGGTTGCATACCGCTAGTGTAACAAGCGAAACGCTCTTGACCGGAAGTGCTATTCCAGCGTATCGTACGGCTGGTGTTGTTTACATTTTTAATAATAGCATTTCCGCCACTGAATGTAACCGTCCACGATGTGTTGTCGGAGAGAGTTGCATTTTTGTTCAAGGTATTGCTACTGCCGGAGTAATTTAGGTAAGAGTCATTGTTCTTAAACGCTACACTACCTTCTGCATTACCATTTACGACCTCTAATGGGTACAATTTGTTAGGTGTGCTTGTATAACTTGTTCCTATGCCATACTTAGTAGAAGTTGTAGATATACCATCCAACTCATACTTATCTTCTTCATAAACCAGATATACGACATCGCCAACAGCAATTGAAGTCGCTTTTGCTATCTCACCGCTTCCGCCTTCGTCTTCTTCTGCGTAAACGGCATAGTAGGTAATAGGACTGGTACCCATTGTAGCCGAGGTAACGTATGTCGGAGCTTCTGCTTGTGGATTAGCAATTGCAGTAGCCGTCCAACCCATAAACGTCTTATCCTCACAGCCGGTCGCCGAAGTCGGGAATGCGATTTCCTGTCCTTCTTCATAATAAACCTTGGTACTCTCGTCACCGTCCATACTCCATGTAACCGCGTAAGTGGGATTCGGCTCAAAGATGGCTGTGATAGTGGTTTCAATCGTATTGTCCTTGGTGTAGCTGACGGTATAGTTACCGCTACCGTCAGGACCGGCCACAATCGCGTGCGAGCCGCCGGTAGCCGTCACGCCAGAGCAGTAGTATCCGTCATCCGGAGTGATACCCGATACCGTAACAATGAAGTTCGTCTTGCAGTTGTCATACGTGCCGTCGGCTTTGTTCAGCGTAAAGGCACCATGGCTCTCCGCGCCCTTTGTCAGCGTTACTTGATATTCGCAAGGAGTACATTCCGGAGCTGTGGTGTAGTATGACGTGCCACCGCCGCCCAAACTGATGGATGCTATATACGCACGCTTGGTCGTGGTGGATATCGTCAAGTCTGATATCTCTATCTCCGAAGCATTCGTGAACGTAAGTGTGCCGTCTGCAGGCGACAGTGAGCTACCAAAACTATTCGAACCATTCACTTCCACCTCAAGGTCCCCGGTATCTGTACCATACTGGGACGCATTGACGGTAATAGTGTTGGTGGTAATCGGAGACGAGAGGTTCAGAGTAATATATCCTGCGCCGCCTGATGCTCCGAGTTTGACACCGGATTTACCTAAGTATGCTCTACTTGCAGAGAAGGACGAAATGCCGGTATAGGACTCAACAAGGTTCTCTTTGATTGCACTGTCTTCGGTGCGATCAGTACCACTATCACTACTTGCGGTCTTGAAGATTACACTTGCCTCACCGCCGCCGCTACCTTCTACCCTGCGGTAGAGGGCATAGAAACTAACATTGCCGGTAGGCATTGTCTGTGGGAAGGTGAGAACCTCCGGCATGGATGTCGTTTCAGACGTCTGTTCGGCTGCCACCCATCCAACAAACGTGAACGACTCGTCGCATGCTTCGGGGTTAGTTGCCGGAGCGGTAATATCCTCGTCCGCATAGCCTGTTTGCGCTTCGCCATACTGCGTACCGCTATTATAGAACGTGGCTGTATAGGTACTTTCCGCGCCCATCGTTACACTCACTATCACATTCTCGTCCGGCATCGTGAAAGTACGTGTCTCGCCGCTGCCTGTTTGTGTAATTTCGGTAAGACTTGTCGCACCCTGAATGCTGACAGAAGAGATGGTATAGTGCTCTGCCGGAGTGATATGTAACGTTACTGTTGTGCCGTACTCGGCTGTTTGCGGACTCGTGCTCTGTCCGTTGATGGTAATAGTAGCACCTGTCGGCGAAGGAGTGAAACTGACATTGTGGCTGTTCAACTGCCATTTCGCGTACAAGGTCTGCGAGTTCGTGAACGCTACGCTCTGCTTGTCGTTATATACTTTCTCGCCCTCAGCACTGGTTGCCCAGCCGATGAAGGAGTAACCCTCGCGAGAGAAGGCGTTGTCCTTGATAGCCGCAGATACGTTGTAGGTGACAGTCTGGTCTGTCATTGTTCCGGTACCTCCGTTAGCATCGAAACTGATTGTCAACGGGCCTGCTACCTCGAATGTGGACGAAGTCATCGTCTTTTCGCAGTAGCCGTCGGCCGCTGTCCAGTGTGCTATAACAGTAGCCTCGCCGGCTCCTACAGCAGTCACTGCACCTGTTGAACCATCCACCGTTAATACCTCAGTGTTGCTTGACTCGAACGACAACGTACCGTGCGTCGCACCGCTGAGGCTCTTGGTGGCGGTCTTGTTAGTCGTAGTGTTCAGACTATATTTGTTCCAACTTAATGTCGGATCGTCCCAAGGAGTACAATCCTGCGGAGTCGCGGAATTGCTATCCGCATCGCTATCGCAGGTAGAACTCGAAGCGTTTGCTACCACATTGGTAGTGTACGTTAAGCCATTCGTTAGACCGGTGATGATACAAGTGTTTGTCGATCCGGAGTGCGTGATACTACTGATTGTTGCTGCACTACCGCACTCGGTGGTGTAACCTACACCTTGGCCAATAGTCACCGTATAATGGTCTGCGTCAGTTACATCTGCCCAAGTGAGAGTGATCTGTCCATTGCCCGGAGTCGCCGTTACTGCGGGCGCATCCAATTTCGTACAAGCCGATGGACAATCTGTAGTAGAAGTGTAGTAGGTGGTACCGCCACCGCTTACAGTCACAACAATGTTTGTGATCTGAGCTTGCTCACCATTTGCCGTAGGAGATGTCCATGATGCTGAATTTGGGGTATATGATGTAGCCCAACCACCGCCATCATAACTTGCACTTTTGAATGTCAATACAATGGATGACATATCTCCAACAGTAGAAGTAATAGTCATCGTTTGGTTTTTCCAAACACGATAATCTGTGCCATTATTTAATGCACCACCTGTTACGGAAAGTGTTATTCCACCTTTGCTAGCCGGATCCGGTGTTGTAGCATTGAATGTAATTGTTGAACTTCCGCCTCCATCAGTCGTGTGACTAAATACGGCGTAGTAATCCTGAGCTTTGGATACTGTGAAGTCTTCAATCCAAGATTTGGCTTCAGTATTAGTTGTTGCAAGTGCACTTGTCCACCAACCGATGAAGGTGTAACCCTCGCAGCCTTCAACAACAGGCACATCCGGTATGCCGCCTTGATATACAGACTGCGTAGAACCAATCTGTGTGCCGTTGTTGTAGAACTTGATGTTGTATGTCGGCAGCGCATTGAACGTAGCAGAAACAGTAACATTCGCATCCGGCATCGTGAATTGGTTATCCGTCACCGAAACAGGACTGCCACCTGCCGTTACTGTCCAACTTCCAAAGGTATAACCACTTATTGGTTCTGCATACAATGTAATCGTTGCACCGGCGTAAGCTGATGTAGCATTTGCCTCAAACGTACCTCCCATCACTGAACCGCCACTACTTAATGTAATACTATGCGGATCACCACAGGAAGGAGATGTCATGTATGTTGTGGTGCTACCGCCACCACCGGAAGTCTCTTCATAAACGGTGATGGATGAGATATATGCACGTTTGCTCGTTGTAACTTTGATAGATGTCGTTCCGTCAATAGCCTCCTCTGCTGTGAAAGTCAATTCGCTTTCAGTGGAGGGGGTGCTTTTAGCACTTTCAATAGTAGTTGATCCAGCAGTAACAGTTATTGTACTTGCATCTGATCCGTATTTTACAGCAGTCACTTTTACTGTTTTTACGGATGTGGAGGATATATTAAGCGTTATGTAACCGGAATTATTTTTAGAACCGATTTTTGCACCAGAAGTTCCTTCATACACCTTACTGCCGGCATACGAATTGATACCAGTAGAACTGCTTACAACATTATTTTTGATATTATCAGATGAAGTGTATTCTGTATTACCATCTGAAGTCTTAGTAAATGTCACTGATGCCACTTGACTTTCTGCCATCTTTGCCCGCTTCGGTGCAGACGAATTGGTATTGCTATACACTGCATATAAGGTTGTTGCTCCAGATACAGATGTTTTCCACGTCGGTGCAGTAGTGCCGTCAACCGATGAGGTTTCGGTCCAACCGGCAAAGGTCCATCCTTCGCAGGCAGCGGCTTCGGTAGAGGCCGTCGGTAAGGTGTACAAGCCGGAGCATGTTATCGTTTGTTCGGCACCATTACGATTCAGCGTTACTTCGTATGTTGTCGGTACACTTCCGCCACCGGTAGCTATACTCAGACTGCTCAAATCGACCGTCTCACCGGCGTGGTTTCCCCATAAATACTCCACCAAATCAGGGAGGTCAATGAACGGGTTGCGGTTGCCTTGCTTTATCTCCACACCATCCTTACGCGCCACCTCTTTCGCAGATACAGGATCTGCTCTATGCCATTTCAAGAAGACTGCTATCGCATTGTTCGACAGACCATAGTTTGTGCTGAGACTGCCGCTGAACATCGCATTATCCCATGATGTAACAGGATAACTGTTTGCCGATCCGCCGTACTTGCGACATACGTCAGAAGTCGCATAGCGTATAGCCATATACAATACCGCGCGGGCGATATCGCCCTTGTATTCATCAGCCGGTTCATATACCGTACCGGAATAGCCGCTTGAGGCAGTACCTAACTTACCTGATGCCTTGTCCCCATTCGAGTATCCGCTGAAAGCAGTAGTTACATTTGTCTCGCCGAACGGGTATGACGAACGTAAACCATTAACAAGACCATCAGCAAGGAATAGGTGATGGCGGTCGGTTTTCTGAGGCGCTGCCTCGCTGAACGCACTTTGTGGCACAAGGTGCTCGCGGTTGTAACCATCGCAAATGCCTGAATAATTCTTTCCTTGCTGACTAAGCGTCCATGAACAAGTGGAATAGATGCCCAGAATCTCGCCGTTTACGATATCTATACCATCAAACGTCCAGTTGTACCCGACATCCGTGGTGTGCTTGGTGTAGGTTAATGTCGTCAGTGCTTGACAGAGTGCCGTACCGCTCTTACCGTCAACAGAGTTGTAATACGACTTCTCGACAGCATATAGGGTTCCCCAAGCGCACCATACGGAGAGCACAAGGGTGAGAATATATCGGTTAGTCTTCATAACTATAGGGTGTTTCATGAGGCGACTTAATAATAGATAGCGTAGTAAGTGGCATCGGCTGTTACCGCGCCGCCGGCAGAGATGGTTGCCGGAGCGGAGTCACCGGTGTAGTGTTCCTCGGTCGTCCAACCGTAGAACGCTTTTCCTTCCGTATTTGCGCCCGGTGCCGGTGATGGCAATACAAGCGGATCGCCGTCCACATACTGCTCAGTCTTAAATGTCGTGCCGCCGCAAGTCTTCCATGTAACAGTGTGTTTCACTAACTCGGCCACATTAACCGTATAGTTCGCCGTTCTGGTAACGTCATTCTCCGTATAGCTAACTGTCACAGTCTTATCACCAGCTGTTGTCAAGTTCGGTGTAGAGACGCTGGTTGGTGTTACCATGTGCGACGAGCAGTTGCTGTAGTTGGCGGTCACTACTAATCCTTCTGAAGTGAATGTGTCATCGGTAGTGAACGATTTCTGCACAGCGTCGGTGTTTAGAGAGATACTTGTCAACGCGCACACAACGCAGGTCGTGCCGTAATCGCTGTACGATACTCCGCCACCCTTACGGTATAGTTGCGGCAGGAGCATAGAGGTGGAAGTACTTGACGTGTATGTTGTGAAACGTGGAGTATTGACATTATGGAGGAAACGTCCATAAGTAGATGTGCCGTTCTGAATAGTTGCACCCCCATCAGAGATAGAGATTTCCCACGTAGTTGTACCCGATCCCCATGCTAATTTCTTTACGGCCGTAGCACCGAGTAAACCGCTGGATGAAGTCAGTGTCCAAGCACCTTCGCTGCCGCCTAAAGTCAGCTCAATAGTATTCGTTCCCAAGGATGTGATAGTGGACTTATCTGTGCTGAATGTGGAAGCCACTTCAGTCATTACTTGTGAAGAGATATCGCCGGCTGTTTTGCCTTCGGTATTGCTTGCAATGACGAGGATATCACCTGTATGTAACGAGGAGGCGTCCGTAACGAGCGTCCAAGTAGAAGAACCGCCACCTTCGCTTGCTGTCGCATAAACCGCATAATAGGTTACGTTCGCAGTCACGGTCTTTGTGCCTGCTGCTGTAAACAGATCCGCAGGCTTATCTCCTGTCACAGAGGAACTGGCTGTCCATCCTACGAATTTCTTTCCTCCCGGGCAGTTGGATGGCGTAGAAGGCATAGACAACGATGCTCCATCGATATAAGTTACGTTCGTCGTAGAACCGTTTGCACTCCAAGTAACGGTATAGATCTTTTTACCCTCAGCCATAATGACCACATCATCGGTCAGACTGGCAATCGTGAATGTATTCGTCGAGGCGTTATACGTGAATCCCGAACCATAGGTCAGTTCTACACCGCCCATTTCCACTGTCCAGCAGGAAGCATCGTCTAGTGTGTATCCGTCATTAGGGGTGATGGTTACACTAAGTGCGGCATTAATCGTCACCTCGCCATCTGCCGGCGTGGTACAGTTTTCCGAAAGGAACTCATAGGAGGCTTTCGTCTTATCCACACCTCCGTTGAATTTGAAGGTAATATTGTTACCACTCTCCGTAATTTCTGTCATTGCACAGCCGCTAACGGGAGTGCAAGACTTTACGCTGCTTGATCCAGGGTATGGGTCTGAGGTCTTGCCAATATTCTTTGGATTGCCGGATGCAGAGAGAAGCGTGTAACGCGGTGAACCTCCGGTGTTGTTCAGTGTGTTGTTGCTCCAAGCAGTGGAGTTGTACTTCACTTGCCATATAATCATTCCGTGACCTGGTAGGTAAGCGTCCCAACCACTTTTCTGACGATTCTCAATGTAGTAAACAGTTGAAGGACTGGTAGCCGTAGCCGATACGAGCGAAGAACCTCCGGTAATTTGATAGGCATCATCCCAACCAGTAGTCATCGTGACGTTTTTCTTCTCATCCTTAGCAAGGAACTTAGGTGTTGCCCATCCGAGGTAATACTTGTCATAGATGGAATAGTTAGGTGGGGTATTACCGTTATTGTTATATGAGCCTTGATCCATGATGGACCATTCGCCCGGTGTACGTGATTCCGTATAGTTCGTGCTTGAATATTTGGTGTCATAGTAGTCAGGAAGACCTATCACGTGTCCAAACTCGTGGAGCGGTGTGCCCATCGCGCAGTCGCCGTCTCCGTTCAGCTCGGCACTACAAGCATAGGTACGGATACTCTTGCCGTCCAACATGAGCGACAGTCCACCATAATATATATCCCACTGATGCGGCCAAATTGTTTCGTCAGCACCGCCGTCTGCTTCGCCTTTTCCGGCATAAAGGACATACACGTTGTCCACTTTACCATCGTTATTGCCGTCATACAGCGAGAAATCAATATCTGCGTTAGCTGCGTTGCAGGCGTCCACGATCATCTGAGCAGGATTCTTATCATCACCACCTGAATCATTTTCTCCGTAAGTGGCGTATGTTTTGCCTAAGTTATATGGACCATAGACATCTACGGGGGGAGTATACTGGCCATTCGACTGCAATTTGAGGTAGTTATACATCGACATTGCGCCTTCTGACGAGTCTCCTAATTTCGATTTGTAATAGGTCTCGCTGGTGGACTTGAAAGTTTTATTGCTGAAGCTGACAAGGATAAACAGCGCACGCGTCGGCATGTATCCTGCGCCGACCTTCTTGGAGCGCTTTACATAACGCTTCGATGCCGCGCGACGTTTCGCCATCTGCTCTCCGGTAGGAATATCCTCATCCGTAACGACAAAGGTGCCATCATCTTGTTGCTTAGCTATCTTGCCGTCTTTCGTCATCCAAAAGTGACAGAACTCGTCACCCATCAATTGTACAGAAATGGTTGTTCCGTCTGGCTGTGTCTTGGTCTGCCATCCGGGTTTTGCCGGCACCGCCCATGCCGACAAAGTCAGTATAGCGCTTAGAAAGAAGGTTAAAGCGCGTTTAACGATTTTCATAAAGGATTGTTATTTTTTGTGGAGTATAGCGGACTCGAACCGCTCACCTCGACACTGCCAGTGTCGCGCTCTAGCCAGATGAGCTAATACCCCATAAGCACGCGCACGTATGAGTGTGCGCGTACCTTAATTATACTACGCCGCTGAAGCCCATGAACGCCATAGCCAGAAGGCCGGCAGTCAGAAGGGCAATAGGCGTACCTTTCATCGCTTCGGGCACTTTCGCCAAAGCGAGTTGCTCGCGGATACCAGCGAAGAGGATGAGTGCGAGACCGAAGCCCAGCGCCGTTGCAAAAGCGAACAGCGTGCCGGTCAGCATTCCGTGCTCTGCGCCCATCGGCAACTTCTCCGTGCCGTTAGCTACGAGAATAGCTACACCGAGAATACAGCAGTTGGTGGTAATCAGCGGCAGGAAGACACCGAGCGCCTGATAGAGTGCAGGACTCACCTTCTTCAGCATGATCTCAATCATTTGCACGAGAGCCGCGATGATGAGGATGAAAAGAATGGTCTGCAGGAACTCAATGCCCCATTTTACCAGCAACATTTGTAACAGGTATGTTACAACCGTAGCGAGCGTGAGCACGAAGATAACCGCTGCGCTCATACCCATCGCGGTGTCGATTTTCTTACTTACTCCCAGGAACGGGCAGATACCCAAGAACTGGCTCAATACGATATTATTAACAAATATCGCAGAGATGAAAATTAAAAAGTAAACCATAATTATTTTTTCTGGATTTTGTTAATAATGACCATTAAATATGCCAGTGCGATGAACGCACCCGGAGCGAGGACGAATACCAATGCGCCGTAGTTATCCGGGAAGAGGCGGAAGCCGAAGCAAGCACCCGTTCCGAGTAACTCACGGATAGCACCGAGAATAGTAAGCGCCAAGGTGAAGCCCAGACCCATGCCGATGCCGTCAAGGGCGCTGAGACCTACGCTGTTCTTCGCTGCGAAAGCTTCTGCACGTCCGAGAACGATACAGTTTACTACGATCAGCGGAATGAACAGACCCAGCACGTCATAGATAGCCGGCACATAAGCCTGCATCACCAGTTGAACCAAGGTTACGAACGTAGCGATGACTACGATGAACGCCGGGATACGAACTTTGTCCGGAATGAGGTTCTTGAGCAGCGAGATCACGATATTCGAGCAGATGAGCACGAACATCGTCGCCAGACCCATGGACATACCGTTGATAGCGCTGGTCGTCGTTGCCAGCGTCGGACACATACCGAGAACGAGTACAAATGTCGGGTTCTCTTTCAGAAGACCGTTGGTCAATGTTTTGAATGCGTTACTCATGACGTACCTCCTTCTCTTCAATGATTTCTACTACTTCTTCAACCACTTCTGTGGCTTGCAGTTGGCTGGCACCCGTGTGGGCTTCTACATCGCCGCTTTTGAACTCCGCATAAGCCTGATTGATGGCCTTGAGGAAGGCGCGCGAAGAGATCGTAGCTGCCGTGATAGCATCTATCTCACCGCCGTCTTTGCTTACAGCAAACTTGCCGTCAGCTTTGCGGCCGATGATGTTCTGATTCGGTTTATCTGCGTGCTTGAACCAATGCTCGATATGCGAACCCAGACCCGGAGTCTCTTGATGCTCGAGAATCTCGTAACCGAGAATATTTCCGTCAGCATCGAAACCTACCATCAGACGAATAGTGCCTCCGAAACCGTCTACAGACGTCTCGATAGCCACGCCGTCTTCATGTCCATCCAGTACCGCCAACTTAGCGGCCTCTTGTTTTGCTTTCTTCTGCGCTTCGATATTACCGAGCGTCAGCATGTATACGCCTGCCAGCGCACCGGCTGCCACCATCGAGATGATGGTCAGGCTCAGTGCCATATTCTTAAATGAACTCTGTAACTTTTCCATAGCTGTCCTCCTTATGCCTTTTTAGGTTCTCCGAAACGTTGCGGACGAATCTTGTTCAACAATGGAACGCACGCGTTCATGATCAGGATAGCGAACGACATACCTTCAGGATAAGCACCCCAGGTACG
>JAEEGL014017872.1_pt1 | contig 22836 bp, 24 predicted proteins | sample 9134231 | NCBI WGS metagenome assembly JAEEGL01 (sample SAMN16246548, study PRJNA631951) | gut metagenome | biome: gut microbiome; feature: rumen; material: fiber-attached | host: Bos | place: Iran: Karaj | collected 2018-10 | reverse complement strand
TGAATGTGAGTTCTTATGACCAAGTAGTGGAGCTTGTTGATGCAGTGCGTACGGCAGTACAGGAGACTGTCGAGGGAGCGGTACCGGGGTAGTATACTTATTTGCGCGCCCATTTGGATTTGATGTCGCCTGAATATGTTTTGTCGCTCGTCGGTTTTACGTTCAGTACTGCAAATAAACTGAAGGAAATCAGCAAGAAAATCTGCTCTAAGGAATTTGGGGTGTCGGTGTCGGAGGGTTCGTCTTTAGATAGAGTGGCGGAATGCCTGGTGCGGACAGTTGTGAGTTGGCCGGGGTATTTTCGCTATACGTTTCATCGGAAGACAACTCAGAAACGGCTGGCGGACGTTGCGCACAAGGCCTTGAAGGGCGAGATTGATGACGCGGCAAATGAAGACGGTAGCATTTTTTCGAGGAATGGAATAGGGCGCACTTTTGTTCGTAATCTCGCTTTCGCCTACCAACAGGCATTAGTGGGCAAAGATCGCCTGCGGCCCGTGTTTGCGCGAGCCAGGACGCAGCTTGTCGTCGCGGCGGCGCGGTATCGGCTCGCCCATGACGGCGAAATGCCGCCGACGCTGGACGCACTCGTGCCGCAGTACCTCCCCGCCGTGCCGCTCGACCATTGGTCGAAAGACGGCAAGCCGTTCAGCTACGACGCGGCAGCTGGCGTCGTGTGGTCGGTCGGCGAATCGGGAGATTTCGATTACTCCAAATTGCCTGCCGGGGAATCAAAGCGAGTTCGTGGCGAGATTGGGAGAAATGTGGATTACTATGCTTTCCGCCTCGACGGCAAGCCGCTCACATTGATGGATAACGCAAAATGTACCCTGCCGCCTCAGGCCGGGCAGGAGGGCGGCGACCATGCGAACATTGAGCGCTACATTGCATTTCAAAAGAGGCGCTGCCCTGAAATGAAAGATGCCGACATCGGCAAGGCAATCATATTGCTCGGCGCACCTCTACTCGTTAGCGCACATTACAAGAATGGATGCAAGTCCGAGGTGTTTGATTTCTCCGCTGACGACAAGCGATACTATGTGGATAGGTTCGTGTTGGGCAATGAGCCGGTCAAGCAAGCGCTCCAGAAGCTCCTGATGGACGAGCCCGCCAAGGAAATCCCCGAGAATGCCTTTCAGGCGTTCATACAACTGGGCCTCGAGGAGAAGTTCAATTCGCAGTACCAGGAGAGACTTCGTTCGGATAGGAGCGACCTTCACATCGACACGGACGAGGGGCAGCTTTCGATAATGCTTCGTGAAAACGGCTGCACCAATGGCGCCATGACAGCGTATACGCAATTGGATGCTCATTATGGCGTCCCATGCGTGAGCGTGGTGTTGGCGAGCTGCGACGGCGGCGAGATCTTCTCAGTTGCCAGTGTCCTTGACAACAAGGACTCCGGGATTTACCTTTCGACAATGTTTTCAAGGGACATGAAATCATATTCCGTTGGCGTTGTCTTTGCCGACAGCCTGCTCCGCAGGATTCCGCACAAGTCTCGTCTGCATGTGCACGTGCCCGGACATGGGATAGTGTCGTTCAACTTGTATAACGTGGGCTACAGGGTCAGACATGATTGCCACAGTAAATTACCACAGTAGTGGGGGGACAGATATGTTCGGCTCTTGCCCCGCGAAGCCCCAAGCGAAGCGTTAGCGGAGCTACTTTGTTAGCCCTCGGAGTTTGAGACTTAGTTGGAGTTTCGAGTTCGAGTTCGAGAGCGGAATTGTAAAATTCCATTTTCAACCAAGCACTAACGACTAGCGACTAGCGACTAACGACTAACCCCTGACTCCTGACCCCTGACTACTCATCACTCATTACCCATTACTCATCTCCACTTCTCCACCTCTACACGGCTAATAATTTTAGCCACAAAGAACAGGAGAAGCACAAAGGTCGGTCGGTACTGCCAAACCACCAAACCATATCACTACCAAACTAAATATGATATAATATGCGGCAAGGGGAAATGAATGGACGGAATTGACGAAATCGAGGCGCTTCTGCCGCACAGGCGGCCGATGGTGCTTCTTGCGGAGGCGCTGCCTGAAACCGCGCCCGGGATTGCCGAGGCGCGGCTCGACGTGTCTGAAAAATGCGAATTCTTCGACCATGCAATCGGCGGCGTTCCCTCTTGTGCCGCGCTTGAGTACATGGCGCAGACCATGGCCCTCGCCGTCGGGCGCGAAAGGCGGTGCAAGGGCGACGACCCGGCAATAGGGTTCGTGCTCGGCACCCGCAGGATGGATGTCCTAATCGACAAGTTCGAGCCGGGCGGGGGATATGTCGCGCGCGCGGAATGCACGTACGAGGACGGCGAGTTTGCGTCGTTCGACTGCTCCATAGCGGATGCACGCGGCGAGATTGCGGCCAAGGCGACGCTTACGGCGTTCCAGCCCGGCCCCGAGGCGAACCTGGAGGAGATGCCATGAACGGAAGGAAAGTCATAGTGACCGGCTCGAGCCGGGGAATAGGCAAGGCCATAGCGGAGGCGCTCTCCGCCGCCGGATACGAGGTGGTCACGCATTCGGTCAAGTCCGGCGGCACCGATCTCGTCTTTGACGTCTCTGACCGCGCGGCGGCGAAGGCGGCGCTTGAAAAATGGGTCGCGGAGAACGGCGCGCCATACGGCGTCGTGCTGAACGCTGGCGTCGCGGCGGACAATGCCTTTCCCGCGATGGAGGACGACGAGTGGGACCGCGTCATCTCCGTCGACCTCGACGGGTTCTACAACGTCCTCAAGCCCCTCGTCATGCCGATGGTGCAGGCGCGCTCCCCGGGGCGCATCGTCGTAGTCACTTCCGTTTCGGGCGTAATGGGCAACCGCGGGCAGTGCAACTATTCCGCCGCGAAGGCGGGGCTTGCGGGCGCGGCGAAGTCGCTCGCCGTGGAGCTTGCGAAGCGCAGCATCACCGTCAACTGCGTAGCGCCGGGGATAATCGCGACGGAGATGACTGAGGCGCTGCCGCCGGAGATAGTGTCGACGGCAGTCCCGATGAGGCGCCCAGGCCAGCCGGAGGAAGTGGCCGCGGCCGTCGCCTTTCTCATGTCGGAAGGCGCGTCGTACATAACGAGGCAGGTCATACAGGTGAACGGAGGAATGATTTGAAGAGAAGGGTGGTGGTAACGGGCGAGGGCATTGTGTCGTCCCTCGGCCATTCGGCGTCGGCAGTGGTGCCGCGGCTGAAGGAACTCAGGAACTGCGTCACGAGGTCAGAGGACTTGGCGACCTACAAGGGGCTTCACACCTGCCTCTGGGCGCCGTGCGGATACGTGCGCCCAGAGAGATACACGCGCAAGGTCCTGAGGACGATGAGCCCAGTCTCGGAGATGTCGCTTTTCGCCGCGGAGGACGCGCTTTCGCAGGCGGGGCTTCTCGGCGGCGAGGCGACGCTCAAGGGCGGGCGCACGGGCATCGCCTTCGGCTCGTGCTCGGGGAGCGTCGAGGCCAACCTCGACTTTGCCTCGATACTCGTGGAGCATGAAGTGAGGAACGTCACGAGCTCGACGTATCTCAAGATGATGCCGCAGACGGTGGCGGTCAACCTGTCCGTCCATTTCGGCACTACGGGAAGGCTCCTGCCGACTGGCACGGCCTGCACGTCGGGCTCGCTCGCGATAGGCGAGGCATACGAAGCCGTCGCCTCCGGCAGGCAGGACGTCATGATCGCCGGCGGCGCGGAGGAATTCTCCGTCACGCAGGTAGCGGTCTTCGACACGCTTTTCTCTACGTCGTGCAGGAACGATTCGCCGGAGACTACGCCGCGCGCGTTCGATGTTGGCCGCGACGGGCTTGTCATCGGCGACGGCGCGGCGGTTCTCGTCGTCGAGGCGCTTGACCATGCCCTTGCAAGAGGCGCGAAGCCCATTGTGGAGATAGTAGGCTTCGGCACCAACACAGACGGCCGCCATGTCACCCAGCCGTCGGCAGAGACGATGGCGCGGGCGCTTTCACTTGCGCTTGACGACGCCGGCATTCCGCCGTCGGAAATCGGCTACGTCAATGCGCACGGCACGGCCACGCAGCTTGGCGACATCGCCGAGGGCACGGCGATGGAGTCGGTCTTCCGCGGAAGGCCCGCGCCCGTCTCGACGATCAAGAACTATACCGGCCACACCCTCGGGGCGTGCGGCGCGATAGAGGCCGTTGCGACGATCGAGATGATGAGGGCCGGCTGGTTCGCCCCGAACGTCAACCTCGCCAATCCAGACCCGAAGTGCGGCGAGAACGACTTCATCATGGGCGAAGGGCGCAAGCTCGACGTCGAGTTCGCGATGTCCGACAACTTCGCCTTCGGCGGCGTCAACACGTCATTGGTCTTCAGGCGGATATGAAGGGCAGGAAGATACGCGTCATCGCGAGGAAGGTCCTCCGCAGGGGCGAGGAGCCGGACGTCTCGTTCGTGCCCCCGCTTGCCCGCCGCCGCCTCTCCCCTCTCCAGAAGGCGTTTTTCCACCTCGCCCGCATGGAGGGGGCGCCGGAGCCCGCGAACGTGGTCTTCGCGAGCCGCTTTGGCGAGGACTGCCTCACGCGGAAGATCGTGGAGGACTTCAACTCGACGGGCGCAGTCTCGCCGAAGGTGTTCAGCTCGTCGGTCTACAACGCCTCCCCGGGAACGTGGAGCGTCTTTGCGAAGAGCCGCGCCGCCTACACTGCGATAGCGGCCGGCGCGGACACCGTGAGATGCGCGAACATCGAGGCAATGGGTATGGACCGAGGGCCGGTGCTTCTCGTCTGCGCCGAGGAGCTTGGCGGGTGCCGCGGCTTCTCGATACTATTCGACTTCGATGAATAGGCTTGCAAGAGGCATCCTGTCGCTCTCCCTTTTTGCGCTGTTCGGCGCGGGGGCGCTGGTGCTTTCTGCGGCAATGCTCATTCTCGGCCGTCCGGACAGATGCCATCCGCTTTTGAGGTGGCCGTGGCGGGCGCTTCTCTGGCTCTTCGAGGCCTTTAGGCTCGTCCGCGTCGACCGAAGCGGCATTCCGGACTGCAGGGGATGCGTCGTGGTGGCGAGCCACCCGTCGCTCATAGACGTGGTGATACTTGTCGCGCTCGTGCCCAGGGTGCTGCCCGTGGCGAAGCATGGGCTAAAGGGCAATCCGTTCGTCTCCTTGATCGTGCGCAACGCATGCCTGCCAGACGACGAGACCCTGCCTGAGGTTTCTCGGCCGTATCTCGAGAAGGGGTGGAACGTGCTTGTGTTTCCGGAGGGCACCCGTTCGCCCGCGTCGGGAGTCGGCAGGTTCAGGCGCGGGGCCATGCAGGTGGCGCTGCGATGCGGTGCGCCGGTCGTCTGCGTTTCGCTAAGGCAGTCGCGGCGGATTCTCGGCAAGGACCAGAAGCCGTGGGACATGGGCGAGAGGACGGTCGTGTATTCGACGGCATGCAAGGGGCCTATGCCGGCAGTCTGCGGAGAGGGCGAATCGCTTCACGCGGCAGCCTCCCGCCTTGCCCGCGAAATGCACGACTTTTGTCGCGGCGTTCCGTCCGCCGTCCAAGCCCCTTGTGGACAACAAGAAGGCGATTTGGGTTCAACTGCGCTTCAGGATCGGCATGCCGGATATTCACCGGGGAAATGAAATATGATATAATACGCAATATTTGTCTTCAAGGCCGTGAGGCCTGCAAGGAGGTTGGAAATGGGGGAAGGGACGAATGCGATAGGCGCGACGATTGCGCAGGTTGTGCTGGCGGCAGTTTGCGTGGCCGGTGGGTGGATTGCCAGGGAAATGTGGCCGCAGAAGGCGCCCGGGGGAATGACCGAAGATGTGAAGGCTGCGGCGCTTGCAGCCATGAAGCAGACGGTCGCAGTCACGAACGCGGAAATGCGCGTGTACAACCTTCCGGAGAAGTTCGTCGCCCATGCCGAGGCTGTGCAGGAGGTGGATCTTCTACCGCAGATCGACGGCTACGTAAAGGGGATCAAGTTCAAGGAAGGCGACATCGTAAAGGCGGGGCAGCTTCTCTACATAATAGACGACGAGCGCTATCAGGCCGTCGCCAACCAGCGCAAGGCCGACCTTGAGGCGGCCGAGGCGGAGGCGAGGCGCGCCGAGCGCTACTACGAGCGAATGCAGAAGGCGGACGAGCGCGGCATCACCCAGCTTGAGCGCGACAACGCCGAGGCGGCATTCGAGAAGGCGAAGGCCGCCGTGCTGCAGGCGAAGGCCAATCTCGTAGTGGCGGAATACGACTTGAAGAAGACTCTGGTGGAAGCTCCGATCTCCGGGCAGATAGGCAAGTCCGCCGCGCACGTCGGCGACTACGTCTCTCCCGCGAATGGGGCGCTTGCGAAGATCGTGCAGACCGACCCGATCCGCGTGAGCTTTCCGCTCACCGACCGCGCCTACATCACGTGGAGGCAGGCGCAGAGGAAGGGCGTCGCCAAGGCGTTTCGCATGCGCCTTATCCTTCCCGACGGCAGCGAATACGACAAGGAGGGCACGTGGGACTTCGACGACAACCAGATGTCGCGCGAGACGGCGTCGATCATGATGCGCCTTTCGTTCCCCAACCCGGAGCGCCTCCTCGTGCCGAACAGCTACGTGACGCTTTTGACCGACTACGAGCAGCCGCCTATGTATCCGTCCGTTCCGCAGCAGTGCCTTATCGACCTGCCTGGCGGCAACAGGGGAGTGTGGATCGTGAAGGACGACATGACCGTGGAGCAGCGTGCCGTCGAGACGAAGGAGTCTTTTGGCGGCTGGACGCCGATTGTGAAGGGGCTTGAGGAGGGCGAGCGAGTTGTCCTTTCCGGGACGGCGAAGCCGCTTGGCCCCGGCGTTACGGTTACCATAGCCGACCCCACGTCGAACGACGACATCAACCCCAACCACAAGCCGCCGATCACGGAGTGAGCGGAGGTTGATAGCGCAAGCTGACTGCCATAGGTTCGCTTAGCGCCCCACGTTGCTGACCGACTGATTTTCTTCAGTCGAATTTTCAGTTGAAAAAAAACTTAAAATTTCCTGTTGACTTTTGGTGTCAAGAAGTGTATAATACTGTCACAAAATGTCAAAGGTAGGCAAGGAGAGTGTCGCAGGGTCGACGGGAAGCGCGGTGAGCGTCCTTTTGGGGCGCTACGACTATGCGCTCGATCCCAAGAAGCGCTTTACCATTCCAAGTGGATGGAGGCGCGTCATGGGCAATCCCGATGACGTCTTCGTAATGCCCGATCCAGAGGCGAAGTGCCTGAATCTGGTCCCGCCGGATCTCATGCGTTCGCGTCTCGAGGAGCTGCAGAAGAAAGCGTTACTTGATCCTTCGCTCAATCGGCTGCTCCAGACGATCGGCGAAAACTCGGAACAGCTTACCCTTGACTGCCAGGGCCGAATCCGCGTCTGCGACAAGCTCCTTCAGTTTGCGAACTTGACGACGACGGTTGCGATGGTGGGTTCGGTCCGGTTGATCAAGCTGTGGGATCCCAAGGCGCTCGGCTCCGGAGACAGGGTAGACCAGAAGTCCTTCTCCGAGGCCGCAAAGGAGCTCGGGTTCTGATGGCGCATACGCCTGTTCTGCTGGAGGAGACGGTTGCGTTTCTTGCGGTGAGGCAAGGCGGCAGGTACGTTGACGGCACGCTCGGGCGGGCAGGTCATGCGAGGGCGGTTGCCGCCTTGGGCGGCGAAGTGCTCGGCATCGACAGGGACGCCCGGGCGGTTGAGGAAGTTGAACGCGAGGGAATAGCCGGTCTGCACGCCGTGAAAGGGCTGCACGGCGACCTCAAGAAGATAGCAGAAGGGTTTGGCTGGAATGAAGTTGATGGAATCATGTTGGATCTTGGCGTGTCGAGTCCTCAGCTGGACGAAGGGGAGCGAGGCTTCAGCTTCATGCGCGAGGGGCCTCTGGACATGCGGATGGATGCCTCGAGCGGCCTAACGGCGGCCGATCTCGTGAACGGGCTAGGCGAAGACGAGCTTTGCCGCATCTTCCGCGAGCTTGGCGAGGAGCCGCGGGCGCGGAGAGTGGCGGGGGAGATCGCGAGGGAGCGTGCCTCGGGCGTCAGGTTCGAGACGACGCTGCAGCTTGCGCGAGCCGTGGAGAAGGTCGTCCCGCGGAGTGGCGGGCGCCACCCCGCGACGAGGGTCTTCCAGGCGCTACGCATGGAGGTGAACGACGAGCTGGGCGAGCTAGAGCGCGCGCTAGGGGGAGGGCTTGAGCTCCTCAGGCCCGGCGGGAGGCTCGCGGTGATAGCGTTCGAGAGCATATCCGACAGGACGGTCAAGAAGTTCTTCGCCGCACACGCGGGGAGAAACGTCTCGCTGCAGCAGGGAGGATGGCGGTGGGAGGGCGAGCGGCCGAGGGTCTCGCTCGTGACGAGAAGGCCTGTCGTCCCCGGGCGGGGCGAGACGGAAGCGAATTTCAGGGCGCGCAGCGCGAAGCTGCGCGTCGCGGAGAAGGCTAAACAAGACGGAGAAGGCGAAAGATGAGAAGGAAGAACAGGAAGGTTTCGGCCAACACGGCCGCCGCCGGGGAGCACGCCGCGTGGATCGGCGGCCTTGTGGTGCTTGCCGGGATAATGGCGATTGTGAATGTGCTTGCGAACACCACCTGCAACCAGCTGATGGCGTCGATAGACAAGAAGGAGAAGGCGCTTGCCAAGCTCAAGGTGCAGTGCCAGAACGAGAACACAAGGCTTGCCTCGCTCTATACGCCCGACAAGCTCAGCATCGAGCTTAGCAGACGCGGCATGGCCATGAACGTGATGCAGCCGCGCCAGCTTATTAAGATGTCGAGATCCGGCAGGCCGTACTCCGTCAGCCAGGCGGACATCGCCCGCGCGAGGGCGGTCGACGAGAGGGCTGCAACCTCGTCGTACCGCGCACCTGCGCGGCGGAGGTAGCCCGGAGCGCGCACAATGGCGTCGCGTTTCGAAGGTGTTAGGTTCTGGCTGCCCGTGGCGGCGATGGCCGCATTCGGCATATACGTCGGCCAAAAGCTTGTAAGCAGCCACGTCAGGCCGAGCGTCAACAGCATCAGCTACGGCTTCTCCAGCGAACTTGCGGCGCGGCGCGGCACGATATGCTGCAAGGGAGGACGCCCCGTGGCGGAGTCGACGCCGCTGTGGCGGTATTCGCTCGACCCTCGCTCGATGGGAAGCAAGTCGATGCCGCGGGAAGTGGTGATGGAGAACATCGCCTCGACGCTTTCCATCCCCAAGGAGAAGGTGGCGGTGATGGCGGCCCGCACCTCCGGCCCCGGCTGGCGCCACCAGTTTCTCGCCGAGTCGGACGACCAGGCCGTCTTCGCGGCGATGACGGACCGCAGGAGGATACTGGGAGTCGCGGTGGACGACCTGCAGCGAAGGAGGTACCTCTGCGGCAGGTCGCTGTCGCACGTGCTCGGGTCGGTAAACGCCGAAGGCGTCGGGTCGTGCGGAATCGAGCAGCGCTTCAATTCGCGCCTTGCCGGCACCCCGGGGAAGATCGAGGGCATCAAGGACGCGTACGGCAACGAGATACGCGACCGCCGGGTGACATCGGTGCCGCCGACGCCTGGCGACACCGTCACGCTCACGGTGGACGTGAACCTCCAGTATGCCGCCGAGAAGGCCCTTAAGTGGGGCATGGCGGAATTCGGCGCGGAGTCGGGCTGGTGCATAGTCATGGACGTCGGCACGGCGGCGGTGCTCGCCCTCGCCTCCATGCCGGATTTCGATCCAGTGCAGTACGGCAGGGCAACCGACGCCATGAAGATAGACAGGGCCATTGCGTACAACTTCGAGCCCGGTTCTGTTATGAAGACGATAACGGCCGCTGCCGCCATAGACTGCGGCAGGGTGACTCCTGAGACGATGTACAGCACCGACAGGAACGACGACCGCTACTACAGGCTTCCCCACGATTCCCATGCAATGCCGCCGAGGATGTCGGTGAAGGAGGCGATCGTCCACTCCTCGAACACGGTGATGGGCAAGATAGGCTACGATCTCGGGCCGGAGAGGATGTACGATGCGCTGAAGAGGTTCGGCTTCGGCGCAAAGACGGGCATCGAGCTGCCAGGCGAGGAGTGCGGTATACTGTGGCACTGGAAGAAGTGGGACAAGGCGAGCTGGTCGCGCGTGCCCATCGGCCAGGCCGTTTCCGTGACGGCTATTCAGCTCGTCGGCGCGTACCAGGCCATTGCGAACGACGGCGTGAGGATGCATCCGCACATCGTCGAGAAGGCGGAAGACGCCGACGGGCGGACAACGTACATGCCGCAGGATGCCGCCGCCGTGGCGGTGAAGCCCGAGACGGCCCGCAAGGTGCGCCAGATGATGGTCGGCGTGAGCGAGATGGGGGGGACGGCGAGGAGGGCGCGCGTCAAGGGGTATTCGGTCGCGGGGAAGACGGGCACGGCGCAGAAGGCGAAAGACGGGGTGTACCTCCAGGGGCTCTACTGCGCTTCGTATTGCGGGATAATCCCGTCCGGCGTCGTGCAGTTCGACATGGACGGCAAGAGGCATTTCACCGACCCCTCGGTAGTGATTCTTGTCTCGCTCGACTTCGACCATTTCGCCACGTTCCACCAGGGCGGCAACAGCTCGGCCGTCGTGTTCCGCAAGCTCGCCCAGTATGCGATGAGGTATCTTGGAGTCACTCCCGACCGGCCGGATGAACTAAGCCCCGAGGCAAGCGCGGAAGACGAAGTCGAGCTTCTGCCTCTTCTTTGACATTTGCCGCAGGTATATGGTATAATTCGCGGAAGTGGAATTGCGATAGGGGCATGCACATGAAGTCATCGAGAAAAGGGTTCATACGCTCATTGGCCGGGCTTGCGGCGATGGGCGCGGGCGGTTGCTTCACTTTCGGCAGGGGCGACAGGATACGCCTTGCGGCGGTAGGCGTCGGCGGCAAGGGGTTCTCCGACTGGCTGCCGATGGTCGAAAGCGGCAAGGCCGAGCTTGTGGCCCTGTGCGACGCCGACTTCCGCCAGATCGGCGCGGCGCAGGCGCGGCTCAACAAGCTGAACAAGCACAGGAACATAATGGGCATCCCGTTCTACAGCGACTACCGCAGGCTCATGGACGACATCTCCTGCGGCAGGATCAACGTCGACGCGATGACCGTCTCCACTCCCGACCACATGCATGCTGCAATCGCCATAAGCGCCATGAAGCTCGGGGTGAGCGTCTATGTGCAGAAGCCGCTTGTGAGGACACACTGGGAGCTTGACCTCTTCAGCCGCACGGCGCGCGACTATGGCGTCGTCACGCAGATGGGCAACCAGGCGTCGGCCCTTCCCGGCGTCCGGCGCGGGGCGGAGGTCATGAGGAGCGGCATCATCGGCGACGTTCGCGAGGTGCACGCCTGGACGGACAGGCCCGTGTGGCCGCAGGGGCTCAAGGCGGCCTCCTCCGTGAACGGCCCCGCGGACGAGATCCCGCGCGGGCTCGACTGGAACGCATGGCTGGGCGTCGCGGAGGAAAGGCCCTATCGCGGCAGGCTTTCGGGCACGGCGAAGGGCTACGACCCGATGGCGCTCTGCCCGTGCATATACCACCCGTTCAGCTGGCGCGGGTTCTTCGACTTCGGCGCAGGCGCGTTTGGCGACATGGCCTGCCACAACCTGAACATGCCGTTTCGCGGGCTTGAGCTCGGGAGCGTCAAGTCGGCGGAATGCGTCCTCATCGAGGAGAAGAACGACATCGCCTTCCCGCTCAAGTCCACCGTCAAGCTCACATATGCCGAGCGCGACTCCAAGGCGCGCCCGGGCGTGAGGCTTCCCGAATGCGTCCTCTACTGGTACGACGGCCAGCAGGTGCCGTCGGCGGAGTTAATGCCGGAGGTCGTGGCGACGATGGGTGCGGTGCCGCGCTCGGGATGCTTCATCATCGGCTCGAAGGGGCGCGTCTTCACGAACGACAACGGCAGCAAGTGCTATCTTGCGCTTGCAGGGGAGAAGAAGCTTGTAGACTTCACCAAGCACGAGGCGGCGATGGCCGTGGAGCGCTCCATTCCGTTCCGTTCGGACGCGAAGGCCACGATGGCTGTCGAGTCCGGCGCGGCGGCGGTTTCCGCAGACGGCCACTACGTCGAGTTCCTTGACGCGATCAACGGGGTGGGCCCGGTGTTCGGCGACACGAACTCGCGCTGCTTTGCCGACGTTGCCTATTCCGTTCCGCTCATGGAGGGCATCCTCTGCGGATGCGTCGCGCAGCGCGTGCCCGGCCTTCTCAAGTGGGACGCCGCTTCGCGGCAGTTCGACGTCGCGGCGGCGAACGACCTCCTGAGGCCCTACGTCCGCAAGGGGTTCGAATTCTAGGCGCAAAGTCCATGGGCGGGAAATTCCAAGCAGACCTGCGGATTTTTTGATATAATATACGCAAACGTCATCGGATAACAAGAAACGAGAGGAAGACAATGGGTGAAGTAATCGGCGCGGGCGAGCTGCACAAGGGCGTGAAGCTGCTTATCGACGGGGAGCCGTGGGAGATAACCGAGTTCGACTTTTCAAAGCCGGGCAAGGGACAGGCGATATACAACTGCAAATTGAGGAACATGATGACGGGCGGCGGCATGTCGAAGAGCTACCGCAGCGGCGACAAGTTCGAGAAGCCCGAGCTCGTGCAGATGTCCGTCATATATTCCTACGACGATGGGCAGGCGTTCGTCTTCACCGACGAGAACTACGAGGAGATTCGCGTCTCCTACGAGGTTATGGGCGACAAGAAGTACTTCCTCATGGACGAGATGGAGGTGAAGGCGCTCTTCTTCAACGACAAGGTCATCGGCGTGGACTTGCCGCAGCTCGTCGAGCGCAAGGTAGTTAAGGTCGAGCCGGGCGTCAAGGGCAACACCGCCTCCGGCAAGGTGACGAAGCCGGCGACGGTCGAAGGCGGCTACATGCTTGCCGTGCCCCTTTTCATCAACGAGGGCGACGTCATAAGGATCAACACCGAGTCGGGCGAATACAACGACCGCATCTCAACAAAATAATCCATTGACATTTGGCACGATGAAGTGATAAAATTTCAGTGTTCTTGGCGTGGGGGGCGAGTGCCCTCCCGCGGGAGCGCAACAGAAAACAAGGAACAGTTCAGATGGAAATCTATGTTGGTAACCTCGCGTACGCGACGACTGACGATGGACTCAAGGCGGCGTTCGCGGCATATGGCGAAGTTACCGCCGCCCGGGTGGTGAAGGATCGGATGACCGATCGCAGCAAGGGCTTCGGCTTCGTTACGATGCCCGACGCCGGCCAGGCGCAGGCCGCGATCGACGCATTGAACGGGCACGAGCTCGACGGGCGCACGCTGCGCGTGAACGAGTCGCAGCCGAAGCCTCGCGAAGAGCGTCGCGGCGGCTTCCGCGGCGGGCGCGGCGGATTCGGCGACCGTGGCGGCTTTGGCGATCGCGGCCCGCGCCGCGAATCGCGCTGGTAAGTCAGGCCGCGGCATTGCCGCAGACAGCAAGGAGGGGCTCACCCCTCCTTTTTCGCAGAACGGGTTTTCGCTGCAACTCATGGAGGACTGGATGATGAAGTCTACAAGAAGGGGTTTTCTCAAGGGCGCGACGGCGTTCGGCGCGTTTAACATCGTGCCCGCAGGGGTTCTCTGGGGGGCGGAAGCCCCATCGAACCAGCTGACGCGCGCGCTGATCGGCTTTGGCGGCATCGCGTATTCCGAAAACCACCTCGCGTTCAAGGGCTCCCGTCTCGTCGGGTTGTGCGACCCAGACGAGCTGCACGTCGCAAACGGCCTTGCGGCCGCCGAGAAGCAGGGCTGGGGCAAGGTTAAGGCGTACAGGAACTTCATCGAGCTTCTTGCCGATCCCGGCGTCGACATCGTGCACATCTGCACGCCGCCGCACTGGCACGGCTGCATGAGCGTGATGGCCGCGCGCGCCGGGAAGGACATCTGGTGCGAAAAGCCGATGACGCGCACCGTCGGCGAAGGCAAGCGCGTCATGGAGTACGTGAAGGCGAAGGGGCGCATGTTCCGCCTCAACACGTGGTTCCGCTTCAAGGACCCGTTCTACGGCTTCGGCAAGGAAGTGAAGTACGTGAGGAAGGTCGTCGAGAACGGCGTTCTCGGCAACGGCCCCGTGCGCTGCGTCTTCGGCGCGGGCCAGGGCTTCTGCTGGAAGTTCCACCATTCCGGCCGCGTCAACCTGCCCGTCGAGGAATGCCCCAAGACGTTCGACTGGGACATGTGGCTCGGCCCCGCCCCGTGGAAGCCGTATTCGAAGCACCGCACGCACGGCACGTTCCGCGGCTACTGGGACTACGACGGCGGAGGCATCGGCGACATGTCGCAGCACTACCTCGACCCGCTTCAGTACCTTCTCTGCAAGGACGAGACAAGCCCCGTGAAGATCGAGTACAAGGGCCCGAAGCAGCATCCCGAGGTCGTGGGGCGCTTCGACAGGATCACCTACACATACGACGACGGCACGGTCATCATACTCGACGGCGACGAGTCGCTTAAGGGCGAGCCGTTCATCACCGGCTCGAACGGCGTCACCATATGGCCTGTAAGGCAGGCCAACGGCACCATCGGCTCGTGGACGAACCCAGGCGCGAACAAGGACAAGATGTTCGGAATGAAAGATGCCGACGGCAAGGACCTCGACGCGATGAAGATCGTGACCGACCTGCCCGACCCCGCGCCGCAGCAGACCGACTTCATCGACAGCGTACGCATGCGCCGCCGCTTCTGCCTCAACGAGGAGACGGGCTTCAGGAGCTGCACGCTCGCGAACCTCGCGATTGCGGCCGAGCGCCTCGGGCGCGGCTTCGAGTTCGACCCAGTCGCGCTCAAGGCGAAGGACGATCCTGCCGCGGACAGGTTCCTGTACCAGTCGATGCGCGAGCCGTGGCTCGAGGAATTCAACAAGGCTTAGGCGAAAGGGACGAAGATGAAGTACACTCTGCTTGCGGCGATTGCCGCGCTTGGGCTGTCGCTCTCTGCGGCAACGGACTATACGAAGATCGGCGCTGCGACCGCAGACGCGGCTGGCGATGCGCCCCTCGGCACCGCGTGGCACGCACAGCACATCGAGGAAGTCAACGAGGCGACGACGGACGACGCGCTTGAGGCGTTTGTCGATTCCGAAACGGCGGCCGCCGAGCTTCTCTCGCGCATCAAGCCCGGCTACCAGACCGATCCCCTCGACGCGATCCGCATCGGCGCCGTCACGCAGTATGTGATGGCCAACGCGGGCGCGAAGTGGTACGAGTTCTGGAAGTCTTCGCGCAGCGGCGAGCGCGCAATCTGGGTCGGAGCGCTCGTGAAGGCGCTTTCCGGCGCCAAGGACGAATATGTGGCAATCTTCCTTCTCGACCAGCTGCGCTGGTGCGCGGACGAGGGGAAGGTGGACGCGATAAAGGCAGCAGCCGCGCATCTCGACTCGAAGAACGTCGCCTCGCTTCTTGAGCAGGTCGTCCGCGAGTTGAAGCGCGAGTGCCCTGGCCTGTAGCGGCCATGTCAGGCGAGCTTAACGAGACGCCGTGTTCGGGCCGGGTGCACATTGCGTTCTTCGGCCTGCGCAACGCCGGCAAGTCGACGCTCGTAAACAGGTTCTGCGGCCAGGAGGTTGCGATCGTCTCCGACACGCCGGGCACTACCACTGACCCGGTGTCGAAGGCGATGGAGATTCTTCCGCTTGGCCCGTGCCTCATCACCGACACGGCGGGGCTTGACGACGAAGGGGCGCTTGGCGAGGAGCGCGTAAGGCGCACGCTCGCCGTTCTTGCAACGACCGACATTGCGGTATGGGTAGGCGACGGCTTCGACAAGTGGCGCGGCAGGTTCGCCGTGCCGGTAATAGAGTGGCGGCGCGAGGATTCGGCAGAAGAGCTCAAGAAGAGGATCGCGGCCATAAAGGTGCAGGAGGATCCCGGGCTTCTTGACGGGCTTGTAGGGCGCGGCGACAGGATAACGATGGTCTGCCCGATTGACGAGTCTGCGCCGAAGGGGAGGATGATTCTCCCGCAGGTACAGGTATTGAGGGACTGCCTCGACAAGGGGGCTACTGCGACAGTGTGCCAGCCGGACGGGCTTTCCAGATGCCTTGACGGCTCGTCGCTCGTCGTCACCGATGCGCAGGCGTATGGAGCCGTGCGAAAGACGATGGAGGAATCGGGGAGCGGCGCGAAGCTGATATCGTTCTCGGAGCTGTTTGCCCGGCAGAAGGGCGATGTCGCGGAATACAGAAGGTCGCTTGAGCTCCTGAAGACGCTTAAGCCCGGCGACAAGGTCCTTGTTGCGGAAGGCTGCACGCACCACAGGCAATGCAACGACATTGGGACAGTGAAGATACCAAGGGCGCTCAAGAAGATGACGGGGTGCGAATTCGAGTTCGCATTTTCAAGCGGCGGGTCGTTCGAGGTCGGGCCGGACGTGAAGTTCGTCGTGCATTGCGGCGGCTGCATGCTTACGAGGCGCGAGGTGCAGAGGCGCATCGCGCTCGCCAAGGCCGCAGGAATACCGATAGTGAACTACGGCATGCTCCTTTCCGCGGCGTCGCGCAAAGGCGGGGAGAGCTGAAAATCCGAGACAGCCGCCCCCTTTTTATGATATAATACACCCCAATCCGCCTGACCGATAATCTCTGACGGCGGGGTTCAACAAAAAACGATAAACTCTAAAGTAAAGGAAAACAAAGATGGCACGTGCGTACAACTTCTCCGCGGGCCCGGCGGTTCTGCCGCTCGAGGTGCTGCAGGAGGCGCAGAAGGAACTGGTGGACTACAAGGGCACGGGGATGTCGGTTATGGAGATGTCCCATCGCGGCAAGGACTATGACGCCATCCACCAGGAGGCTATAGCGACGTTCAAGGAGCTTTGCGGGCTTGGCGACGACTGGGCCGTGTGCTTCATCCAGGGCGGCGCGTCGATGCAGTTTGCGATGATCCCGATGAACTTCCTCCCGAGGGGCGGCGCGGCCGACTACGCCCGTGAGGGCACGTGGTCGGGGAAAGCGCTCAAGGAGGGCCAGAAGGTCGCGGCTTTGAGGGGGGCGACGGTCAATGTTTCGTGCGACTGCGCCAAGGACATCCCGACGCGCATGCCCAAGGCAGACGAGTGGAAGTGGTCCGAAGGGGCGGCATACTACCATCTCTGCTCTAACGAGACCATCGCCGGAGCCGAGCTCAAGGAGTTCCCGAAGGTCGGCGGCCCGCTCATCTGCGACATGTCCTCCGACATCCTCTCCTGCGAGCGCGACTACAATGCGTTCGACATGTTCTACGCCGGCGCACAGAAGAACCTCGGGCCCTCGGGCATGGCGGTCGTCGCGATCAGGAAGTCGCTTGCCGAGAAGGGCAACCCCGACATCCCGACTATGCTCCAGTACCGCACGTACGTCGACGAGAATTCGCTTTTCAACACCCCGCCCACGTGGGGCATCTACGTCTTCGGCGAGACGATGAAGTGGGTGAAGAAGATGGGCAAGGAGAACCTCTTCAAGCTCAACGCCGAGAAGGCGAAGAAGATCTACGACGTCATCGACGGCTCGGAGTTCTGGTCGGGGACGGCGCTTCCCGAGTTCCGCTCCAACATGAACGTCACGTGGCGCATCAAGGGCGGCGACGAGGCGCTCGAGAAGAAGTTCCTCGAAGAGGCCAAGGCGCTCGGCATGAGCTCCCTCAAGGGCCATCGCTCGGTCGGCGGCCTCAGGGCGTCCATCTACAACGCCTTCCCGATGCAGGGCGTCGATGCGCTCGTCTCGTTCATGAAGGACTTCGAGAAGAAGAACGGATAGCCTTGGGCTTCTTCAAGGCATACGACATGCGCGGCACGTTCGGGGTCGACTTCGACCTCGACACCGTGTACAAGGTGGGGTTCGCCCTGCCGCATGTCGTCAAGGGGAAACGCTGGCTCGTCGGGCGCGATTGTCGCACGACGAGCCTCCCCGTTCATGACGCGCTCGTGAAAGGGCTTGCCGAAGCGGGTGCCGAGATCAGCGATTTGGGTCTTTGCACGACGCCGATGGTCTACTATTTCACGGCTGCCGACGGCTTCGACGGCAGCGTGATGATTACGGCGTCGCACAACCCGCCAACTGACAACGGTCTCAAGGTCTCCAAGGCGACCGCGCTTCCCGTAGGCTATGCCGACGGGCTGAACGAAGTGGAAAAGCTCGTTTCTACTTCAGCGCCCTCGACCCGCACCCCGCAACCCTCGACCCGCACCCCGCACCCCGTCCCCAACGCTCTTCCCCGCTACATTGCCTGGCAGAAGGAACGCATCGACTTTGACGTTCTTAAGAACCTCAAGTTCGCAGTCGACTGCTCGAACGGCATGGCTAGTATTTTCGCCAGGGAAATGTTCCCAAATGCGGTTCTCATAAACGATACGCCCGACGGCAACTTCCCCGCGCACTCGCCAAATCCGCTCAAGGCCGAGGCGCGGGAGCAGATTTCGAAAGTCGTGCGAGAGGAGGGGCTTGACTGCGGGGTCGTATTCGACGGCGACGCAGACAGGGCGATGTTTGTCGACGAGCGCGGCGAATTCGTCCAGCCAGACTACCTCATTCCAATCGTCGCCCGCGCGACTCGCAGCCACCTGTCCGCCCTCGAACTACCTAACCACCTAACTACCCAACTACCTAACCATCCCAAAGTCATCCACGACGTGCGCACGAGTCGCGGAGCGATAGAGACTTTGCGAGAGGACGGCTTTGAGCCTGTCATGGTGCCAGTAGGGCATGCGTTTGCGAAGCCCATTCTGCGAAAGACTGGCGCCCTCTGCGGCGGCGAGCTCGCCGGGCACTACTACTTTTCGGAGTTCTTCGGGTGCGACTCCGGCCTTCTTGCTGCCACGAGGATACTCTCCGAGGTCGCGAAGGCGAAGGCGGCAGGGATGACGTTTTCCGGGATGATGAAGCCGATCGTCTCGCGCTACGCAAATTCAGGCGAGATCAACTTCAAGGTCGACGACAAGGAAGCGGCCATAGCGCGCGCCATCGCCGTCGCCAAGACGTTCGGCGAAGAGTCGTCGCGTTCGGAGATCGACGGCGTGAGGGTCGACTTCGCCGACGGGTGGATTAACGTGCGCAAGTCGAACACCGAGCCGTACCTGAGGCTTGTAGCCGAGGCGGACGGCCCCGAAAAGCTGAAGCGCTGGGTTGCGGTGCTTTCTGCGGCGATAAACCCGTGAAGGTAGACTTCCATATCCATTCTACGGCTTCCGACGGCACTGTCTCGCCTTCCGCCATTTCGCGCCGAACTGCGAGCTTTGACGCAGTCGCCCTTACCGACCACGACACTACGGACGGCATAGCTGAATTCCTCTCCGAGGGAACCGGTCCCGAGGGACGCGTGAAGATAGCGGGGGCGGAGCTTTCGATTGAGCCGGGGGAGGGCTTCAGCAGGTTCCATCTCCTTGCGCTTGGCATCGACCCAGCGAATCCGGGGCTCCAGGCGCTTCTTGCGCGCGTCATACGCGCAAGGGGCGACCGCAACCGCAGGATGACCGAGAGGTTCAATGCCATCGGCATCGACATCAAGCCGGAGGCGAAGGGCTGTGTTCTTGCCCGCCCGCACTACGCGGCGTGGCTTGTGAAGAACGGCTATGCCCCCAGTATCGCGGAGGCATTCGCCAAATACCTCCTTCCCGACTCGCCAGAGGAGACGAAGTGCTACGTAAGGCGCGAGTCGCCGCCGCAGGAGGAGTCGTTTGCGGCCGTTCACGCGGCAGGCGGGATATGCGTCATGGCCCACCCAAAGTTCTGGCGCAACGAATGGAAGCGGGCGGGGTGCGATTTCGCAGTTGCGGAACATGCCCTTTGCGAACTAAAGGAGAAGGGGCTCGACGGCCTTGAGGCGATCTATGCCGCGAATACGCCCTTGGAGAACGTGGAGTTTACGCGCATAGCCGACCATGCCGGGCTATTGAAGACCGCTGGAAGCGACTTCCACGGGCTCAACAAGCCGCGTATCCCGATCGGCATCGACGTAGAGGAGAGCTTTGTCGCCCCGCTTGTCGAGAGGCTTGGCCTATTGACATCATAGAGACGCAAATGTTATACTGAACCAGAATTAGGGGGAATTACAATGACAATCGCCGACGTAACGAAAATACTTGACGGAAAGCTGATAGCGGGCGACGCCACGAGCCCGCGCGCAGTCGGGGCCGTGGTCGCAAACGACCTCATGAGCGACGTGCTGCTGCACGACGAAGACGACATCCTTCTCTTGACCTCGCTTGCGAGCGACCAGGCGATCCGCACGGCGCACATCGTCGGCGCGATGGGCGTCGTCATCCACAACGCGAAGCCCCTTTCCGAGACGATGATCAAGGTCGCGAACGACCTCGCGATTCCGCTCGTCTCGAGCCCGCTTGCGAAGTACGACGCCTGCGTGAAGCTTCACGAGGCCTTTCTCGCGGAAGAGCGCGGCTAATGCCCGGGGCGACGGACATGAGCGAATACTCCCCCGTTATCCTCCAGGGCCAGCAGACGAACGACGACGAGATCCTCGCCAGCACGCCGCTTGACGCGAAGGCCCTGGGCGGCGAATCAAGCGAGATCATCATGGAGCTCCTGCAGCGCTTCAAGGTGCGCGACGTGATGAAGCGGCAGGTCATATCCATTCCCCGCAGCGCGACTATGCGCGACGCGCAGCGCATTCTGCGCGACAACCGCATCTCCGGCCTCCCGGTCTGCGAGAACGGGCGCCTATACGGCCTCGTGTCGGTGAACGACATAATTCGCGGCCTCGACGGCGGCTGGATGGACGAGCCCTGCGAGAACCACATGGCGAAGAACCTCGTAGTCCTCGAGGCGGGGATGCCACTTGCGTTTGCGCTCAGGTATTTCAACAACTACACCTACGGGCGCTTCCCGGTGCTCGATTCCGACCGCAAGCTCGTGGGCATCGTGTCCCAGCGCGACGTCATGCGCGCTCTTCTCTACGAGCTTTCAGTCGAGATACGCAAGCTCGAGATGAAGACGTCCTCGAAGGCGGCGAAGGTCGAGCAGGAGGCGAAGGGCAACTTCTTCCGCAGGGAGTGGGCCGTAGTCCACAACGACCTTTCGCGCGCCGGCCACGCGGCAAACGCGATAAAGGGCATCCTGCGCGAGCGCAAGATCGACCGCGCCATCGTGCGGCGCGTGGCAGTCGCGGCCTACGAGCTCGAGATCAACATCTGCATCCATTCGCACGGCGGCGTAATCGTGCTCCTTATCTCCGACAACAGCGTGAAGATCACGGCGAAGGACCGCGGCCCGGGCATCCCCGACATCGAGTGGGCCTGCCGCGACGGCACGTCGACGGCGAACGACTGGATTCGCTCGATGGGGTTTGGCGCGGGCATGGGGCTTTCCAACTCGAAGCGCGTCTCCGACAAGTTCGAGATACAGAGCGAAGTCGGGAAGTTCACGATTGTGCAGTGCACCTTCGAGCTGCCGAAGCCGGACGGCGCGGCGGAAGGGGGCGCACAGTGACGGCGGCGGAGATAGCGGGCAAGGTCGGCGGCACTATTGCCGTCGGCACCGGCGGCGAGGAAGCCTCGAACGTCTACGTGGGCGACCTTCTTTCAGACGTAATGGGCCACGCGGGCGAGGGATGCGTGCTCGTCACGATCCAGAACCACCTCAACACGCTTGCCGTATGCACGCTTGTCGGATGCGAGGTCGTGGTGCTGTGCCATGGCCGCCCGGTGCCACCCGACATGGCCGAGGGCGCCGCGCGCGAGGAGGTTGCGATCGTCGTGACGCCGCTTTCCCAGTATGAAACGGCGCTTGCGCTTTCTTCGCTTCCTCCGAGCCCGAAGAAGTAGATGAAGTTCGACCTTCACGTCCACAGCTGCCTTTCGCCCTGCGCGAACCTCGAGATGTCGCCGTCCGAGATTGTCGCGCGGGCCGTCGCCGCGGGCGTGGGAGGGATCGCACTTACCGACCACCAGTCTGCGCGGAACACGCCCGCCGTCGCCGAGTGCGCGAGGCGCGCCGGGCTTAAGTGCCTGAGCGGCCTTGAGGTCTGCACGGCGGAGGAGGTCCACACGCTTGCGCTCTTCGACACGCCCGAGCAGGCCCTCGAGATGACGGACTGGGTGTACGACGCCATGCCCAAGCGCGTCAACGACCCCGAGACGTTCGGCGACCAGCCGGTCGTCACGTGGGACGACGAGATCGTCGAGATGGAATGGCGCATTCTCGCAATGGCATGCCGGCGGACGATTGCCGAGACCTCGAAGAAGTGCCGCGAGCTTGGCGGGCTCTACCTCGCCGCGCACATTGACCGGAGCGCGTTCTCCGTCTATTCGCAGCTTGGCGGAATCCCGTCCGGCGACCTATTCGACGCGGTCGAGCTTTCGCGCACCGCCGACGAGGCGGAGTGGCTGCCAAAGGCGTGCGGGCTCGCGGTGACGCGCAGTTCCGACGCGCACAACTTGGACGATGTCGCGCGCGTGTGGACCGAGGCCGATCTCTCGTCGTTCACTGTGGCGGGGCTCAAGGAAGCGTTTGCGTTCCGCGCGACGCGCCTTTCCCCGCGCCTTACAAGCTTCTGAGGGTCTATCATGCATGCAACGCTCGCAGACGTAATAGCAGACACCGCCCAGAACTCAATCGAGGCCGGCGCCCGCCACGTGTCGCTTTCCATTGTCGAGGACGGCGGCAAGATATCCGTGTCGATACAGGACGACGGCAAGGGAATGGACGAGGAGACGCTTGCGCGCGCCTTCAACCCGTTCTACACTGAGCCTGGCAAGCACGACAAGCGGAAGGTGGGGCTTGGCCTCCCCATCCTCAAGCAGATCTGCGAATCGTGCGACGGCGAGGTTTCGCTTCAGTCGAAGAAGGGCGAGGGGACGAGGCTCGACTACTCGTTTTCGGCGCGGCACATCGACCTGCCTCCGATGGGAGACCTTGCCGAGGCGGTGATGATGCTTTTCAACTACCCGG
>JAEEGL016627930.1_pt1 | contig 22837 bp, 25 predicted proteins | sample 9134231 | NCBI WGS metagenome assembly JAEEGL01 (sample SAMN16246548, study PRJNA631951) | gut metagenome | biome: gut microbiome; feature: rumen; material: fiber-attached | host: Bos | place: Iran: Karaj | collected 2018-10 | reverse complement strand
TTGTTGAAGATTTAGCTTCTGCTGGTATCGATTCTTTAAAGGACTATCAGGTAAATGCTTTAACTAGTCAAGCATATAATGGTGGTTATACTGTTATTAAGGGTAATGATTTTGGTTATGGATTTATAGAAAATTGGAAAAAATATAATGGTAGATATCAATTTGGTGATATTTATAAACATCAGGGAAGTTTATGGTTTGATTCTTTATGTAGACCATATTCTCCGGGTTCTGCTAATCAAGTTGGTTTGCAACGAAGAAGAGTTTCTGAGTGGATGATGTTCAATGATGGTACTATGGATCATTTAGAAAGTGGTTTTAATCCTTCTAAATATGCTTGGCCTGAATAATATTGGAGTGCTGGTGATATTATGGATAATTTAATGACAAAGAGAAATAAGATAATAATAATTGTTATATGTGTTATTGTTGCTATTATTTTAGTTTTTTATCAGATTTTTAATTCTGATAAAAAAAACAATAATATAAATATTGTTACTAGTTCTAGTAAATTTTATACTGTTAGTAATTGTATTTCAAGGTATATTAGTTATTTAAATGCTGGTGATGCTGATAGTATTTACTTACTTTTAGATAGTTCATATAAGAAAAAAAATAATATATCTATAAATAATGTTCTTGATATTATTGGGGGCTCTAATAATTTTTATAGCTTTCAAGCTACAAAAATGTATCAAGAAGAGTTAGATAGTAATATTACTAAGTATTATGTTAAGGGTTATATATTTGTTGATGATATAGATTCTTCTACTAATAGAAGTAATTATTATTTAATAGTTATTTTAGATACGAAAAATTCTACTTATAGTATTATTCCTTATGATGGTGAGATGTTTGATAAGGAGGAATATAATGAAAAATAATGATAATAAAGGTTCAATTGTTTTGTTAATTTTTGTTATTGTATGTGTTTTAGGTGTCATTTATATTCCTCGATTATTTAAAGGTAATGGAGAAGGAATGTCTACATTAAAATTAATTGAGAAAGATTATTATGGTGTTAATGAATATATTCCTGTTTATGTTGATGATGAACAAATGTCAAAAAAATATTTACAAGATTATATAAATTCTTTAATATATGATATGGATGGTTCATATAAATTATTAGATAAGGAATATCGTGAGGAAAAATTTGGAAATATTTATAATTATAAATATTTTATTGATAGTTTAAATATTTCTACGTCTGCTGAGGTTGCTAAATATGCGGTTTATGAAAGATTTGGATATAAATATTATGATTTATATGATAAAGATGGGCATAGATTTATTTTTAAGACTGATGGAGTGCTTCAGTATAAGGTATATTTTGATGATATAGATGAGGGTGAAGAAGAATGAAACTAAAATTTCGTGCAGATCCTAAGGATTGGTTAATTTTTGGTATATTTGCTTTAATTTGGTTTATTGTTGTTTCTTTAGCTGTTGCAAATGTTTATACATTTATGAATAATCAGGGATTTACTTTTAATATTTTTTTAATATTTGTATCCTTTACTAATTTTATGGTAACTTTATTGTTGTTCTTTGTTGGTATAGGTGTAGCGTTTGCTAGTGTTAAATCATATTTTTTTGAAAGAGAAAGTGGGATTGGTATTACTGCTGCTCCAAAGAAAGAAAATGGTTATTCAAGATGGTGTAAAAATAAGGAAATGAAAAAAGGACCTTTTATTGAAGTTATTAAGCCTACAGATGATGGAATTGATAAAGGAGGTATTCCATTATACAATGATGGGAATGAGGTGTGGATAGATATTGGTGGATATCATAATATGATTATTGGTTCTACTGGTAGTGGTAAATCTCAATCTATTTCTTTTCCGTTTATTAATGTTATGGCTAAGGCAGGAGAATCTATGATTGTTACTGATCCTAAGGGTGAGTTGTACGAGGGAACTGCTAAGGAACTTGAGAAGCGTGGTTATAATATAGTATTACTTAATTTTCGTGATCCGGATAAAGGTAATGGTTGGAATCCTTTTAATATTCCTTATCAACTTTATAAATCTGGTAATAAGGATAAAGCTATTGAAATGCTTGAAGATTTAGCTAAGAATATTCTCTATGATGAAAGTAGTAAATCTGATCCATTTTGGAATAATACTTCTGCTGATTATTTTGCTGGTCTTGCTTGGGCGTTGTTTCAGGATGCTAATGATGCAGATGAGGTGAATATCAATAGTATAAATTATATGGCTACTGCTGGTGAGCAAAAGTTAGGTGGAACTAATTATATTAAAGAGTATTTTAGTTCAAAGGATCCTACTTCTACTGAAAGTATTAAGGTTAATTCTACTATATCTGCACCTAATGAAACTAAAGGTAGTATATTATCTGTATTTAATCAAAAGATACAATTATTTTCATCTCGTGAAACATTATCTTCAATGTTAGCAAACAGTGATTTTAGTATGGAAGATATTGGTAGAAAGAAAACAGCTGTATTTATTGTAATACAAGATGAGAAAAAGACATATCACTCTTTAGTTACTATATTTTTAAAGCAATGTTATGAAACATTAGTTAGGGTTGCTCAGGAAGAAAATGGTGGTAAACTTAAATATCGTACTAATTTTCTTTTGGATGAGTTTGCTAATATGCCACCTTTGTCTGATGTTGATGCGATGGTTTCTGCAGCTCGTTCTAGAAATATTAGGTTGTCATTTATTATTCAGAACTTTTCTCAGTTAAATGATGTATATGGAAAAGAGAAAGCTGAAACAATTAGAGGTAACTGTGGTAATACAATTTATCTTCTTAGTACTGAGTTAAATGCTTTGGAAGAAATTAGTAAGATGTGTGGAGAAGTTAAAATGAAGAAGGATGATAAAACTGATTCTCGTCCTTTAGTTACGGTTACTGATTTACAAAATTTTAAGGAAGAAGAAGCTTTAATTTTACGTTCGAGAATGAGACCTTTTAAAACTAAATTAAAGTTTTATTGGAAGACTGATTGGGGTATGTCTAAGGAGAAGGCTTCTTATCCTAATGTGGAGTTAAAACCTGTTAAGATTTTTGATTTAAAAGGTTTTGTTGAAAAGCAAAGAACTGAAAAGATGAATAAAATTCTTGGTGATAATGAAAATCGTGAACATATGGGAAATCCATTTGGAGGAGGACTTGGAAATCCATTTGGAGGAGGATTTGGGAATCCATTTGGAGGAGGACTTGGAAATCCATTTGGAGGTTCATCGATGGGTAATCCATTTGGGGATAATAAAAAATCTACTCCTTTTGATGCTAAATCGGATAGTGGATTTAATGTTGATGATTTAGTTAAGAGGATTGATGCTAAAATTGCTGAATTAGAAGAAGAAGAGCGTAAGGAAAATGAGGCTAATAAATCAAATAGTGATGATATTATTAAAGATTCTGATTCTAAATTAGAGATTAAAAATGATGATAAGGTTGTAGATGCGGTAATTGATGATAAAAATGATGTTACTGATGATCAATTTTTTGATGATTTCTTTAGTGATGAATAAATTATTTATAAACCATCTAATTCATATAATATATTAGGTGGTTTTTTATGTTTAAAAGTATTAATGTATCTGAATTTAAAAATTTATCATTATGTAATATAATTGATATTAGAAATGTTCAAAAATATAATGATGGACATATATTAGATGCAAGAAATATACCTTATGAACAATTAATTTTGTTTCCTGAGAAATATTTAGATAATAAAAATATATATTATATTTATTGTCAAAAAGGAAATAAAAGTAAAATTTTATGTCAAATTTTGGTTAATAGAGGGTATAATGTTATTAATATTAATGGTGGATATGAGGCTTGGATTTTAAGTTAAAATTTAAGCTTTTTTCTTGATAAAAAAAATATTATATATTATAATAATATTGTATGAGGGTGATATATTGGAATATGTTATAGTATCTTTACTTGGAGTTATTATTTTGTTGCTTTTTGTATTACTATTTAGAAAAAATAATAATTCAGATATTGTTGATAAGATAAGCAAATATGAAATTAGTTTTATAAAAGAGATATCTGATTTCAAACAGGAATTTAGTCATAATATAAGTGATGATTTTAATAACTTTAGTGATAGAATAGATAATCGTATAAGATATTTAAATGATAAAGTTAATGAGAGATTAGATGATAATTTTCAAAAGACTAATAAAACGTTTACTGCTGTTTTAGAAAGGATATCTAGAATAGATGAAGCACAAAAAAAGATTGATGTTTTGTCTACTGATATTATATCTTTACAGGAAGTCTTAACTGATAAGAAAACTAGAGGTATTTTTGGAGAGGTTAATTTAAAACATATTTTGTCTAATATTTTTGGAGAGAATAATGATAAAATTTATAAATTGCAATACAAATTCGATAATGATACGATTGCTGATTGTGTTTTGTTTGCACCAGAACCTTTGGGATTAATTGCAATTGATTCAAAATTTCCTTTAGAAAATTATCAAATTATGGTTGATAAGAATTATGAAAAAAATATTAGAGATAAAGCTGAGAAAATGTTTAAAAGTGATATGAAAAAACATATAGATGCGATTAGTAGTAAATATATTATTCCTGGGGTAACTAGTGATCAAGCTATTTTATTTTTACCTGCTGAAGCTATATTTGCTGAAGTTAATGCTTATTATAGTGATTTATTAGATTATGCATATAAGAAAAAGGTATGGATTACTTCTCCAACTACTTTAATTAGTACTCTTACGACAATTCAAGTTATTATTAAAAATATGGAAAGAGATAAGTATACGAAAATTATTCATCATGAATTATTGTTATTAGATGATGAATTTAAAAGATATAAAGATAGATGGGATAAATTATATAGAAGTATAGAAACTGTCAGTAAAGATGTTAAAGATATACATACTACTACTGATAAGATTACTAAAAGATTTAATAGTATAAATCAGGTTGATATTAAAGAAATAGGTGATGAATGATGAGAAGAAAATTTGGCATTTATATATTTGTTTTAACAATTGGGTTGTTTTTATTTGTTAATAGGATTTATGCGGTTAGCTGTGGAGGGGATAACGGGGTAACTTCTCCGTCAAATTTTGTAAAAGGTGTTAGTTTGTCTGATCCTGATGGAAGTGTTATCTATGCTAAGACATGGTGTGGTCCTTATTTTGTAAATATAAATAAATCAAGTGATACTAAAAAAATTGATGAACAAGATGTAAATAAGGAAGTTATTTATCTTAATACAGATACTAAAGATGTAAATTTAATTAATTCTGCATATACAGGCTCAGATTCAAATGAATATTTTAAAAAAAACATTGGTGAATATAGTTCTTCTTCTTATTCAGAATGTCCTAAATATATAAAGAAGGATGGAACAAACTATTCTAGTGCTGATAGTGTTAGTGATGCTGATTATTTTTCTGCTCAAGATTCAGTTAAGGTATGTTCTTATGATTTTTTGTATTTAGCTTTTTATAAAGAAAAAATTGGTGATTATAATTTTTTTAGAGTTTATACTAATATTTATTATAATACAAGAATGGGAAACTATTCTGAGTGGGAAAATTTTGATGCTAATAAATGCCCTGGCATTTATAAAGTACAAACAGATGCTACTTTTTTATATAGATCAAATAATGTTTCAAATGTAAAGGGAGAGTTACAATCTATAAATTCTGGTATGTTATTAGGCTTACAAACATTTAATATTGATGGTTATAGAGAGAGATTTTCAAAATGTAATAATTATTCTAATGTAGAACAACAAAATCAATGTAAAACTCAAGCAGATAATGATTTTGAAAATTCTTTGAGGGATTATTCAACATATTGTAATCAAGTGTATTCTTCTTGTAATTGGAATGATATAGCTTTAGAGAAATGTATTGAAACTGATAAACAAATAACAAAATTGAAAAAAGAGTTTGGTATAAAAGGAGCTGAATGTGGTGTATCTTCTCAATTAATAAAATGGCTTGCGAATATATTTAAATGGGTTAAATATATTGCTCCTGTTTTGGCTATTATATTGGGAATGCTAGATTTTATTAAGTCTATTGCTTCTCAAAGTGATGATGATATGAAAAAGGCACAGGGGAAATTTGTTAAAAGGTTGATTGCGGCTGCATTATTATTTATTATTCCTTTTATAATTGAATTTGTTTTAGATAAATTTAATATTGTATCGGATAATCCATTCTGTAATTTAATTTAGGTAAAGTCTAGACTTTGCCTTTTTTTTGTTTTATAATGAGTATGGTAGGAGGGTGCTATGGATAATAAAGTTTTGAAGTTATTAGAGTCTGAGAATAAAGCATTAAGTATATATGATATTAAAGATTGTTTAGGAATTAGTTCTGTTGAAGAGATGAAAGAGTTAATTAAGGTTTTAAATAAATTAGAAGAAGAGTTTAAAATATATTATACTAAAAAAGAAAAATATATGTTATTAAAGGATAGTCATTTAAAGGTTGGTACTTTAATTGTTAATAAGAAAGGTTATGGCTTTGTTGATATTGATGGTGATGAGGATGTTTATATTGCTTCTGATAATATGAATGGGGCTATTCATAATGATAAGGTTGTTGTTGAGATTACATCTAAAAAAGGTATGGATTTAGAAGGAAGAATAGTTAGAATTGTTAAAAGACAGTTAAAGCAATTAATAGGGACAATTAAAGTTATTAAGAATAAATTTTTTGTTAAATTAGATGATGATAAAGTTAAAATTAATGTTATATTGGATAAGAATAGTACTAAAAATTTAGTTGATGGTCATAAGGTTGTTATTAGATTACTTACTAAGATTAATAATAGTGATTATAATGGTGAGGTTGTTAGAATATTGGGTCATATTAATGATCCTGGAATTGATATTTTAACTATTACTGTAAAACATGATATTAATGATACTTTTAGTAAAGATGTTATTAAAGAGTTAGATAATATACCTGATTGCGTTTTGGGTAATGAATATGATGGTAGGAGAGATCTTAGGGATCAGATTATATTTACTATTGATGGTGATGATACTAAAGATATTGATGATGCAGTTTCTATTGATAGACTTGATAATGGTAATTATAAATTAGGTGTTCATATTGCGGATGTTAGTTATTATGTTAAGGAAGGAAGTGAACTTGATAGGGAAGCTTATGATAGGGGGACAAGTGTATATTTAGCTGATAGGGTTATTCCTATGCTTCCTCATAAGTTATCTAATGGTATTTGTTCTTTAAATCCTAATGTTGATAGACTTACTATTAGTTGTGTTATGGAGATTGATAATACAGGTGAAGTAGTTGATTATGAGATATTTGAAAGTGTTATTAAATCAAGAATTCAGATGACTTATAAAAAGGTTAATAATGTATTAGAAGATAATATGGTGCCTAATGGATATGAAGAATATGTTGATAAGTTAAAAATGATGAAAGAATTAGCTTCTATACTTAGAGATAATAAGGTTAGAAAAGGATATATTGATTTTGAAATAGATGAATCAAAAATAATTGTTAATGATAAAGGTGAAGCTATTGATGTAATATTAAGGAACAGGGGTACAGGTGAAAAGTTAATTGAAGATTTTATGATTGCAGCTAATGAGACGGTTGCTAGAAATATATATTATATGGATTTTCCTTTTGTTTATCGTGTACATGGTGAGCCTAGTGAAGAAAAGATTTCACGCTTCTTACGACTTGTTAGTATATTAGGTTATAAAGTAAATGGTAAGTATACTAGTATTACTCCTAAAAATATGCAGAAGCTCCTTGAACAATTAAGAGATAAAAAGGAATTTAAAATATTATCTAGTGAGCTTTTAAAGAGTATGCAAAAGGCTGTTTATGATTATAAAAATATTGGACATTTTGGACTTGCTAGTAAATGTTATACACATTTTACTTCTCCTATTAGAAGATATCCAGATACAACTGTTCACAGACTTCTTAGAACTTATTTATTTAATGATAAATTAAATAATGAGTCGATTAATCATTGGGAACATAAATTGCCTGCTTTAGTTGAACATGCATCTTATAAGGAAAGATGTGCAGTTGAATGTGAACGTGAAGTAGATGATATGAAAAAAGCCGAGTATATGGAAAAACATATTGGTGAGGAGTTTGAGGGAATAATCTCCAGTGTTTTAAGTTTTGGTATGTTTGTGGAACTTCCTAATTTAATTGAGGGACTGGTTAGATTTGAAGATTTGACTGATGATTTTTATATTTATGATGAATCTACTTTTTCTATTTTTGGTAAAAGTAGTAAAAAATGTTATAGATTAGGGGATAGTATAAAGGTTAAGGTTAAGGATGCTAGTAAAGAAAAACATACAATAGATTTTATGATTGTTAATTAGAAAATAATATAGACTTATTTTCTTTTTTTGTTTATAATTATATTAGGTTGGTGGATATGAGAGGGAAAAAAAGACGATTAAAAAAGAAACCTATAATTTGTTTAATATTTATTGTTATATTATGTATAGTATTATATATTTTATTTGATAATAAGACTAATTATAATGTAAAAAATGATGATGATAAAACAATTATTAATGAGGTTAAGGATGATAATAATGTTTCTAAAAAGAAAAGTTTATCTTTAGTTATGGTAGGTGATGTTTTAATTCACGAAGCGGTATATAAAGATGCTTTAAAAAGTGATGGTAGTTATAATTTTAGTAAGATGTTTGAAGATGTTAAACCAATGTTAGATGGTTATGATTTAAAGTATTGTAATCAAGAAAGTATTATAGGTGGTAAGAATTTAGGAATAAGTGGATATCCAAATTTTAATTCTCCTGATGAGATTGGTGATACAATTGTAGATTTAGGGTTTAATTTAGTGGGACTTGCTAATAATCATGCTTTTGATAAAGGGGAAAAGGCTATTAATTATTCGGTTCATTATTGGAGAAAGTATGATAATATAATTACAGCTGGTAGTTATTTAAGTCAGGAAGATAGAGATGATATAAAAATATATGAAAAAAATGGTATTAAGTATGCTTTTTTAGCTTATACTACTAGTTTAAATGGTAATAAATTGAATGGTAAAGATTATTTAGTTAATATGTATGATAAAGATAAGGTAAAAGAGGATATTGAAAAAGTTAAGGATGCTGATTTAATTATAGTGGCGATGCATTGGGGAAATGAATATACTAATGAACCTACTAATAGTCAGAGACAAATTGCTGAATATTTATCTAGTTTAGGAGTAAATTTAATTATAGGTACTCATCCACATGTTGTTCAACCTATTACATATATTGGAGATACATTAGTTATTTATTCTTTAGGTAATTTTATTTCTAATCAGTTAGTGATTGATATTAATCCTGCTATTGGACTTTTAGTTGGTCTTGATATTATTCTTGAGGATGATAAAATTAGTTTTGATATTAAAGATAAGGAATTAATTTTTGCTTATTCTGATAATAGTAAGAATTTTAAGGTAATTCCTTTTAGTAAGATGAATGATAATTATTTAAATAATTATAGTGATATTGAAAAAAAATACATGGGTATTGTTAATAAGGAGCTACAATGAAAAAAAAGAGAAGATTAAAGAAGGGACCTATATTATTATTTTTAATATTAGTAGTTGTTAGTGTTATTATAATTGTTGAAAAGAATAATAAAAGTGGTATTGTAATTGATAATTGTAAAAGTAGTCATACAGAAGTAGTTGATGAAGTTGTTGATAAAAAAAGAAGTATGTCAATTGTAATGGTTGGGGATGCTTTAATTCATGATTCAATTTATAAAGATGCTTATGTTGGTGATAATAATTATAATTTTATGAATATGTTTACTGATGTTGGAGAAATGATTAAGGATTATGATTTAAAGTATTATAATCAAGAAACTATAATAGGTGGAAAAGATTTAGGGCTTTCTAATTATCCTTGTTTTAATTCTCCTGATGAAATTGGTCTTGATTTAGTAAAAACGGGTTTTAATATGGTTAGTCTTGCGAATAATCATTCAGTTGATAAAGGGGCTAGAGGTCTTGAATATTCTGTAAATTTTTGGAAAAGTATGGATGGTGTGATTACAGCTGGTAGTTATGCATCTTGGGATGAGAGGAATAATATAGAAATTCATGAAACTAATGGTATTAAGTATGCTTTTTTATCATATACGATGGGTACTAATGGTATTGCTGTTCCACAGGGACGTGAATATTTAGTTAATGTTTATAGCGATGATGTTGCTAAAACTGATATTGAAAGTGTTAAAGATAAAGTTGATGTTATTATTGTTGCTATGCATTGGGGTGAAGAATATACACATAAACCAACTAATGAGGAAAAGAGGATTGCAAAGTTTTTATCTAGTTTAGGTGTTAATTTAATTATAGGTAGTCACCCACATGTTATTCAGCCTGTTGATTATATTGATGATACATTAGTTATTTATTCTCTAGGTAATTTTATATCTTCTCAAAGATCTCTTGGACTTAATAAAATAATTGGTTTAATGGTTGGTTTAAATATAAATGTAGAAAATAATAAAGTAACTTTTGATAATATTAAATATGATTTATTATTTACTTATGATAAGGGATATAAAAATTTTAAAATAATACCTTTTAGTAAGTTAAATAATGATATATTAAATAATTATGAGCAAATAAATGAGGAATATTTGAATATAGTTAATAGCGAGGTATATTATGATTGAAATTAAAAATAAGAAAGCTTTATTTGAATATAATATAGAAGATACTTATGAAGCTGGTATTGTTCTTACTGGTACTGAGATAAAGTCTATTAGGGATGGAAAAGCTAATTTGAAGGATAGTTTTGCGAGAATTAAAAATAATGAAATTTATTTAATTAATATGCACATTAGTCATTATGATAAAGGGAGTATTTTTAATCATGATGAAACAAGAGAAAGAAAGTTATTACTTCATAAAAAGGAAATATTAAAAATAAGAGATAAAATAGATATTAAGGGTTATTCTTTGGTGCCTATTAAATTATATTTTAGTAAAAATAGAGCTAAAATATTGTTGGGTATTGGAAAGGGTAAGAAAGCATATGATAAAAGAGAATCTATTAAGGAAAGGGATATAAATAGGGAAATTAAGAAAAATTTAAAAAACATGTATTGATTTAAGATTTAAATTATTGTATACTTATAATTGAAATAGGAGGATATTAAATGAATTTAAAATTAGATAGAATTTATAAAGTAGATAATGGTACTAAATTAAAGGGGAGTGCAACAATTATTATTGATGATTGTTTTGTAGTTTCTGATATTAAAATTATTGAGGGTGATAATGGTTTATTTTTAGCTATGCCTAATAAAATATTAAAAGATGGTACTAAAGTTGATATTGTTCATCCAATTAATAAAGAGACTAGAGAACAATTTAACAAACTAATTATTGATGCATATAATAATTTAGATTAGTAGATAAGTTCTACTTTTTTTTTTATTTAATATACTTTATTAGGAGGACAAGTTATGGATAAGGAATTAGTAACTAGTAATCATAATGTAAGTATTACGGGAAGAAAGAATATTGTTATTAGTGGAGTTAAAAAAATTGAAAGTTTTGATGATAGGGAATTTTTAATTGAAACGGTAATGGGTTTTATGAATATTAAGGGTTCTGATTTAGAAATTATAAAATTAGATACTTTTCAAGGCGATGTTACAATTAAAGGAAAAATTGATAGTTTAATTTATTTAGAATCATTAAATAAAAAAAATAAATCAGATAGTATTTTTAATAAATTATTTAAATGATTAATCTAAGTATTCAAATTAAACTACTTATTTTTTCTTTTATATTCGGTTTTTTATTATCAATTGTTTTAGATGTTTTTTATAAATTATTAAACAATGTTCATAAAATATATTCTATTATAGTTTCTTTTTTTGTTATTGTAATTATGACTACAATATACTTTCTTGGTATTAAGCATATTGGTTATATCATATTTCATTTTTATTCTATTTTAGCTATTATTGTTGGTTTTATCATGTATGATTTAATTATAAAGGTGATTGCAAATATTAGTAAAAAATGATAAAATTATAATGGTGAATGGTATGAAAAGGAAGGTAACTAAGGTAACAAAAAGAAGATTAACTGTATTTGGAACTTTATCTTTAATTGTGATAATTTATTTTAGTTTTATCTTGGTTTTTCATTTGTATTCAATATATGATTTGAAGAAACAAAAATATGAATTAGAGGTCAAGTATGAAAATCTTCAGAAGGAAGCTGAAGATTTACAGTTAGAAATTAATAAACTTAACAATCCTGATTATTTAGCTAGATATGCAAGGGAAAAATATTCTTATTCAAAAGATGGGGAGTATATTATAAAGCTAAATGATGCTAAGGAAGTGATTGATAGTGTTGATGATGATATTAGTATGAATTATATTGTTATTGGACTTTCTAGTGTTATTTTTGTTATTTTTATTTATATAATTGTAAAATCAAAAAAGTCAAAGTAAAAAGGGATACTTAATGTATTCCTTTTATAGTTTAAACATTTTATTATCATTTTCTGGATGATTTCCATCAAAATAAGCTTTTACTTGGTAGTTACGTGCTAAGGCTATTAGATTTGATGGGAAACTTTTAACTAGTTTATTATAATCGGTAATTATGTCATTATAGTATTTTCTTAAGGCTACTATTTCTGATTCTGATTCAAATAAATTGATTTCTATTTTTAAATATTCTTCACAATTCGATAATTCTTTGTATTGTGTTTTATATGCATTAAATTCATTGATAGCATCATATAAGCTTCTATCTAATTCAAAGTTTGTTAATTTTTTTGAACGTAATTTTACAATTATATCTAATATTTCATCTTCTGTTTTTGTTGCACTTTTAATAATATTTATAGATTTGTTTAATAAGTCAAATCTTTTTCTTAATACACTATCAATATTGACTTCTGCTTCATTTATTCTGATTATACAATCTTGTATTCTATTATATGTTAGTGTAAAAGCTAATGTTATTGCACATATTATAGTAATTATCGATAATGATATGATTAATGCTATCATTTTATCACCCTATTTTAATTATAACAAACTTTTTTATTTACTTCAATAGTTATGTTTAAATTACATTAATTATTAATATTTATTTTTATTTAAAAAAATATGGTAAAAAGCAAGTAAATATGATAAAATTAATTTAGGTAGGTGGTAGTGTGAAAGTTACTATTGGTGTATCTAATAGGCATGTGCACTTGAAGAGAGAACATTTAAATATTTTGTTTGGTAAAGATTTTGAATTAGAAATAAAAAAAGAATTGACTCAACCTGGACAATATGCATCTACTTCTGTAGTTACTTTAAAGACGGGTAAGGGAATAATTGAAAATGTTAGAATTTTAGGTCCACTTCGTGATTATACTCAGGTAGAAATATCTAGAACTGATTCATATAAATTGGGATTAAATCCTCCAGTAAGAAATTCTGGTGATCTAGAATTAAGTGAAAGTGTTACTATAATTGGGCCAAATGGAGAGGTAACAGTAAAAGAGGGATGTATTATTGCTACTAGACATATTCATTTATCAGAGGAACATATTAAAAAATATAAATTACAGGGAAGGGAAACTGTATCTGTAAGGATTAAGGGTGAAAAGGGTGGAATACTGGATAATGTTTATTTAAAAGTTTTGCCTAATTCATTTCTTGAGTTGCATTTAGATACGGATGATGCAAATGCTCATTTAATAAAAAATGGTGATATTGCAGAAATAATATAGGAGGAATTATGAAAAAATTGTTTGGTTTTTGTTTATGTTTTATTTTTTCTTTTTTGTTATTAAGTAATGTTAATGCTTATCGCTTTTTTTATTCAGGTTGTTCTAAAATGAGTTCTTCGTATGGTAATATTCCTCTTGAGAAGAATAGTGGTCGAGGTCAAGGTGAATTTTATGCTCAGTCTTTAGATTCAGGCGATAAAGTTGCAAGTTGTCTTGACTCTAGTTTTAGTGGTTGGGCAATTATTGATAATTTAGGATATTGTTACAATGATTCTGGTTATAAGCAAGAGATAGTTTCTAATAATAATAAATTACCTGATGGATGTAAAATTTATAAAAATGGTGAAAATATTCAATTAAATGATTATGGATTGAATGAGTATTATTTTAAAGCTGTCGATAGCAGTAATAAATTATTAACTTCTGAGGAAGTTCATGTAATTGAAAAAAATGATGATAAGCATCAAGTAGAGACATCTTGTAATGTTAGTTATCCTGATTGTGAAACTAGTAAATATGCTAATATATATGTTAAAAATGAAAAATATAAGTTCTGTAGTCCAAATGGATTAGCATATTTAAGTTGTGGGGATGCAAAGGATATTCCTGAGATTGTTCCTACGTTAACGAGTTATGCTGTTACTATATTAAAAATTGCTACACCTTTAATATTGATTATTATTTCAATTATCCAACTTGTTAAGGCTATCACATCTAGTAAAGAAGATGATATAAAGAAGGCCCAAAATTCTTTAATTAAAAGGATAATTGCTGCTGCTATTGTATTCTTTGTTGTTACAATTGTTCAATTTGTTATGTTAAAAGTTGCTTCTGATGATGAAAAAGGTAATTTATCTTCATGTTTATCATGTTTCTTAAATGGAACTGATAAGTGTACAAGTTTATATTATGTTGATTCAAATGGTTCGCAGTGTTTTATTAAATAGTATATATTTTAAATAATAATTAATAAACTTTATTTCTGAAAAGGAGTAAAGTTTTTTTGTTTATAATTTGCTAAACAAAATATTGAATTATTTATATAAATATAGTATAATTTTGTTATTAATTTATTGAGGAAGTGAATTATGAAATTATTGGTAATGCCCTCTAGTATAGATGAAATTAAGAATTCATTAGATTATTGTGATGCTTATTTGATTGGAATTAATGGGTTAAGTGTTAATAATAATATGAGTGTTGATATTGATGATATTGATAATATTATTAGTATTATTGGTAATAAGGAATTATTCATTAATGTTAATAAGAATATGAGTAATAATGATATTGATAAATTAAAAATTGTTATGAAGCAATTAAATAATTATAATATTAAGGGTATTTTTGATTATGATGTTGGTGTTGTTAATATATATAATAGTGGTGAATATAACTATGATTTAGTTTGGGCTTCTGAGCATGCTGCTACTAACTATAATACGATTAATTATTGGAATAAATTTGGTGTTAATTATTGTTTGGTTTCTAGTGATATTACTATTAATGAGGTATTGAATATTAAGAATAATTGTAATTCTAAACTAATTGTTCCTATTTTTGGATATCAGCCTATGTTTAATTCTAAAAGAAATATTGTAAAAAATTATTTGGATTTTTTTAATATTAAAGATGATTCATGTATAAATTATATGGAAAAAGAGGGTAAGGTTTATCCTATTATTGATAGTAAAGATGGAACAGAGGTATATACTAATTATATTTTAAATGGTTTACAAGAATTTGATAATTTAAAAAATAATTGTATTGATTATGTTTTATTAAATAGTTTTAATATTGATAGTGATAAGTTTTTAGATGTCTTAAAGTTAATAAATAATAGGAATTTTGATAAGGTTAATGATTTGTTTAATAATTTAGATTATGGCTTCTTATATAAAGAGACTGTGACTAGGGTGAAGAAAGATGAAAAATAAGATAGAATTGCTTGCTCCGGCTGGGGATTTAGAAAGGCTTAAAATAGCTTTAAGATATGGTGCAGATGCTGTTTATGTTGGTGGACCATTACTTAATTTAAGGGCTAATGCGATTAATTTTACAATTGATGAATTAAGGGATGGAATTGAATATGCTCATAAATTAGGTAAGAAAGTTTATGTTACAGTTAATATTATTTTACATAATAAGGAATTAGATGAAGTTGATAATTATTTGAGTGAATTAAAGCAAATGAAAGTGGATGCTATTATTATCAGTGATCCTAGTATTATTGAAATTGCTAAAAAATATGGTATTGATGTTCATTTGTCAACGCAGCAATCGACTTTAAATTATGAAGCAGTAGCTTTTTGGAAAAGGCAGGGTGTTGCAAGAATTGTTTTAGCTAGAGAGTGTTCTAGAGAAGAAATTAAATATATTATGGATAATGTTGATATTGAGATAGAGACATTTATCCATGGAGCAATGTGTGCTGGATATAGCGGTAGATGTGTTATGTCGAATGTTCTTACAAATAGAGATGCTAATCGTGGTGGATGTAGTCAAATATGCCGATGGGATTTTAATTTATATTCTAAAGATATGAAGGAGATAAAGGGTGAAAAACCATTTACTTTTTGTTCAAAAGATTTATCAATGATTAAATATATTCCTGAAATGATTGATATGGGTATTACATCTTTTAAGATAGAGGGAAGGATGAGATCTTCTTATTATATTGCTACTGTTGTATCAGTTTATAGAAGAATTATTGATAATTATTATAATAATATTATTGATAAAGAATATAATAGATATGAGCACATTTTAAGAAATTGTGCTAATAGGGATTCTATTGTTCAGTTTTATGATTCTAATTATGATAGTAGTTGTAGCTATTATAATGGAAGAGAAGAGGTTTCTAATCAGGATTTTTTGGGTATTGTTTTGAAATATGATAAAGAAAGTCATATGGCTACTATAGAACAGAGAAATTATTTTAAAAAAGGTGATATTGTGGAAATCTTTGGTCCTAATTATATTTATCAATATACAATTGGTGATATTTATGATGAGGATGGAAAGAAAATAGATGTTGTTAGACATCCAAAACAGGTTGTTACTTTACATATAGATGACACACTTGACACTAATGATATGATTAGAATAAAAAAATAAAATTTTTATATTGACAAAAGGCCTATAAATATTGTATTATTTTCTAGGCTTGATTTTAGAGAAACAAGAGGTGATATATAATGTCAAATAAAACAGTTTATTTAACAGAGAAAGGTTTACAAGAGATTAAGGATGAATTAGAATATTTAAAAATGGAGAAAAGACCTGAGGTAATTAAGGCTTTAAAGGAAGCTAGAGCTTTAGGTGATTTAAGTGAAAATGCAGAATATGATGCTGCTCGTAATGAACAAGCAATTGTGGAGTCTAGAATTAAGGAACTTGAAGTTATGATTGAGAAGGCTCAAATTATTTCTGCTGTAGATACTACTGTTGTATCAATTGGTACAAAGGTAAAAATAGAGTATGTTGATGATAAAGAAGTAGAAGAGTATTCTATTGTTGGTAGTAAGGAAGCTGATCCATTTTCTAATAAAATTTCTAATGAATCGCCAATTGCTAAAGCTATAATGGGTTTAAAGGTTGGTAGCATTGTTTCTGTTGATAGCCCAAATGGGAAATATGATGTAAAAATTATTGAAATTTCTGCATAAAAGATACTATGTATCTTTTTTATTCCCGAAAAATTAGAAAGAGGTTGTTATTTTGAGTATTTTTAAAGAAAAAAAACCATTAATAGAATGGGAAAAGGAGTATGATGTTTGGAAAGATAGTTTATTACCTAGACAACATTTTGTTGAGTATACTAAATTAGAGGCTTTTAATATATTTAATATTGGAAGTATTAGAAGAAATTGGGGGTATAATGAGTATGAAATATATCGTAATTATATTTCGTGCTGTAAAAATGATGCTTTATGTTTAAATTCAGGAATAAATTATACTGTTATTGATAATCGTAAAAAATCATTAATAGAATGGGAAAAAGAATTTGGATTTTGGATTGTAAATGCTAAAATGTATGAGCATAATATAAAATATAATAAGTCTGAGGCTGAGAGAATCTTATATTCAAATTATTTTGTTAGTTCATGGAATGAGGATGCTGATAAAATATATTTTAATTGTTTATATAATGATAAATATTGTATTAATAATTCTTTGATGATTAAGGATTTTCAGTATGTTAATGTGGTGCCTATTGAGGATGAATGTCTAAAAAATTTATCTGTGATTAAAAGTGAAAAATATGAAAAAAAGAAAAAACGAAAAAGTTCTATTTTCGAAAAAAGTGTTAAAATTAATGGTCATAATAATAGAATTAAGGTAAGGGGAAAAGTTTTAAAAAGAATAATTGCTTTAGCTATGTCATTGATTACTTCTGCTTCTGCTACTGGATTTAGTAATTCATTTGTAAAAACTTATTCTATAAATAATGAACTAGAAAGTGTTAATACTTCTATTAAATTTAATTATTCTAAAGATCTTAATGTTGAAGTTATAAATGATTTAGATAGTGATACAATTAAGATGGATAATAAAAAAATTGATAGAAAGATAGATTTTACTATTGATAAAATTAATAATGTTAGTTTAGGTGATATTATTACTGTTAAACAAGGTTCAAAGGTTTATGATAATGTTTATAGTGCTATTGATAAGTCAGATGGTTTAGATTCTCTATATTCGTTTGATACTGATAGAAATGTTAATTATGTTGCTTTAAATTATAATGATGATATTATTTATTCAAATGATGTAGATGAGGTTAATAAATATGAGCAATATGGTGCTACTGTTGTATCAGTATGTACTGATGATGGCTTTTATAATTCTGATGATATAGTTGTTAAAGTTAAGAAAAGGGGAGTTTAACTCTCTTTATTTAATATTTTATCTATTAGACCATATTGTAGTGATTCTTCTGCTGATAAGAAGTAATCACGTTCTGTGTCTATTTCTATTCGTTTTAAATTTTTATTAGTGTTGTTTGATAATATTTTATTTAATTTATCTTTTAGCTTTAGGATTCTTTCTGCAGCTATTTTTATTTCAGTTGCTTGACCTTGTGCTCCTCCTAGTGGTTGATGAATCATAACTTCACTATTTGGTAGACAGTATCTTTTTCCTTTTTTACCACTACTTAATAAAAATGCTGCCATGCTTGCACTTATACCTATACATATTGTTGATACATCACTTTTAATAAAATTCATTGTATCATATATAGCCATTCCTGCTGTTATACTTCCTCCTGGTGAATTAATATATATAGATATATCTTCGTGATTAATTGAATCTAAGTATAGTAGTTGTGCGACGATTATATTTGAAACATTATCATTAATTTCTCCATTTAATAAAATGATTCTATCTTTAAGTAATCTAGAATATATATCATAGGCATATTCTTTATTGTTTGCTTTTTCAATTATTGTTGGTATTATCATATATTTCATCTCCTAAATATATAATAGATATAAATAGTTGATTTTATTCATAAAAAAAGATGACAAATAATTATTTTTTTGATAAAATTATATAAGAATAGAGGGGATAAGATGGCTAGGAAATTGAAAATTATTGTTAACGATTCTGAATTTTTGGAATATGATGAAGGTGTTTCATATAAGGAAATATCAGAACATTTTAAAAATGATTTTGAATTTGAAATTGTAGGTGTTAAGGTAGATAATGATTTTCAGGATTTATCTGATACATTAAAGAAGAATTGTAAAATTATTTTTTATGATCGTAGTAGTGAATATGGTAATAGTGTTTATTTAAGGAGTGCGAAATTTATTTTAATTTTGGCTTGTAGGGAATTATTGGGTAAAGATTCTAAAATTGTTTTTGAACAATCACAGGAAGGTGTTATTTATTGTACTTTGGCTAATAGATATTTAAATGATGAAATTATAGCTAATTTAGAGGATAAGATGAAGGAGATTGTTTCTAATAATTATAATTTTATGAAGTTAAATGTTTCTAGAATGGATGCTATAAAATATTTTAAAAGAGAAAATCGTTTAGATAATGTTAGTGTTTTAAAATATATTTCTAATACTTATATAACTCTTTATCGTATTAATGATTTATATGATTATTTTCATGGTAGAATGGCTTATAGTACTGGTCAGATTAAAGATTTTAAGCTTACATATTTAGAAGGAAATGGTTTTTTAATTTCGATTCCTGGTGTTAGTAGAGTTGATATAGTTAAAAAGTGTAAGGATTATAATCTAGTTTTTAAAAAATATTTAGAGTATAGTGAATGGACAAAAAAGATTGGATTTTCAAATGCATGTGATTTAAATAAATCGCTTTCGGAGTATATGATTGGTGAAGTTGTTAATTTGGCGGAAGCATATTATGATGGCCAATTATCTAGTGTTGCACATGATATTGAATATTCTAAAAATGATATTAAAATGGTTCTTCTTGCTGGCCCTACGTCAAGTGGTAAGACTACTACTGCTAAAAAATTGAGTGTCTATTTAAGAAGTAAAGGCTTTTTTACTCATTCTTTATCTATTGATGATTATTTTGTTGATAGAGATAAAACTCCTAAGGATGAAAATGGTGAATATGATTTTGAGTCATTGAAGTGTGTTGATATTGAACAATTTAATGATCATTTAACTAGGTTATTAAATGGAGAAGAAGTATTGCTTCCAACTTATGATTTTATTAAAGGTAAAAGGGAGTATGATAAAAAGCTAAAACTTGGAAAGAAGGATATTATTGTTATTGAGGGACTTCATGCATTAAATCCGGAATTAACTAAATCAATTAATCGTGAAAATAAATATAAAATTTTGATAGCTCCTTTAACGCAAATTAATTTAGATGATCATAATTTTGTTCATTCAAGTGATATTAGAAAATTGAGAAGAATAATAAGGGATTCAAGAACAAGGGGAAAGACAGCTGATGTAACATTAAAGATGTGGAAGAAAGTTAAAGAAGGGGAGAATACTAATATTTTTCCTTTCCAAAGTGATGTTGATTATGTTGTAAATTCTTCGTTGATATATGAGGTTTGTGTTTTAAAGACTTATGTTGAACCTTTACTTTTTAATGTTAGTGAGGATGATTCTATTTATCCTGAGGCATTGAGGTTGATTAATTTTTTAAGAAATTTTTTGCCAATGCCTAGTGATTTGATTCCTCCTGATAGTGTTATTAGGGAATTTATTGGTGGTAGCTGTTTTAAAAATTAGAAAGAGGAAATGATATGAAAAAAGTAGCAATTAATGGATTTGGAAGAATTGGAAGACTTGTATTTAGATTGATGGATAATAATCCTGAATTAGAAGTGGTTGCAATAAATGATTTAACTGATGCAGAACAACATGCATATTTACTTAAATACGATACGAATCATCGAAATTATCGTGTTAATGAGATTAGTTATGATGATAGTAATATAATTGTTGGAGATAAGAAGATTAAGGTGTTTGCTGAAGTTGATCCTAAAAAATTGCCTTGGAAGGAAATGAATATTGATATTGTTTTTGAATGTACAGGAAGATTTACAGATTTAGATGGTGCTCATTCTCATATTGAAGCTGGGGCTAAAAAAGTTATTATTTCAGCTCCTGCTAAGGGAGATTTAAAAACAATAGTATATAATGTTAATCATAATATTTTGGATGGTACGGAAGAGGTTATTAGTGCGGCTAGTTGTACTACAAATTGTTTGGCTCCTGTAGTTGATGTTATTAATAATAAATTTGGTATTGTTAAAGGATATATGACTACTGTTCATGCTTATACTAATGATCAGGTTATATTAGATGTTGCTCATAAAAAGGGAATTAAGGCTAGAAGGGGTAGAGCAGGAGCTGCTAATATTGTTCCATCATCTACTGGTGCTGCTAGTGCTATTGGTCTAGTTATTCCTTCTCTAAAAGGAAAATTAGATGGAAGTGCTCTTCGTGTTCCTACTAGCACTGGTTCTGTTATTGATTTGACATTGGAACTTAATAAAAATGTTACTGTTGATGAAATTAATGATGAATTAAAAAATAATACTAATGAAACTTTAGGATTTACGATGGATCCAATTGTATCAAGTGATATAATTGGTTCGCAGTATGGTTCTTTAGTTGATGGATTATTAACTAGTGTTTTGGAAGTAGATGGGAAACAATTAGTAAAAATTGTTGCTTGGTATGATAATGAAATGAGTTATAGTGCTCAAATGGTTAGAACTGCTTTATATTTATCAAGTTTTATTAAGTAGATTTAATATCTACTTTTATTTTACTTGAAAATGTAATGTTTTTGTTGTATACTTTAATTAGAATTGTTAGCATAGGAGGTTTTATGAATAGAAAAGAGATTGCTATTAAATGGATAGAAAGAAAGTTACGTGGTGAGAGTTTTTTTTCTTATGAGGAAATTGCTGAATATTTAGATTATCATCCTAAATATATATTAAAGTTAAAAAAGGAAGTAGAAGAAGGTACAGTTAGTTATATTCATGGTAATAAAAATAAGAAGGCTCATAATGCTTTAAGTGAGCAAGAAACAAAGTATATTATTGATTTATATAAGCGCAGTCATGTTAGTATTAAAAAGTTTTATAAATTTTATGGAAAGAGAAGTTATTCTTGTATATATAATACTTTAGATAGAGCTGGATTAATTAAGAAAAAAAATGCTTAATAAAAATTTAAAAAAATGTAAAATATTATAGACATTTTTTTTTGTTTGTACTATAATAAAAAACAATTTATGAGGAGGCGTTTATGAAGCAGAATTTACCAGTACTTTTACTTAAAGGTTTAATACTTTTACCCTCCAATGAAATAAGATTAGAATTTGATAATGATGTTAGTAAGGCAATTATAGATGTTTCTGAAATATTCCATGATGGTTTAATATTTGTTGTATCACAGAAGAATCCTTTGGAGGAACATCCTGATATAAGTGATTTACCTAAAGTTGGTGTGATTGGTAAGATTACTCATAAGCTTGAACTTCCTAATGGGAAAAAGAGAGTTGTAATTACGGGGTTTAGAAGAGCATATGTTAATG
>JAEEGL011257438.1_pt1 | contig 22838 bp, 18 predicted proteins | sample 9134231 | NCBI WGS metagenome assembly JAEEGL01 (sample SAMN16246548, study PRJNA631951) | gut metagenome | biome: gut microbiome; feature: rumen; material: fiber-attached | host: Bos | place: Iran: Karaj | collected 2018-10 | reverse complement strand
TTCCGCGCAAAACAAAAAGGACCAACTCTTTCGAGTTGATCCTTTTGTTTCGTGCGGAAGATGGGACTTGAACCCACACGATGTAAGCATCACAAGATCCTTAGTCTTGCTCGTCTGCCAATTCCGACACTTCCGCGAACCCGTCGCTGCTCTCTCGCGGCGACTTGTATATAATAGCAAGAATAAGAGAAAACGTCAACAAAAATTTACAAACTTTTTTTCGTAAATTTTCTCAGTCCTCCTGAAGTCTCTCAACCATCTCAAGCAAGGCCTGTGCTGAGTTGAAATTCTCTGGGATAATTTCTGATGCAGGAATTGAGATATCATATTCCTCATTAAGTGCGCTGATGATCTGCAAAATATCAAAAGAATTTAAAATTCCATCATCGATAAGTGCATCCTCATTCTCGAAATCCACATCCTCTTTTACTTCTGATAAAAGCTCTAATAATTCTTCCATATTAACCTCTCTAGTTACCTTATCGTATTGATAGTGCTGCTCTCAAAGAAGTCTCTTGCAATCTGTATCTGTCCATCAGGCATAGCCAAAAGAATTCTCGGCATAGTTCTGGACAAAAACAGATAAATTCCTTCTGTAACTGAATAAGCACCAATATTACAAAATGCAAGTATATCATCTATCTCTAAATTGTCAAAAGAAACTTTTCGAACCAGCACATCAGCTGTGGTGCACAAACTTCCGCAAAGGGCGTAGTCATTGCTTCCCTGGGGCAGTCGGCCGCTGATACCAAGTTCAGTTTCCGAAGCCGCATTTTCTTTTGCCTCGCCCTTAATATGGTGTATTACAGGAACCTTCATACCCATGATCTGGCCAAGATAGTTCACATGATTCATACCACCGTCTAAAATGCAATAATCTGTATCCTTATTGCTCTTTATGTCCATAACCCTGGTGAGATAATAGCCGCACTCAGAAGCAAAAAATCTGCCCATTTCTATGGTCAGGTCGCACCAGCCCTTTACCTCTTCCAAAACAGGCGCAAGCTCCTTCATTGGAGACAGAGTATCCTCAAAGTTATCCCCTTCAAAATATGGATAAGGAAGCCCCGGCCCGTACTCAAGCCTTTTAAGTCTTATTCCAAACTCTTTTTCCACTTCTTCATAAAGGTCCCTGAGCATAGTCAGCTCTTTTACCTGATGAGATATCTTGGTTCTCTGAGTTCCAGCAAAATAGTGGATTCCAACAATTTCAAGATTGCTATATTCTAAAGCCTTGGAAAAAAGCTCAAATAAATCCTCTTTGGACATTCCAAACTGGCTTCCTGCATTAAGCCTTGGAAGCACAGGAAGTTTTTTGCCAAGTTCTATAGCGACCTCATTTAGATATTTGACATGCAAAAGAGATTCCGCAGTATAAACTCCGCAGCCAAACTCTACAGCATCTCTTATGTTCTCTTTGGTCTTACAGACGCCGGAATAAACTATTGTCTCAGGCTTAACGCCAAGAGACTTGCATATAGAAAGTTCCCCAGGGCTGCACACTTCAAGCCTGTCAGTAACTTCTCCCATTGCAGGAATGAGGAAAGGATTAGCCTTTATGCTGTAGCAGAGCTTTACACCATCAGGAACAATTTCTCTGATACTGCTCACTCTCTCCTTGAGCCCCGTCACATCAAAAACGTAGGAAGGAGTGCCATATTCATTTGCAATTTCTTTTAATCTGTTTTTATCAAGCATGCTCATTTCTCTTTATAAACGGATATCAGTTTCTGTCTATCTATTTTACCATTTTTATTAAGGGGAAGCTCTTCCATTTGCCTTACTGCTGTAGGCACCATGAACTGTGGGAGTGCCTCCTTAAGGCTTGCTACAAGCTCCTTTTTATCAAGGTCTCCGCAATAGAAAAGAACTATCTTTTTCTTGTCATGATCATAAATGCAGCAAGCTCTTTCTACGCCAGAAACGGCCATGGCTGCAACTTCTATTTCGCCAAGCTCAATTCTCTGCCCCAGATGCTTTATCTGAAAATCCTTGCGGGATACATAATACAAAAGCCCGTTCTCATCAAATTTACCCAAATCCCCTGTCCTGTACATTTCTTCGTTAAAGAGCTTGTTAAGCGGATTCTGCATAAAAGAAGCCTTTGTCTTTTCATCATCTCCAAAGTAGCCAAGGGCAAGGCTAGTGCCTGTTACACAGATTTCTCCAACTTCTCCCGGAGCTGTAACCTCTTTATCCTCCTCATCAAGAAGGAAAACATGCTCGTTGGGGAAGGTTTTTCCAGCAGGAATAGTCTCTGTAAGTTCGTACTCCCTGTCCAAAATGTGATAGGTGCAATTACAGGTAATCTCAGTTGGGCCATAGAGATTTACGTAGGTTGCATCAGGATAAAACTTCTTCCAGTGATTAAGATGCTTGATAGGCATAACCTCGCCAGAGAACATGATCATTCTGATATTCTCAGGCTTTCTGTATTCAAGGCCGTTCATAATAGCCACAAAGCACATGGCACTAACCGCCCAAACAAGTACAGTAACCTTCTTGTCAGTAAGGTAGTCCATTAGCCTTGTAGGGTTACTGAAATAATCTCTTGGAATCAGCTGAACCTTAGCCCCAGTCATAAGGCCAGAATAAATATCTTTTACCGAAACATCAAAGTCGAAGGGCGCCTGATTGCCCAGAATATCGGCACTTGTAATTCCAAAAATATCTGTAAAGTAGCTAATAAACTCAAGTACGGATCTGTGTGAGACCGTAACCCCCTTGGGAGTTCCGGTGCTTCCACTTGTAAAATTAACGTACAGAGGGTCAATATCAAACGCTGTACTTCTAATTCTTTCAAGCATTTTGTCATCAACGCGCTCTGGATCGTAGCTTATTATTTCGTCCAAAAGAACTACCTCTGCCCCCTTGGGAATCGTCAGCTCTTTTGACTTTTCAAGCATCTGGGAGTCTGTGAAAATGACCTTTGGGGATAGTTTTTCAATTATCTTGTCGATTCGTCCTGCAGGCTGTCTCACATCAAGAAAAGAATAAAAGCCACCTGCGTAGACTATTCCAAACATGCCAACAAGGGCATCGCAGCTCTTTTCCATATAGAAGGCCACCGCATCTCTTCTCTTTATCTTGTCGGAGAAAAAAGATCCAATAAACCTGGCGCCATAGTAAAGATCCCTGTAAGTGATGTCTCTTTTATCATCGCCAAATGCAATAGCATCCGGAGTCTGCCTAAAGCGCTCTTCCAATAATTCAAGTACATTTCTGTAATACCTGTTACCCATCAGTAATACAACTCCTTAAACATATAGCTAATATCCTTGTCCTTATCTGAATCCAGGATAAAGTTTCCAATGATCTTTGAAAATGTTGTTGAGCCAGTATTGTTCATATGGCCGATATCTCTATAATTTCCCAGACTGAGTGTTTCGAAATACTCATCCTTTAGAAGTGCAAAATCATAATACTGCAAACCATATTCAGAAAGTGTATCCCTCACAGTTTCTGTAAATTCGACATATCCAAAATAATCATAGTAGGTAAAATTATTTAAAGCCGGCGGAGATGCCACATAGAGCTTCACGCCTCGATTATTACAAAATGAAGCAATATCTTTTAACGTCTCAAGATTCTCAGGAATAGTTTTTAAAACGTGAAGGTCCGTATGCTCAAGACTCCACTCCTTGGCCTTTTCAATACCAGACTGAACAAAATCAGTGCTATATACAACATCTGATGGGCTGTAGCCGTTCTCATCCCTGTGTTCATCAGGATTCAAAACCCTGCCCTCTGCTTTTTCCTTAATGTTAAGGCCTATACTGGAGCTTCTGTCGTAGGTCCATGGAAAAAAGTAGCTGATAGAATAAGGCTTGGTAAAAAAATCTGAGTCAAAAACAATACTCATAGTCCTAAATCTGTCATACACAGGAAGAGTATCACTTAAGTTTCTCACAAAGCACTGCTCAGCCCTAAAGTTGCTACCCCTCTCCATTTCAAGAGTCTGTGGATCTATCAAAAGAACTACTGACTTCACATTTTTCCTGTTAACAGCCTCTTTTATTGCTATAAAAGAGCTCTGAATTGACTGCATGTTGGTTCCCATGTTGTAGGAAGAAAGGCCCGTAACCTCGTCTACAACAGCAGGATTTATATCGCATACACACTGGGATGAGCCAACAAAAACCATGTCTACGTCACTTTTTTTATTAAAGCCCCTCCACATCTCGGCCCCAGATCCGCTATAGGGTCTAAGGGCAAAAGATAAAGCGGCATTTCCTGCCAGGAACAAGGCAAGAAAAAGGGCCGCACCCTTTACTTTATTAGAAATTCGCATACAAAAATCCCCCTGTTGAGGTCATAAATACAAAGGATATAAATATCAAAAAGATAAATAAAAGTGACAGGAAAATCCTGCGAATATCCACAGAATTGTCTGCGCTTTCTGCTTTTGTAATTGCTCCAGTTGCTCCGCTAGTTTCATGCGTCTTGGTTTTCCGTGATGAAGCTGGTCCAAAAACGTCCACTCCGTTCTCAAACAAAACACTGATCACAAAAACGATGATGCAGGAAATTGTTGCCAGGACCATTCCGCCAAGAACATATGAGGAATCGGCAGCGTTTGGATTAAGGAGCACATTTCCAAAGCTCCACATAAACTCTACGAGGTTAAAATGAAAGGCTGTTCTTGCAAGGCTTGCTATGCACTGGCCAAAGTCCTCAATCCTGTCAAAATACCAGCCAATATTAACTATGATAAAGGTTCTGATGATTCTGAATACATGTACTCCCTTACTGTCACTCTTAATATGAAGTGCAGGGAAAACCTTACTAAATGCAGGTTCTAAAAGATCGCTAAGGGCGATCACGATACCGTTATAAAGTCCCCACCAAATGTAGTGGCTCTCTGCTCCATGCCACAGGCCCACCAGAAAGAAAACAAGAATATTGGCAATTCCAGCAGGAAGCACTCTTCCAAAGTGATTTCCAAAGTGCTTGCTGCACAATTTTCCAAACTTCTGCATAGGCTTTAAAAGCGCAAAAGGATAGAAAACATAATCTCTCATGAATGCGCCAAGAGAAATGTGCCATCTTCTCCAGAAATCTCCCAAAGATGTGGCAAAATATGGTTGTCTGAAGTTTGGCATCATCTCAAGATCAAACAAAAGCGCCACTCCCAGCACTATATCAATACCGCCTGAAAAATCCGCATACTGCTGAGCGGAATACATAAGTATTGCAAAGGCAATAAGCGCACCTGGCACAACATCCACTGGTGAACTGATCACAGCTTCAATGCTGTCTACAAGCATATTTGCAATGGCATACTTTTTCATTAGGCCATAAAGAATGAGCATAAGTGCCTTCTTTACCCTCTCGTCATCTATCTTATGGGCTCTTTTAAGTTGCTCTCCTAGTTTGTCATATCTATTGATAGGTCCCTGGATCAGCTGTGGAAAAAAGGATACGAACAAGAGAAATCTGAAGTAGTTCTTTTCCGCCTGGTACTTATCCCCATAAACGTCAACAATATAGCTGATTGCCTGGAAGGTATAAAAAGAAATTCCAAGAGGAAGAAGTAGCCCTGTGACAGGAGTAAATATCTTGAAGTACTTGATAAGCGCCAGTATTCCAAGATTAAGAATAAGAACCAGCCAGAGAACAAGCCTCTTTTTATTCTGGAATCTATTCTTGAGAGCCTTCTTATCCTCTTTGGTCAGCTCTTTGTTCTTCTTTAAAGCCTTGTGCTGCGCTGACAAATCACTTAGTTTCCTGCCTCCAAGCCATACGCTAAGTGAAGTTATCAGAATAAAAATGATGTTCCACTTGCCACAGATCAGATAAAAAGAAATATTGGCTATCAGCAAAACTACCCACTGAAACCTCTCAGGCAGTCGGTAGTAAAAAATAAGTGCTATTAAAACAAATAATATATATGCCAGCGAAAAAAAATCCATCCCGCAAAACCTCATTTACTCAAATTTCAACTATTGTATAATACCATATTTTCCCCCTGTGCAGCAAAAAAGAACCAGGTCAACGACCTGGTTCCTTTTCATTCGTGCGGAAGAAGGGACTTGAACCCTCACGATGTAAGCATCACAAGATCCTTAGTCTTGCTCGTCTGCCAATTCCGACACTTCCGCAAACCATATTGAATTCGCAGCCGCTCTAGTTGAATCTAGTGCAGGAGAAGGGACTTGAACCCTCATGTTGTTGCCAACACATGGACCTGAACCATGCGCGTCTGCCATTCCGCCACTCCTGCGAGCGACAAAAATTATATTATCACAACATTGAGAGTTTGTCTACAAACATCTCTAATTTTTTTATAACATCTGCAATAATCTTATATCTCATGGTCATGTAAGCCGCCAAAACAGCCATAATAGCGGCCAAACAGAAGCTAATAATTTTTCCTCCAAGAAGTCCTGCCGACAAAAAAATACTGGCGCAGATAAGAAAACCAACAATTCCAATAAGAATTCTGACAAGTTCCTGGTGCAAAATAGAAGTCTTAACCTGGAGATTTGTCTTTTCATCCATTATCTCCTCATCGGAAAGAACATCATAATCGAGTTTTTCAAAATGTTTGAGATATTCCCTGAACCTTTTCTCCATATTCCCCGTCCTTAACAAGCAAGCTTGTACGCATTTATGATTTTTGACGCCTATATCATTATGATATACGAATTGCTTTGTTTCTTCGAAACTTTTGACACCTATATCATATTATACTATATCCCGTTTCTTTTAGTAACCTAATATTGAATTCATCATTTCGCTTAATCTCAGCATCCACTGATATTCCCTCTTGATCAGGAGCGCATTCGCCGCATACGTCAACACCAATCACATTTCGAGTAGAAAGCATCTCTTTTACAAAAGATAAAAGCTCATCCGCTGACATTTGCCCCTGATCCCAGTTGGTAATAAGCTCGTCCGTTGCCAATACGTCCTTGTCAATTGAAAGATACACTGGGTACTGAGGATCTACTCCCTTTGTTGAATCGTAAAATAAAGCCCTGTTTCGAGCGTTTTCATCAAGCTTATCTATTAACCCCCTATCAGCGCCAATAACGTGAATATCCCGGACAAATTCGTTTTTCTCGATAACATCAAGAACCCAGCCGCCGCAGGATAAAATATCTCCAAACATCGGGGCCTGCATATCCGGATGGTGATCTAGGACCACAAGGGAAAATGGCTCTTTTACCTGCTCCAGCATAATGGCCGACATATAGTGATAATTCCCATTATCGATAAAGTGGATTCCATTAGGGCTGATGCCCTTTGAAGCTATGAGGCCGCGAATCTGATCCCTTGCAAAGTCATCACAAAAGCAGTTGGTACCTGATATATTCTTCAGATCTAGAAAATCACAAAGATAAGAGCCTTTATCAACTCGATAAAAGCTCTCTGATTCATAAACACCTGTAAAATTAAAAACTGTAAGTTTATTCTCCATGTAGGTCTGTCTCATCTAACAAGGTCTGATAAGTGTACTATCGCATCCTCTCCAATGATGCAGTCGCCGTGCTCAGCTATGAACATAGCCTCTGGCGAATTAACAGTAAGCATCTGGGAATACTCAACACCAGCTCTTCTCATCTCATAAATAATGCTCTCATCAGCAGACATGAGCCCTGCCAGCATATAGTAGCGCCCCTTGTATTTATAAAGAGCTGAATCAACGATTGGAAGCCTCTGTACAACCTTAGAAAATCTCTTGGCCTCTTCAAACTCGTCAAACTCCATCATATAGCGGGCATATTCTGTAAGGGGCTGGTACATGGCCTGTGTGCCTTCCATGCCGCTATCAAGTTCCGCATCTCTGCCATAAATCCTGTTGATGGTATCTGTCACATTAGTAATAACCTCATTGAGGGCAACACCTTTATCCCTGCCAGTCTTGGCCTTGATCTCGTCTACCCTCTCCTGAGTCAGCATCTTAAGGATAGTCTCGGCAGCGCCTCTGATGCGGTCTGTTGCCTTCTGAATATCCTGATTACTCATCTTAACAGCAAAGATACGCACGCTTCCATCCATCATCATATTCTTGCTCATCATCATGACCTCAGTCTCGGGATCATAATCAAGCTGCGCTCCAACCTCTTTATTCAGCTGGGCAAAAAAGGAAGTCGTGTTCTCTGCGCCCTCTATAACTGCCTCTGGAGTAAGACCAATTTCATGAAGTTCTGATGCTGCGATACTACATTCTACAGTTGTCTCATTCATTTTAACTATAATCACAATGCATCATCTCCTCTCCTTGGAAATCTATCATACCCGGTAAAAGATATCTCTAAAACAGGTACAATGACAGTTACTCCTTCTGTATAGTCATTATATCACGAAAATTAGCACTGTCCACTCGAGAGTGCTAAAAATTCTATGAATATTAGGAATTTTCTATATCTATTATATCGGATCGGATATTGAATTGCTTTATATACAAATGATGGAGACGACAAAAAATTCTTTGACAGCTACTCCATATAATATATCCATATAAAATAACTTTAAATACTTGAGACTATATAACTCTAAAAGTCACTTCCTGATATGTTTACTCTTTTCCGCAGCGTCAATAACATCAGGCACTTCTCCGATTTCTGTCATCTCACCTGTTGCTTCGCACCTTACTGTAACTCTATTTGCGCCTCCTATAGTACAGGTAAAAAGAGTCAGGTCCCACTCTCCAGCTTCCATCTCATCCACATCGTAGGCTCCAAGAGTTTCAATATTTGCTACCTTATAATAAAAGCTTCGACCATTCATATCTGTGACAATAACATCATCACCTGTACTAAGCTGATTGAGATTTCCAAAATGCTCAGTATAGTTATGTCCGGCAATAATAAGATTATTGTCGTACACAGAGCCCTTATATCTGCACACAGCATATCTTGCAGCCTTACTGTCCCACTCGCTCTGAACTGGTAAAAGAAGTCCCAAAGCCGGAATCTGTACTGTGCCAATAAAGCTGTGTCCATCAACATCCACAACTGGCATGTCTCCAGAAAAATTAAGTACTGTACCTGGCATTTGTGCTATAACTCCGCTCAGGTATTCATCCGATGCATCTCCAGCATCAGCATTTTCCTTTAGATTACTATTTACTATAACAGCTGCCAGAATAATAAGCAGGGCTCCAACAGCAATATATATGTATCCAGATTTCTTTTTCAAAACAATCTCCTATTTTCTATAGTAAACGCAAAACGCCATTGTAAGAATTTCTCCCCACAATAGCGTTCTATATTTTAAGCATTTTTACTGTTTGTCCTGATTCCCTTGAATATAAATATCACCCCAACTATCAAAAGAACAGGTACTGGCCACCACAACTGGCCTGTCTGAGGAAGCCTTCTTGCTCCTAAAACCTCTGGCAGATCTCTTATAGCGCCGAGAACTTCAGGAAGTGTAGGAAGTTCTGGCTCACCAGGAGTATCTGGTGTTTCTGGTGTCTCTGGCGGAGTCTCAGGCGGATTATAAGTATTAGTAATCCTAAAGGTAGTTCCGCTAACAGTTACTGAATTAGTATAAGGAATATTGCCATTTATTATCTCTGCAAAGGTCCACTCATGGCCTTCTTCGTAGTTCCATGTATATCTCCAGTTATTACTCTGATCAAGCGTAACTTCTGTAAAAAGAACTCCATCGCAATATATAAGTACTGTGATCGATGCTGGTCTAAAGCTCTCATAGCCTGCATCATTCCAGGTCTTTAACAGTTCATAAGTAATCTCGTGAGGAAGGTAAGTCCTGCTACACTTTACAAGTCCAATTACATCATATACAGGATTGACCCACTCATCATTCTCGTCAAGTCCTGGTACAGAAACAAGGAAAGATGAGAATGAATAAATACAATCATCAACTCGTCTTGTAACACCGCCTACATAGTATAATCCAAGTTCTATGCCCTGAAAATGAGCAAGACCACTCTCATCGGTAGTGCGAGTATAGGAAGGAACTACATTATTCTGATATATATATCCACCAATTGATGTAGAAATCTCTTTCCATGTATCCTGAGACTTGATTTTATTAAGGTCAGTAACTGGAAAATTGCTGATATTTCTATAAGTATCTACAAGAGTAAACTCACCATTTGCACTAATATCGGCCACTTTATAAATACTCACGTCAGCGCCGGAAATAGTAACAAAGTTACTACTGCCCTCAGTCTCTTCACATCTGTACACAAGGGATAAATCTCCTGGAACAGAAAGATCAATAAGACCTCTAGCGCTTACCTGAAGCGGCAGCCCCAAAATAAAAAAGGCAAGTACCAGTAAAAAAGCTGGTATATTCAATTTTCGCCACAATAGTTTCATATTCATAAAAGCTTCCTCATAATCGTAGTTTAAGCCTTCTTTTTCTTTCTGCGCCTAAACCACCTGGATGTAACTATAATATATGCTATAAAAGCAATCAATAGTATAGGTGCTCCGATAAATGGTGCTACTACTATATTTCCATATCTTGTAGCATCTGCCGGAACAATAAGCTTTGTTTCTTCATTATAATCAACACGCTTTGCTCTCACAAGGAGCCTGTGGGTATTGACACCATAAGGTGTACAAGTTACCAGCGTGACATATTCTTTATCATCTACTATCGCAAGATCTGTAGTTTCTTCTGGTAATACAATATTTATCTGATCTATCTGATAGGCAAAAGTCTGATCAAGTATGTGAAGCAGGAATGTATCTCCCACTATCATCTGATCTAAGTCTGAAAAAAGTTTAGAGGATGGAAGTCCTCTGTGTCCTGATAGTACAGCATGTGTACTAGTCTTGCCTGTAGGAAAAGAGGTACCTTCAAGATGTCCTATTCCCACCTGCAGAACAGTTTCCTCTGTTCCATGATAAATTGGAAGGTTTACTCCAATATTTTCAATTTCTATATAACCCATGATACCTGTTCCCGTAGGATCAAGTATACTTTCGTATTTGGCCTTTTCTTCATCAGTAAGCTTGAAGTTTAAAGGCTTTGAAGCAAGCTCTTTATTGTATTCATCAGCAGCCTGCCAGAATTTGGTGTAGTCTTCCTCAGAAATGGCCGCCATGGCCTCTTCATAATTGGATATCGCTCTACTCTGATTTTTTGAATTGATGTAATTACTAACTGAAGGATACAGGAATATCGCAAGTCCCGCCAAAAAAATCAGCCCAAATATTATGTTTGGTAATTGCTTTTTAAGCTTTTTATTCATCCTAATTCCATCAGCGATAAAACAAACTTTTTTGAATCAAATCTGTACTTCCCGAAAGAGCCCCGGCTCTTTCGGAAAATACAGGAAAACAAGATTCAAATATATATTTTTATCGTCAAAACTAATAAAACAAATTAACTTTTTTCAATAACCGGGTCGATTACTCAGCCAATGCCTTTCTGCGAAGGATGAAGTAAGCTACTCCAGCAAGGATAAGTACACCACCAAAGATGTAGAAGATTGTTGTTCCGATACCACCTGTTGAAGGAAGAACAGAACCTGAGTTGTTCTCAACTGTAATTGTCTGAAGCTCATTTGACATAGATATTGTTACAGGCTTTCTTACTGTAAGAAGGTTGTATCCTGTAGGAGCAACTTCCTCCTGGAGCCAATACTCCTTTGCATCAAGACCAATGATAGTAGCCTCACCATTTTCGTCAACTGCTACATGAACACCATTTGCAGCTTCCTCAGCGTTTGCAACTCTGTAAGCGTTTGCCTTAGCATCCCATACAAGCTTGATCTCGTTGCCATCTTTTTCTGCATCCCAAAGTGTAAACTCAGCACCTGTAAGAGGCTTCTTGTCTACTCCGTCAACCTTGAGGATATTGAAGCCAAGAGTTACAACTGTAACTTCTTCTGTCTCAGCTGATGTATAGTTGTCATATTTGATATAAGCTGTGTTCTTTTCAGGAACAAGAACTACTGCCTTCTCATTAGGTGTACCTGTGTACTTAAGAACAATTGTCTTTCCTGCATTTGCTGTAACAACTGCCTTGTCAATTGTAAGGCTGTAAATAACGTGTGTATCTGTTGTCTCTGAAACTGACCAAGCATATGTGCCTTCAAGAGCTGCATCATCAACTGTAGCTGTTACAGCTGGGTTGATTGTAAGACCAACTGTAGCCTTATCATAAACTACAATGTCTTTATTCTCTACAGAAGCAGGAATGTTAACTGTTACTTTATACTGGATAGGTGACACTGTATCAAACATTGAATCAACTTTTCTATCCTCTTCCTTAGTAACTGTAGGATATTCATTCTTTTCGTTGATTGTTACGTTACCAAGTGTCTGTAAAGCTGCCTTTGTTCCAAGTGATGAAAGAACAAGGTAATAACCAGGCTCAACTGAAACTGTTGCTGTCTTTGTAGCATTGTTATCTGCATCTAAGTTATCGAATGTGCCGTGTGCAGAAGCTGCCTCCTTAAAAGCATCTGTGTTGAGCTTTTCAACTATTTCAGAAGCTGTTGTCTTGCTATCTGTAAGCTCAACATTCCAACGAGAGTTATCTGCTGACTTAGTCACTGTGAAAAGACCTGTATTAGTTAAGAGATCTGCAAGTGTTTCACTCTCTACATAATAAGCTGCTGTTCCTGTCTGAAATGCACCATCATTTGATACATTCTTTACATCAGCCTTTAAAATCTGATAGTAATCATAAGTAATTTCTGCAACTTTACCACTATTGTTGTTCTCGTTAGTAATAGTGATAGATGTAGTTGCTGTTGTCTGTGCGTCTGTTGCCATTGCTGTGATACTTGCGCCCATGATCATAGTTGCTGCAAGTATGCCTGTGAGTAACTTCTTAAATCCTTTCATTTCTTCTCTCCTTTGAATCTTGTGTTTTAGTTTTTAACTAGTTGTATTTAAAATCTCGCGATTCTAAAACCTTAAATAATTGTTTTCTTCCTCTTGTTAATAAGTAGCATTCCAATAAATGCAAGTGTGATCATCAGAACGCCCGATGTAGCAAAAGGAATTGTTCCAACACCGCCTGTAGAAGGAAGTGCGTATGTGCTGATGGCCTTGTTTGTAATAGTTACTGATCCATAGCTATTATCATTTCCAAGGTTCATCACGTATCCAGTATCTCTCTGGCTATCTGAGCCAACCTTTATCTTTTTCTGGGCATTACCATCTACAGCTACTCCTTGGTAGGTGTAAGTCACATGGAATGTGGATAAGTATTCATCCGGCTCTTTTACACAGTACTCATATTGACGGCCCTTCTCATCAGTAAGAGGAAGGTTCTCTACAGTCTGTGTCCAGTTATTAGTTGCAGAAAGCTGAATTGTAGTGCCTTCATACAGTTTCCACTTTTTAGATCCAACCACTCTCTGCCAAATATATAGCGTAAGTGACGTATGACTTGCTGAATTTTCATTGCCATCCTGATCAAGCCACTGTTTACTTACTGTAAGATTACCAACAAGCGAGTTGTTGAAGGCTATATCCTTAAGAGCACCTATTGTCCATATCTGACCGAAGTCATTCATGAACTGAAGTGATGTATCAGGTCCAAGTCCAAGGTATAGCTCACACTGACCAACCTGATTTGTAAAGGAACCATCTGTTGCATAGGTGATATCAGCTCCCAGGTACCAGAAATCTTCAACTACTGTTACAGTCTCCTCTGAGTTACCTGTAGGATTGTGATAACTCTCAGGAAGAGTCATATTGCTATACTTGTAAGTCTTGTTGAACTGAGTGTACTTCTTGGTTACATGGACTTTTAAGTAGTAGGTCGTTGAGTCATACTTAACACCATTTACTCCGGTATTCTGCTCAGTAATCTTGTAGTAATACCAGCCTTCATACTTAAACGGTATAGAGCCAAAGTCCACTATAGCTGTATATTGTCCAGTCGTTGCATCAAACTGGGCATTAGCGGATGATACGCTTACTTCAGTTCTCTCAGGCATTGGCTGAGCTCCAAGTACAGCCGTATCCATCTCCTGTCCCTCTGAGTTATAAGAAATATAACCATATCCCTCAATGTTAAATGTAAAGCTCTGGCCTTCTGGCCACTTTCCACCAGAGAAGTTCTTAGTAACCTGTATTGGTCCAACAGGGATACTGTAGTAGTTACATACCTGAACTGTCTGTATTGCTCCGCTTCCAACCTTAACATCGGATGGTGCTTCATCTCGCTTACCATAGAGGTCGCGGGAGAAAACTTTACGTAAATTATTACCGCCAGTACCATAAGAACTACTATTGGCATCACCATCAATTGTCACATCGTATTTTGTTACACGATACAGATGATGCTCATTATCTATTACTGTGCTGGTATTTGTATTCGGATCATAAGTAAATGTGAGGCCATCTGCCACCTCATCTACTGTATATGTTCCTGCCTTAAGTCCCTCAATAGTCCACTGTGCACTCTGGTTGTAGGTTACATCATATTTCTTACCAGTTTCTTGATGGGTCTTCCCATCGTACTCAGTAGCAACTCCCTTACTATTGGCTCTTCCGGTAAATCCTGTAAAGACAATGTAATCCTTAGTCTCGTTATTGGTTATACGGAACTTAACATTTGATAAAAGAGCTGTTCCTGTAGCATCTCTTACAAAGCCTGATCCAAAGTCATTAACAACCATCTTGTGGATTCTAAGCATCGTTGCATTTTTGCTGATGTTATAGAAGGCTTCCTTACCTGATGAATGTCCTAGCTTTGATTCATTCTGCGCATTTATTCGGTGATTATCATTTGCATAGCCTGATGGCTTACCATTAAGTACCTTGTTTAGTTCATCCTTGGATAGTCTGTAGTAAGCAATTTCGCTTATTTCTTTTTCAATTACTTCTAGATCATTTTTCTTAGGATAAAACTTAACCTTTACAAGAATTCCGCTCTCGTCTTTCTCATAGTCCTTGGATGTATCATTCTCAGTCAGAAGGAAATAGTACACCTGATCAGCACCATAAAGCATATAGAACGGACTATCTGCCGGATTGGATACTGTGTACTTGATAGTATCTCCGACATTCTGAATATTGCTATCTATAGTAGCCCAGTGATCAGCCCATGCCTGGTAGTATCTCAGTGTAAAAGAGAAAACCTGATTAGGATCGGGTTCCTGATTATCCACATACTTGTAAGCAACAATTTCAAATGGATGATTCTCAAGTCCTTTATTAGTAATCTCAAATGTCGCTGAGGAATCAAGATAGCTTCTAAGATCCATCTTGTGGATTTCACAGTACTTGTTTACTCTGTTTGCAATGATTGTTCCACTGTATGAACCGTATACATTTATCGTCGCATCAGGAGCAATCAGAGTTCCTGAAAAAATATCCGTATTAACTGTTCCCTTGAATGGAACGTAATTGCCACTTGAATCCTTCTCAACAAGATTTATCACAACGTGGTTGGCTGCCTGACTCCAGTCACCAGTTCCCTCTCCGTTATAGGTAAATTTATTAAGTGTATAATTCTTGGTTCCTGTAAGATCAACATTGATCACGATAAGCTTATTTTCATCAAGCTTAAATCCAGTATTTACTGCGTAGTTGTTAGGATCTTTTGCATCCTTGAAGTATATGGTACTAAGGTCAGTCTGAAGGTTTCCATATTCCTTGGTAGCTACAATGTTAACAACTTCAACATCCGCATAATTAGCAGCATATACAAGCTTCTTGGATAGTTCACCTGCAGTATTACGCATACCAGAAGCACTTACAGGCATTACCTTACCAGTATATTCAGTGTATACGTAGTTAGTCCAACCATAGGTGCCATCAGCTTTTCTGCCATATACCTGATTCTGATGGTATGTAACTCCAACATAAGAATCCCCGGAAGTTGGATAGTAAATAGTTGCTCCATCGACCTTCTGAAGAACATACTCTGCTGTGTAACTTCCAAGTCCAACAGTCTCAACATAGTTATCAGCAAAGGATCCAACTGTATCTGAAGGCGCTTCCGCTGAATTGCCGCCATAGCTTACTTCATATTTACCGGCAAGTCCGCCTTCCATGACAGCTTCATCATTTTCATTAAGCTCAAATACATATAATCTTGGATATTTACCTGTTTTTAACAGATCTCCGTAATCAGCTGTATATTGTCCTTTACCATTAGCATCTGTAGTAATAGAAAACTCTGTCCCAGGTATCCTGTTCTTGCCATCAGGGTCAGAATACATAGCAAACTTAAATGTTGCCTCTTTAGGAGAGCCATCAACTACTTTGTAAACAGTGATCTTATACTCATCAAGGCTATAGAACACTTTAGTAGAAATACCAATAGTAAAGTTCTGAATATTAGTAATCTCTCTTACCGCAATGTTAGCCTCACTGTGGTTGTTTCCACCGTTATAGGTATCAGCAACTACACCGAAATAAGTTGCATCACCAAGACCTTTTATGATTTCCTTGGCTCTATATTCCTGATTACCAACCCAGCTCCTGCCATCATCTGTATATTTGATTGCTGCATAAACTGAGAAAGACTCTGTCTCAAAAGATACAACGTCCTTATTATCTAAAAGTTCAACCTCAGCCTCTTTAAAAATCTCTACTGAGATGTCTGAGCTTGTTATGTCAGTAGCATCGCTTGTTGCATCAAGCTCCTGCATGATCTCTTCAGCAACAGGAAGGTGAACCAGGGCAACTTCATCGGAATTCTCTGTTCCAAGACCATCAGAAAGCTGCTTGTTATTAAAGCTGATTGATACTGAAACTGAACCGTCCTTAGGTTCATACTCGATATCCTCATACATGAAGGCGATATCAAAAAGAACTGTATTGTTGTCTGTATACTCAATTGCCTCAGCAGCACCATTTGCAGCTGCTATCTTGTTGGCATTTTCGTTGAGTGCATCTATATATGCTGCGTAGTTGTAACCTTCTGTTTCCTTGTCCAGGGTCTTAACAGAAAGTTCTGCCCCCTCAGGAAGGATTCCTGGCTTGGAGAGCTTGACTGTTACAGTCACTTCATCGTTCTGATATACGAACTCTTCCTTGGTATTTCCTGCAACATAGTTAAATACCAGATCAGTATCTTCTTCGATTTCTATTTCCTGACCATCAGAAGTCTTGGCTACATAGTAGGTATATGTAAGAGAGTCTTCTAAAGTTTCTTCATCAGTGCTTACTGAGAATGCTGCAGCTGTATCTGTCAGCGCGTTCTCATCTAAATCTTCCTGGCCATCTGTGATAAGTTCTGCCTTAGCAGTCTTCTTTTCAAGGCTTACAACCTTTTTGGAATCAATGGTTGCGTTCAGGTAGAAGTATTTCTCTATCTCTTTTGCCTCTTTTGTAAGATCAGCCTTGCCATCCTCAGAATCTATCAAATACTCGTAGCTGTCAGCTATTTCCTGACCCTGTGCATCTATAAATCTTGCTGTAAGGACAACATCTTTAACGTCCTCAGCATTTATCTTTTTAATAATCTTACCTTCCTCAGAGGAAGCGTTTGTGGAAGCATCTGTGCTCTCTTCATCTGATGAAACATAAGATGAAGCATCTGAAGCATCCTCGGACGAAGCTGAGTTAGAAGCATCTGCCTCAGTTTCATCCTCCGGAATAACTTCAATAATTTCCTCCCAGGTTTTAGAAGTTTCAGTAGCAGCATCTTCACTACCTAGTTCTGAAACATCTAAGGTAACAATCTCGTCAGATGATTCTGTTACCTGTGTATCTTCTAGAGCAGCAGCTTTGTCAGCATTCATCTGCTCGATAAGACCCATTTCAAAATCGTCATCCGCAGTTTCAAGTACCAGTCCTACCTGCTTGGCACCATCTTCAGTCATAGCAGTTGCTGGCTTGTTCAGTAGATAAAGCGTTACCGTTCCAGTAAAAATCGAAACACACAAAGCAAAGGCCATCCATCTCCTATTACCACGGTGCTTCTTTATGTAGTTTTGTGCGCGATTCTCGTCAACTTTGCGCATGCTTCATTACCTCAAACTAAGTTTTCTATGCAAGTATCTTCACAGGCCACCGAATTCACTGAATGGAAATACCCTAAATACCACTTTGCCGATCAGCTGTTCCTTGGTCACGCATCCTACAACACTTGATCTTGAATCAATGGACACGCTTCTATGATCTCCCAAAACAAACCATCTGTTCTCGGGAACCTGATATGGAAATGTTATGTCAGTGGGCTCCAAGCTAAAATCTGATGCATAATCTTCAACTAGTTCAACTCCGTTAACTGAAACCTTACCATCTTCATCGATGTTCACCCAGTCTCCCGGGGAACCGATAACTCTTTTTACCAAAACTTTGTTGTTATAATAGAACGCCAGTAAATCTCCTACCTCAAACTCCTTGCTGTTCTGGGCTATGACTATCTGCCCCGTCTCAAGTGTAGGAGTCATACTGTCTCCTGTAACCTTCAAAACTGTAACAAAAAAGCTAGATACAAGAACCGCTAAAGCTGCCACAAAAACCACAACTATAAGTGTGTTGCGCAGAACCTTACGGTATTCTTTTTTGCTGTTTTCCCTTTTAAGTTCCTTCCTCAGTTCATCTATCGAAGGTTTAAGGTTTTGTGTATCACTCATCTTTTTTCTTTCTTGCAGAGGTACTCTTCCTGGGTTCCTTGATGTTATCTTCTGTAGTTTTCTTAGCAGTTGTTTTCCTTGATGTTGACTTTTCTACTGTCGCTTTCCTTGATGTCTTATCCTTTGTTGTCTTCTCCCTCGCTGCTTCTGTTATATCCACAGGAATTTCTTCCTGACTGTCATTCTTGTTCTCGCTCTCAGAAGCTTCTTCCAAAACTTCCTCGACTGTCTTGCCTGCCTTCTCGGCAATTTTCTTAAGCTGAATCTCCTCTGCTCTCTTAACCTTGAGCCTTGAAGTTTCTATCTCCAGCATAAGTTCCTTGTATTCAGCCTCAGCACTCTTTTTCAAAGTGCTGACATAAAGATCTGCTGCTCTCTGAGCCGACTCCATGATGCCTCCAAGCTTGATGGAAGCCTCAGCAAGAGACTGCGAATTCTCCATCTTAAAGAGCTTGTCGTCCACCTGCTCCTGCATCTGAGCCTTTTCTCTCTCAAGCCTTGCCTTGAGTCCTGCTATATCCTTGTCAAATTTCTCCTGCATCTGAGCCTTCTGTTCATTGAACTTGGCTCTCATCTCCGCCTTTTCTTCATCGAAGTTCCTTAGCATCTGCGCTCTCTCTTCAGCGAAATCATGCTGGAGTATCATTTTTTCTTTTTCTAACTCTTCCTTGAGTTCTGTTTCGTGCTGCTTGGCAGCCTCCGCTTCCTCGGAAAAAGAGATCATCATCTCTAATAGTTCTGCTCTGCTCAGCTTCTTAAGATTCAGTTCTGCCATTTTCCCTGCCCTTCAAACGTAAAAAAAGGTATCTATCGCAGACAAACTTCGCGTAGATACCTCACAATAGTAATAAAAAGGCCTCGCAAAGCTTAAATTCCAGTCACCAAGAAATAATTCCCTGTACTAAGTCCGCATAACCAATGCAAACCGTTCATCCATGAACTACTATGTACTTTCATTTCTCCAAAAAAATAGACCGTCTGTGGGAATTACTTCTAACAGTTCGGCCATCATCATAGTGTCAAAAATGACACCAGCAACTGGCTATCTGGCACTCAAAAAAGTGCTTAAGACCCTTTAGCTTTGCGTCACCATCTTCCGATGGCTTTGCCTTTATATTAAGTATGAATCTTAACTGTTTTAAGTTAATATTATCTAGTGTTTAGCTAAGATTATTTCTCGCCGTGTAAGCCTAATATATACCTTAGCGAAATGAAATACAACTACTTTTTCAAAGTTTTTTCACAGTTTCCAAATATAAAAGAGCTGAACACCAGTCCAGCTCTACGATTCAAAATTTCATGACATTGTAAAAATTTACACAGTTTCCATTTTTTATAAAAACTTTATACATTTTTTATACTATTTACCATTATCTTTTAAGGCCTTTGAGGACCTGTAAAAGCTCGTCAGATGTCGTTATTACGCGGCTATTTGCTTGAAATCCCCTTTGCGTTGTGATCATGTCTGTAAACTCTTTTGCCAGATCAACATTGCTGGCCTCTAACACTCCGCTGTTAATATATCCACCATCAGTCGTTACATCCATAACCTGTGCAGCTCCGGAATTAAGTGAGGCAGCATACAGATTATCGCCTACTTTTTCAAGGCCCATAGCGTTGTTGAACTCGGCTACTGCAATCTGTCCTTTCTTAATCGTCTGGCCGTTAGAATATCTTCCATATATAGAACCATCGGTTCCGAATGAAATCTGAGTAAGTTCTCCCTCTGGATAACCTTTGTTTAATCCTTGGGTATCGCCCTTGTAAGCGTAAATAGTTGAATTGTGACCTGACATTGAGCTTGCAAAATTGGTGGTGTTTGAAAGGTCAAGATTAAAGCTGCCTATATTAGCGCCCTCGCCGCTAACGTTTATCTGGACATTGTCTCCACTTGTCAGTCTTCCATTATGCTTATCATATTCAAGCTTTATAGGCTCAAACTGGTCTACCGTTACTTTTTTACCGTCCTCATCTATAACAGAATCCAAATTAAGATTGAAAGTGCTCGGGTCATCGTCCTGTGCTGTATCAATTGTGAATTTTAAAGTATATGGTTTACCGTCATTTCCATAGATTTCAAAAGCAAGGCCCTTTCCTTCTTTTAATGAAGGATCATCGCTATCGATATTTCCCTTAAAATAAGCCTGAGTAGTTGGCGAACCAGCCATATAATCGATCATTCTGGCCGGATCAGTCGGATTTTTGCCAGGAACAGAAACTCTGTTTATGACATTTAGTTTGGTTACTGTCGCTCCATTAGTAACTCCACCTTCTCCCATTACGCCCATTACATAATATCCATTGCCTTGCGTAACAAGGTCTCCGTTTGCATCTATGGCAAAAGAGCCATCTCTACTATAGTTTCTGGTTGCATTGTCAGGAGTTACTATAAAAAATGAAGGTCCTGTGATCATAAGATCCAGTGCATTTCCTGTAGTCTGCATTGAGCCCTGGGCTGAAATATTTGTATATACTGAACTAACCTTTGATCCAAGGCCCACCTGAGTAGCACTTATGGCACCAGTATTCTGTCCTGCACCAGAACCACTTTTTATGGTCTGATAAAGAACATCCTGAAAACCTGTGGCCTGTGATTTATAGGCTGTTGTATTTACGTTTGAAATATTATTTCCGATGACATCCATCTCAAGTTGGTGTGTGTTAAGGCCTGAAACAGCGGACCAAAGTGATCTCATCATAGGACATGCACCTCCACATTTATAAAGGTTACCGACATTCTTTCGTCAGTTACAATCTTATATTACGTGTACATCCATGTACCTTATGACAAATCCCTTTGTCAGATTTAAAAGCGGAAAATATCCACAAGAATCCTGTGTACCGCAGGATACGCTCCTCGCTTTGCGAGGACCTAGTCCAATACGAATATTGAATCTAAAACTTTTTCTTTACCGCAATTCTATATAAATATATTCCCTCGCTACATTTATCGACATGTTTCTTATAATATATTAGAGAAAAAATAATTTTTTATTGGAAACAACTCATGATATAGAATATTCATTTCCTCAGAAACACAGAAAACATATTGGACTAGTTTTCACAATTTATAGGTAGAAATACCATTTATAGTATTAGATTATAACTCCCAACAGCAGATTTATCTTTTACGCAATGGATTTTGTGGTACAATATAAAAAAATCATTCACCGCCAGAAACGCCTTGGCTTTGGCAAAAATCATGGTGATGATATTTAATTATAGGTAGGAAGATCATTATGGATTTCAAGTCAAAGAAAAACACTGATGAATTAAAAAATGAGATTAAAAATATAGTAGATCTGATCCTTGATGACTACACTAAAGGCCGCGATGTGGATCAGATGGATGTCTTTAACCAGCCAGACAGGGACGCGGTAAAAGATATTGTGGTTAAGCTGTTAAGGATTATTTATCCCGGATATTCAAGAGATAAGATTTACAAGAGCTACAACGACAGCAACCGCATATCTATCGTGATTGAGGACGTTATTTACAACATGCAGAAGCAGATTGCAATTGCTTTTCATCACAGTCCAGAGTATGCAAATGCTTCTGATGAAACCCTTGAGTGCGGCGCAAGATGCATCACTCACGAGTTTTTCAAGCAGCTTCCTAAAATAAGGGAATATGTAGATACAGACCTTCAGGCCTGCTACGACGGCGACCCAGCAGCTTACAGTAAGGGCGAGGTCATATTGTCCTATCCTGGGCTTCTTGCAACTACAATTAACAGGATTGCCCATGAACTGTACCTTCTAAAGGTGCCGCTTATCCCCCGCATGATGACAGAGTATGCCCACAGCAGAACTGGAATTGATATCCATCCTGGAGCTACAATCGGCAAGTATCTTATGATTGACCACGGCACAGGTATTGTTATTGGCGAGACTTCAATTATCGGAGATCACGTCAAGATTTATCAGGGAGTTACAATAGGCGGTCTCTCCACTAGAGGCGGTCAGACACTTAAGGGTGTTAAAAGACATCCTACTATCCAGAACAATGTTACTATCTACGCCGGTGCTTCTATCCTGGGCGGTGAGACAGTTATCGGTGAAGGTTCAGTTATCGGAGCTAATGCCTTTATCACCGAGTCAGTTGCTGCTGGTAGCAGGATCAGCATGCAGAGATGCCAGTAACACGGCTCGTCTTTAGCTAGGCTTTTTTACTTTGAAAGTGTAATGATAGATTATATTATACAAAAGAGGTTATTACTCGTTTATCACTAGATAACACGAGTAATAACCTCTATTTATTTACATATTTTTTGAACAGCATCTGAAAAACAGCCATCAAAAAGTCAAACAGTAAATGGTTAACCATGAGTACCTTGACTTTTTATAGCCGCGCT
>JAEEGL010728302.1_pt1 | contig 22838 bp, 22 predicted proteins | sample 9134231 | NCBI WGS metagenome assembly JAEEGL01 (sample SAMN16246548, study PRJNA631951) | gut metagenome | biome: gut microbiome; feature: rumen; material: fiber-attached | host: Bos | place: Iran: Karaj | collected 2018-10 | reverse complement strand
TTATTATCGCAACTATCTCCTATGTCTTTTGTTCTTGGTATATAGTTTATTATTACTATCTATCTTGGATAGATTTATTTATGATCTTTCCACTATATCATTATGGTTTAGAAATAATTATAGATAAAAAGATATCATATATATACATATTTACTCTTTCTTACATGATAATGTGTAATTTCTACTTAGTATTTCCAGTATGTATATATACATTAATATATTATGTTATTTATGGTTTACTATATAAAAAAGAAATAATAAGAGAAAAGATTAAGTCTTTTAAACGCATATCTATTGGTACTTTATTATCTTTATTACTATCATTCTTTACTATTTATATGCTTTATATTACTTCTAAAAAAACAGGTATTAACTTAGAAAAATTCAGTTATATCTACTATACTGATTATAAAAGCCTTCTTGCTTCTTTAATATATGGTAATACTAGTTTTATAACACATAGTAGTAGATTATTATCATTTCCTAATATCGCATGTAATAGTTTTATAACTCTAAATATTATTTATTTCTTCTTCAATAAAGAGAATACTACTAAAAATAAAATATATGCATTAATAAGTATTATCTTAATACTATTATTTATATCTATACCATATTTAGATTATGTATTAAACTTCTTTCATCAAATAAGAGGTTTAACCTATCGCTACGCCTTTATAATCTGCTTTCTAATGGTAAAACTATATATAATTAATAGTAAAAATACTAAAAATAAAAAGATAATACCTATTACTATTTCTTTTCTAATACTTCTTGCTATAAACATATATAGTATATATATTCTAAATAATAATAACTCTAATAATATTGGTTTAGTTATTATTTCTTTAATATTTACTGTTGTATATTATATTCTTTGTATTAAAGAAAATAAGTATACAAAAGTAGTATTAATATTATTAATACTAGTTCATACAACTTGTATAATAGTAGAAACATCATTTATAACATCAATAAAAAAAGAAAATATATCTTATCAAAAATATCGATTAGAAAGTACTAAATATAGAGAAAATTTCAGTGATATAGAAAGAAAAGAAAGTTTCTATTACTATGAATCCAATTTATATCATAATATTAAATCTGATATGATAATGAGTTCTATGACTTATAATAACGTAATCTATCTTCTAAGAGATCTAGGTAATAAAACATTCTTAAATACCACGGCCGTAATAAATTCTGATAACTATATATCAAGAATGTTATTTAACGATAATATCGATAGATACTATCTTGAAAAGATATATGCTGTTAATAAAAATATAAAAAACGTAAAACTAGTTAAGGAAAAACAAAAACTTAATGAAAAAAATATAATATCTAATATGACTAACGAAATAAATATTTTTAATAAAGATAATGATCATGATATTAAAATGATTGATAAAGCATATAAATATCTAAAAAAGAATCAAATAGAATATACTTATTATAGTGATTCTAAAATAGGAGGGATAATTAATGTTGATAAGAATCAATTAATATTTACATCTATTCCTTATGATAAAGATTGGAATATCTATATAGATGGAAAAAAAGTAAAACCTATTAAATTATTGAATTCGTTAATAGGTATAGAAACAAAACCAGGTCATCATAAGATTAAGATGGAATATAAAGAGCACATACTTATTCCAAGTTTGATATCTATATTTACTTTTTCAGGAATTATGATAAAATTAGTCTTAGATAAAATAAAGAGGAGTGTATAAACAATGAGTACAAATCAAAATGTAAGCCTTTGGGTATATGTTGTAGCAATAATAGCAGTTTTTGGAGTAATAAGATCACCGTTTATAACTAACAAAAGTGGAAGTTATACAAAAACTACAGAAACGCCAGAAGTAAATATTTTCAAAAACGAAGTATTATCTATGATAAATGCAACTAGTATGGCATATAGTGATATATCAATGAGCGTTACAGAAAGTAACAATTATTTTTCAAGCAGCGATGATGATGAATACGCTGGAATGTGTATTACATTAGATGCTTTGGTTAGTAATGGCTATTTAGATAAAAATATTACTAACTATGGTGGACTGTTCTTAGTTGAGGTACCATATGATGGAGGAATTACTTCATATACGTCATGGGTTCATAATGGCGAAATGGGAATAAATGGAGTAGAAAAACAATATATTAATAGATTATTACTTAATAATAATAGTACCGGTAATGATAAAATCAGTGGTGGCGGAGTAGAAGTAACTAATGACTTAAAAGGAATAAAGAATTTAATTAATCAAGTTAAGAATAATTCTACTATAACTATCACTAGTCCTTTATCTAAAGGAGGAACTGGAAAAACATATTCAGATATAAGATGTATTACAGATAGATTATATTAAAAAAAACTTGCATTTATAAAAAAATATGGTATTATATTCAAACGGAAGAAAGCTTTACACTGAAGTTTATCTTTCTAATAATTATTTTGTTTGGAAAATAGAAGATAATTCTTCTATTTTTCGTTGGAAAATTAAAAAATGTATGATACAATACCTATGGTATTGAAAAAGGAGGGCTGTATACTATGGCAAAAAATGAAAATAGAGCAAATATCGTATTAGTTTGTACTGAATGCAAACACGAAAACTATGTTACAAAGAAGAACAAAAAGAATACTCCAGATAAATTAGAACTTAAAAAATATTGTAAATGGTGTAATAAAGAAACAGAACATAAAGAGAAGAAATAGGGTGTAAATAATGAATGGCTTAGTAAATATTAATGATATTAAAACAGGTATGACTATTATATATGATGGAAAACTATACCAAGTACAAAGCTTTTTACACGTAAAACCAGGTAAAGGTGCAGCATTCATGAAAGTTAAAATGCGTAATTTAAAAACTGGTGCTATTATTGAAGAAACGATTAATAGTAGTGTTAAAGTAGAAAAAGCAATGGTAGAAAAGAAAAAGATGGTTTATCTATACAATAGTGGTAGTGCTTATGTATTTATGGATAATGAAACATATGAACAAATAGAAATTACTTCTGATAAATTAGGTGAAGCTGAAAAATATCTAAAAGAAAACTTAGAAGTACAAATAGATTTCTATGATGGTGATATAATTGGTGTAACATTACCAGAAAAGATTGAATATGAAATAGTTGAAACTACAGATGCAGTAAAAGGTAATACGACAACTAATGCTACTAAAGATGCAACTTTAGATAATGGTTTAGTTATTAGAGTACCATTATTTATTAATCAAGGCGAAAAAGTATTAGTTACAACAGAAGACGGAAAATATTCAAGTAGAGCTTAAAGCTCTTTTTTTATTTATTTGAATTATAATTATTTAAATATATGTTATAATTAAAATAGAGGTGGTATCTATGCAAGAAGCGTTTACAAATTTGCCCAAAATTTCTGAATTATTACAAAGAATGAAATACTTAACTAATAAAAAAGCTTTTTCAAAAAAAGAAATGTTTGAAATAATTGATTATGAAGTAATACAAAGATTATGTGATTTGGATGAACTAATAAAATACTATTATCCAGAACTTGTAGATAATTATGACATATATTGCCATTATTCTTATGAAGAAACAAAAGAGTATTATAAAAGAGTTAGTGAATTATTAGTTTGTTGCAAAAACCAAAATATGTTCCTTTGTAACGATACACTTGAAGAAAAAATTAAAACATTTTTAGAACTTGCAGATCCTGTAAAACCAGAAGATATAGACAAATTCACTTATGAAGAAAAAAGATTATTAATTATTCAAGACAATTATCTAACAGAAAAAGTGTTTGAGAAAGTAAAAAAAATAGGTTTACTAAATAAATATGAATTTGTTCAAATGTTTGATTTTTCAAGCGGATATTATTATGCAAAGTCGCATATTTACGGTAAATATCTAAATAAAACAGATAATCCTATAAGAGATGAAGATATGCTTACTTACATAGTGGAAAATGAGATACACTATTATGCTACTATAAATCTTTTATATAATTACAAAGCAAATATATCAGAAAAAGTAGCAAAGCGCCTACTTGAGCGTCTAACTTCACCATTAGAAAAGGAAGAAATAGGGAACGTGATTGGTGCTAAAGAAGTATATCTAAGACTATTAAAATGTGTAAATGACGAATATAAAATAGAACTACTTAAAAAAATAAAAGTATCCGAAATTAGACAATTAATAGTATTGAGTATTAGTGATGAAAAGCTTCAAGAAAGATATTTATTAAAAATGCCATTATTACTATTTAGTGATAAAATGGCCGATTCTTCAAGTGATTATATAAAAGAAAAGATGATTAATCCTTTAAATCGTAATAATGGGGCTTTAATTGCAAGTATCGAAGATGACAACTTAAAATTGAATTTATTATTAAAAAATAAGGACAGTCTTGATTCTTTTGAAAAAGCTAAAATACTATATAGCTTTAAAGATAAATACATTGTAAAAAAATATATAACAATACTACAAAGAGATATTGAAAGAGTAGATTTCATATGGTACGACTTTAGCGATGCAAAAGAGTATCCAGAATTATATGAGTTACTAGCTTCTGAAATAAAAGAAGAAAAAGCAATAAGAAAATTATTTTTATATAATTCTACTATAAGTCGTTTATCAAATGAAACATTGTGTACTTTGATAGATAAAATTAAAAATCAATTTACTCATGCTGACATTTTATATTCACTCTCTATAAAAGAGCTAAGTGAAGATAAATTTCAAGTATTAAAGCACGCAGCAACTAAAGCTAATCAAGCATCATTAATAATAGCTATAAAAAGGATATTAAAAACTTTCCATATCAATAATGATATCAAATGGTTAATAAATCATCTTAGTTGTATGATAAGATTAATTAAAAATGAAGGTCTACTAATCAATATAATTAGAAAATTTGAATTTTTCATGGAATATAATGAAGAATTTGATGAGATGATAATAAGAATAGCTAACTATAAAAACATAGATCCAAAAAAACTATTAAAACTATGTAAAAAATTTGGAATAGAAGTAATAAAGAATTTGGAAAGTAAAAATATAAGTACTTTATTATCTATGGATGAAGAAAGACTAGATAAATTTTTAGAATTATTTTCAACTAAAAATATTACACTAGACGAAGAAGATAGAAATAACGCCTTAAATACTATTTTTTTAAGAGGATTCAAAATTAAATATCACTATTTATGTTCAGTTTTTGTAAATGTTAAACATGCTATAGAAGAGAACATTAGTGTTAAGGATTATATTGAGTACTTATCTAGAATTGTCGATTTAAAAAGTAGATATGGCATTTCCCCAGAAGAATTAATAGCAGGACTAGATAGTAAAGATTCTTCTTACTTAGATCTTCTACATAAAATAACATCAGAAGTAATAGAAGAACAAAGAGCTCTATATTTAAAAGAAGAAAAAGCTAAATATGAAGTTCAAAATGCCAAAAAGAAAACAAAAAAGGAATTAATTAAATATCTATATAACCATCTAACTCCTAATATTATATATGAAGAAATAAATAAATATGTTAAAGAAAATAGAAAAGACTTTACTAGTGAAGAATTAGAATTAATAGAAAATAAAGAATTATTATTATCAGTTTTAAGATTTAAAAAAGATCGCAGTGGGGAGATAAGTGATAAAAAAGCTATTAGAATAGCTGATGAAATTGTCTATAAAGTATTTGAAAATCTGGTAATTCCTGATGTTAGAACTGAATTTGCTCCATCGGTAGTATCTCAGGAGAGATTATTTTCAATTCTTAGTGAAATGGATGTTGATAAATTTCAGAAAACAGTATTAAACGATAAAAGATATGATGCTTTAAAAGAGTTATTAGAAAGTAGAAAACTATTAGCATGGTTTTCTGAATTAGAAAAAACCTCTGAGATTGGAGATTTAGACTTATCTTCTTGTACTTTAGCTTCTTTATTTACTAACTTTAAAAAGATAAATAGAGAAATAAGTTTTGAAGAAATAATGAGTATTGCTAAGAGTTATAACGATTTACTTAATAAACTAGATGAAATCGAGAATAGTAATAGTGATAAAGAGATAATTGAAGAAAAGAAAACCGAATTATTAAAACGAGTTAAGATGGATAAAAATCCTCAATTTCAGGAATTTGTTAAAATCATGAGAGATATTAAAAATCATATTCCTGATTATAGTTATGAAAAAATAATTATAGAGCTTATGAATGCAGCTTTCATATATAACGATGAAAATATGGATGCAGCTAAAGAATTCTTAGATGAAAAAATAGTTAACTTATGTAAACCAGAATTATTGCAACAACTATTTAATCTTATCTTAGAATTAAATAATAATACCAAAAGAAAAAATGCTGTTACCCAAGGAGAAATAATTGATATTTCCGAATGCTGTGATATCTATACTAATCGAAGAAAGATGATAATCGATCCTGAAAACTACAAATTATTAAGAAAAAATAGCCCTCCTAATAGTGCTCATGCCAAATTTGAAGCCCGTTATAAAAATGCTTTAATAGCATTAAGAGAAATGCATAAAAGAACTAAAATTACTGTTCCACCAAGTAGAGATGTTTATAATTTACAAAACGGCAAAAAAATAACAATAAGCGTTGGAGATACTCACGCTATGGATAACTTAACTTTAGGTGAACGAACTGGAGCATGCATGAGAATAGGTGGACATGCTGATGATTTGTTTAATATCTGCTTAAAAAATGAAAATGGATTCCACATTAAATTTTATAATCCTGAAACCAAAAAATTTGTAAGTAGAGTATCAGGATTTAGAAATGGTAATACCGTCTTCTTAAATGAATTAAGGTTTAGTGAAGATGAAAATTATACAAATGAAGATGTAGTAGAAGCATGTAAATTGATATCAAGAAGATTGATAGATTCTACTACTGATTCAAAATATCCAATAGATAACGTCATAATCGCCAATGCTTATGCAATGCGAAGTGTAAAGACTGGTACACCGGTAAATTATAAAAATATAAATATTAAAGCAGGTCTTGGAAAATTCTATTCGGATGTTGGTGCATTTAATGACATATTATTAGCTTCTAGAAATAAAGATAATACCTTGGTTGATATTAAACTTGGTCCAGCAGATGCTGAAAGGTATAATGTATTAAGAGAAGAAATAAAAGAAACATATGGTAAAAATGCACTATTAACAGCTAATCGTTTAAGATTGCTAGATGCTTTATATTTAGGACAATCTACAGAAAAAGTTGAATTAATTAAAGAAAATACTATAATATATTGCATCAGTGGGCAAGATTGGTATATTGCTTTAGACAAAGAAGGTAGAATAAGCCGTTATTGTATGAAATCTGGTAACGATAAAGAAGCTATGAACAATGAAATGAAAGAAGCTTTAAAGAAAATGCAATATATACTAAATAATCAACAAGAAAAAGATAGAATTATGTGTGAAACTAAAAGAGATGTTTAGGAGGTACTAATATGAATGAATTATATGGAAAAATAATCTACTTTGATGGATATGATGGCTACGTAATGGGATATGATAAAAAAAGATATTCTATTTCAGCTGATAACATAAAAGAAGACCAAACTTTAAAAGTAGGAGATTATATAAAATTTGTACCTGATATATATGAAGGAGTAGAACATAAAGAATACGTAGCTGTTAATATCGAACCATTGATAATTAACAATGATGAAAAAACTAATCAAACAAAAGGCATATAATGCCTTTTTTCTATGTAAACAACTATCATTATTTGAACACTTAACTATTAACTATGATAAAATAGTTATATATGTAGATAAAGGTGATAAGATGTTTGAATACGATGGAATTAAAATAAATTATGAAGAAATAAATCCTAAGGGAAAAGAATCTATTATTTATCTTCATGGTTGGGGTCAAAACATAGAAATGATGAAACCAATAGCTAACCCTTTTACCAAAACTCATCATATCTTGATTATAGATCTACCAGGCTTTGGCAACTCAGAAGAACCAAAGACAGTTTGGAGTCTAGATGACTATGTAGAAATGATTCATGCTTTAGTAGAAAAGTTAGATTTAAAAGATATAACCATCATTGGTCATTCCTTTGGTGGTAAGTTAGCTCTTATTTATGCTATGAAATATAATATTGAAAGATTAGTATTACTAGCATCACCATATAAAAAATCTACTAAAGAACTAAGTACTAAACAAAAGATATTAAAAGGTTTAAAGAAAGTACCAGTATTAAATAAATTAGCTAACTTAGCTAAAAACTATATAGGATCTACTGATTATAAAAACGCAACACCAATGATGAGAGATATCTTAGTAAATCATATTAATACAGATTTAACTAAAGATTTAAGAAAAATTAAATGTTCAACACTACTTATTTGGGGTACTAATGATGAAGCAGTACCATATGAAGATGCTGAAGAATTAGAGCATTTAATAAAAGATAGTGGCTTAGTTACTTATGAAGGTTGTAGTCACTACGCTTACTTAGAAAGATTAAATCAAACTATCAGTGTTCTAAAATCATTTTTAAGTTAGGAGGGTTATTATGGTTTTATTCATTATAAGTACAATAATATTCTTTATATATGTAACTATAATAAGTACTAAAGCACTACATATGTTACAACAAAATAGATATAATAGAGGTTATAGATATATAAGATGGATCTTAAAGAATTTTAATGATAATTTTCTAAATCTTAACTTATTATTCCTAATCTTTATCTTATTCTATTTTACTGATAATTTAATTAATTATATAAGTTATATTCATATAATTATTTATTTATTCTTAATATATGTTTTCTTGAATACTAGAAAGAAAGATAATATTAAAATACCTTTAAAATATACAGCCAGAATTAAAAGATTAATAACTACTAATAGCTTATTTCATATACTAATTATATTAGTAATATGTTTAAACTTTAATGAAGATCATATAGTATCTTATTATCTATTACTAGGTATAATAGGATATCTAAATTACTTTGTCATAATCTTGATTAACTTTATTAATCGACCAGTAGAAAAATTAGTAGGAATTTACTTCCGTACCAAAGCTGTTACTAAATTAAATTCAATGAGTAATATGGAAGTAATAGGTATTACAGGAAGTTATGGTAAAACATCTTCTAAAAACATCTTATACGATATCTTAAATAGTAAGTATAATGCCTTTAAAACACCAGCTAATTTTAATACCCCATATGGTCTTATGATAACTATAAACGAACATCTAGATAAATTTAACGATTTCTTTATCGCTGAGATGGGTGCTTGTAAAAAAGGTGAAATAAAAGAACTATGTGATTTAGTTCATCCTAAATATGGTATAATAACATCCATAGGTCTAGCTCACTTAGAAACCTTTGGCTCCGAAGAAACAATTCAAAGAACTAAATTTGAACTTATTGAATCTCTACCTAGTGATGGAATAGGTGTATTAAATGGCGATGATCCAAAACAGACATCATACAATATCAAAAATGATTGTGAAATATTATGGATAGGTATTGATAATAAAAAATGTGATGCTGTTGCTAAAGACATAGAACTAACCTATAAAGGTACAAAATTCAAAGTAAAATTTAAAGATAAAGATAATGAATATGACTTTGAAACAAAATTACTAGGTAAAGCTAATATCTATAATCTTCTAGCTGCTATATTGCTAGGGAAAAAACTAGGAATATCTATTAAAGACTTACAAAAAGCCGTAAAAGAAGTAGAGCCAGTAGAACATCGTTTACAAATGAAAAAATATTTTGATATAAATCTAATAGATGATGCCTATAATGCTAACCCTAATGGCTGTAAAATGGCTATTGAAGTGCTTGGTAAAATGCCTGGTAAAAAAGTAATCATCACCTCAGGGATGATAGAACTTGGTGAAAAAGAATATAGTGAAAATAAAAAACTAGGCAGTTTAATAAAAGAAAATAAAATAGATGAAGTAATCTTAGTTGGTAAAAACCAAACTAAACCAATTCAAGATGGGTTAAAAGAATCAGATTATAATAATAAGAATATTCATATAACAAACGATATAATGGATGCTTTTGAAATATTAAAAAAGATAGATGATGGTAATACCTATTGTTTAGTACAAAGTGATTTACCAGATACTTATAATGAAAAGTAAGGAGAGATAAAATGATAAGAGTAGGAGTAATATTTGGTGGAGAATCAGTAGAACACGAAGTAAGTATAATTACAGCAGTTCAAGCAATGAACTATATGGATACAAGTAAATATCGTGTAATACCTATTTATATTGGTAAAGATAAAAATTGGTATACAGGTGAATGCCTAAAAGAAATGGAAACATATAAGAATCTTGATGACATTCCAAGACGCTGTAAAGAAATTACTCTAACTAGAAAAGATGAAGAATTCATACTTCAAAAGAAATATGGCTTATTTAAAGGTGAATACTGTAAGATCGATATAGCATTTCCTATAGTACATGGTAAAGGAGTAGAAGATGGAACACTTGCTGGATACCTAGAAACAATCGGTATCCCATATGTTGGACCAAACACTTTATCTGCCGCTTTAGGACAAGATAAAATAGTTCAAAAAGAAGTATTAAAAGCTAATGGCGTAAATGTAGTTGATTATATTTGGTTTTATGATTTTGAATATCGTGAAGATGAAGATAAAACCTTAACAAGAATAGAAAAATTAGGATATCCTGTTATAGTTAAACCAGCTTCACTTGGTAGTAGTGTAGGAATAGAAGTAGTTAAAGATAAAAAACAAATTAAGGATGTCTTAAACGAAGCTATAAAATACGATAACAAAATAATTGTTGAAAAGCTGGTAGATAACCTTCTTGAATTAGATTGTGCTGTATTAGGTACAGTAGAAAATATGGAGTGTTCATTAATAGGTGAAATGTTTACAGATAATGACTTCCTTACATTCGAAGATAAATACTTAGGTGATGGCAAAAGTAAAGGTGGTATGAAACAAAGCGGTAAGATGAATAGTACTGGATTTAAAATACCAGCTGAAATAGATAAAGAAATAGCTAATAAGGTATATGAAAGTGCTGAAAAAGCTTTCCGTGCTTTGAATCTATCAGGTGTTACAAGATTTGACTTCTTAGTAAATAAAAAGACTAAAGAAGTATATGTTAACGAACCAAATACAATTCCTGGTTGCCTAGCTTTCTTCTTCTTTACTCCAAAAGGTAAAAAATATAATAAGTTATTAGATGAAATGATTACTAATGCTATAAAAGAGTATAAGAATAAACTTAAAAAAGTAACAACATTTGAATCCAATGTCTTATCGACATTCAATGGTTCTAAAGGTATAAAAGGTAAAATGAAGATGCAATAATCTTCATTTTTTTTGACGTAAAATATACGTAATTTTGACGAACGAATATTTGGTTAAAAACAAAAAGTATTTACAAGAATTATTTTCTTGTGTATATTTAATATAGGCAGTGGTGAATTGTGGGAGAAAGTGGTGAGTAATGTGCTAATGGGCGAATTTCATCATACCATAGATGAAAAAGGAAGACTAATTATACCAGCAAAATTGCGCCAAGAGCTAGGAGATACCATTATTCTAACTCGTGGTCTCGACAAGTGCTTATTTGTTTATCGCTTGGAAGAGTGGAATAAACTAGTCGACCAAATAAAAACTCTACCTTTTACCAAAAAAGATGTCCGTATGTTTACTCGTTTCTTTTTCTCCGGTGCCACTGAATGTTCATTCGATTCACAAGGTCGAATAAGCATTACCTCCCCATTGATTAGTTACGCCGATATAATAAAAGATTGTATTATTATCGGCGTAAGTGATCGTATTGAAATCTGGGGAAAGGAAAAATGGGAAGAATTCTTGTCTTCTAATAATGATAAATTAGAAGATACTGCTGAAGAATTATTTAATGGGGGCTCATTTTATGAAACATTATAGTGTATTATTATCTGAATCCATAGAAGGATTAAATATAAAAGAAAATGGCATCTATATAGATGCCACTTTAGGTTATGGAGGACATAGTAGTGAAATATTACGTAGAATACCTAAAGGACATTTATACGCTTTTGATCAAGATAAAGATGCATTAGAATACTCTAATAATAGATTAAAAGAAATAGGTAGTAATTATACACTTATTCATAGTAACTTTGTCAATATGAAAGAAGAACTAGCTAAATTAAACATTACCAAAGTAGATGGTATAGTTTTTGATTTGGGTTTATCTTCTCCTCAAATAGATACCGTAAGTAGAGGGTTTTCATTTATGAATGAAGCAACACTTGATATGCGTATGAATCAAGAACAAGAATTAGATGCTAAAAAAGTAATAAATGAATACACTTACGAAGAACTAACTAATATATTCTTTATTTATGGTGAAGAAGCTCATAGTAAAGATATAGCTAAAAAAATAATTAATGTACGAAAAGAAAAGGAAATTACAACTACAACAGAATTAGTTGACATTATAAGAAGTGCTGTAGGTAGTAAGTATTTTAATACTAAGCACCCAGAAAGACAGATATTCCAAGCTATTAGAATAGAAGTAAACAAAGAGCTTTCTACTTTACAATCTACTTTACCAGATGCTATCAATTTACTTAATATTGGTGGTAGAATAAGTATAATAACATTTCACTCATTAGAAGATAGAATTGTTAAACAGACATTTAAAAAATATAGTGAAGTAGATGACTTAGTAAAAGGTTTACCTATAATACCAGATGAATATAAACCATTAATAAAACTTATTAATAGAAAACCTATCTTACCAAGTGATAAAGAGTTAAAAGAAAACTCTCGCAGCAAAAGTGCTAAATTAAGAATAGTAGAAAGGATATAATATGAAAAAATCTAAACAAAGTATAATATCTTTTAGAGATAGATTATTTCTTTTTACTATCTTAGGTATATTCCTAATGATACCAATAAGTAGTGTCTATATGAAAGCAATCCTTTCTGAAACAAATATAGAATTAGAAAAAATAAAAATGAATATAGCTGAGCAAGAAAAAGCAAATGAAGGCTTAAGAATGGAGATTAATGAATTAGCTTCTTTAGATAAAATACAGTCTGTAGCACAAGAAAATGGTCTATCTTATAATAATGATAATGTCAAAGTAGTAGAAGAAAGTAAGGAAGATTAATATGAAAAGAAAGAATAGTACAATAACAATTAGTCATATAATACTTGTTATTCTTATTCTTTCTTTTATTATGATTATATCTAAATTATCCTATATATCTCTAGCTAAAGAAATAGACGGCGTAAATTTATCAGAATTTGTTAAAAATAGAAATACTGAAAAAGAAGTATTAAAAGCTGAAAGAGGAAGTATTTATTCTGGTGATAACGAATTACTAGCTAAGAATGTTAACTCCTATATCGTAGTAGCAGTCTTAGATGAAAAAGCAACAGAAGATCCAAAACATCCTCGTCATGTTATTGATATTGAGGGAACAGCTGCTAAATTAAGTGTTGTTTTAGGTATGGATATCGAAAGGTTAAAAGTATTATTAAGTAAAGATTTATATCAAGTAGAATTACGTCCCGAAGGAGCTGGGGTTTCAGAAATAATTAAAAAACAAATAGAAGAACTAAACTTACCAGGAATTACATTTATAGCTTCTACCAAAAGATATTATCAAATGGGTAGTTTAGCACCATATATTATCGGTTTTGCTGCCAACGAAGATGATGGTTCCATCGTCGGTAAAATGGGTATAGAAGAATATTATAATAAAGAACTAGAAGGAAAAGATGGTTATACAATTTATCAAAAAGACTTATATGGTTATACTATTCCTAATACTACACCTATTACTGTAGATGCAATACCAGGTAAAGATATTTATTTAACAGTAGATAGTAAGATTCAAATGTTTTTAGAAAATGCTATAAAAGAAATAAGTTCCAATAATAATATGGAATGGATGACTTTCTCTGTTATAAATGCTAAGACAGGTGCAGTAGTAGGATCAGCTAGTAATCCAACTTTCAATTTAAATGAAAGAGTGATAACTAATTATTTAAATCCTCTAACATCATATTCTTATGAACCAGGTTCTACTATGAAGATATTCTCTTTTATGGCTGCTATGGAAAACAATTTATATAATGGTAATGAAGTATATCATTCAGGTACAATTACTATCGAAGATGCAACTATTCAAGACTTTAATGGAGTAGGATGGGGTAATATTACTTTTGATGAAGGATTTGCTTATTCATCTAACGTTGCTGCTACTAATCTTGCTCTAAAACTAGGTAAAAACAAATTACATGATTATTATGAAAATCTTGGCTTTGGTAAAAAAACAGGAATAACTTTACCAGGTGAATTGGCTGGTAAAATCAATTTTACTTATAGAACAGAACTAGCTACTGCTTCCTTTGGCCAAGGTATTACTACAACGCCTATTCAAAATTTACAAGCTCTAACAATTCTAACTAATGATGGTATTGAAGTACAACCTTATATAGTAGAAAAAATAGTAGATAGTAAAACTCACGAAGTAGTATATAAACACGAAAGAACAGAATTAGGATCTAAAGCCTCAGTAGAAACAGTTAATAAAATGAAAAGCTTAATGTATGATGTCGTTTATAGTGGTAAAACCGATGCTAAATTCTATAAAAGTGATAATATTACTATCATAGGTAAAACAGGTACAGCCCAGATATCTGATGGCAAAGGTGGATATCAAACTGGTAAATATGATTATGTTCGAAGTTTTGCTGGAATATTCCCATATGACAATCCTGAATATATCGTCTATGTATCAGTAAAAAAATACGAAGGAACATATCGTGATTATGCTCAAACTATAACTAAAGTAATAGAAGAAATAGCTAAATATAAGAATATTACTGATAAAACAGAACAAATAGATAAGAGTAAAATAATTACTTTAGATAACTATATAAGTAAGAAAAAAGATGAAGTAGTCACTGATTTAGAAAGTAAAGGTATAAAAGTAGTCTTATTAGGTAATGGTGATTATATAACTAATCAATTTCCAGAAAAAAAATCTAAAGTAGTAGTAGGTGATAAGCTATTCCTAACTACTAATGGGGATAGATTATTACCTAATGTAGTAGGTTATAGCGGAAATGATATAAATACTATATGCAAACTATTAAATCTTAAATGTATTATAAATGGTACTGGTTTAGTTAGAGAATCATCACTACCAGAAGGAACAATAATTAATAACGATACTAACCTAGTAGTTAACCTAAATTAGAATAACGAAGTTAAACTTCGTTATTTATTTGGACACAATTGCATTTCTAAAAAAGCTATATTATAATACCTGATCAAGGGGACGAATAATATGAGTAAAGAAAAATTTATTAAAAATAAAAAATATCCTAATCTTCAAGAAATAGCTGATAGAATATTTGCAAGAAAAACAGAAGGTATGTCACCTGAAGAGAAGAAAGCCTATGAAGAAAACGAAATGAAAAGATTAATATATGCAGCTTATGGACCATATATACGTACGTGTAAACAAGCAGAAGAAGCTGAAATATTTGAAAAAGGTAGTTCAAGAACAAGATAAAAAGATGGTTTAATCACCATCTTTTACTATGTCTTCAGGATCTAATTCTAAATCTCTTCTTGTAAGTATCTCATAACCATCATCTGTTACTAATACTGTATGTTCAAAATGAGCACTATTAGAATCATCATCAGTAACTATTGTCCAATTATCATTTAATTGATATACATATCTTTCACCTAGATTTAACATTGGCTCAACTGCTATAACATTACCTGCTATTAATCTAGGCCCTTTTCCTTCTTTACCATAGTTAGGAACATCTGGTTCCATATGAACCTTATTTCCAACACCATGACCAACTAATTCTCTTACAACTCCTAAATTGTATTTATTAGCATGTTTTTCAACAGCATGGCCTATATCTCCAACAGTACATCCATCATGTATAGCTTCTAAACCTTTCATTAAAGCTTCTTCAGTGTGCTTAAGTAATTTGACATCCTTTTCTGACTTCGGATTGCCAACTATATAACTCCAAGCAGAATCTCCATGATATCCTTCATAACAAGCTCCTATATCTAATTTAACAATATCGCCTTCATTAATAACCCTTCTACCAGGTATTCCATGAACAACTTCGTTATTTAAACTAATACATATTGCTCCAGGAAATCCATATAAACCTTCAAAAGAACAGGTACAACCTTTACTTTCTATAAACTTCTTAGCCAAATTATCTAGTTCTTTCGTCGTTATACCAGGTTTTAAAAACTGTTGTAAATACTTATGACATAAACCAACAACTTTACCTGCTTCTCTTAATTTATCTATTTCTTCTTCAGTTCTTTTAACTATCATTTAAACATCCCTTTTCCATGCATTATTATAACACAAAGAAATAATAATATGATAAAATATACATAATAGAGGTGTATGATATGAAAAAATTCGGCTTTGTAGGTTTAGGTATAATAGGAATATGGTTAGTAGACATTTTTATTAGTAGAGATAGTATTTCATCATCTATATTATATGGTGGTACTAGTAGTCTTATAAATTTATTATTGCCAATGATTTCTATTGCTTTAGCGTATCATTTATTAAATGATGAAGAACATCAATTAAGTGCTTATATCATTTTTGGTATATCATTTCTAACAACGATAATAATTTTCTTTAACTCACTTCTTAAAGATAATGAATTCATTGAAAAAGTATTGAATTTCCAAAGTACTATTAATACATATGCTCTATTTATTATCAGTCCTTTTGCTTTCCGCAGTCAAAGCGATTTCCATTCTAAGTATAAAAAAGGTCTAGCAATTGGTATTACAGCAATAATAATATTATCTAAAATTTTAACAATGGCTACTAGTAGTGTAAAAACTGTAGAAGATTATAAAAGATTTTCAAGTATTAGTGAAATACTAATTTATAGTGTAGTAATAGTTGTAGGATTATCTATTGCTAATCCAATAGTAGGATATACTTTCTCTGATGGAGTAGGTGGATCACCTCGTAAAATGCCAAAACTAGTTACAGTACCTACAATTCCTGATAATATGGCTAATATGACTATTAATCAAGGTATAAACTATGGTAACATGCCTGTTCCAGATGGAGTAGTAGCATCTACTCCGATGACTCAACCACAACCACCTGTACCAGAACCAGTAGTAGAAACTCTTGATGCCCAACCGGTAGTTCCAGCACCTGAAGCATCACCTGCTCCTTCTATAGATGCTAGTGAAGTAGCACCAGAATTACAATTTATTATAGATAATAACAAACAATAAATACGAAAGGGATAATACTATGTCAAAACGCAAAAAAATAATAGCAACTATTATTATTAGTATCATAATACTTATAGTATTATCTGTTTTGTGTTACATAATATATGTTTATGGTTATTACGATAATTTAAATAAAAATCAAATAATAGAAAACTTTAATTCCTTTAAGTTTAATAAAGTATATGATGATATCTATTATAATGACGGTAAATACCTAACTCAAAAAACATTCACCAATATGACTGATATAATGTTTAATAAAAAGAATCTTGAAAAGATTTATGATAACTATTATAAAAATGTTAACAAATATAAAAGCAAAGAAGAATTTATAAAAAAGTATTACTATGGTTATCGAGAATTAACTGAAGATGATGTAGACTTCTATTATCAAGGTAAAACAAGTCTCTTTACTAGAATGAAAACCAAATCATTAAGTTATAATGTTACTAATGGTAACAATGAAATACTAAAAATGGGTATTATTAAAAACATCACTTTTAATACTAATGATGATACTGCTCTTATAATTGATAATAATCATATTGATTGTAATCAAACTTGTAGTATCGATAAAATATATAGTGGTATTCATACTATAGAATATATAAAAAATGGTTATAAATTCTTTACTTTATATTCAATTACTAACAATAATGCCTCTATAAGTCTTAATAACATTAATACATTAATAGCTATAAGTGAAGAAGTAGATATGAATATATTTGATGATATGGATATTAAGAATATTGATTTAAATGTTGGAATATTTACATTATCAAAATGTGTAAATGATAATTTTGATTGTCCACGTACTATCGATAGTTATATCGTTTTAAATACCGATAAAACCTTCAGTTTCTATAAGTTCAATTTCAGTATTAATGAATCTCCTAATATCTTTAGTGGAACTTATCGTATAGAAAATTCATTTTTAATCTTAAACTATCAATCGTATAAATATACAGAAGTGATAGATAACAAAGAAACTGAACAAACAAAACTAATTAGTAAAACAGAAACATATAATATTTATAATAGGAATAAATTCTATAACGATCAAATGGAATTCAATATAAAAGACTAGTATTAACTTACTTAAAATAAAAAATGATGTTATAATTAAATTGAGGTGGAGGTGATTATATGCTTAGTATAGAAGAAAACATCAGTAAAATGAATCTTACTAAAACAATTATTAATAAACTTAAAAATAATAATATAAATAATATCCAAGATATATGGGTTTTAAAGAGAAAAGATATTAAAAATATGGGTTTTACTGATAAAGAAATAAAAAGCATTATAATCGCTTTACAATTAGAAGGTTTAGATTTAAATAAAAAGATATATGATTAAGTAGATTATTCTACTTTTTTTAAATAGGAGGGAAAAATGAAAGTATTAATAGCAAGTGATATTCATGGTAATTTAGAATATACTAAAAAATTAGATAAATTATGTGAAATAGAAAAATTTGATAAAATATTATTACTAGGTGATTTATTAAACAATTATTATACTAGTGAATCTGAAGATATAAATGAAATAGTAAATATATTAAATAAAAGAGCACCTATTACAATAGGAGTAAGAGGTAATTGTGATTCAGAATATGATTTAGATAGATTATTATTTCCCTCTTCAAATGAAATAGATGAAATAGTCTTAGATAATACTAAGTTTTATCTAACTCATGGTCATAAGAATTATAAATATGATTTCCTTTTAGATGATCACTTCTGCTTTCTAGGTCATACTCATCAATACAACTTAAAAGGTCTTCATATCAACCCTGGTAGTGTAGGTAAACCAAGGATGAATGGAGAACATTCTTGTATAATTTATAACAATAAAGAGTTATTATTAATAAATTTAGATGACTTTACAGTAATTGAGCAGCGAAAAATTGCCTAAATAGCTAAAATAATGTATAAAATATTGAAATTTATAGTATAATAACGATAGGTGGGTGGTATTTATGGAAAAGAAGTACATAGATGGCTTGATGGGTTTCGTAGTAGGAGATGCGATGGGGGTTCCACTAGAAACAAAATCAAGAGAATACTTACTTAATAATCCTGTTACAAAAATGACAGGTAATGGTTCGCATAATGTTCCAGAAGGAACATGGTCAGATGATACATCCATGCTTATTGCAACCATTGATTCAATAAATGTTAAATGTGCTATCGATTTTAGAGATATTGCTGATAAATTCTTATTATGGAAAAACCACTCTGATTATACTCCTAATAAAGAATTATTCGGAATTGGTAATAACATAAAAAGAGCTTTAGAAAAATATGAAAAAAATCGTGAACTAGATCCAACGGAATGTGGAGTAGATGAAGAAGAAGCATGTAGCAATGGCTCACTAATGAGAATAATACCGATTGCTTACTATGCAATTGAAAAGAAATTAAAAGATTTCGAGGTGCTAGAATTAGTAAAACAACTATCTTCTATAACACATCGCAATGAAACTTGTATAATGGCTTGTTATTTTTACGTAAGATTAGTAATGTTCTTACTAAATGATAAAGACAAATATTCAGCATATAGTATGACAAAATGTGTTGATTATTCAATGTTTACAGATGAAACACAAGATAAATTCAGCAGATTAATCAAAGAAGATGTAGGAAAACTTAATGTCGATCAGATAAAATCAAGCAGTTATGTAGTTGATACTTTAGAAGCAGCAATTTGGGTAATGCTTAAGAGTGAAAACTTTAAAGAAGCAATAATTGGAGCTGTAAATCTTGGCGGTGATACTGATACTATCGGAGCATTAACTGGTGCTCTAGCAGGAATTATATATGGCTATGATAGCATTCCAGAAAGCTGGCTTGACAAAATTGCTAGAAAAGAATACTTACTAGATATATTTGAAGAGTTTTCAGAAAACAAATACAAATAAGAGGATCAAAACTCCTCTTTATATTTGAATAAATAGAGGTCCAATATGAAAAAAAACATCCTAATAATATCTATACCAATAATAACAATAGATCAAATTACTAAACTATTAGCAAATACTTATATAATAGGAAAAATAAAAATAATAAAAGATTTCTTTTATCTAAACTTGGTTCATAATAGAGGCGCAGCCTGGGGTATACTAACAAATCATGTCGTATTTTTAAGTCTATTTATGATTCTAGCCTTAGTATTGCTTATATACTATAGTACTAAGTTTAAAAATAATATTAGAAATGCTATAGCTTTTAGTTTAATAATCGGTGGTTTAATTGGTAACTTAATAGATAGAGTATTTAGAGGATATGTCATAGATTTCTTTGACTTTTATATCTTTAAATATGATTATCCAGTATTTAATGTAGCTGATATATGTATAGTTATAGGTATGTTTTTAATAATTCTAGCTATTATAAAAGGGGAAGATGAACATGGAAATAAAAGTAACAACAAGTAATATTCGTCTTGATAAATTTCTAAGTGAAAATACTGATTATAGTCGAAGCTTAATACAAAACATGCTAGATGATAACTATATAACAGTTAATAATAAAAAAGAAAAAGCATCATATAAAGTAAGCGAAGGAGATATCATTACCATAAAAGATGGTTATATAAAACCAATTGATATAGAACCTGTTAAAATGGATTTAAAAATAGTCTATGAAGATGACGATATAATTGTTATAGATAAACCGAGTGGTTTAGTAGTTCATCCAGGTTCTGGTAACTTCTCTGATACTTTAGTAAATGGACTTGCTTACTATACAAATAGTTTAAGCGATATAAATGGTGAATTAAGACCTGGTATAGTTCATAGAATAGATAAAGATACTACAGGTTTATTAATGATTGCTAAAAATAATAAAGCTCATGAAATATTAAGTGATTATTTTAAAAATAAAAAAGTAAAAAGAGAATATATTGCTTTACTTACTGGAGAATTTCCTCATTCAACTGCTACAATAGATGCTCCAATAGGTAGAAGTAAAACTGATAGAAAAAAGATGGCTGTAACAGATATTAATAGTAAAAATGCTGTTACTAATTTAAAAGTATTAAAAAGATATAAGGGATATACATTAGTTAGCTGTATTTTAGAAACAGGAAGAACTCATCAAATAAGAGTTCATATGCAATATATTGGTTATCCAATATATAATGATCCTGTTTATAATACTAAGAGAGCAACTGAGTTTGGACAATTCTTACATTCTTATAAGATGACTTTTGATCATCCTATTACTAAGAAACATATCGAATTAACTTGTCCACTACCTGCATATTTTGAAGATTTTATAAACACATTAGAAGAAAAATAAAGGAGGATAATATGAGTATTATAGTTATGGATAAAAAAGAAGAACTAATAATGCGTTTAGTTCACTATTTTATCACTGAAGAAAATTATAATCCTATCGTAGTTAACGGAGTAAAAGATGAAATATGGTTAGAAAATAAAGAAGGACCATATTATATTATAAGAATTAATTCTAATAACATATTTAATAAAGAACAACTAAATTATGACCACTATAAGACAGAAAACATCATGAAACAAATAAAGAAAAAAACATTCTCGTTTCATGTTCAAACTTTAAATATCTTATTAGATTTAAATGAAGATTTAAAAATAGAAGAAACAAAAAATATAATTGATGCTCCTATAAGAGATATAACTAGTATAATAACAGAAAAAAACATCTTAGAAGCTTTCCCAGATATAAATAATAAATTATTAAAGGATAGTAAAGGTATAGAATTAATGATAAATGTAACAAAAGATATAAATGAAAAAACTAATCGTGAAAATAAAAAATACGAAAATACATTTAAACCTAAAAAAATACTTGTTACTCCAACAATCGTAATAACTTGTATAGTAGCTTTTATATTAACTTTGTATGTTGGTGGTATATCAGGTTTAGCAGGAGTAAGTACTGATACTGCTATTAAATTAGGAGCTAATAACGTTGATTTTTTAAAAGCCGGGGAAATATATCGTTTAGTAACGCATATGTTCTTACACGGTTCACTAATTCATCTATTTGTTAATATGTATTCTCTAAATATCGTAGGAACTCAAATAGAAAACTATTTTGGTAAAGTAAAATACTTAATTATCTACTTTCTAGCTGGTATCTGTGGTGGTTTATTATCTGCTATAGGATCAGGTAGTAGTGTAGTTTCTATTGGTGCTTCAGGGGCTATCTTCGGTTTAGTAGGAGCCTTAGGATATTTTGGTTATCACTATCGCTTGTATTTGGGAGATGTCTTAAAAAGTCAAATAATACCTATCATCGTCATCAACTTAGGAATTGGTTTTATGTTACCAGGTATTGATAACTATAGCCATATCGGAGGTTTAATAGGTGGAGTATTCGCTGCTATGGCCGTTGGTATACCAAATAAGAGTAAGAAATCAGAAAGAATTAATGGTGGTATTTGCTTAGCAATATTTATTGCTTTCCTATCTTATTTAATATTCTTCAAATAAAAAAGTACTTTATTAAAAGTACTTTTTATAATGCTCTATAT
>JAEEGL010703089.1_pt1 | contig 22838 bp, 14 predicted proteins | sample 9134231 | NCBI WGS metagenome assembly JAEEGL01 (sample SAMN16246548, study PRJNA631951) | gut metagenome | biome: gut microbiome; feature: rumen; material: fiber-attached | host: Bos | place: Iran: Karaj | collected 2018-10 | reverse complement strand
GGAACTGGTTGCTTATATCGACAATCTCTACCCCACCTATGCCAACCGCTACATGCGCGCCATCACGGGCCTGAGCATGGGCGGCCACGGAGCGTTGTTCCTGGCTTTCCGTCATCCTGACGTGTTCTGGTCGTGCGGCAGCATGAGCGGCAACATGGACATCACCCAGTTTCCCGACAGTTGGCACATCAAGGACCGTCTAGGCGACTACGAGAGCAACCCGCAGCGCTGGCGTGACCATGCCGTGTGCAACCAACTGGACAAAGTGAAAAACAGCCCCTTCAAGCCCGCGCAGAACATCATCATCGATGACGGCCTGAACGATATCTTCATCAAGAACAATATCGCCCTGCACGACCAGATGGTCGAAATGGGCATTGACCACGACTTCACCGTGCGCCCTGGCCGCCACAGTTGGGATTACTGGGTGAACTCGCTCGACTATCACATGTTTTTCTTTAACAAGGCGTTTAACCGCGGTCGCGAACTGATGAAGAAAGAAGCAACCCACCGACACATCTAACCTGATAATACCCTAACCACAATGAGACGACCTAAAATACTGATTGTCTATACCGGCGGCACCATCGGCATGATCGAGAATCCCGACACCCATGCCCTGCAACCGTTCAATTTTGACCACCTGATGGACAACGTGCCCAAGGTCAAAAAATTAGACTACGAGATTGGCAATTTCCAGTTCAACCCTCCCATCGACAGTTCCAATATGGATCCGTCACATTGGCGCGACATCGCCCTCACCATCGAGGAAAAATATGACCTGTACGACGGCTTTGTCGTGCTGCACGGCACCGACACTATGGCCTTTACCGCCTCGGCGTTGAGTTTCATGCTTGAGAACCTGAGCAAACCCGTCATCATCACCGGCTCGCAGCTGCCCATCGGCGAGGTGCGCACCGACGGCGAGGAAAACCTCATCACCGCCCTGCAGGTGGCTGCCGCCATCGACGAGAAGGGACGCCCGCGCGTGCAGGAAGTAGCCATCCTTTTCGAGAACTACCTGTGGCGCGGCAACCGTGCCACCAAGATGAGCGCCGACAACTTCAACGCCTTCAAGAGTTTCAACTACCCCCAACTGGCCGAAATCGGGTTGGATATCGAGTACAACACGCCCTATCTGCGCCAGATGCCTCCCAAGCCTCTGAAAGTGTGCACCGACATGGACAGCAATGTCATGTTCCTTGAACTCAATCCCGGCATGACCGAGCAGACGCTCGACTACCTGCTGCACACACCTGGCATCAAGGGCATCGTCATCAAGACCTATGGCGCGGGCAATACGCCAACTCATCCCTGGTTCATTAAGTGCATCAAGAAAGCCGTTGACCGCGGCGTGGTCATCGTCAACGTGCCCCAGTGCGTCAATGGCGGTGTGAACTGCTCTCTCTATGAAACCGGCAAAGCACTTCTTGACGCTGGTGTCATCAGCGGCTACGACATTACCAGCGAGGCAGCTATCACCAAGCTGATGTTCCTCTTCGGCATGCAGTACTCCCCCAGCATGGTCAAGAAATACATGGCTAGCGACCTCTGCGGTGAAGTCACCATCCCATAACAACAACCCATTTCATCACATAGCAAGCCGCCGGGACTTTTCATGGATTCCCGGCGGCTTGTTTAGATTGATGGAATGACCCGGATCAATAGGTCATGCGGGGAGGAAGTTCCTTGGCCTGGTCAATCATCTTCTGGATTTCAACCTCGGCAGGCACGCGGCCGCACAGGTGCTTCTCCTCATTGATCTCAGCCACCTTGGCAGCCAAGTTGGCAGCCACGCGATGGCGCAACTCCTTGACGGTGTCAACACCGGCAGCCTCCAACAACTCGGCAAACTGCGGGCCGATGCCGTTGATGCGGAACAAATCGGCATGGTTGGTCCACTTGAGAATCAATTTCTCGCTGATGCCAGTCTTCTCGGCGATAAGCTTGCGCCCCGTGGGAGCTTCACAAGCATCAAGCAGCTGCTCAACGGTCTCAATGCCGGCAGCAATCAGTTTGGGAGCATAAACATCCCCAATTCCTTCAATGTCAATAATCTTGTAATTCATAAGTAACCTTAATTTTGGTTGTTAAACTCTGATTCTTAGTCTTCTTTCTTGTCACAGTTGCAGTCAATGATCTTCCAAATCAGTGCAGCCAAAGCACCACCCACAAACGGGCCGACAATGAAGATCCACAGATTAGCCAGTGCAGTACCGCCCTGGAAGATTGCGGGAGCGATAGAGCGTGCGGGGTTCACCGAGGTGCCCGTGTAACGGATGCACACCAGGTGCACGAGAACCAGCGAAAGACCGATAGCCAGACCAGCAAAGTTGTTAGTGGCACCATTGGTCTTGGCTGTGGCACCGAGGACAACGAGCACAAACACGCAGGTGAAGATAATCTCGGCCAGCAAGCCTCCCATGACCGAAACACCCTCTTGCAAATCATTGGCGCCGGTGCCGTCCATACCCATCACATTGGTGGTGAGCAAATAGAGCAATGCCGAGCCGATGAACGCTCCGATTACCTGGAAAACAATATACATGCCGCAATCCTTGGCGCTCATGCGACCGCTCAAGAACACACCCAGCGTGATGGCAGGGTTAATGTGGCAACCACTGATACCACCGATGGTATAGGCCATAGCAACGACAGCTAAGCCAAAGGCTAATGCAGTGCCCACAACTGCAGGAATGTTGGTAATGGGGTTACATCCCAGACTAACGGCAACACCACAACCCATCAGAACGAGGACCATAGTGCCGACCATTTCAGCTAAATACTTTTTCATAGTGTAATGATTCTATGTTGGTTAAACAAGTTGATTTTCTTCACGCTTTTGCCATTTCTTTAATTGAATTGGCAAACTTATAATTTTTTAATGAAAATCACAAGAAAATTCTGATAAATCTTCGTATATTTGCAAATTAAATACATCTGTAAACTCAAAAAAGATTTATAATAACACTATGAATGTTTCGATAGTAGGAACAGGATATGTCGGACTGGTGAGCGGCACTTGCTTCGCCGATTTGGGTGTCAATGTCACCTGTGTGGACTGTGACAGCCAAAAAATTAACCGACTGGTCTATGGCGCGATTCCCATCTATGAACCGGGCTTGGACAACATGATCACCCGCAACGTCACCGACAAGCGACTGACGTTCTCGAGTGACTACAAACAGGGATTCATCGACAAGGACTTCGTGTTCTGCGCCGTGGACACGACCCCCGACGAGAACGGCTTGACCAACCTTGACCCCATCCTGGACATCGCTAAGGACTTCGGCAACAACATCAATCATTACAGCGTGTTTGTCATCAAGTCAACCGTGCCAGTGGGCACGGCACAGCATGTCACGAAAATCATCCGCGAGACACTGGATGCCCGTGGTGCAAAGGACATGAAATTTGATGTGGCGAGCAACCCCGACTTCTTGACCGAGGGTAACGGCATCAAGGATTTCATGAAGCCCGACCGCATCGTCATCGGCACCGAGACGACGACCGCACGCCAGGCAATGGAACGCCTGTACCGCACCATCCTGATGCACAACAACCGCAACGTCATCTACACCGACACCCGCACGGCCGAGATGATCAAGTATGCTGCGACCTCGATGCTCGCCACACGCGTGAGCTTCATGAACGAGATTGCCAACCTGTGCGAGATTGTGGGCGCCGACATCAATGTGGTGCGTCATGGTGTAGGCACCGACAGCCGCATCGGCCCCAAATACATTTTCCCAGGCTGTGGATACGGTGGCACGCTGTTCCCCCAGGACATCAATGACCTCATCAAGATTGGCGGTGAGCACAACTATGACATGGAAATCCTCAAGGCCGTTGAGAACGTCAACAACCGCCAGAAGCGCATCCTGTTCAAAAAGCTCTCCAACCACTACAAGGGAGACTTGAAGGGAAAAACCATCGCGCTGTGGGGACTGAGTTTCAAGCCCGAAACCGACGACATGTCGTCGGCACCAGCCATCGACACCATCAATCTGCTCATGGAAGCCGGTTGCCATGTCCGCGTCTATGACCCCGTGGCGATGAACGCCACCAAGCGTCGCTGGAGTTCGGTGTATTGTGGTCTGGACATGTATGATGCTGTCAAGGGTGCCGATGCTGTGTTGCTGCTCACCGAGTGGCGGCAGTTCCGCATCCCAGCCTGGCAGACGGTGAAAAGCCTGATGCGCTCGCCTGTCATCATCGACGGTCGCAACGTGTATGACATCGATGAGTTAGAAGAACTGGGCTTCACCTACTATTGCATCGGCAAATAACCTGGATGTCCCTGACATCTAGTCAACAAAAACCGCCATGTGAGGCGGTTTTTGTTGTTTTGTCAATACTTGAATTCTGTGTCGATGACCGTGAACTCGGTGCGCCGGTTAATCTGGTCGGCAGCCTCCTGATCCTCCTTGCTCAGGCCTTTGATGAATTCCTCGGTTAACGTCACTCCCTCCTCAAACTGGGGATACTGGCTGTGGATGCGTTTGGTGACCGTCTTGGGTCGCGATTCACCGTAACCGGCAGGTTTGAGGCGCTCACGCGGGATGCCGTTAGCAATTAGGTAATCCACCACACTCTGGGCTCGTCGTTGCGACAAACCTTGATTATACTTCGCCGTGCCCACGCGATCGGTGTGCGACGCCATCTCGATGACAATGTTGGGATGCTCCTTCAACAGCATCACCATGCTGTCAAGCGCCAATTTGGATTCATCGCGCAAGACCGCCTTGTCAAAGTCATAGAAGATGTTCTCAATGATCTGGGCCTTGAACATCGCAGCAAGGATAAAGTCCACATTATACTCTGCGTCTTCCTCAGCATTGTCACTTTCAAACTCCTGGCGGGCATTGAGGTAACCCTCGGCACTGGCCAGCATGGCATATTTCACTCCGCGCTGCAGGTCAAACTTGAAATAGCCGTCGGGCCTGGCGGCAGTCTTCTGGTTACTGCCGTCGTCTCCCACGATGCGGATAACGGCATTGGGTACCGGCTCATCATCCTTGTCCACGACATAACCCGATATCCAAATCTGCAAATCAGGTTTGACGAAACTGAAGATGTGGTCATAGCCACGCGCATCGCCACGGTTGCTCGAGAAATAGCCGCTTTCGCCCTCACCGAAGGTGATGCCGAAGTCATCGGCCGATGAGTTCATGGGAACACCCATGTTTTCGATAGCCCAGCGGTCCATGATAAATTTGTCTTCCTTGTCACGCGGCTGCATTTTGGCAACAAACAAGTCAAGTCCTCCCATGCCCGGATGACCGTCACTTGCAAAGTAAAGCAAACTGTCGGTGCGCATATTCGGGAAACGCTCGTTACCTTTAGTATTGATTTGAGGTCCCAGATTCTCCAACGTGCCGTGTTTGTCCTTGAGGTTAATGCGCCACAAGTCAGTGCCGCCCTGTCCTCCTGGCATGTCGCTGGCGAAATAAAGCCACTGACCGTCAGGACTGACGAAAGGATCGGAATAGTTGCTCAACGTGTCGGCAGTGATTTCAAACTTCTGCGGAGCACCCCACTTGGCCTCGCTGCGGCTACTGGTGTAAATCTCGACGGTCGTGGGCCAGTCCTGACGCACGGCACGAGCAAGATACATGGTCGAGCCATCGGGCGAGAATGCTGGAGAACCCTCATCATGCTCGGTGTTCAGGCCACCGTCCACCACCTCGGGGCGCGACCAGTTGCCTTTCTCATCTTTCTTGGAAAAGAAGATGTCGCCCTTCTTGGTTCCAGTGATTTCGCTGCGCAACTCACCTGTTGATTTCTCGTTTGTCGAGGTGTAGTAAAAGTACTCCATCCTCTTATCCAAAAACATCGGGGCGTAATCGGCGCGGCGCGAATTGAACAGTTTGGCCTGCTTGACGATATAGCGCGAGCCTTCCTCCTTCCATTGGGGAGCAAGCTCACAACCACGGATGCCCACTAGAGCCTCCCAGTCGTCGGGGAACATATCCAGATATTCGTTGTAAGTCTTGATAGCGGCAGCATACTGCCCCTCGCGCTGTTGAGACTGAGCCAAGCGCAACAGCGTTGTCGAGTCTTCATACTCATAGCGGATGGCGTTCTGGAACGCTGCGACAGCACGGTTTCCCTGATTGAGTTTCAGGTGGCACATGCCCAGCTGGAAAGCCAGTTCTCCACGCAACCAAGCATCCTCCTTGCGGTTATAGTAGTTATAAAGCTTACGGTAAATGGTGGCAGCATCGAAGTACTCACCGCGGTCATAGGCCTCATCGGCATCCTTGAGTTTCGGACCCTTGCACGAGGCAAGAGAGATGACAATCGATGCCATCAGAAACCCCACTGTGATATACAGTATCCGTTTCATTGAAAATGCGTTACTATTGCTTTAACTATAAAAACGTCAAAGCAAGCCCTTTTATTGTTTTTAACCCCCTAAAACCTAATCACTATAGCTCCTGGTGATGGTCATCTGCGGTTTACCGTCAAGGGCGACGGCCACACGGGTGTAGCGGCCATGGGTGTCGATGTCGTAATCAAAGGTGCGCTCATGCACCACGTCGTTGCCATTGAGTTCCTTGATGGCGATGAGAAACTTTTTGCCTGTCGCCGAATCCAGGTCATAGTGGTAGCGGAAAGCCCTGCCACCCACCTCCTCGCGGATGATGTAACCGTCTTTATAGAGCAGCGTGCGCTTATCTCCCTTGGCCTGAGTGATGACCAACTTGGTCAGTTGCCCGTTCTCGTTGAAGGTGTAGTCCTGGCGCGAGCCGTTATCTCCCTTGATGGTCACGCGACGATCGCTGGCGTCAAACATCGGAGCATAATTGACCGTTTTCGCTTTGCTTTTGCTCTGTTTAAGGCTGTAGCCATGAAGGTTGTCATAGGAATAACTGTAATCTACCACGGTTTTCACACCCTTGCTGCCCTGAATGACCGATTGTGTGAGCAGACCCTGGCTATTGAAATAGAATACATTGTTGCGCTTGCTGCCATCGGCCATGACCACTGTCTCGTTAACGCGGCCTGTGCAACCGTTGAACCCCACATCAAGGTGTTCAATGCGGTAACTGTGGGTCGGGTTGTTCACCAGATTGCTGTAAAACAGCTTGACACGCGGCTCAAAGGCGCGCACCGTGTCTATGTAGCTTGTCAAAGACTCAAGCGTGACTTTCTCGTTGCAATACCGATTCACAATAGCGGCATCACGCAGCTTGCGCGCCTGCTCGACATAGTGTCCACTGGGGTAGTCAGCAAGAAACGACTGCCATGCCTCGACTGTGCCCGTTTCAATGGCGCGATTATAGGCTGTGCGCTCATCCTCATTCACCTGGGCATATGCCGCACCCATCGCCATACAGGCGAGGACGGCGATCAGAAACACTCTTTTCATCATAAACTAATGTGCTTTTATCGTGTTATTTTTTCCTTTAGTTCACAAAGTTGACCGACACGCCCACTTGCAGGCGGGCGGGATTGAGAGGATAATGCGGTGTGGCAAAATAAGCGCTGCCGCTCTTGAGACGCTGGTTGATGTGGGTCCAGGCAACAAAGAAACGAGCCTGTTTCATCTTGAAGTTGGCATACAGGTTCATAATGGCGAAATCTCCGCACTCTTGTTCCTGTTGGCTGTGGAACGTCATCGTCGCAGGATTATAGGCCGGCGCGTAATACTTGGTGTAGTAGTTGCAGTCAACACCCATCTGCACATGCAGCACACGGGCGATAACGAAACGGGCATACAGGTTGCTGTAAACTGCAAACTTGGGCAGCGGCAGCACCTGCTCGTTGCTGCTTGTCTGCAACGTAACGCTATTGTCCCAGTTGAAAGCCTTGAAATGAAGACCCTGCCTGAACTGAGCGTTCAGCACATGGATAGCTCCACTGTGTTGAGCAGGCAGTCCGTCAGCATCCCAGTAAATGTAGTCGGTGAGCGTTTCATAGCCCACATTCACGTTAGTCCACGAGAATGGAATGTCCAGTTCACCGCCCACGCGCACCCGCTTGGTCTTGGAGAAGCTATTGTCCCATGCGAAGTGGTTGGAAATGAATTGCTTGAGCAGATAGGGAACCGACAGATTCTTGAAGTAGCCATAGCCCTTGATGCTCACCGAGTCACCCAACATCTTGAAACGCGTGGTCACATCTCCTGTCACATCGATTTCTCCTGCAGCATCACCCAACACACCGAACTGTGCAGTAGCAGTATAGCGCAGCAGCGAACCGCGCTGCTTGGTGAGTTGGCCACCCAACCACAGCAAATTCTGGGTCATGTGATGAGGCACGGCGACTGGCATGGTCTCAAGGCCATCGGACAAAGGAGTGCCCGTTACGCTGTCGGTCACTTGGGTGTAGCGCCTCACCTCGTGGGTACCATACACGGCAAAGCCGAATTTGGCATACTTGTTAAAGCCTTCCAGCATTGACACGCCCACAGTGTTGCGCAACCGCCAATACTTCGTCGTCTCGTCGGTACCGTTCAGCGACAAATATGAGTGATCAAAAAATTGGTTGTCTTCCCCACTCGCGCTGTTCAAGAACTGATGCTGGGCATGCTTGAAGTCAAGGGTCCAGATGAAACTCGTCACGGGTACATAGGTGCGGTCGATGATGGTATCGGTCACACTGTCGCGGCGATAACGATAGAAGCCCACCTTGTAACGTTGGTTCAGCCACAGTTGGCTGCCCTCCAGATGGCTGTGAGCAGCACTCAACAATGTGGGAATGCTCTTGTTATCGACTTTGGTCTCACCACCCTGCACTTCGGCAGGATCGGTGATATAACGGTCGTCGGTGATGCCTCCGCTCTCCTTGGTGGTGTAGTTATAGTGGTTGAAAAACGTCTGCATCTCGTAGCGGTCACCCATGTGTGACCCGAACAGGCGCCAAGTGAAGTCCTTGTCGGCCTGCACGTCATAGGAACCTTTGCTGTAGATGTAGTCGATGGCGCCACCAACCTGGGTTTTGCGGTCCACGTTGCCCGAGAACTCCAGTTGCGTGCGGTCCAGATTGCTGTATTTGTCACCGCCTGTCGAGTGACTGAGCAAGGTCATGGGGATGCGGGTGTTGTAATAACGCATCGTTCTCGTGTCGTGCAACCATGCCCCGATAGCATCCTCAAAGAAGAACTCACCCGTCAAGGGGCGCTCAAAAAAAATCTGATTCTGACCAGGTGCTCCGTAGTTGCCTGTCGTTGCCCACGCGTCGCTCACCATCGACGGCACCATCGTGCGGTGATAATCCAGGTGAATCGTGTCAATGGTTGAGGGATAATGCAGACCCAACGGTTCACTCACGCTCCAGGCATACGACGGCTCCACACGCTGCTTCTTAGCCTTGGATGCCGTGGAAGAGCGCTCTTGCGAGAACTGTGCCACAGCGACATTGGTCACTGCGGCCACCAGAGCCAGTATAATCAGAAATCTTTTCATGACAATCGAGTCGCAAAGATAGTGCATTTTTTTTATTCAAGCAAGGCTTGCCCCACGGGTGAGGCAAGCCTTGATGATTCATTGAGTGATTGGAACAATCAGATGGTGCGCTCCACAGGGAGGACAAAAGCGCGCAAACCCAGTTTGGGCGTCGCCAGGTCCATCTGATGCAACTCGTCGAGCACCACATCCACGCGGCGGTCATCCACCACGGTGAGGATGGCCGAGGCAATCGAGGGCCACGCGTGAGTCGCATAGTGCGGTTCGCCTGTCTTGCTGCCACGGCCCTGCACTTCGCGCCAGCCGGTGAAGCCTCGACAGTTGAGCAGATTCAGCTTCTCTATAATGCGGTCATAGTAGGCCTCGTCAAAGGCTATGAATATCGCTTTCATATCGTTTTTTAGTTTATTGCGTTAATCCAACTTATTCACAATCAATTTTTCATATGCTCCTTCTTGATCTTCTTGCGGGTGCGACGAATACCTGTCAGTGCAAAGATGGTGTACATCGTGGGCACGAACAGCAGGGTCATCAGCGTGGACATGGTCAAACCGCCAATCACAGCGATACCCATCGGACGCCACATCTCACTACCCACACCAGTACCGATAGCCATGGGCACCATACCCAGGATGGTTGTCATTGAGGTCATGAGCACAGGGCGCAGACGTGAATGACCACCGTTGATCACGGCACGGCGAATGCTCATGCCGCGTTCGCGGTTCAGGTTGATGTAGTCGATGAGCACGATACCGTTTTTCACCACAATACCAATCAGCATGATACCACCAATCATCGACATCACGTTCAGGTTGGTGCGCGTCAACAGCAAGATGAGCACAATACCCGAGAAGGCGAACATAATCGAAGTCATGATGATTGCGGGATAGGTGAACGACTCGAACTGACCTGCCATCACAATATAAACAAGCAGGATGATGAGCAGACCCAATACGGCCAAATCGCCGAACGAGTCTTGCTGGTCCTCGTAGCTACCACTCAGCTGAATCATCACATCACCAGGCTTATCCATCTTGTCGATGAGCGGTTGGGCCTCGGCAATCACCTCACTCATGGGGCGATCTTGGATAACTGTCGAGACGGTAATGATGCGTTCACGGTCCTTACGCTCGATGGTGGGAGGATAGAACTGCTCGGTCACTGTACCCACCTCCTTGAGGCGCACACCAGTTCCCATCGCGTTATAGAGCATGATGTTCTCGATGTCCTCAATGCTGCGACGATGCTCAGGATCATACATCACCTTGATGTCATACTCCATACCATCCTCGCGGAAGTAGCTGGCCGTCGTACCATTGATGCGGTTACGCAATGCGGTAGCGGCGGTGCTCAGGTTCAGACCATACAACGCCAGTTTTTCGCGGTCAAAGTCCACGTGATACTCGGGCTGGTAGTCACTGCGGCTAATGTTGATATCGGCAGCTCCAGGAACATTCTCAAGAATGCGTTTCAAGCGTTGGGCCACACTATCGGTCTTGGTGAAATCATAGCCATAGATCTCATAGTCGACCGTATTCTGACCACTCATGCCGCCGCCACGGCCACCTCCCACGTTAACGAGGGCTTTTTTCAACTCAGGGTAGTTCTTGAGGTCTTCACGCATCATGCCGGCAATCTCGGTGATGCCGCGCTTGCGCTCGTTGGCCTTGCTGAGCATGATATTCATCGAGATGATGTGCGAACCGTTACTCTGCATTGAGGCAAAAGTGTTATCACTGCTGGCCTGGCCAACGGTGTAGTTAAAGGACTGGATTTCGGGATATTTCTCGGTCCACTCCTTGTAGAGGCGTTGGCTGACGTCCTTGGCCAAGTCAACGCGTGAGCCGATGGGCAACTCAAGCGTGACACCCAAACGGCCGTTATCGTTGGTCGGGACGAACTCAGTGCCGACAAACTTCATCACGAACATCGAGGCGACAAACACGCCTAATGCCGGTGCCGTAGTGATCCAGCGGTGGGCAACGCACACGTCAAGCACCTTGGCATAGAAGTCATCGATCTTGTCAAGCACCTTGAGGATGGGGCCATACACCTTCTGGAAGATTTTGGTGTCACCCACGTTGAGGCGCAGCAGGCGGCTACACAGCATGGGGGTCAGCATCAATGCGCAGATCAGTGACAGCACCATCATGATGGTCACCATCCAACCCAACTGCTTGAACAGCACACCGGTCATACCCTTGACAAGGGTCAACGGGAAGAACACGGCAATCAGCGTCAAGGTCGAGGCCATTACCGACAGGGCGACCTCGTTGGTACCGTTGACAGCAGCCTGCATGGGTGCCGAGCCACGCTCGATGTGTGTCGTGACGTTCTCCAGCACCACAATGGCATCATCGACCACCATACCGATAGCGATAGACAGCGCCGATAGCGAAACGATGTTCAGTGAGTTACCTGTCACATACAGGTAAATGAACGAGGCAATCAACGAGATGGGGATGGTCACCAGCACGATGACGGTAGCACGCCAGCGGCCCAAGAACACAAACACTACAATGCCCACGAACAACAGGGCGAACAGCACAGTCTCGACCAGCGAGGAAATAGTGCTGCGGATGTTATCGCTCGTGTCCACAATGTAACCCAACTTGATGTCGCTGGGCAGGTTCTTCTGAATCTTAGGCAACTCCTTGGCAATCTTTTCTGAAATCTGCACCGAGTTAGCACCCGACTGTTTCTGCACGATGATCATCGCACCCTTCTGGCCATTGTTGAAGCTCTCCTGGGCACGCTCCTCGAGCGAGTCGTCGATGCGAGCCACGTCACGCAGATGAACAACACCGCCGCTGGGCGACATGCCCACGACCATGGCGCCCATCTGCTGCGGGTCGCTGAACTCACCCTGCACACGCAGGGGGTAGGTCTCGTTACCGATGTCAAACGTACCACCAGGAATATTGCGGTTCTCGGCACCGATGAGGGCGGCAACGGTCTCGACGCTCAAGTTATAGGCCTCCATGCGCAGGGGGTCCAGATAAACATGGACCTCACGCTTGGGAGCACCAGCGATGGAAACCGAGCCCACACCATCAACACGTGCCAACGGGTTGGCGACATTCTCGTCAAGAATCTTATACAAGCCCGGCATACTCTGTGTGGCCTGTACCGAAAGCAGCACAATGGGAATCATGTCGCTGCTGAACTTGAAGATGATGGGCGTGTTGGCATCATCGGGCAACATACTCGACACCATGTCGAGTTTGTCACGCACATCGTTGGTCAACGTCTCGATGTTGTAGCCATATTCAAACTCCAGAGTAACTATCGAGATGTTCTCACGGCTGTTAGACGTGATGTGCTTGAGGTGCTCAACCGAGTTAAGCGCGTTCTCAAGGGGACGGGTCACGTTCTGCTCGATATCCGACGCACTGGTTCCCGCATAACTGGTCATCACCATGATGGTGTTGGTCTCCACGTCGGGGAACAAGTCAATGGGCAGGCTCCTGAGCGAGAACAGACCCAGCACAATCAGTGCCACGAAGATGAGAATCGTGGTCACTGGTCGTTTTACTGAACTGGAATATAAACTCATAATTAGAATCTATTGATTAAGTTCCGATGGTCATTTTCAATATTGATAATCAGGGTAGAGTAGTCACAGAATGAAAACCTCACTAATCACTAACCTCTAATCACTAACCATCAAGTTTCGATGGCCATCAAAACTTGATTTATTTCTTGAGTTGTACTTTAGCACCGTCTTGCAGGCGAGAAGCACCAGCGATAACAACTTGAGTACCGGCTACCAGTCCGCCCTTGATCTCATAGCGGTCCTCCAGACGCTGACCCAACTCAACCTCGCGCAGTTCAACCTCACCGCCCTGGTAAACCCAGACGTAGCGAACACCCGAGCCCACCTGCTTCTGCACAGCGCGATCAGGAACAACAACACTGTGAGTCGTTCCATAATTGAAATTCACACGGGCAAACATACCGGTGCGCACCTTGTCCTGGCGGTTGGTGATGGCCACCTCGACTTGGAAAGTGCGGCTCGTGGCGTCAACTGTGGGATGAATCAGATAAACCTGACCTTGGAAAACCTCGTCACCATAGGTGTCAAACTTCACTGTCACGGGCATGCCACGCTTCACGTGCGGATACTCGCTCTCGTTGACGTTGACGATAACCTTGAGGGGTTGCTGCTGCTCAATGGTGAGAATGGGCAAGCCTGCAGGCAGGTCACCGGCATCATAGTTCTTGGCAGTCACCACGCCGCTCACGGGCGAGGTGAGCACGGTATTCTCTTGCATGGTGCGGATAGCGCGTGCGGTGGCATCATATTGTGCCTGCAACTGATCCACAGCCTGCTGTGTGCCGCCGCCAATTTTCACTAACTCACGGGCGCGGTCCAATTCACGCTTCATGTTGGCAAGGGCAATCTGCTGCTGGGCGATGTTCACATCGTCAAGGATAACCAGACGCTGACCTCGTGCCACACGCGACCCCACGTCAACCAGGATGCGCTTGATGCGGCTACCGCTGTTCGACGAGATGTTGTTGGTCTTGAAGGCCTCAACGGTTCCCGTGTACTCACTAGTCTGTTTCACAGATTCCTCACCGATGGTCACCACCTCGACGATGGGCAGTTCTTCCTTGACTTCGACTGTCTTCTTTTCGTCCTTGCTGGAACAAGATGCCAATGCCAGAACGAGCATCACAATCGGAAAAAAATTCTTCGTTTTCATTGTTGTTTGATATGTTGTTGATGTTAATTTCTAATGCCTCAATTATCTCACATAGTGCGTGTTGCCCAGCACATGCTCCAGGTCGCTCTCGGCAACCAGGTAGTTGTAGATGGCCTGATAGTAAGCCAAGCGGGCTGCCATCAAGGCGTCCTCGGTATCGCGCAGCTGGATGAACGTTGCGGCACCGATCTTGAAACTCTGCTGCATGATGTCATTGGCTTTCTCGGCCATCTTCACACCGCCCTCGTTGCTCTCGATCTGCTTGAGGTTCTTGGCGATGACATCGTTCTGAGTGGCGACCTGAACATGAAGGCTGCGCTCCAAATTCTCGCGCTGCCACTTCATCTCATCAACAGCAATCTCGGCTTGTTTCTGCTTGTAGTAGCGTTGGCCGCCCTGGAAGATGGGGAACGCCAGGGTTAAGCCCACATTCGAGGCACGACTCCAGCGCAGGCCCGAGAAGGGGCTGCCGTTGTTCATCGAGTGCCACATCATGCTTGCACTACCCGTCAACGTGGGATACCATGCCATCTTCTGCACATCAAGGACTTTCTTCAGGTAGTCTGTCTGCAAGTCCAATGACTTGAGGCTGGTGTTGTTAGCCAGTGTGGTGTCTGCCCCCAAGGTGTTGCTCATCACGCGAGCATACATCTCGCCCTTGAATTCATCCAATTGCTGACTGGGTTCAAAGTCCTGACGCACGTCCATGCCCATGAGCAACTTGAGTTGCAGCTTCAGGGCAGTAATGGAGTTCTCGGCCTCAAGAATAGCAGGTTCCAAATTGGTCACGGCGACATTGGCTCGAAGCACATCATACTCCGACGCAGCACCCAGTTCAAATTTCTTCTGGAAAATATCGGCGTTCAACTTGGCGGTGGCATGGTTTTCCTCAATGACACGCTTGCTGTCCTTCGCAAGCATCAGGGCATAATAGGCCTTTTCCACCTGATTGACCAACGACAATTTGTTGGCTCGAGCAGCCTCCACATTCTGCAGAATCTGGTTCTCGCTCAGTTTGATGGATTTCCACAACTGCGGCACAACCAGCGGAATTTGGGCTTGGAAACCGCCTGCATGGGTGTTGTCACTACCCATCTTGATGGCCATGGTGCCATTCGGGGTGTCCATGTACATCGTCTGCAGCGACAGGTTTCGGGTGTATTGGCCTGCCAGGTTAACTGTCGGCAACAACTGGCCCAGCACCTCCTTGCGGCTGTAATCCACGCGAGTGATCTCCATCTCCTTCACCTTGATGGTGGGATTCTCGTTCAAGGCGATGCGCACACATTCGTCGAGCGACAGCGACAGTTGCGCATGGGCGCTCATGGCACCGCCAACTAATACTAATAAAATAATGTAGAAAAGTTTCTTGTTGAACATTGTATTGTGTAGTTATTGATTTTGCTGTTGTTGGTTCTCAAGATACTCAATCATCTCAATTCCCTTGATGGTGGCCACGCCGCGCAGGAAGCTGATGAACACATGCTCAAACATGTCTTCCTGCTTGAAACCGTATTTGGCACCGTTGAAATTCTCATGCAAAACGCGCAACGACTGGGAAAACAAGTAGGCAGCAATCTCAGGGTTGATGCGTTTGATAACCAAGCCCTCGTCCTGAGCCTGACGCAGCACCGACGCAATGCCGGTAATCACAGTCTTCTCGTTCTCAACATGCTTTTCAAAAATGTCGGGGTACAAGCGCTTGATATCATTGAAAAACGCCACCGATGTCGACTCATACATCTTGCGCGCACGCTGATAAACCCGATACATCGCCTCAAAACAATTTGACGATGTGGCGAAGATCTCTTTCATCGCCGCGTTCTTGAACTCATGTTCGTGGTGGATGCATTCACCGATGAGGGTGCGCTTATCAGGGAATATTTCATAGAGGGTGCGCTTCGAGATGCCGCAAGCGCGTGCAACTTCATCCATCGTCATCGACGTGGGGCCAACGCTCATCAGCATCTTACTGCATTCAGTGACAATCCTTTCTCTTGTGTCCATTGAATAATATCGTAATGGTTGTTCTTATTTAGGGCGCAAAATTAGAGAAAACTTTCAAAACTCCAAAAGTTTTCTTGGTTTTTATGATGGGTGTTGTAAGATTTTATAATTCTGTAACAATAATGAGGGTGGCGCCACAATCGGCGTCACCCTCACAATCAGTTGTGTTTATCCGCAGGGGGTAATTCCCCCGGATATGCATTAGTACTTAACCTTGCTGCTCTTCACAGCACCGCTGCGATAGCGGGTAACCACGATGTTGACACCGTCCCAAGGCTCATCGCTCTGAACACCCGACATGTTGACATAGGTCACAGACTCTACCTCGTCACCGTCAACAACAAGTGAGTTGATACCGGTATTGCCACCCATGTTGAGGCTAACGAGCGTTACCTCCTGGGTGTTACTGGTGGAAGTGGTGCCGTCAACATAGTTGGCAACGAGGTAGTAGGAGTAGGTTCCACCCTCTACCAGGTTGCTCAAGGTGATGCCAGTTGAACCAGCGTCGATGTCGGTGATCACAAAGTCGGTGTTGTCACCGGTTGCGGTAGCATTCAGCGAAGCCGTACCGGCATATACTTGGATCAGCGTCATGTCAGGCGAGTAGCTGCTATCGGTCGAGTAGATGGCAATCTTGTCGCCAGCGCTGCCAGTTACGGTCCAGGCATAGGTCTCACCCTGTGAGAAGGTGTGGCCCACGGCTGCAGTCGAGGCCGACTTCACGGTGATGTTACCGGTACCGTAGCTGGTGTTGGCGGTAGTGATCATGACGGTGAAGGTGGCATTGGAGTATCCCGAAGGAATCGTGAAGTAGATGTAGCCATAGGTCGTCGTCGAATTCCACCACCAGCTCGAAGTGCTGTTCTTGGTGTAAACGGCACCGTTACCGCCCTTGACGTTGGTACCACTCCAGGGCGAAGTCAGCGTGACGGTTGCATAGCTGCCGGTGTAGTTGCTGCCGTCGATGGTGCCAAGCAGGGTCGTTGTGGGCTCATCACCACCACCGGGCTGTGCGGTCAGCGTGCCATACAACGTGTAGCTCGATACAACCGATGCATCCACGTCGTGGGTCCAGTTGGCCGTGAAGCCAGTGCTGCTGATGTTGGAGGCTGCATTCAGTACAGGAGTTGCTTTCTCGATAGTGGCGTTACCTGTCAGGGCAACGGTCTTGCTCGTTGCGCCTGCACTGGCCACGGTGACGGTAGCCGTCTGTGTACCATAGGCAGTGGGGGCGTAGGTCACAGTCACGTTAACACCATTAGCAGCGTTAGCGGCAGTGATGGTGGTAGGCGTGATGCTGAAGACGCTTGCTCCGCTCAGGCTGAGCGTCACATTGCCAGTGAGGTCAGCACCAGTTACCTTGAAGGTAGCGGTCTTGGTAGCACCCACGTTGGCGGTCATGCTCAAGCTGGTGGGCGTTACTGTCAGGGTCGGGGTAGCAGCAGGCTCCTCATCCTTCAAGGTGACGGTCTGCTCATTACTCCAAGCGCTCTCGCTGCCGTCGGTGTAGATAGCTTTAACCTTATAAGTATAGGTGGTGGCAGCAGTCAGATTATTGACAGTGTAGTACTTGTTGGTGATACCGGTAATGGTGCGAGCTGTAGCGTCACCTGTCTCGGTGGCGTTGAGCGTCGTATTGCCGGCATAAACCTCGATCAGCGACATGTCAGGCGAGTAGCTGCTGTCAGTCGTGGTGAGGGTAATCTTCTCACCGGCACTACCGGTCACAATCCAGGTGTAGGTCTCACCCTTTGCGAAGGTGTGGCCAACGGCCGATGTCTGTGCCGAAGCGACAGTGATATTACCCGTGCCATAGGTACCGCTCACGGTCTTGATCTTGACGCTGAAAGTGGCATTGCTGTATCCCGAAGGAATGGTGAAGGTGATCTTACCGCTCTTGGTGAAGTAAACGGCGTTGTTACCACCCTTGACATTTGAACCACCCCACGGTGAAGTCAATGTAATGGTCTTGTAGCTGCCAGTGTAGGCGCTACCGTCGATGCTGCCCAGCAAGGTGGTGCCGGTAGACGGAGTCGAGCCGCCCTGACCGTTCACTTGCAGGGTATAGCTGGCCACGTTGGCGCTGGCAGTCTGGTCGGTCCAGTCGGCACGGAAGCTCGAACTGGTGACATAGCTGCTGTTAGCAGCGCTCATCACGGGAGTGTAGGTCGTGATGGGAGCAGAGGTTGCCGTACCCGTCAAGGTCACGGTCTTGCTCTCGGCACCCGAGCTGGCGATGGTGATGGTTGCAGTCTGCGTACCCGTTGCGGTGGGAGCGTAGGTCACAGTCACGTTCACGCCATTGGCGGCATTGGCAGCCGTGATGGTGGTGGGCGTGATGCTGAAGACGCTAGAGCCGCTCTTGGTGAGCGTCACATTACCGGTGAGGTCAGCACCCGTTACCTTGAAGGTGGCGGTTGCAGTCTCGCCCGTGTAAGCCGACATGCTCAATGTTGCGGGAGTCACAGTGAGGGTAGGAGTTGCGGCAGCGGGTTGAGTCAAGGTAACCTCTTGCTCGTTACTCCAAGCGCTCTGGGTACCGTCGGTGTAGATGGCTTTCACCTTATATACAAACGTGCCACCCTCCTTCAGGTTGTTCACGGTGTAGTACTTGTTGGTGATGCCGGTGATGGTGCGTGAGGTCTCGCCGCCGGTCTCGCTGGCATTGAACGAGTTAACGCTTGCGTCGCCAGCATAGACCTCAATCTTGCTAACGCTGATATAGTTGCTTGTGGAACCGATGGTCACCTTGTCGCTCGATGAGCAATTCAGCACAAAGGTGTACTCGGTATTGGTGTCGCTCAGAGCCTGCGTCTTGGTCTGGCTACCGGTGCCCACGCTCAAGGTGGCGTTGCCATAGTAGCTCGAGTAGTAGGAGTAAGCGGTCACCTTAACAGTCACGTTGCTGTAGCCGCTCAGACTATAGGTGGGCGATACCAGGTTACCACCAGTAATGAGCATGCCCGTGTTGGCATAAACATAGGTTGAAGCCGTCCAGCCGGTGCCCAGATAGGTGGCGATGTTGCTGGCCACGTCGGTCAAGTAACCATCGCTGTTGGTGACTTGCGTCACACCGCTCAGGTCGATGCTGGCCAGCTGTGAGGTAGCGGGAGTGCTGCCCTTCTCGTTCACTTGCAGCGTGTAGCTCGACACATTCGAGCTGGTGGTCTGGTCGGTCCAGTTAGCACGGAAACTGGTGGTAGTGATGTAGCTGCTGTTGGCGGCACTCATCACAGGAGTATAGGTCTCCAGTGCTGCTGCCGTGGCAGTACCCGACAACGATACCGTCTTGCTGGTAGCACCGCTGCTTGCGATAGAGATGCTGCCAGTTTGCGTGCCAGCTGCCGACGGATTATAGGTCACCGTAACAGTGGCACCGCTGGCTGCTGCACTAGCGCTAATCGTCGTGGGAGAAATGGTGTAAGCGCCATTGGCATCGGTCTTGGTCAAGGTCACATTGCCAGTGAGGTTACTACCGGTAACGGTGAAGGTTTTGGTCACCGTCTGACCAACCGTTGTGCTAAAGCTCAGCGAAGTGGGGCTGACACTCAGCGTCGGAGTGGCAGTCGAGCCACTGGGCGGCTGGATACCGATCACCATCTGCTGATACACATTGAAGTTGTAGCTGCTGTAACCGAAGGAGTTAAGCGCACACCAAGCGTTACCATCACCACTCCAACCGAAGTTGATGTGGTATTTGTTATCACTGCTTCGATAACCGTCAACGTTGAAGGCATGGCCACCGGCATTGGAGCTAACGGCACAGAAGACGATGGGACGGCCAGCGGCCATCTCCTCTTGAATCAACGCAGCCCACTGAGAATCGGTATAGAGCGTGGTGCCACCGCTATAGGCACTGGTCTTCTTGACGAAGCGGGTGGTGCTGGAATCATAACCGAAGAAGGTGAAAGCGTCACGAATGTTGCATACACTGTCAACACTCACACCGCTACCACCTGCTGCACTCGTTCCATAACCCATGCGCTCGGCTTGACCCACATAGTGCATCAGCGTGGCCACTGCGGTTCCCTGGGCAGTCGTGTAGCTGCCAGTGTAATCATCCAGCATATTGGCCCAGTCAAACGTCGTTGAGGGCAATGCCGAGTGAGTGTAGCTCTTGGAACCATAGCTTGAATAGCTGATGGTGGACTTGTAGCCAGGAACAACGGGAGTCGCTGCGGTGGGATACTTCCAGAAGTAGAACACCATCGACGCCGATGTGGCGGGACAGCCCGTCAAGCACTGGTAGCTACCGAATTTACACTGATTATAATAAGGTGCCTCCTGGTCCCAGTTGCAGGTCAGCAGTGGGCCATAGGTCGTAGCATTCAGACTCGGAGCTTTAGGAACGACCAGCGTGCTTGAACGCATGCCCGGATGCTCCTGCAGATACATAATCTGATCTTTGTATTGCCCCAGCATGTCACGCATACCCATGGGCAAGTTATTCACATCTCTCAAAGGACGGTCACCCACCATCAGGATTTCCTCGGCACGGTCATCACCGGCAACAACGAGGAAGGTGGTTGACGTGTTGAAAATGTAATAGACAGGTTGATGGCGCATCACGCTTCCCATCTCGGCTTTAAGCAACACGGGTTGCTTGGCCGATGGTGCCATAATCTGACCTCCATAAAATTCATTCAGAAAACTTTGCGCTTTCCTCATGGCTGTCGCCTGGTCAACAGGGGCTGCCGACAATGACATCGCCATAATGACGAAAGTCAAGAAAAGAAAGATTTTTTTCATAAGCCTATTCTTTTAAGTAATAATATAAGGTTATTTAGGAATTGAAATGAGCTTTTTAAGATTCTTTCGCGCCCCAAAGATAATAACGGTTTTTTAATAATACAAAGATTTTCATGATAATTTTTAATAATTTTTATTTTGATGGTTGATGGTTTACCGCATTTTGCACCATTTTGCTGCAATTCATTTACTGAAAGAAAATACCCGTTGATGATTATATTTTGCCATTTCGAGCGGAATCGTTATCTTTGCATTCAACAATAATCAATCAACATGACGATGAAATCAGCCAGTAACATCAGGGAGATTTTGGCCTTCCTGCGCCAACTTGCCATCAACAACGACCGCACATGGTTCAAAGCTCGCAAAGATCAGTTCGATGCCTTGCGTGGGCCTTGGGAGCAGGATATGCAGCGGCTCATCGGCCTAGTCGCCGACTTTGACCCGCAAGCGCGCGGACTCAATGTCAAGGACAGCGTGTACCGCATCTACCGCGACACGCGCTTCTCCCATGACAAGCGCCCCTACAAGAATTATTTTTCGGGCGTCATCGGCCGTGGTGGTCGACACACGGTGCAGTCATGCTATTACGTCCACTTCGGGGTCGAAGAACTGATGCTGTGCGGTGGCATCTGGTTGCCCGAAAAACAGATCATTGACCAGTTGCGCGGACTCATCGATGCCGAACCCGAGGAATTCCTCTCCATCATCAACAATCCCGAGATCACCTCTCGCTACCAGTGGATATCACGTTCCTTGAAAATGATTCCCAAGGGTTACCCAAAGGATCACCCCATGGGCCGCTTCCTCAAGATGAAAGAATATCTGCTGGTCAAAAACCTGGATGAAAGTTACTTTGACTGCGATGACTGGGTTGAACGTGTTGCTGATGACTTACAACCTCTCAAGCCCTTGAACGATTTCCTTAATTATGTGTTTGAATAGCTAAGGCTTGGGTTACAAATCGTAATCTGGGATTTTGCCATCGTTTTGGCAAAAGAGTCGGCATTTTGCCAGCAAAAGGCAACAAAACTCGACTTTTTTGCCATTCTTTTAGCCGTTTTAACAACGCGAAACTGTTTTTTTCGCTGCTTAGAGTGTTAATTTCTCAATAAAATTACACCTATTAAATAAAATGGTAGTATCTTTGCGCCCGATTTCAGCAATGAAGTCTCGTGAAAACCCTGAACTTTCAACAATCAACATACAATAAACACAATTAGAAATCTATGAAGAAATCTTCTATTCTCCTGATGGCGTTGGCCTCAAGCCTTGGCATGAGCGCCAGCGAAGCCGACTTGGTGATGCCACAGTCGCTGCATGACCTCAGTTTTCTGCACTGGGGATTCCTGGTCTGCGTGCTGGGAATGCTCTTCGGTGTATATCATTTCTTGAAGACCAAGAGCCTGCCGGTTCATCCCGCCATGCGTGAAATCGGCGAGGTGATCTACAAGACCTGTTCAACCTACCTCAAACAGCAGGGCCGTTTCCTGGCCATCCTGTTCATCTTCATCGGCGTGGTGGTCGCCTTCTATTTCGGCGGATTGAGCCACATGTCGGTGGGTGAGGTGCTTATCATCCTATTATCGACCGTGATCGGTATGTTAGGCTCTTATGCCGTGGCAGCCTACGGTATCCGCATGAACACCTACGCTAACGCCCGCATGGCGTTTGCCTCGTTGCGCCGCGACCCGCTGCGCTTGCTCAACATTCCCTTGAACGCTGGTATGAGTATTGGCGTGATGCTGGTGTGCGTTGAGCTCATCATCATGTTGGTCATCCTGCTCTTTGTCCCTGTGCATCTGGCTGGTGTATGTCTCATCGGCTTCGCTATTGGTGAGAGCCTCGGTGCCAGCGCCCTGCGTATCGCCGGTGGTGTCTTCACCAAGATTGACGACATCGGCAGTGACTTGATGAAGGTGGGCTTCAAGATTGGTGATGACTACCCCCGCAACCCTGG
>JAEEGL017442525.1_pt1 | contig 22839 bp, 19 predicted proteins | sample 9134231 | NCBI WGS metagenome assembly JAEEGL01 (sample SAMN16246548, study PRJNA631951) | gut metagenome | biome: gut microbiome; feature: rumen; material: fiber-attached | host: Bos | place: Iran: Karaj | collected 2018-10 | reverse complement strand
GTATGATTCTTGGAGAAATCGGCGATATTCACCGTTTCTCAAGCCCTTGTAAACTGTTGGCTTTTGCAGGGTTGGATCCCTCTGTATATCAATCAGGAAACTTCGAAGCCAAACACACTCGAATGTCGAAGCGCGGATCTCGTTCTTTGCGCTACGCCTTAATAAATGCTGCACACAATGTGGTGAAGAATAACGCGACATTTCGAGATTATTACAACCAGAAAATGTCTGAAGGTCGTTCGCACTACAACGCTTTAGGACATTGTGCAGGAAAACTCGTCCGTATCATATATAAAATGTTATCTGACGACGTTCCTTTTAACTTAGCTTAGCAAAGGCTTTAATATAGATTTCGAAAGGCCTTCGCTGGAAGGTCTTGTTAAGGTCAGCTATTTTTGAGCCATAAATCAAACGAAATATTCGCTAAATTTTTCCTTGACTATTCATAGCTGGTCTCCCAAAAGTACACTTTATATAACTGAATGGCGATGATTTAGAAAAAAAAAATCAAGAAAAATCACTTTGTTCATATTAAAACTCTTTTCTTGGGACAATACCCAAACTTTTGTTGATTTCATCATAGAAATCGCCCATAGCCGAAAGAGAATGATACTTTACTACGTATCTTCTTGATTTGGCTGAAATATCTTCCCACTGTTGTGGATTATCTAACAAATTTTGTAAAACACTTTCAACAGTAGTAGGTGTGGCATTTACCAAAGGAATCTCGTCCTTTTCAACGCATCCCGTTTCTTCAAAAAAAACTTTCAAATCATTTCTAAAAAAGCAAACTGTAGGCTTTCCAGCAGACATGGATTCCATTGCAAACATAGCATAGCAGCCCATTATAAGCTGATCAACAACAATGTCTGCATTATGAATTTTCTCAATCAACTCAGAGTTAGGTATCCCTTGAATTCGAACATATTCTATTTTATATCCCTTTTCGATAAGAGATTTAATAGCTTTCTCAACATATTCGGAACCCTTAATGGCCATATGATTTGGTGCATGCAATATTCTTACCGGTCTTCTGCCGTCGTAATCGTTATTTCTTGGAGTAATCTTATCTGTATCAATCGCAAAATGGCACAATCTAATCCTATTCCAAAAATGCATATAATCAATAGAATCCATCGCACCAATAACTATGTCGCAATGTTTAGACCAGCGTTTGACATTCCTTAGCGTGTAATCCTGCATATTTCTAAAGAAAACAGGATAATCCTTACATAAAGCATTAACTGTCAACTTATTCTTTGCAGAATAGAAGAACTGGCAATCACTCCCATAAGGCATTACTACTGATTTTATACCCGCAACTTTATAAATTGTAGGTTCTATCCATTGCAAACTTCTAAGTTTCATCAAAGGACCACCATTAAAATATATATATATACATTTATACCTATAGACCAAACGAAGTTCGAATAAAATGGGAAACAAATACATTATTGTGTGTTTTTTTAAACTAACAAAATAATCAAAATCTTGCGTAATAAAAAACACATCATTGGCAAATGTCTCTACCGAATACCCCTTTAACTCTAATAGTTTCTTAAAATATACATTATTTATCATCGGAGTAGGGCCGATACCTATATCAATCTTATTTCTTTTGATTCTTGAACAAAAAGCAATTGGCAACACAATCGGTATCAAAAAAAAATTCAAGCATGTAAGTATTGCAATTGCTGATTTTTTTAAGATTTGTTTCATGATTTTCATCATTTATCCTTTATTATATTCATTTTTTCAATTAACTCTAAGCGTTTTTCCAATTCATATAACTTATCCTCGATACGAACTCCTAAACGAATACGCATACTGTTAATAACCTTATCTGGATCTAATTCTTCACCGTTTTCATCGCATATTTTTTCAATACTGATTATCCCATCTGAACAAGCTATATCTACTATGTGCTGATATTTGTCAATATATACTACTTGACCAGGGCAAACACAAACTGGATAGTTAAAGTGTTTTATCTTCGAATGAAGAATATGAATTTTGATGCCATTACAATAAGTATACGCGCCCGCAAAAGGCCAACAAGAAGCGCGAATCAACCTGTCTATGCTAACTGAATCCCTATTCCAATCAATTAAACTATCATTTGTAATTCTTGGAAAACATCTAAGCGATTTTTGCGGATTATCATTCTGACTAACAGCACAACTTGGGTCTGCAGATAGTTTATCAACCGCTTCAACGAACATTTCTGGAATCATTTTCTCAGCTTCTATATAAATGTGTGATATCGTTGTTTTCTCATTACAAATAATATATTTTTTATGTACTATCGGGCCAGAATCCAATTCTCCTGGTTCCATAAAGTGTATAGAAACACCTATTCTATCCTCTCCATTGATTATAGCCCAATTGGGACATGCATTGCCTCTATATCGAGGCAAATCACCAGTGTGAGCATTTAAAATACCATATTTGAATTGACTTATTACTTCATAATTTATTATTGATGGCCAATTTACACTTATTCCTAAATCTGCTGATAAATCATTATCTAAAAAAATTTTATTAATATTTGAATCACAAAAAAAAAGACAACCTAACTCTTGCGCTTTTTCTTGAAAATCAAACTCATCTTTAGTATACTCAGGTGCAGCTTTTGCAGTAACAATAGCCACAATATGATGACCCACATTTTTCAGTTTTTCTATGGTCTCATAAAGCAACTGTGTACGTCCGATGATTATAATATTCATAACCTTTCTCCTAATTCAATCCCTATGTTACTAATTGTCTCAAATCTATATCCTTTTTTTCTTCCTTCTTCTACAACATCTCTCAAAAGATCTTCTGTACCATACATGCTATTATTTCTAAATAAACAAAGCTTTTCAAAATTTTTTAGATAGGGCCTAGCTTTATTATACCTATCTATACCCTCTGTATTTAAGAATATGTGAATTGGATGAAAATTCAAAATACGGTACATGTCATAATTTCTTTCAAACCAATATCCTCGATTCTTTTTATTTTCATCAGAGAAATATAAATCATCTTCAAAAATATACGGTATTTGCCATAAATCAAACAATTTCCATGGGTATATTCTTTGGCCTTTTTCAGGAATAATAATATCATTTAATTCATATTTTATTCCTCGATTAGACAATGCATATCTAATTTGGCTTCCACTAACACAAGAATGGCTCCGAACTGTTATTGCATCAGGAATTATAGACTTTGTCTTTTCAATAATTCCTAAATAATCCATTTCTTGATCACAAGAACTCAGAAGAACGTTAAAATTAGGATGAATTCCCAATTCATGTTTTTTTTTCATTTCTGGTATTAGTGATGTTTCGTGAGTAATATTGATTGTAGTTTTTATGTCAAGTTCCTTAAATAGTTGAAGCGAATAATCAAGTACTGGATCTATTGCCCAGTCAACATCAATTGTAATATATAATATCTTATCTAACATTTTTCCTATATAAATTCCATTTTCCGAGTATAAAAATTTACTTAGTGTCATTATAGCAAAAACTACAATATCCATCCTCGTCAATTATAACCCTACCCACAACTCTCGCTGGTACTCCACATGCTATGCTATTATCCGGAATATTAGAATTAACAAAGCTATTGGCACCTATCACACAATGATTCCCTATGCTTACATTACACATAATAATCGATAATGTCCCAATGACAGTATTACTCCCTATGCTTACATCGCCTTTTTCGACCTCATTTATACCTCCAGATACAATATTTTTCGTCGTATCATGTGTGTAAATCATAACACCTGAATCTATCGAAACATTGTCTCCTATTGTTAGTTTTCCATTTATCCCTTCTAAAATCGTATATGGACCAACCCAAACATTCTTTCCAATTTTTACTTGACCCATCACAACTGATGTATCATATATTGATGAACCTTCTCCTGCCATAAGATACTTTGCTTTATCGAATCTATTAAATATATATTCTCCTGAAGGAAGAACTCTATCATATCTTTCCCGAATATTATCCCTGTTTTTTTTAAAATACTCGTTTAAATTTTTACAAAAATCTTCATTAACCATAATATATGCCCTGCCGAAATTACCTATTTGTCAAATTGTGAATTCTTTATTTCTCATAAAGACTCTTTCAAAACCTTAACAACATATTCAATATCCTCGTTCCTCATAAACGGAAATATGGGAAGTGTAATTGACGTGTCCTCACAAATACTAGCATTAGGATAATCAAAACTTCTAGTCTTATATTTATTCATATTAAACTCCGTTCGATGTATTGCTATAGTTCCCGGCCTGGATTGAATTCCTGCCTCATGCATTTTTTCCATTATTCTATTTCTTGTACTTCGTTCACCATCCGCCACCCGAATGACAAAAGATTGGAACGTATGTCCATTTTCTTCTTTAATCTCTGGCAAACACAAAAGATCGTCATCCTTTAGCAGTTCACAGTAACGTAAAGCACTTCTTTTTCTATCTAGAAGCAACATTTCAAGTTTTTCCAATTGCGCAACCCCCATTGCTGCCTGTATATCAGATAATCTAAGATTATATCCAACATCATCATATACCCCCATATAATAAGGTTTCCCAAAATCAGGAGTTGTTTTTAATGTATTTACTCCATGATTTCTATATTGTTTTATCTTGTTTGCCAAAACTTCACTATTCGTTGTACACATTCCCCCTTCTCCAGTTGTGACTGCTTTTCGAGGATGAAACGAAAAGCAACCCATATCGCCAATCGTTCCTACGGGTCTACCCTTATATGTGGTCCCGACTGCGCAGGCGCAATCTTCTACAACGTATAGATTGTATTTTTGAGCTATCGACATTATTTCGTCCATTTCCGCCGAATACCCAAACAAATGTACAACAATTATTGCCCTAGTATTATTTGTTATAACTTCTTCTATTTTCTTTACATCAATATTGTAAGAATACTTATCAACATCGACAAATCTCACTTTTGCACCAACATACTCGACGCAACTAGCTGATGTAATCCACGTATACGCTGGAACAATAACTTCATCTCCCTCGCCAATGCCCAATGATAACATGGCTACATGCAATGCTGCGGTACACGAAGACACTGCATAAGCATATTCTGAAGAATGAAACTTTTTAAATGTTTCTTCAAATCTCTCAGTATATGGTCCTTGCGTAACCCATCCGGATTTTAAGCATTCTGAAATATTTTTTATTTCTTTTTCATCAAAGTACGGACGTGTAATAGGAATCATCATAATATCTCCTTAAGAGCACAAATATTTATTACACCACATTTCTAAATTTAACATAGACCATATGAATAGTCTCTTGTTTTCAATGCCAGTAAAGTGCCTGTCGCATATCTTGTTTACTGCATTATAGTCTAGATAGTTATATATAATTGAATCTTTCGATTTTATAATTCTTTTTACGTATTCTATACTCTCACCCCTAAACCATGATGCATCAGGAGCTGAAAACCCTTGTTTCTGTGCCTTTGTGATTTCCGAAGGAATATGCCTTTGCATAACAGACCTCAGTATCATTTTTCCGTCGTTATTTTTTTGAAAATATGCATTCTTCTTTTCACCATAATCATTCTCGTTCATTTTCACTACACTAGATAAATTATTTATCTTATACTTCACGGGGATTTTTTGAGCAAAATCCACAAGATCATTATCCATAAAAGGAACTCTACTCTCTAATCCATACGCCATGCTTAATTTGTCTTCTACAATAAATAAACTCTCTAAAAATGTTTTAGACTCAAAATATAAAGAATGATTTATGCTACTTTCTGGCGACACGTCTCTTATATCACGGTTTTTAAACACTTCTTTAAATATTTCTCTACAATCTATTTCTTTCGTATATGATTTTATAGGTGAAAGAATTTCATCTATTTCCTCGTTTGTTCCAAGTCTTTGCCAAAAATCAAAATACTTATCAAGATAATCATTTACATTATAATTATTTATTGCTCTAAAGTATCGCCATGGATAGCCAGCAAACAACTCATCACCACCGCACCCTGATAATACAACTTTAACAAATTTAGAAGCCAGTTTAGAAGCATAGAAATTAGGGTAACTTTGTCCTACTTTAGGATCTTCCAAAAACCAAACTAAATCTTTCATGCATCGTTCCATATCGCCCGATTTCAAAATCATTTCATAATGTTCCGTATGGTAATAGTACGACATTAACTCCGCTTTTTCTCTTTCATCAAAACATAGTTCCATACCCGAAGCCGAATGAAGATCAAATCCACACGTAAAAGATTTCATATTATCAATGTTTTGTGAAGCAATTGCAGTTATGGATCCTGAATCAATGCCCCCAGATAAATATGCGCCAATATCTACATCACTAATCATCTGTCTCTTAACTGCCTGAGTAAACAACCTTTCTAGTTCTTCTTCGCACTCTTGAAGATTTTGAAGAGATCTATCCTCGATAAAGTTATAATCCCAATATTGTCTTGCTAATATTTTCCCATCAAAAGAAATTTCCATATATGAGCCGGATGGAACCATATAAACATTTTTAAGAAGCGAGGAATAATCAAATATATTTTGAAATGTTAAATATTGTTTAAGCGCGGAGTAATTTATTTGCTTTTTAAAACTTGGGTGGAGAATTATCGCTTTATATTCAGAGGAAAAAACGAATGAATCATCTACTATCGAATAATATAGCGGCTTTATTCCATATCTGTCACGTGCAAGAAAAAGCCTTTCTTTATAGTCGTCCCAAATCGCAAATGAAAACATCCCATTTAGACGATTAAGGCACTTATCTCCCCATTCAATATAAGCATGTAGAAGAACTTCTGTATCAGAGTTAGAAACAAAAATATGTCCTAAAGCAGATAACGTCTTTTTTATTTCGCAAAAATTGTATATTTCTCCATTATATGTAATAACATATTTTCCGCCATTAAACGACATAGGTTGATGCGCATAAGAACTGAGATCTATAATTGACAGTCTCCTATGTCCAAACACAACACGTCCATTCCCGCACGATGTAATCCCAGCATCATCCGGTCCCCTATGTTTCAAAATATCATTCATTTGTGAAACTAGTTTTATATCTTTATTGAGAAACTCATTAAATAATTTATTATTTTTATCAAATCTTAATAATCCAGATATACCACACATATTATTTCTATTCTACTTTGTCTCTTTATTTATCTCTTCCAGACATACTATAATGTATTATTTGAAATAGATAGTCCTATGTTTTCATTTATAGTTCTAAATACATCTCCAATTTTTTCAATCGAATGATGTTTTTCCACATATCTTCTTGATTTTTTTCCTATTTCATTAATCAAATCTCTATTATCAATTAACATAGCTAACTGACTCTTTACATTTGATACGTTAGTCATTCCTAAAGGTAATTCTCCATTGTCAATGTAACCCATTCTTTCCCAAAAGCTAATAAGATTTGGATCTATATACGTAAGTACCGGTTTTCCAAATGCCATCGCTTCAACATCAAACATTCCGTATATTCCCAAAATCAACTGTCCAGCCACAATGTCGGCCCTTTGAAGTTCCTTTTTTACGGTTTCGCCAGGTACATTTTGTAAGCAAACGAACTCTATGTTATAACCGTTACTGTTTAATTCTTCGATAGCTTTTCTAAAATATTCTGTCCCCTTCAAACTTGGATGGTTAGTAGCATGTACAACTACTATCGATTCACTTTCATTTTTTTGAACGTATCCACATTCATTATACTCATCTAAATCTATAGCCAAATAACTTGGAAGATAATAATCACCAACGCACGGTATATAATATGCCTCGTCTCCACAACACAAAATACCACTTGCATGATCTGTCCACCTCATAATATTTTTTTTTGTTTTTATGCTTTGTCGACATGTTAATATTTTTCCATAATCCCTTCTCATAAGAAATCTATAATCAAAGCTATTACTTCTTTCGTACGAATAAACATCTCCGCCAAATGGTAGAATCAAGGTTTTCACATTTGAAATTTTAAGAAAGTATGGCTCAAGTTTTTTTAATAAAGAAAACTCTGATGGTCCACAAGTGTCACCAAGTGGGCCGCCATTAAAACTGGTATATATTGCAGAATATCTCCTTATTGCCCATATAAATACATATATCCTTCTAAATGGCGAAAGAAAGAATTTCAATAATCTACCACTCAAAACAAATTTTTTATCATATTTATTGGTGATATAATTAATATCTATAACAAATGTTTCCGCCGTATATCCTATCGAAATTAGTGATTTTTTGAAATAGACATAATTGATTAGTGGCTCTGGGCCAAGTCCAACATCTATTTTCTTTTTGCAAAATCTAATGACAAAAGAAATGAGAAACAGCATCGGAACCATTATTAATTCAACAAATCGCTCAACAAAAAAACGAATAATTCTTGCAAAAGCTAAGAGAATTTTTTTTATATGCATATTTACACCTATTCTCCAAAAACATAAGTAAATAAAGCTTTCTTACGCGTCGAATTATTTGACGCCAACCTAGTTTCAAATCATTCGTTAAAACCATGTATTAAGTAACTGCTCAAAATTTAACAAACTCCATATCAGTAGTCTTCTGTTAGTTTTCCCTTCAAGATGTTCATTTACTAGATTTTGAACAGTTTCTTTGCTTAAATAATCCCATATTCGAGCTTTATCATTGTATATAATTCTAGTTACAAAATCTAAACTCTCATCTTTGAACCATGTTGCATCCGGAGCAGAGAAACCTTGCTTATCAGCACGATTTATTGTCTGAGGTATATATTTATCCATAGTTCTTCTAAGAATATATTTCCCATCGTTAGTTTTTATATAATAATCTTCTTTCTTCAAACCAGCATTGTTTTCATTTAATCGAAGCGTTTCGTTAAGATTCTTTAGTTTATATTTAACAGGCATTTTCATGGCAAAATCTACTAGATCGTTATCCAACATAGGAACCCTAGACTCTAATCCATGCGCCATTGTAAGTTTATCCTCAATCATAAGCATGCCGTGAAGAAAAGTTTTTGCTTCAAAATATAAGGAATGATTAATATAATCAACCGGTGTTTTTAATTCGTTCTCATGCCTTTTAAAGACATCTCTAAAAATGTCCTTCGTCCAAATATGTGAGACCTGTCCCCAAACTGGAGAAAAAGCCTCTTTGAGAACTCGATTTGGTATTAGTCTTTGCCAAAAAATGTAGTATCCATCAATAAACTCGTCAAAATTCTTAGCATTCATCCCTCTGTAGTATCTCCATGGATACCCTGCAAATAATTCATCTCCGCCAGTTCCGGAAAAACATACTTTAACAAACTTTGATGCCAAATTTGAAATATAATAATTTGTATATGTCTGGCCTACTCTAGGCTCTTCATTGTGAAAACATACTTGAGGGAGAACTCGCTCAATATCACTAGGCTGTAAAATCATTTCATAGTGTTCAGTAGCAAATTCATGAGCCATTATCTCGGATTTTTTTCTTTCATCAAATCCAAGTTCATTATTAGAAGCTCTTGACATATCATAGCCGCAAGTAAAGGTCTTAATATGAGGGTATTCTTTAGAAGCCAAGCACGTTATCGTACCAGAATCCATTCCGCCAGACAAAAAACTGCCTATTTCTGTGTCACTAATAAGTTGGCGCTTTACCGCTTGCTTAAGCAACTCGTCTAGCGCTTCTTCGTATTCCTCTTCCGTGCTAAATTCTGGTTCTTCTCTAAAATGAAAATCCCAATATCTCTTTATATTTACTTTGGGATTATTAAACCCGATAGTAAAACAACAACCAGGTTCTAGAATTTTTATACTCTTTTCAAAGGTCTTATTAGTAAGTATATTCTGAAATGTAAAATACTCCATAACTGCTTCGAGATCCAATTCATGATGGAATTTCGGATGATTATAAATAGCCTTCTGTTCAGATCCAAATATAAAGGAATTATCAATAATAGCGTAGTAAAATGGCTTAATACCATATCTATCTCGAGCGCAAAATAACTCCTGTCGAATTTTATCATAAACTGAGAACGCAAACATTCCATTGAATCTATTTAAGCATTCTTGTCCCCATTCTATATATGAATAAAGCACAACTTCAGTATCGCAATTAGTCACAAAAACGTAACCCATATCGCTAAGTTCTTTTCTGATTTCACGAAAATTATACAACTCACCATTATAAACAATGACATAATTACCGCCAGAGCTTATCATAGGTTGTTTTCCATTATCCGACAAATCAAGAATAGAGAGCCTTCTGTGTCCCAAAGTTACTGCTCTATCGTCATAATAGCCTTCCCCATCAGGACCCCTGTGAGCAATAGCACTTGTCATTTTCCTTACAATCGACTGGGATGCCTTTTCTCCGTTTAAATTAAAATATCCGCATATTCCGCACATTGATTTATGACCTCTAACCCTATTTCAAATAATCTTTAAGCCAATCAAGAGTAGCTGTTAATCCTTTGTCAAAATTCCACTTAAACTCGTGACCAAGTTTTTTTATTTTTTCATTTGAGACGTCAAAAACCTTAATATCACCGACAGTCCAATCATCATAGATTGTCTCCAAATCCGTTCTTCCAAAATACTCTTTTTCTTTCTGCGCAAGTTCAGATACGGTAATGTTTACACCTGAAGCACAATTATATACTTCCCCCATAGTACCTTCTGTCATAGCGACTAGCTTGTTTATTGCTACTAAATCCTTTACATAAGTAAAGCTTCTCTGCTGTGTTCCATCTCCATGAATTATTGGAGATTCACCATGTATAATTCGTCTTCCAAAGATAGGTACAACTCCTCCAACGTCACTATATTCCTGCCTGGGGCCATAGACATGAAAATATCTCAAAATTGTGCAGTCTAACCCATATAGATCGCAAAATGCTCTCGCATATCTCTCTCCTGCCAATTTTGATACTCCATAGTACGATGTGGGATTTAATGGGTGATTCTCGTCCTGAGGAAAATACTTAGCCTCACCATATACTGATCCAGTAGAGGCGTGTACAACCTTCTTAACCCCAAAATCTCTTGACAGTTCCAAAATATTAAAAGTTCCTGTACCGTTAATCAGTAGATCTTTCCTTGGATCTTTTAGACATACTGTTTTCTTTGACGCCGCCTCATGAAAAACTACATCTACTCCTTCAAAATATTTTTTTAATTCCTCGTAATCCGTCACATCGCATCGAACCTCATGAAAATTATCGAAGTCATGGAAAGGTTTTAAATTTTCTTCTTTTCCAGCAAAATAATTATCTATGCTTATTACTTCAACTCCCTCTTCAAGTAAATCTTCCACAATATGACTGCCTATAAACCCTGCTCCACCTGTGACAATGGCCTTTGAATATTTGTCCTTAAATCTCATTATTGTTTTTCCTCCACTTTTTATATCTCATAATATGATATCATTTGTTTTGCTATTTTTATTGGGTCATGATAGTTATATATATACTCCTTTTGAAGCTGATACTTGGACTTTAACAAATCAGGTGAATCAACAATCTCTTGTAACACATCTTCTAAATTGTCTTTATTGGCATTAAAAAAAGCCTCCAAAACATCCTTCTTCATCTGTGGACTAATGTATTTCAAATCTCTCTCATTTATGTATGTTATAACTGGTTTGCCAAGTTTTATGGCCTCAACAGCAAAAGCACCATACCAACCTATTCGAATTTGGTCTATTATTATATCTGCTTTTTTATATGCTTCTATCGCATCATTATGGCTCATATTTTCAATAAGCTGCAGTTCAACTTTTCCAGGATTCTTCTCTTTTATCCTCTCAACAATCTTAATAATATCCTCAGAACCTTTTATCAAACGATTCGTAGGTGCGTGAACTATTCTTATAACATCATTACTTCTAATGTCCTTAACCGGCTGTTGTTCGATATCACACCAACCGCTTATGGTATACGGAATAAAAATAGTTTTTTCTGGTAGAAAGTTCATTAAATCTGGATTTACGGAGAACAAAGTCATCCCGGTCTCTTCAATTATTTTAAATCTCTTAACCTTATTCTCTTCGTATTTTTGAGAAGCACAATACTCTTTTCCGCACTCAGCTTCATTACACGCTCCATATCTATTTAACTGAGAACTTTGATACTTTAATCTAGCTCCGCACCCATTAAATGTCATAAGACATTTCTTATTTTTGTAAAAATCTCGATCAAGATAATTGATAAACAATTGTGGATAATCCATCAATGTTTTTCCAGCGTTAAAATGGAATACGTCATATTTATTCCTTACACTTAACGCAGTTTTAAACATTTGAAGGCCTGCAATAATCTTATTATCAGAAATCCTTATCTTTTTATCAGCTTGGTAGGCAAGGTAGCTTCTATCCACAGCCAAAACTGTACTATCGTAACCAAGTTTTCTTTCTGCTACTGATAATCCCCATGAATTGCCTCCTGTCGCTGTTGGAAGGTGCAATATTCTCATAAATTCGTTGCCTTTATCTTTCTAGCTTATAGATTATTCTATACCTTAAAGAACTTCAATATTCTCTCTGTTCTTTAAATCTTTAGTAATGTTTTTAGTATCAAAAATAGCCTTTGCATTCTTTTGAACCATATCATAATCAACATTTGTATGAGCTGTTGTAATAATAATAAGGTCGTATTCCTTAACTTTTTCGGGAGTTAATTCTTTAATACCTGCATGTGCCACACCGCGCTCAAAATATTCCTCTATCCAAGGATCATAAAAATCTACATCTGCTCCAACTTTCTCAAGTTCTTCAATAACTCTAATTGCGGGACTCTCCCTATAATCATCAATGTTCTGCTTATATGCAACACCAAGAGCAAGCACTTTTGCTCCATTAATTGCTTTCTTATGTCTGTTTAGAATATGCATCGCTCTTTCAACACAATAAACAGGCTGTCCATCGTTAATTACCATACTATTTTCTATGAGCGTTGTATGGAATCCGTATTCTCTTGCTTTCCAAGTAAGATAGTACGGGTCAAGAGGAATGCAGTGTCCTCCGAGACCAGGGCCTGGATAGAAAGCTTGGAATCCATAAGGCTTAGTTTTGGCAGCATCTACCACTTCCCATACAGATATACCCATCTTGTGACACAATCTTCCAAGTTCATTTATTAATCCAATGTTTATGTTTCTGTAAGTATTTTCGAGTATTTTTTCCATCTCAGCTACTGCCGGTGATGAAACTTCTTGAACATCACCTTCCAAAACCGCACGGTACATAGTAGCTATTACACTCGTCGCATCCTTACCTATTCCTCCTACAACCTTAGGTGTATTCTTAGTCTTATATATTAAGTTTCCTGGATCAACTCTTTCGGGAGAAAAACCTAGATAAAAATCTACTCCACATTTTAACCCAGATCCTTCCTCCAAAATCGGCTTTATCAACTCTTCAGTAGTTCCCGGGTAGGTAGTGCTTTCAAGAACAACCATCGTATTCTTCGATAGTTGCTTCGAAATAGCCTCGGCAGAAGACTTTACATAACTAATATCTGGTTCTTGATGAGCATCCAAAGGAGTAGGAACACAAATCGCGATAAAATCCACATCCTTAACGAAAGAAAAATCTGTTGTAGCTGAAAGCATTTTCGATTCAACCAACTTCTTTAAATCAGAATCAACAACATCGCCAATATAATTGTGTCCAGAGTTTACGAAATCAACTCTCTCTTTCGAAACATCAAAACCAATCGTCTTAAAACCGGCTTTTGCCTTTTCTACAGCAAGCGGAAGTCCAACATATCCAAGGCCCACTACTCCACACACAATTTCTTTTTTTTCAATTTTGTCAAGCAATAATTGTTTCATTTTGTTTCTCCCTAAAATATATTTTTAATTTTATTTTCTAATTATATTTCCGTATTCGTCAACTATGCCTATTACCTTAGCCGGAATACCGGCTACAAGAGCAAAATCCGGAACATCCTTTGTAACCACTGCTCCAGCTGCGACCATTGCACATTTTCCAACGGTATGTCCGCACACTATAGTGGCGTTAGCTCCTATCGATGCTCCCTCTTTAACTAATGTAGTTTTATAGTTTTCGTGTCCCTTAGGATATCTTGCACGAGGTGTTAAGTCATTGGTAAAGACACAGGACGGCCCGCAAAACACACCATTTTCAAGCGTAACACCTTCATAGATGGACACATTATTTTGTATCTTGCAATCGTCCCCTATGTTAACATTGTTAGATACATTAACATTCTGTCCTAACGAGCAGTTTTTCCCGATTCTAGCACCTTTTTGAATATGGCAAAAATGCCACACTTTAGTTCCTTCACCTATTATAACTTCTTCATCTACATAACTACTTTCATGTACATAGTAATCGCTCATAAGAAAAATATTATCCTTCCATAATTTCATTTAATCTATTAGTAAGAACAGCGAAATTGTATTTTTTTTCTGCAGCCTTTCTTGCATTTATAGCTAAATTGTCGTGATTAATAATTAATTCTTTTTCTAATGATTCTGCTTTTTCTATTGCTGTAGTTCCCTTCAATAGTATGCAGGAATCCGACATCACAGCAGGATTATAGTCGCTTTCGAAATCGCATATAATCGTCTTACCAGCAGCAAAATAGTCGAATAGTTTGTTCATGCTGATTCCAAATCTAAAAATGGGTGATTCAAAACAATGAAGAAAATTATAATCGGCTTTAGAACTAATATATGGTATATATTTTTTTTCTACTCGACCTTTAAAAACAACATTGTTAATGTTTTCTTCCGACAAACGTTTCTCTAAGGCTTCTCTTTCATCTCCGTCACCCCATACCAAAAACATTATTTTTTTATTTTTCACATTTTTCGCTATATCCAGCATAATGCCAAGGTCGTTGACTCTTCTTATAGATCCTACATAAACAACCTTGATTATATCTGAATTGTTTAAATCTTTATCATCTATGGTAAAATGAGTTTTATTGTAATCAAAAGTATCTAAGTCAACACCATTGTTTATGAAGTGAACTTTATTCTCCGGAACAAACTTTTCCCATTTTCTTTCTTTGATGTATTCGTATGCGCCTTCCATTGAGAAAACTATTTCATCCGAATGAATATATATCCATTTTTCAATTCTTCTAAGATATATAACTGCTGGATTTTTAGGACCTACCGTATTATAAGCAATTATCGTTTCAGGCCACAAATCTGTAATCTGAGCTACTGCTTTCGCATTATATTTCTTTGCGAGTTTAATTCCTCTTTTGCATGCCTGCAATGTCATTGAACAAGCTAAAACTGCATCTGGTTTATCATAACTCTTCACTACTCTAGGCAATTTTCTTGCAAACTCTAGCATATTGAATATTCTTTTTAGTCCATTACCTTGATAATCCTTGCATGTTATAAACACATACTTAACACCATCAACGATTTCTTCTCTATATAGTTTGTCTCCGTTGTTAAGATTAATATCAGAATTATGAACAGTACTCGCACAAAATATCGTTGTGGTGTGTCCTTTTTCATTCAGTTTTCGAGCAAATATTGTCTGCCTCGCAAGAGGATAATACTTAGGAGGCACCGCATAATGATCTATAATCCAAATATTCATAAATCTGTTCTAATCAATCTTAGTAAGCCAATTATAATACTCTTCTTTTTTTCCTTTTGCTATATCCACATACTCTCTATGAATAATACCGCTGATACTGTTTATGGTATCGCTTTTAAGTGAAGTTTTATCAATGCTTAATATCGGAGTTAATTCCATTGCGGACCCACACAAAAAAGCTTCATCCGCAGTATATAGTTCTGTTCTATCAATAGTTCTTTCTTCTGTTTCATATCCAAGTTCTTTTGAAATTTTCAATACAGTATCTCTAGTGATACTTTCAAGAACTGAATCTGTGAGTAGCGGGGTTATCACCTTGTTGTTCTTAACCATAAAGAAACAACTTCCAGGGCCTTCTGACACTTTACCGAATTCATTCAAAAATATACATGTGTCATATCCATTTCTTAAGGCTTCTCTCTGTCCTACTCGGCTATTCATGTAGTTAGCTCCACATTTAATTCTAGGAGACAAGTTATTATCGCTTATTCTTCTGTATGAAGAAACGCATACATTAAGTCCTTTTTTGTTGTACTCTGCGCTTGTGTTCCCTCTGGGAATCGGGGCTACGAACATTCCTACCGAACCTTCTGAACCCCAAGAACCATAGCCTTCAACAAATAGAGTCTGTCTTACTGAGAGATTCTCCTTATATTCATTAGCTTTAATAACGTCTATAAACGCCTTCTTCAATTCTTCTTTAGAATAATGGCAATCAATCTGTAATAGTTTAGCTGATCTGATTAATCTGTCATAATGATCATCTAATCTAAATGCAAAAAGATGCTCTTTTTCTTCGTTCCAATAACAAGGTATTCCTTCAAATACATTAAGTCCGAATTGAGCAGTAGGCGACAAGACGTTAATCTTGGCATCATTTACATGCAAGAGTTCTCCATTGAGCCATATTAATCTTTCTGATACATCATATTTCATTCTTAATTCCTCTGTATTAATCCGGAATATGGGCAATCCTAATTATCTCTTCCTCAGTATATTTTGATGATTCCTCATCGCTCATGGATTCGTCGGCTTTATTCTCATAAATCTTATCTTTTTTGAACACTCTAAATACTGATTCGAATAGAATACCAATATCTGTGAATACGCCATACTTATTGAACATATCTACATATTCGTTATCGTATTCAACCTTATCATCCCAACTGATGTCATTCCTTCCTCTAACTTGAGCGAGTCCGGTTAAACCGGCTTTAACAACAAATCTTTTTTTGTATCGCTTATTTAATGTATCAAAATCTCCAAGTTCATAAGTCACGCAAGGTCTCGGTCCAACTACACTCATATCGCCAACAAATATATTGAATAACTGAGGTAGCTCATCTAGGCTAGAATTTCTAAGAAATCTACCCACCTTAGTTACCCTGGGATCATTCTCATAATTGAATAATCTGGTTCCCATCTGTTCCGCATTGACTACCATAGAACGAAACTTATACATATTGAAAACTCTTCCATTCTTTGTTCGGCGTCCTTGCTTAAAAAGAACAGGTCCTTTTGAATCAACCTTAACCGCAATAGACAAAACAAGAAAAAGAGGAAGTAATATTATAATCGCCAATCCAGACGAGATGATATCAAATAGCCTCTTTATACAATTGTTGATTACTCTAATTGCACTCATCTATATTTTCAAAATGTATATGTTGTAAATAAGTCTTCAAATGTTTCAGCTCTTTTTATAACTTCTACTTCATCCTTACTTATATCCAATACAGGAACATTAGTAAAAATAAATGGAGGCTTCATAACTAGTGAGTACGATCCGCAATTACTATACACCAGGTAATCTCCAATTCCAAGTTTTCCTGAATACCCCTTATATATATAATCTGATTCGATGCAAGTATACCCGGCAATATCCACATCTTCGTATGTTTCTTGTTTATCTCCACCAACAATAACCTCCATTGGAGGATTAAGTCCGGAAAGGCTTATATTCTTTTGAGAGCCATTAGCCGAAGCTATTGTTTTGCCTCGAACTGTTTTTATAGTCTCGACTCTGCATACATATCTCATAGAATCGGCAGCTATCGCTGTACCAGGTTCAACTAATAATGTTGGTGCATCTTCTATGTCATTAAAATATTCAGCAAATAGTTTCGCAGAACGAACAGCATAGTCCTCGAAACAAGTCTTTTCAACCTTGAGTTGAGTTCTAAGTGTCTCCGGCATATCACCATATATGCCGCCACCTATATCAAGTCTTTTTACCTTGAAACCATACTTTTCTCTTACATGCTTGTATGCTCTAAACATTCCTTCTGTTCTCTTTGTCCAATACTCTGGAGAACGCTTGGCAAAATGGGCTTGGAGTCCTATAAGATTAATATTATGAATAACTTTTATCTCGGATAGTATATAATCAAAATCTTCACTATCGATATCTACACCGAATCTAGACAGAACTCCGTCTCCGACCTCGTAATTACAGCGAATTCCTATATTGAGCTCTTTGTCAAGATTATTGGTTGCTATTTCTTTTATGTATTCGAACTCAGCTGGTGAATCGACATTTGCCGTTCCTCCTTGAAGAAGAAAACTTTTAAGGTTTTCTTTATTCTTTACAGGGCCATTCCATATAATTCGTTCATAAGGAACTCCTGCCTTAAGAGCAGTCTGCATCTCCATATCAGATACTACTTCAGCATATCCACCTAGCCTGTCAACAATCTTAACAAGTTTGGGTACATAATTTGTCTTGTATGAATATGCAATATTGAAATTAGGATAATACTTAGTAAAAGCAGACGTTAGCGCTTGATAATTATTTTCAAATACATCTGAATCTAATATATAAAAAGAATCTCCATATATGCTTGATATATCATTGAGTATTTCCTTGGAAAGGGTTCTCATAATCTATTCACCGCTTCTGCTTCTTACAACCTTATTAACACCATCTATAAATGATTGTCTATTGCTCTCATATTCTTCTTCTGTGAACTTTTCTGCTCTACTCTCATACTCACGAAGCTTCTTCATCTCCGAAGCGAAAATTATTTCAACTTCTCGAAGATCACTCACCTTGCCAGTATCACAGAACGCTCGAGACAAGATTGCTCTTGTAGATCCCAATCTGTAATGTTCAGAAATAACCATTTCTGCTGGCACGTCACCATAGCCCAGTTTTGCAATTCCTCCAAAGCCATAGGGAATGCCTGCCTTTTTTATCTTATAGCAAATGTCTTCTACTGTTCCATCAGCCAATAGTTCGAACATGAACTTCATTCCATATTGGATGTGAAGATCATTTAGTCCGATATGAATCTCATCAATACCATCAAACTTTAACACTTCATCTAGGCATTCTCTTGCGCCTATTGTCTCAAGAAGAAGAGTTGTCTTTACTCTTCCGTTGATTGTAGCTAGAAAACTTTCAACCTCTTCTTTGCTTGTCCACATAGGAAGCATGACTCTTTGAGCACCTGCCGAAATAACATCTTCTATCTCTTTGATAGAATTCTCATTCCAAGGATTAATTCTTACCATCATTTCTGACTTAGCGAGAAGCGGACTTATTTTTTTAATATCATCAATCGAATGGTGACTCTTAACTGAATCGAAGTTTTTCTGTCTTAATTCCTTGCCAAGCGTTTCAAGATCAATCCATACTCTATCCACGCCATATTTTTCTGCTATAAGTGCAACTTCCGCACTGTTTGTGATATACATCAACGTAAGAGGCATTAAAACTCACCCTTCATATCTATGCTTGCAAAGTCATTAAGGGGAAGTTTTACAGGCTGACCTGTCTTTTGGCTCTTATATATAGCAAGTACAAGTTCAAGAGCATTTCTTCCTGCATATGCATCTACATAGGGCTTTCTGTCATTATTAATAGCATCTATTACATCAGCAAACAAAGAAGTATGACCATTGCCGTATACATTGCTTGTTGCTTCTTTTAATCCCTTGTTAGCCTCATCATTTTCATTTTCGTCTGCAAAATCCCATACATCAATGTTATTGGTGGATGTGCCACCAATCTTGACAGTACCAGTTTCTCCGAAGATATATAATGTTTCCTCTAGATTCTTGGGATATACATTAGTCGTACCTTCAATAGTAGCAATTGCTCCATTTTTGAATTTTACAACTGCCATTCCTATATCTTCAGCTTCCAGATAATGATGAAACTGCTGTCTTGTCTGGCCATACACTTCTTCAATCTCATTGCCGAATGTCCATCTGAGAAGATCTATACCATGAATACACTGATTCATAAGCGCTCCGCCATCTTGAGCCCATGTTCCACGCCAAGGAGCCTGTGTATAATAATCCCTATTTCTATTCCATCTTACATGGATAGAGCCATGTGATAACTTGCCGAATCTACCTTCTTCAAGTGCCTTACGCATCTTTTGAACAGCTATATTGAATCTATTCTGATGACAAGCAGATACTTTTACACCCTTTTCTTCTGATAATTTGATTATCTTATCTGCATCCTCAAGCGACATAGCCATCGGCTTTTCAATAATCACATTAATGCCTTTATCTATACAATATAAAGCCATCTCTGCATGAATTCCGCTTTCGGTAGCAATACTAATTAACTCGATATCCGGATAATCTGATATCATCTTCTTATAATCTTCATATCGTTTAATAGTAGTATCGTTTTCTAATCCATGCTTAGCTAATAAAGTCTCAATATGTTCAGCAGCAATATCGCAAACTGCAACTATCTCAAGTTTGTTGTTAACAGCCGCTTTGATATGATTAGTAGATATTCTTCCGCAACCTATAAGAGCATACTTCATAACAATCCTCTTTCAACAATTATTTGCGTGTCTATATATTCATCAATAATGTGCACGCCATCGAATTATTTTACCATATTTTCGCAAAAAAATATAGAGGTTGATTAAAATTCAGCCTCTATATTTCAACTCTTATATTTTTTTGTTTTTTACCCTTTTGTCCTATGATGAAGCCTTTTTATCTAAAAAAGACTTAATGCCATTAACAACCATGTTTTGATCAGCTTCTGTCATATATGGATGAATTGGAAGACCAAGTACCCTATCGCATGCACTATTCGTCACAGAAAGGTCTGTTTTTATAATATCCATATCTAAAAATGCCTTTTGCTCATGCATAGGCTTGGGGTAATAAATCATCGTTGGAATACCCTGTTCCTTAAGATACGCCTGCAATGAATCTCTCTCGGTCTTATCCTTTAAAAGAATGGAATACTGAGCCCAGCTTGAAAGAAATCCTTCCGGAACTGAAGGTGTTTTGACTATACTCGATAATCCCTCGCTATACCTCTTAGCAACTTTATTGACATCATCAAGTTCGTATTCCTTGAATGCATCTAACTTAACCTGCAATATAGCAGCTTGGATTGTATCCAATCGAGAATTCATTCCTATTCGAACATTATCATACTTATCAGATCCTTTTCCATGAATCCTAAGGGATCGAATCAATGCAGCCCATTCATCATTATCCGTAAAGATAGCTCCTCCATCCCCATAGCAGCCAAGAGGCTTGGCAGGGAAAAATGATGTGGTAGCTATGTCTCCGAATGAGCAAGCTCTTTTTCCTCTAATATTGCCACCAAATCCTTGTGCTCCATCTTCAAGAAGAAGTAGATTATTGGCTTTAACTATAGGAATAATCCTATCATAATCCGCAGGTTGTCCAAACAAATCTACGGTAACAACTGCCTTAGGCGTTAACTTTCCCTCTTCCTTAACAACTCTAATAGCTTCTTCCAGTGAATTCGGATCCATATTGAATGTATCTTCAAGAATGTCAACAAATATAGGAGTTGCTCCCTCAAAAGCAACGGTTTCACCAGACGCGAAGAAAGTGAAATCCGGAACAAATACAGCATCTCCTGGTCCTATATTCCATGCTTCTAAGGCCAGCGAAAGGGCATCTGTACCATTAGCACATGTAATACAATGCTTTACTCCTACATATTTTGCTAATGCATCTTCCAATTCAGTAACCTGTTTTCCGGATATGAAATTAGCATCCGTCATTACCTGGACTGCTGCAGAATCTATCTTATCTTTTAATACTTCGTATTGTTTCTTTAAGTCTCTAAATTGCATATAATACCTTCTTCTTCAAACTAATGTCGCACTATATATTTTATCATATGTCATTCAAAAAATCATTAGTCACTTTGAACGAGCATCAAAGCTCTATTATATGCGGATACCGCCGGCATGCTGGCATCGAAGTCGATACTGACGATACGGCTATCTGGGAATTGGCGAGATAATACTGGGTAGAGTCCTCGACCACATGTATGGTTAGGTAGGCAACCAAAAGGCTGCATAGCTAAAACCTTGAGGCAATCGTGTAATATATGTGCTGTTGTCTCAGCACCAATTAGCCAGCCGTCACCTACTATGAATCCTGTAGGTATATGCTTCTCCACTTCTGCTTTAAATTCCTTGTATCCATCAAACGTATAGAATCCATACTTACGCATAGTCTTAATCATCTTACTCTGAAAATAGGTCATAAAGTTAAGAGCTATCTTAACCGGAAGTTGATTATGTATCCCGAATTCCGCTGATAGATGGGAGTCTATGTAATAGCACATATACCAAGTTGCGCCATTAACATGCGCTTCGCAACCTTGTTCCTCTAAGAACTTAATCATATCTTTATTACCCAAGTGACAATACTTTACGTAGAGTTCACCTACCAAGCCAATTCTTTGCTTCTTCTCTCCGGTAGTCTCTATGGCCTTGAAATCCTGACATATCTTATCAAAGTTTTTGAACATATGACCAAAAGTAAGATGTCTGCATCTTTTGAAATCATCCGATAGTATATCTATCCACTTCCGCCACAGAGCATCTGCTTCGCCCTTATTCTTCTCATATGGTCTTACTTGATTAACAAGTAGCATAAGGATATCTCCGTAGAAGAACGAAAAGAATGCTCTCCAGAGCATTATAGGGTTTATAACCAGTTGGTTATCAGGATCTATACCGACCATATTAAGAGTCAATACCTTAACTTTATCGCTTAGCCCTAGCATATTGACAGTACGCCTTAGTGCTGTAACATAGTTGGATCCTCTACATGCATCCCCTGCTGATGGCATGAGAAGTTTAACTCTATTTAGGTCATATGAACAATTCTTAAGCGCATTAACAAATTGCCCCATAATCAATACTGATGGAAAACACATATCGTTATGCACATATTTAAGACCTGTATCAATTAGATTATCTTCTATATCAAGG
>JAEEGL016584739.1_pt1 | contig 22839 bp, 15 predicted proteins | sample 9134231 | NCBI WGS metagenome assembly JAEEGL01 (sample SAMN16246548, study PRJNA631951) | gut metagenome | biome: gut microbiome; feature: rumen; material: fiber-attached | host: Bos | place: Iran: Karaj | collected 2018-10 | reverse complement strand
CTTTGATAGATTAACCATTATCTATACCATTCTTAAAGGTGAAGATGCTGGTGATTCCAACATTGTTAATATCGAATTTAAAGATGAATTCCTTGAAGAAGTCGCGGAACAAATGAATGCGGAATTACAAGTATTCAATGATGAGACTTATTTCATCGTGAATAGAAGCATAATGAGAGAAATCGAATTTGTCTTCTCCGCATTAAACATCGAAGGTGCCAGTGATGTCACCGTTAGACGTCCAACCAGTGACTACTTTCTAAGATAACAATAGTGGAGGTATATTTTATGAAAAAATTACTAACGTTACCTATTACTCTTCTCGCTTGCGCCTCTTTATTAATTAGTTGTGGTGGCAAAAAAGAAGACAAAAAATCTGAACCAAGTTCAGAACAACAATCCAGCGAACCCGAACCAGGTCCAGGCCCATCTCCAGAACCAGAAGGTGGAATCATCTTCCCAGATAATTTGGAAGATGCTTGTTTCATCGATATGGGCAAATTATCTTATGATGCTCCTGATAAAGAATTTGAAGAACACGCGAGCGTGCCTGTCGATCCCGTTGAAGCGAAGTTTAACCACGCTAAACAAATAGAAGCTTATTATGAATACAATCCAGAAGGTGAATTTGTATTCATTGAAGAAGATTACGAGGAATTCCAAGTCTATAATGATGGCATCTGCACCTATTTAGAGGGTGAAGTAGATCATTATATTTATGAAGATTTTGGTTCCGTTAAATCTTATGAATATGAAGATACATACACCTATATCGACAATGGAGAAAATATGATTTATAAAGAAGACTCCTTTGGATATGGGGAATGGCATGAATGGGGAACCTCAAACTATACTTTTGATGAATATATAGAAGATACTTATGACTATTGTTTGAATCGAATCTATTTGCCAGGTCAACCCGCTTATACAAAAATCGGTGATTTCTATTATGCTGTCGCTCTAGATCTTGATGTCAGTTCTTCTTCAAGTACTGCACCTGATGGTAGTACTTTCTACTATGCCGCTAATGAAAAAACCGAAATAATCATCAAGATTAGTCCTGATTTCCTTGTTGACGAAATATATTCATATTACCAAGTGACATTTGATCACGATCCATATTCAGGACGTTTCTTGAATGAACCCCTTGTGATGTATAAATCATTAATGTTATTAGAACTCGATTATGGTGAATATTTAGATCATCCAGAAGCTCAAAAACTATTGAATAATGTTCCTACTCAATATTTTTCTGAGGCTTCATTAAATTATAGAGTGGCCGCTGTTAACTTGGATGAAGATGGTGAATTAACCGCCGCACCAGTATTCCCAGAAAATTATAGTACTGCTACTGAAAATTTCTTTGATGGTGAAGAAACTGCCGGATTATTATTTGCTCCTTATTATTCATATAGCAACTATTTCGCTATCGATTTAGGTCTTATGAGAATCAGCTATCGCGCCGTACCTGGTGGTGATATTAATCAAGTGGAAGTCGATCCACATGATGAAGCTCTATTTGATGACATTGTTGAAGCTATGGGTGCTGAACTAAAAGAGTATGATGGTACCACATATCTTGTTGTGGGACCTGATTATAACTATATCGAATTCATGTTCTCCGCTTTAGGAATTGAAGGCTCAAGTGATGTTACAGTGCAAAAAGCCACCCACAACTTCATGTTAATCTAAAAGATTAATAACAAAAATAAAAGAGAGGTTTGTTCACCTCTCTTTTTTATATCTTAATATCGTAATTTATCAAGCCCTTGGTATTGCTATCTTTGATAGCTTGTATTTTCTTATTTAGATAATTACCAAAGCTGATATTGTCATTGCCCGCGCCCGAAGGATTACCGCGATATTCAGCGGGGAAGGAATTGACATAAGTAGCGAATGAATCATTACTCACTATGTGATTATTTAATAAGTCTTCAATGTTCTTTTGATACATCGCTCTAAATTCTTCTACTTGAGGAGTGCTGGTGTGGCCAGTATTTTTACATACCGTTCTCCAATATAGGGTTATTGACTGCCAATCGCCGTTACATTGCATCTTTGTGCTCTCTGGCGAGAAATCGGTCATGAAATCGCTTCTGCCCTCGCAGCCGGCCCCAAAACAGCGATCAAAGTCATATGGGATGAAGTACGCCACATCTGTGGAGCTCGCAAAATAGAGATAATAGTTATTGGCATTATTTCTCATATCATCGAAGTTACCGCAGAGATAAGCGATAGATTCATATTTCATAAACTCTTCGATATCTAAATGGTATTTAATCTCATTGCTAAAAGCTTCCGCAGAACTGGTTTTATCATTCACTAATTGAATGAAGTTAAGTAAAGAGGAGTGATCACTCTTTTTCTTATTGGTTTTTAAATCATAAGAAGGATGATAATTGTTGACATTATCTTCCACACCGATTTGATTACCTACTTCATAGCTCTTAGAGAAATTCGCGGGACCAGTTTGGGTATATGTACATTTATATAAATCACCATCAGCGCGTTCTTCATCGAAGTGCCTTTGAATAAATACATCATCAATACATTCTAAAACTTCATAAGTAGTGGTGACACTTTGACTTTCTTTTCCGGAAATCGCTAATGTGGTTTTAGCGAGGGTATCATTACCGGCGAGAACACCATTTTCTCTAAAGGTTTTTAAAGCATAGGATTGTTTTGATTTAGATTCGTCATTATTTCTATTCCACTTGATATCAATCTTCTCCATATCGAATAAACGGCGTTTCTTTCTCGCTTTTTTGCCCGCTTCATCATTGGACCAATCTTTATAAAAAGGCTGTAATTTACTGTCATTTTGATATTCTTCATCATCAAAAGTGGCTTTAAAGTTGAGTTTAAAATGTACTAAGCGATCAAGGGAAAAATTGCCATCCACAAGCATAGTGCGGCGGGACATATTGCCTTTTTGCCTAATGCCAACTTCTTCCATAGTATGTTCTTCACCGTTGATGACATATTTAAAAGTACAGGGCACATAATAGTCAAAATAGGAAGAATCATCATGATTAGATTGATAAGAACTAATGAAGTTGGCGGCCGCTTCGCTCATGGTGATAGTGAAGTTTAAAGAAGTGGAACTATTCCAAAACGTATTGTAGTCATCAGAGGACACTAAAGCGGGATTCTTGTCGAATTCCACATCCGGTAACGGACCTTTGCCTTCACTTGAAATAGAATCTGAATTCTCGCTTTCATTTGAACTGTTTAAACTAGTTGTTTCTTGAGGCATACATCCCGCTAAAGCGACGAGAAAAAGCGGAGATAATATCAAGATAAATGAACACTTATTTTTCATATTGATTATTAAATCATTTTTATCAGCGATATGCTACAATTACTATCATGGATAAGGAATATCAAATCATCTTCGTGGATATCGATTGGACGATATTAAATCACCATATTTCCGACTGGGATCACGAGTCTTTAAATAAACTCAAAGAACTCCAATCTCAAGGTGTTTTAATCTATTTAAATACCGCTAGACCTTATGATTCTATCGTTCATACTGGACTATTTGATTTATTCACTCCCGATGGCATTGTTTGCACAAATGGTGGTGTAGTATTTATCAAAGATAAATTATTGTATTCAAATATCATTCCAGAAGAGATTGTAAGAAAGATTGAAGACATTGCTAACAAGTATGATTTAGTGCTTGAATTGGCCACAAATAAAGAGAGATATTTTACCGCTCCCGCGAATGAATATGTCCATAGATACTTTTCGGTTTTTAAAGAGGCGATTCCACCTATCAAAAAACATCATAATAAAGAGGTCTCCGCCATCTTGATGTTTGTTCCTGAAGAATATGATGAACAACTTCAAAAAGAACTTCCAAAAGAGATGAATTATTTAAGATTTGATAGTTGTGGTGTGGATGTTGGATATTTTAGAAACACCAAAGGTGAAGCCATTAAAAAGGTATTAAAACATTTAAATATAGATAAGAAATATGCGATTGCCGTTGGTGACTCTGGCGATGACATCTCTATGTTTAAAGAAGTGGGGTTATCCATTGCTATGGGTAATGGTGCGATAGAAGCCAAACGAGAAGCGGATGTCGTATGTGACACAATTGATAATCACGGTCTCGCTTTGGAACTAGCAAAGATATTTTCTTAATAGGAATAATGTAATTATTTATTAATAATATTTATAGTGATAAACTTTTAATGAAGGAAGTTTTTCTTATGAAAGATAATGTTGGTATTTTGTTGCCGGTCGCTTCTTTGCCTGGCAATCATGGTATCGGTGATTTCGGGCCCAATGCCTATTCTTTTATCCGTTGGTTAAAAAAGAGCAATTACAAATATTGGCAAGTATTGCCACTTAACCCTGTGGGACCCGGCAATTCTCCCTATATGTCCACTTGCAGTGAAGCCATTGAAACCCGTTACATTTGCTTAGATACACTCGTTAAACAAGGACTCTTAAAAAGAGTGCCGAAATTCCAAAGTAAAACAAATTTTGTTCATTATTATGAAGTAGAACAATTTAAAGAAAAATATCTCTATCAAGCTTATCGTAACTTTTTAAAGACTTCTCAAAGAGGATATAAAAAGTTTAAAGAAGATAATCCTTGGCTAATTCCTTTTGCGACATTTATCGTCTTTAGAAGACATAGAAATAATCAGCAGTGGAACTACTGGCCCAAAGAGATGGTCCATTATTTTGATAACCACAAAGACGTTCCTGAAGAATATAAAGATGAATGTGAATTCCAGATGTTTATGCAATTTATTGCTTATAAGCAATGGAATAAACTTTGGGCCTATGCCAAAAAGATGGGCATTATCATCATCGCTGACTGTCCATTCTATGTCGGTATCGATAGTGTCGATTGTTGGCTCAACAAAGATCAATTCTTAATGGATGAAAATTATCATCCCACTTTAGTGAGTGGCTGCCCACCAGATGCTTTTAGTGATGATGGTCAATTATGGGGTACACCAATCTATGACTTCAAAAAGATGAAAGAAGATCATTATAAATTTTTGGTTCATAGAATTGGATATCTCGCTAATACATGTGACTTATTAAGATTAGACCACTTTAGAGCGTGGGACACTTATTGTGTCATTCCTGCCGAAGATGAAAACGCTAGACGTGGTGTGTGGTGGGAAGGACCGAGATACGATTTCTTCGACGAATTATATCGTCAATATCCAAACATCAATTTAATCGCGGAAGACTTAGGTGATTTATTCCCCGGCGTTCATGAATTAAGAGACCATTATAAGCTTCCAGGTATGTATATCGTGGAATTCACTATCTTTGATTTAAATGCGCATAGTAAACCCACGCAAATCGTCTATCCTGGCACTCATGATAACCAAACCTTATATGGTTGGTTAAAGACATTACCGCCTCAAAATATCGAGTTCTTAAATAAGAGATTCAATAATCCCAAAGATATGTATAAAACAGTCTTTGAATACATTTGGAATTTACCATCATATATGACCATTTTCCAATTACAAGATCTCCTCAAATTAGATGATCGAGGTCGTATCAATTGGCCAGGTACTGTTGGTGAACCAAACTGGTGTTTTAAATTTCGTGATTTCTCTTGGAAGAAAAAGATTAAGTTCTTTAATAAATAGGAGGGCCACCTATGAAAAATAAAAGTGTATTATTTGGTTTTATGGCCGCGAGTTTATTAGCGCTTGGCGCTTTAACTCCTACCATGGCCAAGAAACTAAACACTGAAAAGATTGAAAAAGATGACACTGTTTATCAAGAACCAGAAGTGATGGACTACGACCATCCAACCATGACTTTTGAACCTAAAAAAGCCGCGGTTGTTTCAGCTTCTAAAGTCACCATCCATTACCACAATGAAGATAAAAGATGTGGCGATAGAGAACTCTGGATTTGGTGCTCCGGTGTCGTCGGTAGCGCTTTCCAACCAACCGTCACCAATGAAGGCAAGGATATGTCAATTACCTTGGAATTCACGGGTGAATTAGCGAATTTTGCCAAGAAAAAGGGTCTTTATTTCATCGTTAAAGAGAAAAATACTTGGGTGGGACAAAGCGATAATATGTATATCGATTATAGCGAATTCGTACCCGACGCAAGCGGACATACCGAAGTCTGGTGTATCCCTGGAGAAGGTAATGCAGTAGAGATGTATCCAAGCGAAGAATTAACCAAAATGGATCGTTTCCAATCTGCGACTTTCACTGACTGGAAACACATCGAAATTATTGCCACTGCAGTACCATCTTCCTATAAGTTATATGCTTTGACTACAAACTATATGGCTATATCCGCGACCGCTACTCAAGATGATCTGAATAGATACTTAATTAAAGAAGGTAGCAGTCCTCAAACCACAGATGTGGATTATAACTATTTGCCTTGTAAGAAATTTACTATTGAACTCAATTTCACCGCAAAAGTGAATGTTCAATATTACCTTGAAGGTATATTCCCTGAATATCCCACATTTACCAAGACTAAAAATGTCAGTTTCCATCAACTATATGAAACTCCTCGTTTCAGACAATATTACTCTTATGATGGGGATGATTTAGGGGCGATTACTGATGGCAGCAATACAACCTTTAAGGTGTGGGCGCCAACCTCTGCGAGAGTGCGTTTGATGCTCTTTGATAGTGGCATTCCCGAAGAATATGCCTTAGAACATGAACTCGAAGGTGGAAGCGATTCTTATCGTGGCTACGATATGACTTTCCAACCTGGTGGTGTCTGGGCTGTTACAATTAACAAACAATTACATGGGAAATATTATAAATATTTCGTGAAGAACTCTTTAGGCACTTCTGAAGTCGTTGATCCATATGCCAAAGCCTGTGGTATCAATGGTGAAAGAGGGATGGTGGTGAACTTCCCATATACCAATCCTTCAGGATGGTCAGAAGTCCCTGATAAATGGGATGGAGTGGAAGGATACGACATCGCTTATCCAAACGATTTATCTATTTATGAAACTCACATTCGTGATTTAACTATGGATGAGACTTGGGAAGGCGATTCCATAAGAGGCACTTACAATGCATTCTCTGAATCTGGCACTACATTAACCAGAAATGGTGTCACTGTTAAAACTGGTTTTGACCACATTGAAGAATTGGGTGTTAAAGCCGTGCAATTAGAACCCGTCTTTGATAGTGATAATTTAGAAGGTTTAGATGAAAGAAGTTATAACTGGGGATATAATCCAGTGAACTATAACTGTGTTGATGGTAGCTATGCTACAGACCCATACAAAGGCGATTCTAGAATTAGAGAATTCAAGTCTTTAGTTCGTGATTATGCGAATAATGCAAACCACACCAGAATCATCATGGATGTGGTCTATAATCACGTCAGTAGTGCGCCTTCATCTTGCTTCAATAAACTCATGCCTCGTTACTATTTCAGAATGACCGAAAATGGTTCATATTACGATGGTTCTGGCTGTGGTAACGAAGTTAAGACAGAAGCTCCAATGATGAGCAAATATGTCGTTGATTCCTTAGTTTTCTGGGCTAAAGAATACAAGATAAAAGGTTTCCGTTTCGACCTTATGGGTCTTATTGACTGGCAAACCTGTAAGAAAGCTGCGCAAGAACTATACAAGATTGATCCAGATATTTATCTCTATGGTGAAGGCTGGACCGGTGATGGTAGTGAAAGCGGCAACTTAGATAACGGTGAAGGTCGTCCTTATGAAGGCAATTGGGGCGCGAATACATGGACCGTTTATAACAAATTACAAAAGACTGGCAATATGTGCTTTGTAGGCACATTTAACAATGCCGGTAGAGATGCGATTGCCGGTGAAACTGGTCATATTGATGATTGGGGATTCATAGACCAAGGTAGTGAACATGTTGGTGATAAATCCAACAAAATAGCCGATATGTTAGTCGGTTATCACGCCGGTCAATCCAGAGTGGATCCTAACCAGTGTATCAATTATTCATCATGTCATGATGATTTCACCACATTTGACCATGTGATGTATTGCTTAAATAATGATATGAATAGCGATTATCCAGGTTTATCTTGTGCTGCCACAACTGCGATTGAATGTACCATCATGTTCTCTAATGGAGTGGCCTTCATCAGAGGCGGTGAAGAGACTTTCCAAAGCAAGGAAGTCAGTGCGGAAGATATCGCTTTATATGGTTATGATAGAACTGTGCAAGTTCGTGGTAAGTATATTTCTAGTAACTCTTATCGCTTAAGTGATTACACAAATGCCTTTAGATGGGATAGAAAGATTTCCATCAATAGTGTTTCTACTCTTGATTATTATCAAGAAATCGCCAAAGCTGTTCATGCTAGAGATAGTTTAACCAAATATAATAAAGAAGAATTAGATCGTTATAATCCATTCTCCAGTTCCTCACCCATCAATGTGTGGAATAGAGGAGATGGTTCAACTGTTCTAGGTATGAAAAATGGTGATTATTTCTTCTTTATCGCTGGTTGCAATGATAATGATATTTCCTTTGGAGCGATTACCACATATAACAAACAAGTGTTCTGTTCCAATCCAAAACCAGGTGGATATGAAGCCAAGACTAACGCTATCAAACTTGGTTGGTATACCTGTGTTTGTTTGACGAAATAGGAGGATGAGTTATGAAAATGAATAAGTTATTACTTCTTAGTGTTCTCTCATTAGGTTTATTGATGGGATGTACCGGTAACAATAATCCTTCTCAAGGTGGTTCAGGTTCTGATGATACATCGAGCAGCTCTTCTGAATCGATTATCGAAAAGAAAGTAACTGTCAATTTCTATTTGGATTATAACCATGTTTCCAAAGATCAAATCATCTTTACTGTTGAAGTGGATAATGGTGGTTTAATTAGTGAAAAACCCGCAAATCCCACAGAAGCTCCCTACCCAGAATTCCCTGTTTTTAAGGGCTGGTCAAAAAAAGAAATTATCGATGATATTAATGATTTATGGAATTTTGAAAGCGACATTGTCATCGCTAATTCCGGTGTGTTCTCCCTCTATGGTATTTGGGTGGTTGAAGGGGAATAATCAAATTATTTGACAAGAGTTTTATACACTCTTATTATAAATATGTCTAAATTTTAGGAGGAAAATGCAAAAATGAAAAAAATTTTGACAACCGCCTTTGCTTTGGGCCTTGTACTATCTCTCGGTGCCTGTTCAAAATCAGGCGGAGGATCCGTAAAACCTGCCGATGATCCAAACGACAAAGTTTTAGCGGATAACGAAAGTTATGGTTGGGCTCTCCATGGTAATTTCAGATTAGATGAAAATACCATTAATGGCTGGAACGGCAAAGACAACGAACTTTATGAAGCATCCAAGATGACCGCTATTAGCATTAACCAAGCTAAAGCTATTGATGCCGACTTAGGTGCTGCCTTAGCAGAAAAGGACGTTATGTACCTCTACAAGTTTGAAGGTGCTATCTTAGGCGTTGCAATCGATGATGTCGTTTGGAAAGCTAACTTCAAGATGAATGACAAGCTTTACAAAGCCAATGGTACTTACTGCTTCAAAGCCGTCAAATTAAGCTATGATGCTGAAGAAGAAGTCTATGCTGAAGAACAATGGATTCCACATGACCACGATGGTAATACTGAATGTTTAACTCCAGATACCTTATGGTTATCTCCAAACTTCGCTGAAGAAGCTGATGAAGATGGATTCTCTTGGGACTACAACCCAGTCGCAAAAGCCGCTGGTGTCTACACAATTGTTGTTGCTCAATACAAAGCCGGTGGAACATATAGCTATGCTATGGGCTTAGTCAAGACCGCCGATAAAGAAGGCGTTCCATTTGAAGAAGTCGTGCCCGAAACTGCATGGGTCGCTACAGAACACACTTATGGTTTAATCGGTACCTTCAATGAATGGGGTGGCGATGTTGCCATGAGCCAAGTTGGTGAACAATTAGTTTGGAAGAAAACAGGTCTCGAACTCGCAGCCAATGCCGAACTCAAAGTCCGTGCTGATGGTGAATGGGATAATTCCTGGGGCTTCGCTCAACTCGATGCCGAACACTCTGTCACAGGCTTATCCGATAATGGTGGAAATATCAAATTTGCCAATGCTGGTACATATGATATCGAAATCAGTTTTGCTGGTGAAAATCCAGTCATCGTCATTACTGAAGACGCAAGATAATTAATAATCACTGATTATTGAAGGAACGCTCAATGCGTTCCTTTTTTATTGCGCACATCTTGCAAATATATGTTAATATATTATTAAATGGTGGATTATTTATGAAAACAAAACTTGTTTTACTAACCTTAATAATGTCTTTAACTATGGGCTTATCAGCCTGTAATAAAAACAACAACAAAAGTTCAGCAATTGAAGAAGATCCAGACGGCTATGTCGATGTCTTGCCTAAGAATAATGAAGGCAACATTATCCAAGCTTTCAACTGGACATATAACGATATCAAAGATAACTTATCCGGATTCGCTAATTCTGGTTTTAAAGTGATTCAAACTTCTCCTGTTCAACAGCCCAAGAATGGTGGACCTAACTGGTATAGTTTTTATCAACCAGTGAGTTTTGCGATTGCCACGAATTCTCCATTAGGCACTAAACAGGAATTAAAAGAATTATGTGATGAAGCTGAAAAATATGGCATCGCTATTATTTGTGATATCGTCTTTAACCATTTAGCAAATATCGCTGATGGAGTATTAGAAGATGATGGCACACCTAAGGTGAGTCCAGAAGTTGATAGATTTGAACCTGAGATTTACGCCGCGAGAAATGATGCTTCTAATCCGACATTCCATCACAATAAAAACGCTCAAGGTAGTGGGGCTATTACCCAATATTATGCCTATGGTGATTTACCAGATTTAAATACTGGAAATACCTTAGTCCAACAAAGATGCTTAGCGTTATTAAAAGAATGTATTGATGTCGGTGTTGATGGCTTTAGATTCGATGCCGCAAAACACATTGAAACTCCTAGAGATCCGCAATATGCTTCCGACTTTTGGCCCAATGTCTTAGGCGAAGCTAAAACCTATTATAAAAATAAGACTAATGAAGATTTAATCGCCTATGGCGAAATCTTAAATGAAGTCGGTGGTAATAGAGATATTGAATATTACACCGAATATATGAAAATCACCGATAATTCTTATATCGCTGATATCGCTACAGCCTCTATCGGTGGCAAAGCGGAAAAAGCGGCGAATGCGAGATATAGTCATAAAACCGATGTCTCTAATTTAGTGACCTGGGTGGAAAGCCATGATACATATGTGGATTCCAGCACTCACATCAGCAATCGTAAAGTGGCAAGACAATATGCGATTATCGCTTCTAGAAAAGATTCAGTAGCGATGTTCTTAGCAAGACCATCTAATACCGCGGAAGTCGGTGTTTGCGCTGATTATTTCTTCGAAAGTGAAGAAGTAGCAGTGGCTAATCGATTCCACAATAGATTTGTGGGCTACGATGAAGCACAAGCGGCCTTTGAATCTATCTATGTAAATGAAAGATATAATGAAGAAAATGCTGGCGCGATGCTCGTCAATTTATCCGCCAAAGGTGAATTTGAAATCACATTCTCCCATCTAAAAGATGGTATCTACTATAATCAAGTGACAATGGAAAAAGTTACCATCAGCGGTGGTAAAGCCATGGTGACATTTGATGATACCGGTATTGTTGTCTTAACTAAATCCTTACATGAATTAAGACCAACCATTTCCTTAACCGAACGTAACTGCTCATTTGCGGATAGTTTATCCATAAAGATAACTATTCATAATGAAACAGAAGCATATTACACCATTAATGGTGGCTCTCATGTCGCTTTAAGTGGACAGCAGACCATTACCATCGGTTCAGAAGTTAATGATGAAAATATGGTCAATCTCGATATCTTCGTGAAGAATGGAGAATTCGCAATTGAAAGACATCTCCATTTCCGCAAAGTTCAATTAATTGAAGGATATTTGAATGTCGTCAATTTAAAACCTCAATATTTAACAGATTATAAACTTTATTACTGGGCCTGGGGAGGCGGTAGTAATGGTGTTTGGTTAAATGATTATACCGTTCAAGACGGCGTACTTTTATTTGACTTTTCTAATAAACCATACACTGGCTTCTTACTCGCAATTTTCGATTTGAATTACAATATTCCAAATCTCAATGCTTGGGACGATAATCTCCTTAAACAAACTGGAGATATCAGCACCAAAGCCAAATTCTATGACGCAACTAATTTCTAAGTTATAAAAGGAGAGTTTTATGAACAAGAAATTTTTAACGCTCTTAGCTACGATGATGATGTCTTTGAGCATCATGGGCTGTAAGAGCAAAAACAACAGTGGCTCTTCTTCTATCATCGATGATGAATATGGAGAAGATGAAGTGGCAGAAGAATTAGTTTTACCGAAAAATGTCACCGATTGGGAACTCGATGAAACTGATTACGATTCGTTAGCGGAACAACCCACTAATTTAATTCGTGTCTTCTATCACCGTAACGACAACACTGACACTTATAGCAATTATAAGTATTGGCGTATTTGGGCCTGGGACACCAATGGTGGCAATGGCTGGTGGTATGAATTCACCAAATATAACGCCTATGGTGTTATCTGCGAAATTCCCGTATCCGCAGTTGCGGCTAACGGAGTATCCATTGATAAGATGGGTATCGTCATTACTACCTGTGCCTCTCAAACCGCAACCTGGAGTGGTACTTATAGTAAGGACCCAGATTCCGACTTATTTGCTGAGATCAATGCTTCCAATCCTGGTGGTATCCAAAGAGTGTACTGTAAATCTGGTAGCGAATCCGTTTATTACAACCAAGAATCAGCCTTTATGTCTACATTAGATTATGCCCGTTACACCGATATGAGTGTCATCCGTGTCATCTTCCAAACGAGTAGAAAAGATTTCCAACTTTATAGACCAAGATTTAACATTACCAAGAATGGTTCAAAAGTGACTAACTTTACCATTGAAGATTTCAAATCCACAAAGAGTGGCGGTGGTTATCAAGTCGCCGCAAACTTAGTCTTTGATGCTCCATTCCAATATACCGATACAGTCAAAGTCAATTATAAGATTGCAGAAAATTATATCTGTTCTTCTGATGTTTTAATGACTGCTATCTACGATAGTGAAGAATTTATTAGCAATAATAACTATGCTGGTAACGATTTAGGTGTCAGTTTCGATAGTGAAACTAACCCCACCAAGACATTCTTCAAAGTCTGGGCCCCAACATCTGCTTCTATGAAACTCAACATCTACGCTAGTGGTGACTATCGTAATGATGCTGAACCCGAACATACTTATGATATGACTTTAGGTCAAAAAGGTATTTGGGAATATATCGCTAACGAAGATTTGGATGGCAAATATTATACATATACTGTTACTAACTCATTAGGAACTAATGAAGTCGTTGACCCATATGCTAAGAGTGCTGGTTTAAACGGTAGACGTGGCATGGTCTTAAACTTCACAAGACTCAATGAAACAATCACCGGTTGGAATTCTGACCAAAGATATAACTTTGGCGAACCCACCGATGCTTCTATTTATGAAATCCACGTCCGTGATATGACAATCAACCCCAATAGTGGTGTGGAAGAACAATATCGCGGCAAATATTTAGGCTTAGCTCAAGCTGGCACAAGATATAGAGGCGCTGATGGTGAAGTAACCACCGGTTTAGATCACCTTGCAGAACTCGGTATCACCCATGTGCAAATTCAACCAACCTATGACTATTCTTCTGTTAATGAAGAAAATGTCCCCACTCAAATGAGTGAAACAAATTATAACTGGGGTTATGATCCTCAGAACTATAACTGCTTAGAAGGTAGCTATTCCACTAATCCAAGTGATGGCACTTCTAGAGTTAGAGAATTCAAACAGATGATTATGGCTTTACATCAAAAAGGCATCAATGCCATTATGGATGTCGTTTATAACCACACATCGAGCTTCCTAGACAGCAATTTTGAAAAATTGGTGCCATATTACTATCACCGCACAAAATCCGCTGGAACGGCCTATAATGGCTCAGGATGTGGCAATGAAATGGCCAGTGAGAGATTCATGGTTAACAAATTCGTCCGTGAATCCTGTAAATTCTATACTGAAGAATATCATTTAAGCGGTTTCCGTTTTGACCTTATGGGCTTAATGGACAATCAAGTAATGATTGATGTCTATAAAGATTGCTCAGCAATTGATAGCAAGACTTTAATCTTTGGCGAACCATGGACCGGTGGTAGCACAAAACTTAAAAATGCCACCAAACCAGATGCATTAACTAACCAACAAACCGTTCAAGGTTCCTTAGCGCAACCTTACTTTGTCGGTGATGGCGCTTATGTGGGCGCTTTCTCCGATGGATTTAGAAATTCCGCGAGAGGCGATAATGCTCCTGGTAAAGGCTATGTCCAAGGCATGAAAGCCGATGCTTCTGGCTTAGTTCCTGGATTCTTAGGCTTATTCAACAATGCGCAGAATAATGTCGAACCACAACAAGTAATCAATTATGTCTCTTGCCACGATAATTACACTTTATTTGACCAATTAGTGCAAACTGTCTCGGCAGCGAACTTAGAAAAAGCTTATAAACAAGCTGAAGCTTTAGTGTTCACCGCACAAGGCATCCCCTTCATGCAAGAAGGTGAAGACTTCATGAGAACTAAAGCTTATGAAGAAGATGGTCAAACTAAATATTGTCATAATTCCTACAATGTTGGCGATTTAATCAATAACATGGACTATGCCTTAAAACTCGAAAATAAAGATATGTTTGATTATTTCAAATTATTGATTAACAAGCGTGTCGCTAATAGAGCTTTAAGACTATCCTCAAGAGCAGAAATTAACTCTCATGTGACTGTCTCTAGCAGTATGGCAAATAGTGGTGTCGTCCGTATGGATGTCGATAATGTTGATGGCTCATACATCGTTCTCCACAGCCAAAGCGCTGCCGGTGTCGATATCAACGGCGAATACAGAGTGATCTTCTCCTCCACTGATAGATTCCATGATGGTGACGAAGTGGCAACCAACATCGTCCTCGCTGCTTACGATTCCCTCATCTTAAAGAAAGTCGGAGCATAATGGATAAACCTAGAAGGCTAAGAACTTATCCTATAAAATCTTTAACCATCTTTGTGGCGATATGTTTTGTCGTCTCTTTAGCGATGGTCATCCTCTTTGCATTTCTCAATAAAGAGGAGTGGGTGATTCGTATCTTAGTCTTTATCTTCTGCGGGCTCTTCACTGTAGCGTCCGCGATTATCCTTATCTATCAATTATTCTTTTATGTTTCTGTCGATGAAGAGAATTTCTATCGACATGTGATGTTTGGCAAACATACGATTCCTTTGAAGAAAATCGAGAGAATTATCAACCGCGATGGATTCTATGAAGTGGTCGTCAAAGGGAGGAAAATTACCTCATTTTCCACAAACACAAAAGAAGGACAACAAATCATTGTTTTTCTTGAAAGAAAAGGTGTGAAAATTGATTGGTAAAAAAATGCTATAATTTTTCAGAAAATGATATTACAATATATATTGAACTGTAATACATAACAAAATTTTAGGTTTTCGGAGGTTTTTTATGGCTAACTTAAAATTAAGTCACATTTACAAAGTCTATGAAAATGGTCATAAGGCTGTAAATGATTTTAACATCGACATTCAAGACAAAGAATTCATCGTCTTCGTCGGTCCTTCTGGATGTGGTAAATCCACAACTTTAAGAATGATCGCTGGTTTAGAAAATATCACATCTGGTGACTTATTTATCGGTGATACTTTAGCAAATGACTTGGAACCCAAAGATAGAGATATCGCTATGGTGTTCCAGAGCTATGCTCTATATCCACATATGACCGTTTATGACAATATGGCGTTCGGTTTACGTAACAGACATATGCCAGAAGATCAAATTCAACAAAAGGTCTTAGAAGCGGCGAAAATGCTCGATATTGAAGATTATCTCGATAGAAAGCCCAAAGCCATGTCTGGTGGTCAAAGACAACGTGTCGCCTTAGGCCGTGCTCTTGTCCGTGATCCAAAAGTCTTCTTGTTAGATGAACCATTATCTAACTTAGACGCTAAACTCCGTGCTCAAATGAGAACAGAGATTACCAAATTACATAAGAAATTAGCCACAACCTTTATCTATGTTACCCATGACCAAGTCGAAGCTATGACAATGGGTACCAGAATCGTCGTTATGAAATTAGGTTATGTCCAACAAATTGATACTCCGATGAATTTATATAATAAACCATATAACAAATTCGTCGCTGGATTTATTGGCACACCTCAAATGAACTTCTTTGATGTCACCTTATTAAGAAAAGGTGACAAAGTGGAAATTACCTATCCCGATGGTTCTATCAGTGCGGTCAATTATGAAGCTGTCTGTAAGATTCATAACAAATATTTAGATGGTCAAACCAAAGTTATCTTAGGTATTCGTCCAGAGCATATTTCCATCAGTGAAAAACCCACAAAACTCACCGCTACAGTCAATGCTGTTGAACACCTCGGTAATGAATGTATTGTCTATGGTGTCTTAGGCAGTGCAAGTGATGAATTCACTATGAAAGATGAAGGTAAGAACGTCATCATCAAGACCATCGAAGGTAGTCCAGTGGAAGTTGGCGATGTCATCAACCTCATTATCTCCGAAGATAAACTCCATCTCTTTGATGGTGAAACCGAAATCACCTTATTACAACCAGTCCCCAAATTCTCCTTATTTGGTGGCAAAGTTGCCGGAGGCAAACTCGATCTCTTTGGCAGCAAAGTGGATATCCCACAAGCTCTCCAAGCCGTCATCGGTGATGCTAAAGAATTAGAATTAGAAATTCCTCCATTTGCGGTCGTTCCAGGCAAAGATTTTGCTTTGAAAGTCAAGAAAGTGGAAGAAGTGGAAGGTCAAAAACTCGCTTACTTAGAAGTGGAAGACCGCTACTTATTCGCTATTGTTGATGATTCTGTCAAAGAAGGTCAAAAATACTCTTTCTCCTTAAGAAATGACAAAGTCAGAGTCCTCGTTAATAAAGAACCAGTCTTAGAACCAATCGGAGAACAAGAAGCTCTCGAAGGTACCTTCAAGAAGAGAGATGTTGGCCGCAATGCTGTCGAATTTGACTACATCATCAATGGTGTGGCCATCAATGCCCCAGTGGAAGCCGGCTATAAGATTAACGCCGTTGAAGGCAATGCTTGCTATAAGAAAACATATCGTTATGTGTTCAATAGAAAAGCTGTCAAATTACTCGAAGAAGAAGCCGCTGGTGGCCTTGAAGGAAAAGTGGAAGAAGTCCTCGATTATGGCAACCAAAAATACGCTCGTGTCGCTGTCGGTGAACAACGTATTTTAGTGGAAGTTGAAGCTGATTTTGCGGCTGAAAAAGTCTTGCTCCAAGTCGCTGGTGAAGACTTCGAAGTCTGGCAAAAAGAAATCGATTTCCGTATCTGCTAATCTTAGTGTTTTACACAACAACCACCAATTATTTTTGGTGGTTTTTTAATAAAAATGTATAATTAAATCGCGCATGGAAAACGAAGAAAAAACCGAAGTTTTAGAAACTAAAGAAGAGAAAAAAGATGATTTTGTCATCCCTCTTCCAGAAGAAGAAAAAAAGAAGAGCAATGTGAAGATTTTACCCCCTAACAGCAAGCCTTATTGGTCCTTGCGTTTAGCGGCTGGTTTAATCGATCTTTGCATCTTGATTTTAACTATTATGGGTCTCTATTATTTGATCAATATTTCGCCTATTTCTAATGGTCTTCGCGACAATAAAAAACAGATGATTTTGATCCAAGATGATTACAAAGTCACCGAATTATTACCTGATAGTGAAGAGACTTATGGTCATATCATTTATGATTACGAAGAATCATATACCACCTATAAAGGTTATGTTATTCACGAACCAACGGAAGAAGATCCGTATCGTCCATGCTACATTGTTGTAAACAATGAAAACGTTTCAGATGAAGTTGTTAAAGCTTATAATGAAGCCTTAAAAAATGATCAAAATTACAGCAATTATTCCTTTAATTATCGATTAATTAATTATGGCTTAACAATTTTAGCAGGAACAGTCTCTACGAGTATTTTCCTCTTGCTCATCCCTCTTTTAAATAAGAGAAGAGCGACTTTAGGAAAGCTTTTTGCCGGGACACAACTCATTAATAGCAAGTATCAAGTGAGGGCAAAATGGTATCAAATAGTGGGAAGATATTTCTTCCAAGTCCTCATTGAAGGGGCTTTACCATATCTTTTTATCTCCGGATGGACAATACTTGCTGTTCCAGTTTTGTTATTCATCATTTCTTTAATTAATAAAGAAGGTCGTACCCTCCATGACTTGGTCTCACAAACCAAAGTTATCGACAAAAGAACCTTCCTTCCACTGAGCGAACAGTGAGGTTTTATATTTATATAACTTCATTTTTATGTATTGCGTAATCGTATGAGAAAAATTATAATAAAAAAGAGAATTCCTAAAGGAAAATATACGGGAGATAATTTATGAAGAAAAATTCTTTGTTTTTATGTTCAGGTCTATTGTTTTTGTCTATAGGCGCATTATCCGCTTGTGCGAATAGTTCCCAAGGTGGCGAAGGCGAAGAAAAAGAAGGTGGAAATCTAGTGGTTTGGGTTGGTTCCGAATCCGCAGATTTTTATCGTTCTCTCGCTACTGAGTTCTTAGCCGCTACTCCAGATTTCAAATATACCATCGATATCGTTGGTGCTGATGCTGGTACCGCTGCCGCAAGTATGATTCAAGATAATACTGCCGTCGGCGATGTCGTGACCATCGCTCACGATAATATCGGTAAATTATCACAATTATCTTATATCGCCCCAGTCGTCGATGAAGATGGTTATGATGATGGTTTATTAAATCAAATCGAAACTGAAAACACTCCAGAATTCAACAAAGCCGTTGAAAACATTCTCGGTAGTGTTGAAGAAGAAAAATATAAATTTGCCGTCCCCTATATTTCTCAAGCTCTATTCTTATATTACGACACCAGATATGTGACCGCTGAAGAAGCCCAAACCTTTGAAGGCCTTCTCGCTGCGGCCAAGAGATATGATAGTGAACATAATGTCACCGGTACCAAATCCTACATTACCACTGGTACTGATGGATTTAACTTCTCTTTCTCTTTATTAGCTCGCAATATTACCGAAGGTAACATTAGTCACTTACGTCTTTACGAAGGTGGTTCTAAAGAAGACTGCTACAACCAAGACAACGATCAAGTCGCGGTCATGAGATGGATGCAAAGAAGCAATAATGATGATAATGGTACAACCTTTGAATTAGGTGGTGCGACATGGGATAACTACATTAGAAATCATAAAGCCTTATCTGTCATCGGTGGTGCTTGGCACTTCAAAGCCTTCAAATCCGCAGTCGGTGAAGACAATATCGGTTGTGCGATTCTCCCAACCTTTACTTTAACCGAAGAAGATGTCGCAGGTATTCAACAAGTCAATTATCCAATTGATGAAGGTATGCCTGAAGAATTAAGAGGCGCTGTTGACCCAGCTCCAAAAGCTGGTGATGTCTTCCGTGGTGGCAGTTTCGTTGACTGTAAATGTTTTGTCATCAATATGGCCAGCGTTCTTGGATATCCCAAGAAATATACCGCCATTTGCCGTGTCTTAAAATATTTCTCCAGCAAAGCTTCTCAACAAAGATCATATTTAGAGGCTCTCAACGTTCCAGCATATGCTGGGAGTGAAGAATATATCGCTTCCCTAACCGAAGAACAAGTCCCCACAAAGGGTGCCTTATCAATGGCTAAAGCCCAAACCGGTATGAATAGTTATGGTTTCCCACAACCTTTCTATTCCGGTACTTTAAACACTTATTTCTATTCCAAAAACTGTCCTGACTATTATTTACAATGTGTCAAGAACACCGGTGGTGTTGGTGCCACAATCGACGACATCCGTGCGGTTTTATACAAGATGGAATATGTCTGGAAACATGGTGCTACACCTGCTAAAGACAAATATCCAACTTCCTATCCCGCAGAATCAACCGAGAGAAGAAAATAATTTAAATAGATTAATGTATTAGAAAGGAGGAATTATATGGCTGACACAGTAAAAACATATAAGAAAGAAAACATCTTCGTACGTTTCGGTCGCGGATTTGTGCGTTTCTTTACCAAAGGTATTCCACATTTCTTCACCAAAACCTTACCCGGTTTCTTTGTGAAGCTTGGTCGTGGAATTGCAAAATTCTTTGTCGATTTTGCCAAGAGATTTATCGATGGCAGCATCGGAACCAAACTCTCACACTTTATCTGTGGTGCTGGTAACTTATACCATGGTCAAATTATTAAAGGTTTAATCTACCTGGCGTTACAAGTGCTCTTTGTTCTTTATATGGTCCTATGCCCAGGTATCGTGGGTCCTAACAATGTTATTCACCCCACTGGTTATAAGTCCTTAATTAATTTAGGATTACCTTATTTCTCAGAAAATACCTCTGGACGTTGGTCACCCAATACCAAAATTACAACACCCAACTCATTCTTAATGTTGTTATTAGGTTTGGTTACAATCGCTATTATCATTCTTTACATTATCATTTGGTTAAGTAACATTAAGAGTTCTTACTTAGCGGATACTGCCGTTAAAGAAGGTAGAAAACCTTCTTCCTTCAAAGACGACTTAAAAGCATTAGCTGATAACCGCTTCCACATTTTAATGCTTACCCCGACTTGTTTGGCGGCCTTAATCTTTACATTATTACCGACCATTTTGATGATCTGTATCGCCTTCACAACCTATAATGATTTCGAGATGACGGCGGCAGGAACAACATTGTTCCACTGGAGCGGATTCAATAACTTCGCCGCGATATTCACGATGGATTCAACATCCTCGTTAGGTGTGGAAATTGGTGCTCGATTCCTTCCTGTTCTCGGTTGGACATTCTTATGGGCTATCCTTGCGACATTCACCTGCTATTTTGGCGGTATCTTGTTAGCGGTCCTCATCAATAAAAAAGGTCTTAAATTCAAAAAGGTTTTCCGTACCATCTTCATCTTGACAATCGCGATTCCTCAATTTATCTCATTATTAGTAATGAGAAACTTATTAATGAGCACTGGTCCTGTGAATCAATTCCTCATCAATATCGGCCTTATTAAAGAACCAATCAGTTTCTTAGGACAAAATTCTGGAGATAATCCTTGGTTAGCAAGATTGATGGTGGTCATCATCAATATGTGGCTTGGCATTCCTTATACCATGCTGATGACTTCTGGTATCTTAATGAACATTCCTGCCGATTTATATGAAGCAGCGAAAGTCGATGGTACTAGCAAAGTCAAGATGTTCTTTAAAATCACCTTACCTTATATCATCTTCATTACTACCCCATATTTAATCGGAAGCTTTGTCGGTAACATCAACTCCTTCAATACCATCTTCCTATTAACTGGTGGTGGACCTTCTATCGTCGCTGAAGGTGCGACATATAAAGCTGGTCAAACCGACTTGTTAGTTACCTGGCTATATAAACTAACCATTGAAAATGGTGACTATAATACCGGTGCTATCATTGGTATCTTCACCTTCTTAATTACTGCGACTATCACTTTGATTACTTATAGAAGAAGTAAAGCTTATAACGAGGAGGATACATTCCAATAATATGGCAAATACAGTTGTTTTAGATCCTTCCAAAAGGAAAAAATACCGCAGCCAAAAAGGTGCGGAAAGAGCCTCTCTCGCTGTCTCTTACATCGTCTTAATTATTCTTTCATTAATTTGGATTATCCCCATTCTCTGGATTGTTTTAACTGCCTTTAGAGGCGATAGAGGTGGTGTTGATTCCAATTATTTCCCCACATCATTCGGCGTTGGAAACTTCATCGAATTATTCACCGCAACTGGTGAAAAAGCTTACTTAGGTGTCGACTATTATTTCTTAAGATGGTTTGCTAACACCTTAATCATCGCCGTCATCGACTGCGTGGTATCCACGTTATTAGTCTTATCCGTGGCATACTGTATGTCTAAATTAAGATTCAAAATGCGTAAGGCATTTATGAACATCACCATGATTCTCGGCTTATTCCCCGGCTTCATGTCCATGATTGCGATTTATTACTTATTAAAATCCATCGGTTTAGCCGGTAATACCGGTAATAATGGTTGGATCAACTTAATCGGTCTTGTGCTTGCATATTCCGCTGGTGCGGGCTTAGGCTTCCAAGTGGCCAAAGGCTTCTTCGATGTCATTCCTACATCCCTCGTGGAAAGCGCCAAACTCGATGGTTGCACAAATTCCAAGATCTTTATGAAGATCATTCTCCCATTATCTAAACCAATCATCATCTATACCGCTTTGATGTCCTTCACTGGACCTTGGATGGACTTCATCTTTGCAAAAGTTATCATCGGTGGTGGTAACCCCTCTTGGTGGACTGTCTCTGTCGGTCTATATTCCATGATGTATGGTGCACAATACGATGCTTCAATGTTCACCATCTTCGCCGCTGGCTGTGTCTGCGTTGGTATTCCAATCGTCGGCTTATTCATGGCCTTACAGAAATACTACGTCGAAGGTGTTACCGCTGGTGCGGTCAAAGGTTAATAGCCTCAAAATTAGTAATAAAGTCGTTAGTTTATCTAGCGACTTTTTTATTTAACCTTTACATACGCGTGTGTTAAAATAATACTGGTCTAATATGGACCACTAGGAGGATAACTTATGGCTTATGGTTTAACATATGACTTCTTAATGGGTCAATGTATTGAAGCTCATAATTATTTTGG